>Ga0070683_100002191_pt1 | contig 15464 bp, 12 predicted proteins | sample KBSC713LmetaG_FD_64662 | JGI IMG/M metagenome (GOLD analysis project Ga0070683, IMG submission 64662) | Corn rhizosphere microbial communities from Kellogg Biological Station, Michigan, USA - KBS C7.1-3L metaG | ecosystem: Host-associated > Plants > Roots > Rhizosphere ...
CGGCCGCTGTATATCCAGTATCAGTAGGGGCGATGACACGTTTTGTCGAAATCCGCGCTCGTCGCTCGTCGTGATGGTGAAGGGCTCTCGTCTCGTCGACTGGAGCGCCGTGCGGTTCCACCCTTTTCACGCCGACCAATGCCAGCCAAATCACGCGCAAAGGCCAAACCGGATCGCCCAGCCACCGTCGATGCGTACCTCGCGTCGCTCACGCCGGAGAAACGCGCGGTGATCGAAGAGGCTCGTGCGTTCGTTCACAAGCATCTTCCCCAGGGCTATGCGGAATTCATGAACTGGGGCGTGATCAACTGGGGAATTCCGCTCGAGGAATTCGCCGACACGTATAATGGCCAGCCGCTGTGCTACGTCGCCCTCGGTGCGCAGAAGAACTACAACTCGCTCTATCTGATGGGTGTCTACGGCTCGAATGGCGAGTACACGACGCCGTTCTCGGGAAAGTTCCTCGCCGACGCATTCAAGACAGCGGGCAAGCGGCTCGACATGGGAAAGTGTTGCCTCCACTTCAAGACGCTCGACGATCTCGAGCTCGTCTCGGTCGCGCAAGTCATCGCGATGTCGAAGCCGAAGGAGTATCTCGCGTACTACAAGCGAGTGAAGGGGCTCGCGTAGCGTCCTGGAGGCGCTGTCCCGCATCGTGGCCCGCACTCTGCACTCCCGCGTGTTCTAACGCTTTCCGCGGAGTTGTCATCGATGCGCTACCTCGGTTGGTGCGCGTGTATCGCGCTGCTGTCTCACGCCAGCTACTCGCCGCCGGCGCGAATGCTCGTGACCAATGAGCTCGGGAACAACGTCACTGACGTCGATCTCACGACGAACACCGTTCGAAAGACATTCACCGTCGGGCAGCGACCGCGTGGGATCGTCGTGTCACCCGACCAGAAGACGGCGTACATCGCGCTTGGAAGGGATGGCTCGATCGCCGTCGTCGATGTCGCGCGAGACACCGTCGTCAAGAAAATTCCTTGCGGCGAAGATCCCGAGCAGATCGTGCTCAGCCGCGACGGGCGCATCGCGTACGTCACGAACGAAGAGACCGCTCGTGCAACGGCCATCGATCTCACGAGCGGGAAGACACTGTGGTCGACCAGCGTCGGCACTGAGCCGGACGGCATCGCCATCACACCGGACGGGAAGCGCGTGTACGTCGCGTCCGAGACAGCCGACATCGTATCGGTCATCGACGCGACGAATGGCAAGCCGGTGGCGAGCATCCCGATCAGTGGCCGGCCGCGTTTCGTCGAGGTCGATCCGCGCGGAGAGCACGTGTTCGTCAACGCGGAAAACGCAAGCACGCTCAACGTCATTGATCCACACACGAACAAGGTCGTTCACTCCGTTTCGCTCAAGTCCATCGCGCCCGATAGCGTAAAGCCCAGTGGCATTGCGGTATCGCCAGATGGGCGCACGGTGTACTTCGCGAATGGGCGCGCGAACAAAGTCGCAGTGATGAATGTTTCAGATCGGAAGATTACGCGCACGATACCAGTCGGTCAGCGACCATGGAGCGTGGCGCTGTCCTCGGACGGATCGACGCTGTTCACCGCCGATGGGCGATCCAATCAAATCTCGGTCGTCGATCTCGTGAAAGGGGTCGTGGCCCGCACGATCGCGGTTGGCGACCATCCATACGGGATCGCGCTCATCAACTCGTCGCCGTAACGAGACCCGCGATTAGAGTTCGAATGTTCGGACGGCCTCATACTCGGTGAACAACCGGCTTCTCGCTCCGCACCCGACGTCGCCATGGCAATCGTGTTTTTCGAGCGGGAGCACCTCGTGGCCACTCCTTGGAAGAATGGCGGCGGCACGACGCGCGAGATCGTGCGAATGCCCGCGGGTTCGAGCATGGAGAGCTTCGACTGGCGCACGAGCATCGCCGAGATCTCCAGAGACGGTCCGTTCTCGACCTTCCTCGGGGTCGATCGGGCGCTCGTGTTATTGAGCGGGGAAGGCGTTCAGCTCAGATCGCCGGACAGAAGCATCGAGCGTGTGCTCGACGAGCCGCTCGTCCCGTTCGAGTTCGCCGGCGAGAGTCGCATCGACGCATCGCTGATCGGCGGTGCGTCGAGCGACTTCAACATCATGACTCGACGATCAACGACGCGTGCCGAAATGAAAATCGTCGTCGTGAGTCAGGCGCTCGCGGCCTGTTCGGCGGGCGTGCTGTTCGCGGCGTGTGGCAATTGGGAGGTTCGCTCCGTTGACGGCGCGCCGCGGGTGTTCTCACTCGGCGCCGACAGCGGAGTATGGTGGAGCGGCGAGTCGGTGGCGTGGAAAGTCGAGCCGCGCGTCGCCAGCGATGCGCTCATCGCGGTTCGCATCGAATGACCTCAGAGCATTGAGTTGCGCTTCTAGCAGCCGGAAATTCAATTCGGTCCATGTTCGATCTTCTAGAGTCTCTCGGCAAACTTCGCTCGTTCGCGCGCGCGAGCGTCATTGGCGGAGCGCTGCTCTTTCCATCGCCTGGGTCCAGCCAGTCGACGGCGTCCGCGATGCCGCGTCTCCATCACGTCGGACTCAACACCGTCGACGCCGAGAAGGCGATTGCCTGGTATCTCGAGGTGTGGCCGAGCGCGAAGCGCGTGACAGTCGCGGGACTGCCGGGAGTACAGAGCGACATGCTCTTGCTCTTTACGACGGTTGCCCAGCCGCCGGCCGGCGCGTGGAACGATCGTCTCCATCGCGCCGAAGCGCAGAGCGCGTTTTGGCACATCGGTGCGAACATCAATAGCAGCGTCACGAAAGATAGACTGAACCCACTCGGGATCTTTCATCTTCCGCTCTACATCTCGGCCACGGATTCCACGAAGCAGGCATGGCGATCCGGTCTCGCGCCGTACGCAGGAACTCCGAATGCTGCGCAGCTATCCAACATTGCGTCCGCGCCGCCGCGCGACGGTGGGTTCAGCTACATCGTCGGACCTGACGGCGTGTTGTTCGAGCTCACTGGCGGAGCAGGCACGCGCGAGTCGTTCTCGCACATGCATTTCTATCACGAGCAGCCGCTGTGTGCCGCGAACTGGTACGTCGAGCATCTCGGAATGGAGCTTCCACCGGTTCGCGATGCGAGTGGCAAAGAGACGCCGCGACCGTTGTGGAATCCGTGCGCTGTACCGAATGGCGAGGCTGGGTGGCCGTCACTCGAACCAATCGGCACGATTCGTCAGCCGGCGGGGAACGTGCGGTTTGGCGACGGCACGATGTCGTGGTATCCGCGCCAATGCACGGGGACGCGCTGCGGGACAGATCAGAGGCTCGTTCCGTCGCGCGGACAGATTCTCGACCACGTCGCGTTCAGCGTCGAGAACTTCGACGCGCTCTACGCGAAGTTGAAGCGAGATGGTGTGAAGATTCTCGAGGCGCCACACGCGTTCGGCGACACGCGCGCGTTCATGATCGAAGATCTCGACGGATTATCGATTGAATTGGTCGAGGCACGGAGAAATCAATGAAACTGAAATCGTTGCTCGGACTCCTGCTCGTTCCGTCGTTTCTCGCGGCTCAGCAAAGCGGATACGTCACGGTTTCCGACGGCGCGCGACTCTACTACCGGACGTCAGGCAAACCCAGCGCCGACACCATTATTGCCATTCACGGCGGCCCAGGCCTCGACCTCGGCACCATCTACAATGACATGGCGCTGATGTTCGGCGATCGCCATTTCGTGATCTACTACGATCAGCGCGGCGGTGGACGCTCCGAGCTTCCCGCCGACACGACGACGCTCTACGCGCCGCGCCAGATCCAAGACCTCGACGATCTGCGCAAGCACTTCAAGCTCGAGCGCGTCACGCTCGTCGCACACTCGTACGGACCGCTCCTCGCGGGGAGCTATGCCCTGGCGCATCCGGCGAATGTGAAGAAGATGATCTTTTTCGGGCCGGTCCCGCCGCGCAAAGGCGACTACAACGCGCGATACGGACGAAACTTCAGCGCGCGTCTCGACAGTGTTCAACGCCGGGCGATGAATGCGGCAAACCGCCAGCAGCTCGACACGACGCTCTCTGATTCAGCGCGACGCGCCGGATGTCGCGAGTATTGGAGAATTGGAATGCGTCCGCGTCTTGGTGAACCGGATCGGACGTGGCCGCTCATGAAGGCCGATTTCTGCGAGACGGATCTGCGCGGAATTCGCTATGGCTCGCGATTCGGAACGCGCGTCATCACGAATTCGTTCGGCGACTGGGATCTCCGTCCCGGGCTGGCGACGCTGAACGTCCCGCTCCTCGTGATGCATGGCGAGGAGGAGACGATTCCGATGGATCTCGTGGAGGAGTGGATCACAGCGATGCCGAAAGGGAAGGCGACGCTCGTGAAGGTGCCGAAGGCCGCGCACTTCGTGTACCTGGAGAGGCCCGAGCTGGTCTGGCCGGTGGTGGAGAAATTCTTGGGGACACCATAGCTACAATCTCAGCATGTCGGCTTTCAGAAGGGTTCCGCGTATGACACCTCCAAAACCCCCATTGCGGAGGAGTCAATGTTCCTCGATCGACGAACCACTCGCGGTCTCCTGCTGGTGACAGTCCTGGCAGCGGCCGCGGCGTGCGCTGACCGAACCAGCGTTTCCAGTCCTCTTGGTCCGAGCGAGGCGACCGTCGTTACGGCTGGTCCACAGAGTAGCAGTAAGGTCAAGGTCAAAACCTTCCAGCTCTCCAGTAACTCGCTCGGGATCGAGGGAGCGGCGGTGAGCGGGAATGTTTCGGTAGCGAACTCAGGCCTACCTATCGACGGCGTCACCATTCGCGGGCAAATCACGCAGGGGGCGGCGACACGCGAGGCAATGTCGATGGGCGTGAATTGCGCCGGTACTCCAGGAACGCTGCCAGGCGGAGCGTGCAACATGACCTTCAATGCGTCGGCGTCAAACTCCGCCGACGGGACCGGCACGCTGGCAGCAGGAGCCGCCGTTCTCGAACTGGATGTGGTGCAAACCGTCAACGGAGCCGAGACGGTCCTCGCGAGCAAGACACTCAACATCACGCTCGTAACACCGCTCGGGATCTCGAGCTTGACGCTCACTTCGTCGACGCTCGTCATTGACGGTGCGGGTGTTGGCTGGACGGCGACGATCACGAACCCCGGCAGCGCGATTCACGGCGTCGTGTTGCAGGGCACCGTCATCCAAGGCTCGACACAGCGGGCGGCCGGCGGCACCCAGATCAACTGCGGCGGAGGCCTCGGCGTGCTCCCGAGCGGTACGTGCACGATCTCGTTTACCGCCGCGGCGTCGAACTCCGGCTCTGGAAACGGCACGTTCGTTCCAGGCGCGGCGACGTTTCAGCTCCAGCTGATCCAGTCCGCCGCGACGACGACGGTTCTCGATACCAAGACGGTAAACGTCACTTTAGTATCGTCTCATATCACGATCACGAGTGTGACCGTGAACCCGCAGAACTTCGCGATCGACGGTCCGTCCACAGCTGTGACCGTGGTCTTGAACAATCCGACGGGTGTGGCAGTCTCTGGACTGCGTTTGGCGGAGTTGCTCACGCAGTCGATCGGTCCGGTGAGTCGAGCCGCCGGCGGAGCGTCGCTCTCGTGTGGTGCCGGCGACGGCATCATGCCGATCGGAAATTGTACGATGACCATTCCGGCGTCGGCGTCGAATTCCGCCGCAGGAAGCGGAACGCTCATCGCACAGCTTGCATTCCTCGAAGTCGATCTCGTGCAGTCTACCGCAGGCAACGATGTCACCGTCGACTCGAAGAGCGTTGCCGTCGGCCTGCTACGCCCTCCCACGCCGCTCATCACGAACGCTACGCTCGGCTCACAATACGTCGTGCTCGGCGGGCCGACGCTGACCTACAGCGTTTCGCTCAACAACCAAAACATCAACACTTTCTCCTCGGTCATCGCACACGTGCGTCTGATGCAGGGCGGGATCGAGTATCAAGTGACTGGAGGGCCGGTGGACTGCGGCGCTGGAACAGGCGTGTTTCCGTCGGGAAGCTGCACGGTAACCGGCGGGATGAACGTGCCGTCGAGTGTTGCCGGGCTCTCGCTCGGCGCCGCGACCATCGAAGTCGACCTCTTTCAATTCACGGGGTCTTCATTGACGCCGTACGATTCCAAGTCGATTCCGGTCACAGTCATCACAAACACGTTGGGCATCGCGTCCGTGCAGCTGGCGTCGTCAACCATCGCGATCGGAGGCTCGACTCCGATTACGGTCACCGTCTACAACCCGAGCAATGCGGATCTCTCCGAGCTGCTCGTCCAGGGAGAGATCATCCAGGGAACAGCCGATAGAGCCGCGGGCGGAACCGTGGTCATTTGCGGCGGTGCGACGCCGGGCGTGCTGCCGCCGGGCTTCTGTACCTTCCAGTCGGTCGCGATCGTGTCAAACACGAACTCAGGCAACGGGACGTTCGTTGCGGGCGCGGCAACATTCCAACTGACGCTCGAGCTTTACGACGGAACGACCACCACTTCGAAGGACGTGAAGAGTTTTCCAGTGACCCTCGTCAGCAACCCGTAGCCATTAGGAAACTCTGATACGCGGAGCTCGGCGGCCGTTGGTCGGCTGCCGAGCTTCATCGTCTTCAGCGCTCGAGCGAGTCTCGAAGCGCCAACGCGGCGGTCGTGAGCGGCTCGTGTGCACCAAGGCCGTACGTCAGCGGAGGAATCGCTCGACTCACCAGTGTGCGCGCACGCGCGACGTCCCCTTGGCCGAGCGCAACGCGAGCCTCGATCAACTCCGCACGCCCGATGATCGCGCTCTGGCGATACGCAGTGGAATCCACCGCAGCGATCCTGACTGCGTGCTCGGCGAACGCGGTTGCAGCCGTATACGAGTGCGCGCTGACGAGACGCGACGCGGATTCGAGCAACGGCTCGACCAAAGCCTGCGCCATGGATGTTGGCTTGTAGTCGATCGAGTCGAGGACTCCGGCGATAATCGACGGAGCCGTGGCCGCGGTGAGCGCGCCGGTCAGCATCGAGAGGCGAAACGCAGCGCGACTCGCTTTCGCGTCCGGGTTTTTCGCAATGCGCAGGAATATGGAGTCAGCGTCTGCGATGCGACGGAGCGCTTCGCGGTTTCTTCCGCGGTCGAGCGCAATTCGCGCCAGCATGTACTCAGTCTGCAGTCCGAAGCGCGAGCCCATCAACTCCGCATGGACCAACGCTCGGTTCAGCCAGACTTCCGCCGAGTCAGCCTCACCGACACGATAAAGCGTCGAGCCGTACGTGTAAGCAGCGAAGACCGCCTGTTCCGGCGCCGAGTCGACGCTTGGCACGAGAGCCACACGGCTGGCCAGCCATTCCCGCGCTGTCTTGTATTCGCCAAGCCCGCCGAAGGCGGAAGAGACGTTGTACATCAGCACGACGTTGTCGGTTGGGTTCGGAGCAAAGCCGTTCTGTTGCAAATCCGAAACGTGCATCAGTTCTTTGACAGATTCGCGATCTCGCTTCGCCATATGGAGGGCGCGAGCGACGTCCCCAACCATGTTGGCGTAGTCTGCATTCGCGGTATCGCCTGCCGCGACGAAGCGAGCCGCGATCGCGCGATACAAGCGGACAGACGAATCCGGGTTCGAACGCACGAGCGCGTCTCCTTCGGCGCCTTCGCATGCGTCGAGCGTCCCTCGATCCGGCTCGTCGAGCTTCGTGCGAAGCGTTTTGGCGCGCGACAGCCAAACGAGAGCGCTATCGATTCTTTTTGCGCGAACAGACGCATAAGCCATTTCGCAGCGTGCGCGCACTTGCATTTGCAGATCGCGCACTGAGTCCGCGAGCACGACTGCTTGCGCGACGAGCGCGAGCGCCGCGGTGTCTTTGCCTTGTTCGAGATAGTGCTGGGCGAATTGAATGCCGAGCTCCATCCGGCTTTCAGCGTCACCGCGGAACTCGCGCTCGATCACCTGACGCCCGCGTGAAATCAGCTCGTCGTACGTGAACGTAGTACCGCCGACGGGCAGCAGGTTGAAGATCAGCGACTCGAACGACGTGCTCGCCCGCGATCGTCGAAGGGCTTGCTGGGCGCGATCTCGTTCGCGTCGAGCATCGCGCATTTCGTGAATCGAAACCGCGGTCGTCGCAATCAGTGCGCTTACCGCCAATACGCCCCCAACGGCCGGCACGGCGTTTCGCCGGACGAGCTTCCGCGCCCGGTACAGCAGCGTGTCGGGCCGTGCGCGCACGGGCTCATCCTTCAGAAAATTCTGAATGTCGTCTCGAAACGCCGTGGCCGAGGAATAGCGTCGCTCCGGCTCTTTTCGCAGTGCGCTGAGTACGATGGCGTCGACATCTCCGCGCAACTGACGGTGCGCGTCGTCCTTGAGCGACGGCGGTCGCGGCTCTTCGCGGAGGATCGCGTGCTCGAGCTCCACCATTCCTCGGTCGCGACGACCGAGGGGCGGGGTTCCAGCGAGCAGCTCGTAGAGGACGGCCCCGAGCTGATAGATGTCGGTCGACGTCGTGATAGCGCCGGCGGTCACCTGCTCGGGCGCTGCGTACTCCGGTGTCATCCACCGTTGTCCCGGCATCGTAAGCGGCACCGCGTCTTCGATCGCCGCGCCGACCAGCTTGGCCAGACCGAAGTCGAGGAGCTTCACTTCGCCGTCCGCGGTCACGAGAATGTTCGACGGCTTGATGTCTCGATGGACGACGAGATTTCGGTGAGCGTACTGCACGGCGTCGAGCACGGGCAGGAAGACTTCGAGTTGCTGGCGGAACGAGAGCCCGCGTTCCGCGCAATACTTGTCGATCGGTTTACCATCGACGTACTCGAGCACGAGGTAGGGAACGCCGTCGTCGGTCACGCCGCCGTCGAACAGCCGAGCGATGTTCGGGTGATTCAACGCCGCGAGGATTTGCCGTTCAGCGCGGAAGCGAGCCTGATCCAACTCTGTGTCGAGCCCCGGTCGCAGAAGCTTCACCGCGACTTGTTGCTCGAATTGACCGTCGGCCCGCTCGGCGAGAAAGACACGCGCCATGCCGCCGCGGCCGATCTCCTGGAGGAGACGATAGGCGCCGACGCGGCGCCCGACGTCACGCGCGTCGTGCTCGGGACCGTTGGTTTCCGCCACGATCGCGGCAGCAATCGCAGAAGGCGGCGAGAGCGGATACCGGCCGGCGTTCGGCACATGCTGAAGGAGCGACTCGACCTCGGCGCGGAGCTCCGGGTCTCCGCTGCACGACGCATCGAGCACGGCGGGCCACCGCTGCGGATCTTCGGCGAGCGCCAGATCGAGCACTCGCTCCACGGCGCGCCAGCGATCGAGATCCATGTCGTTCCTCACGTGCGGCCGCGCCGCGTCAACTCAATAGTCGTTCGCTTCGAGCTCGCGCAGCAGAAAAAGCTTCGCCTTTATCCAGTCGCGTTCGACGGTTCGCTCGGATACGCCGAGCACGTCGGCGACCTGGTTTTCGGCCAGGCCGCCGAAGAATCGAAGCTCGACGACGCGCGCCAGGCGCGCATTCAGCTCTTCGAGTTGTGCGAGTGCGCCATCGAGCGCGATGACTGAATCCATCTCGATCTCGAGCGCGGCGTCCGCGTCTTTCAGCGGTATGGGGCGAACAGTTCCGCCGCGCTTCAGGCTCTGCCGACGTCGCGCAAAGTCCACCAAGATTTGCCGCATGGCGCGCGATGCAGCGCCGAAGAAGTGCGCGCGTCCCTGCCACGCGTCGGGGCGTCCACGCGACAATTTCAGAAAGGCTTCGTGAACCAGCTCCGTAGTACAGATCGTCGCGTCGCTTGCCGCGGTACGAATCTGATGTCGCGCGATTCGCTTGAGCTCATCGTAGACGGCCGGGAAGAGGACGTCCGTCTCGTATGCTCTGGCCGTGTCTGAGTGACTCTGCATCGAGATCTCAAACGAAGGAATCGCGGTTCGTCGCTCGTGGTCGACGCCTCGATAGTACCAGCGCCCGATGTGCGGCGCAATTAAGGGCGCCGGTCGATCACCCCGGCTTGAATACGTCGCGCACCGCCCGACCGAACGCCTTCAGATGTTCAACCTTCATCTCTTCGTACTCGCGTGACGCAACGACGCCGTGCGCGCCCGCCTCGAACGACTTGCGTGTCGCCTGGTAAACGGTGTCCGGATTGTCCGCCGGGGCGCCCGGGACGTCGAAACCAACACCGGCGTAGATCTTCGTCTTCCCATTCGCGCTCGCTACCGAGTGGCGCACTTCGCGAAAGACATAATCGGGCGAAAACCCTTTCTTCGACAACTCGTCGAGCGTCGGCTCGGTGTTCTTGTCGTAGCCGAACAGGTCGTAGTACAACTCGAGCGACGTCTCGAGCGAGACCTCACTCAAGAACGTCTTCTTGAAGCGGGGCAGATACCAATCGCGAATACGGGGGCCGAGCACCGAGTGGTATACGATTGGTTTGATGAAGTCTGAATGCGGCGCCATCTCCTCGTAGCTCATCTCCGCGCGGTAAACCATATCCCAGCTCGATGGCTGGTGATCGACGTGCCAGCCAACCTTGGCGGCCGGGTTGACGGCCTTCACTCTCTTGTACATCGCCGCGCCGATTTCTTCGCGCGACAATCGGTACTGGTACTCCCACGAGAGAATCTCCGGGTAGCGCATGATGACGCGCAGGTAGCCCGCAAAGACGCCGTCGGCGTGACGCGTGTCTCCCTTTCCTTGCGCCAGTTGCCAGAGCTCGCGAAATCCTTCCTTCGCACGCTCCGGATCGATCCCCTTCGATTTACCGCGCGCGTTACAGAATTCGCAAAAGCAGGTCGGCGGACGATCATCCCACGGGCTGACGACGTTCATCAACGGCCCTTGTCGCTCGGCGCCCCACTGAATTCCGTCGAGGTCGTACGAACGGAAAAGATCGTCCATCGTATCGGCCCAGAAGGCGATGTACTCGGGATGATTCCAGCATGCCGTTCCTGTCGGACGACCGTCGATATCACGGGTGACGACCTTCGAGAAGTTTGCGATGCTGCGTCCGCCCGCCTCGAGCACGCGAGCGTAGACTTTCATTCCGCGTTTGCGGGCCGGTCCGATCATCTCGGCGAAGAGATCGCGATCGTGATGCGCGAAGCTCGCGTCGACGACTTGGTGGCGAAGACTCGTGTCCTTGTAGTACTGATCGTTGGTCTTCACCCAGACGAGCGGAAACTTTCGGTTGGCGTTGTCGGTGAGCGGAACGCCATGGTCCGCTCGGCTGCGCAACGGCTTCACGAATGCGCCGTTGTAGCCGTGACTGTACGGTATCACGACGTTGATCGCGGCAGCTTCTTGAATGAGATCCAGCGTGTGCTCGATGCCTTCGTCGAGCATGGTGTGCGGCCCCATTTGAATTCCGACGAAGTTCCCGGCCGGCGCGAGCGGGGCGGTCGAGCGCTCGGTCGACGTCGACTTAGTGGACATCGGGAATCGGAGGCCAGCCTGTCCCGCGACGAGCATGCCGGCGAGATCAACGAGAAAGTCGCGACGGTCGAAGCGCGGATCGTCAGAAGATTCTTTTGCCATAACTCGAAAGTGTCGTTCTATTGGTATGCTTCGCACACGAGGCTGGATCGTGAATCGCGCGTATTCGCTGTCGACAAAGACTTTGGCGCTGCTGGCGACGCTCGCCTGCTCGGGTCGTGCGCAGCGTTCGGACTCGCCTTCACTCAGTGGCGTCGTGTACGACAGCATCGGTCGGCGACCACTTGCCGACGCGTCGATCCAGTTCGTTTCGTCAGGCGGTGGCCCGCGCGCATCGACTTATTCGCAGGCATGAATAGCGGTCCCGACGTCGCCCTCGCGACGCTCAAGAGCGTTCTCGACACCGTGCGTATCACCGCGAGTCGCATCTACAAGGACGACGCGAACGGGTTCGAACGTCGTTCGAAGCTCGGATCCGGCCACTAATTCACACCGGAAGACGTCGAGCGAATCTGGCCGATCGACGCGTCGAGCCTTCTCCGCCGCGTGCCGCTCGTGCGCATGCCCCGCGGAAATGACGGCAAGATCTTCATGCCAGGACCGCTGGACGACTGCACGCCGACGGTGTTCATCGATCGCATTCGATTGGAGGACGCGACCGCTCGCGACATCGACGAGTTCGTGCAGCCGGGGGCGATCGCGGGGATGGAAGTCTATACGCGCGCATCGCAGGTGCCTCCGCAGTTCGCGTCGCTGACGAGCTGCGGAGCAATCGTGATCTGGACGCGAGTGCCGCCGAAGAAGCCCTAGCGTCCGGATCGATTGCGCTGTCATCCCGAACGACTCTCGTTGATCCACACTACTGAGACGACGGGCGGCGGTGGCGGACGCGTTCCCGGCGTCGCCGGTGGAGCGGCCGGTGTGGTGGCAACGACCGCGGGCGGAGGAGGCTCGCGATTCATTCGGACGAAATTAGGAATCGCCAACATCGGACTGCCGTCGGCGAAGGTTCCCTTGATCACAACGACTCCGCCGAGCAGATCGCCGCGCCACTCACTGGTCAGCGGTGCGCCGGGCGCCAGAACCTTGCCGATGTCGCCGACGTCGACCTTCTCGATGCTGTACATCATCGGTCCATATCGAAGCGCGACTTTCCCGCGGTCAGCGACAACGGTTTCCGCCGCGCGCACGCGCTGAATGGTCATCGGAAGATCGAGCTCGATCGTGTCGCCCGCTTTCCAGGTGCGATTGATCACCGCGTAGCCATTCTTGATCCGGGGCTCAACAGTCGATCCGTTGACCGAGAGCGTCGTGATTCCGTTGGCCTGCGGAGTGCTGGCGTAGAGCGAGCTGACGCTGCGGTTCGGCACGCGAACGTACATGGTGAAATTCTTCGCTGCCGACGGCTTTACGGTGATCGCGACCTTTCCGTCCCACGGATAGTTCGTTTTCTGCGTCAACTCGATGTTCGTCCCGGCGACGTCTCTGACCGTGACGGTGCTGCCGGCGAACAGATTGACTTGGATGCCGTCGTCCCCGCGCGTGTACATCCACGTCGGCAGCGACAACAGTGTGCGGGGAATATTGCCGACGCAGCACGGAACGCTGGCCCACGCCGTGCGCGTCGTTCGGGCGTCGAGCGGATTCGGGTAGTAGAAGGTCTTCCCGTCGAGCGCCAAGCCGCCAAGCAGCGCGTTGTAGAGCGTTTCCTCATAGAGATCTGCGTACTGCGCTTCGTGGTAGGTGAGGCCGAGCTTCCATTGGAAGAAGATCTCTCCGCAGCTCGAGCACGATTCGCAGTACGAGCCGTTACGAAGCGAGTAGTTCGGTCCGAAGCCTTCGGACGTCTCTCCGCTCCCGACACCGCCAGTCACATAATATTTGCGGTTGACGATGTTGTCCCAGAGCGAGCGAACCGCGCTCCGATAGTCTGGGTCGCGCGTTTCCATCGCGACGTCAGCCATTCCGGAATAGTTGTACGCCGCGCGCACCGCGTGCCCCACGGCCTCGTACTGCTCGATGACGGGAAGATGGCTCTGATCATACTCGGAGCGTTCGCGTTCGCTCGTTGCCGCGTTGTAGCGGTTGTCGAGCAAGAATTTCCCGAGGTCGATGTATTTCTGGCCGTCGCCCTTCTTCTCGTTCGCGTTGACGAACCGACCGAGTCGAACGAGTGCTTGTTCCATTTCCTGATGGCCGTCGTACCACGCTTTCTTTGGCGCGGGTCCGAGGTTGGCACACCAACAGTCAGCGAGCTTGCGCGCGGCGTTGTAGAGCCGAGCGTCTTTGCGCTCGGTCATCGTGTAGTGCGCGATCGCGGACTCGATGAAATAGCCGCCAGTGTAGCCTTCGTGATCGGCGCGACGCTCCCAATGGTTGAACGGACCCGGATTCGAGTTTCCCCCGGCGTTGCTCACACGCGGCAACGTGAACGCGGTCTGCATGTAGCCGTCCGGTTCCTGCGCCGCGAGAATGATCGGGATCCACGCGTCGAGGGTTTTGCGGAAGCCATCCTGCGCCGCGATCATGTCGGCGTCGCCCTTGGGATCCACCATCATCGCGACCGACATCGCTTCGACCGCGTTGTGCACGTAGGCATTAGAGAACACATATCCCTTGTGCTTCCCGTACGACGACTCGCCTCGAAGCTTCTTGCCCGCCTCGATGAAGTTGTCGATGCCGCCGGTGTTGAGGCTGAGATCGGAGAGATGATCGACCACGTGGGGAATCCAGTTGACGATCAACGCCTTCGCGCGATGGTTCCACAGGAGGCTGTCGAACGAATAGCGACCGACGGCGATCGGCTCGAGCGGGGTCGCCGGCGGCGGCAACTCGACTCTGACAGCAAGAGTCGACGTTGCGGTCGCCGTCCCATCGTCGGCTGTGAGCTCGAGGACGTACGCTCCTGGCTCACTGAAAATCGCGCTCGTGGTGAGCTCAGTTGGCTTCTCGAAGGCGACAGAGCCCGGGCCTGATCGCTTGCTCCATTTCACTTTCGGCGGCCGACCGTCGGGTGCCGGCGGAATCGAGTCGGCCGCGGCGCCACGTCGAGGGGCGCGCACCGGTGGATCGCCGTGGCCAGCCCAGCCTCGCAGATATGTCTTGCCGGGTAAAACGACGATTCGGTCGACGCCGGCGATGCCGTTGACCGGAGCCGCCGATCGTGCCGCGGCGACGGGCTGCGCGAAGATCTTTGCCTGCAGAGCCGGCGCAATGACAACGGCTGCTGCACTCTTCGCTGCATTCGCCAACAGCTCTCGGCGACTGATCGATCCTTTCGAGTCGCGACTGCTCATCGCGTCACCTCGGGGTCCACATTAGAGAATGGTCATTCCGTAACGCTACTACCGGGCTTCACGAATCACTTCGACGATCGCTGCCATATCCTGCTGACCTCGGCCAGCGGCGTCGGCCCTCTCGAACGTACCGCGCGCGGCGCGCGCCGTCACGAGCGATACGTTCTGGAGTTCCGCTTCTTTGATCGAGTAGGCGAGATCCTTCTCCATCAACGAGAGATAGAAATTCGGGGTGTAGTCTCTCGCCATCATGCGGCCGAACAGAGTCTTCACCAACGGGCTGCCGGGAGCGCCGTTCATGAGCACTCCGGTTGCGACATCACGATCAAGCTCCGCGCGCTCGATCAGCACGAGCGCCTCGGCGACCGATGCAGCCTGCACGCCGCACATGAAGTTGTTGATCAGCTTGAGCAGCGCACCGCTGCCCGTCGGTCCGACGTGAACGACACTACGGCTCATCGGCGCCAAGACGGGCCGCGCCTTTTCGAGCGCCACCTCCGACCCGCCGACAAGGAAGTTCAACTCGCCGTTCTCGGCCTGTATTCGGCTGCCCGTGACGGGCGCGTCGAGGAGAACACAGTTTTTCGCGCCCGCCGCTTCGTTGAGCTCGCGAATCCAGTCCGTCGATACCGTGCTCGACTCGATGAGGATCGTACCAGGTGCCGCGCCGGCAAGTGCCCCGTTGTCGCCAAGCCAGACGTCGCGCGACGCGTCGTCGTTGGCGACCATGCTGATGATGAATTGGGCACCGGTTGCCGCATCTCGCGGCGACGATGCGAGACGCGCACCGTCGGCCACCAAAGCCTTCGC
>Ga0070683_100002193_pt1 | contig 15458 bp, 17 predicted proteins | sample KBSC713LmetaG_FD_64662 | JGI IMG/M metagenome (GOLD analysis project Ga0070683, IMG submission 64662) | Corn rhizosphere microbial communities from Kellogg Biological Station, Michigan, USA - KBS C7.1-3L metaG | ecosystem: Host-associated > Plants > Roots > Rhizosphere ...
GGCGCTGGACTCCAGCCGGGAGTGCTGGAGCCGTCTCGGATCGGCGGGTGGTGGCCGTCCTCCCTGCGTGGCGGCGGCGGGGCTCCGGGTGACGCCCCGCCCAACACGGTTCAGATGAGCGAGGCGCCACTGTTTCCGAGGCCCTCGGACGCGTCTGCCGGTGGTGTACGTAGCACCCGACAGACCCGTCCAGGGTGCGGTGGCCGCGTCGCGCACGTCTTCACCCGCGCAGGTGGATTGGTCGGACACACCAGCACGTCCCGCCGGCTGCGTGAGCGGCGGGACGCGTTGTCGCCGAGCTGTGGGCCGGACCCGTCGGGGCGTCACGTCCGGTCGAGTTCCCCACCGGTTGGTCGGGTTGACGCGGCTCCCCGGGGGTCCGGGACACGGAAATCTACGACGATTGCGATGGGGCGTCCAGCATCTCTTCGGTGGACCGGACGGGGGCTCACGACCGGCTGCGCACAGTCGTGGTTGGTTCACAAGCCTGCCTGCGGGGTACTGGGGCAGGATGCGCAGACTCATCGGCATCGTCGTCATCGTGTGGCTCGTGATCGGCGTGCTCGCCGCCGCCCAACGGGGCTACTTCAGTAACGACCAGGACGTCAGCTGCAAGACCGCGGGCGACACCACCCTCACGGTGATCGCCGGACCCCTCAACTATGTCGGCGTGAACCCGAAGGTCACCTGCCACACGCCGCAACCGTCCTCGTGATGGAGGCGCGGCCTCGTACCTGACCTGCGCATGACGCCGCCCGACGACTCCATGGTGGGCGGGCGCTGCCTCACGCACCGGGGCGGCCGTCACCTGTCCTCAGCAGGCGAGACGTAGACCCAGTCGCGGCCGCGCGCGATGCACTGCATGAGTGGCCGTTCGGCGAGCGCGATGGATCCCGGAAGCGGTCACCCGACGCTGATCCGGGCCTCGAGCAGAGCGCCGTCGTACCAATCGCCTGCGGTGCCGGTCACCGTCCGGCTCTTGGCACCGATCACCAGAGCCGTGGTGTTGGAGATCGAGCCGAGCCCACCAGCGACGGTCTTGGTACGAGGCGTCAGAGCATCGACCTTGAGCGTGAGACCCGATGCGGTCTTGACGCAGGTGAGCGTGTGCACCTTGCCGTCGGTGACGTTGGTGGTGCCCTTGACGCTGGCCCCGACCCCTCGGGAGTCCTTCACGAGGCAGAACGCCCGGCCCTGGCCGTTGACGCGGACGATCTCGATCTTGTACTCCCCGCCGGTCGTCGTGCCGAGGCCCTTGCGCATGATGTCGTAGTCGGTGCCCGAGGCCGGCACATGGCTTGACTGCATCTTGACGCTGTAGGAGAAGGTGCTGGCGCCGGGGTTGAGCGTGGCCGAGTGGGGGACGACAACCTTCGACCGCGCCGCCGGGTCGAACTTGTAGCCGCTCGCGCCGGTCATCTTGACGTGGTAGGCGGTGCCGTTGTTCCCGCTCCCCGAACTGTCGTGCATCGTTGTGCCGGAGCTCTCGTCCATGAGCCACGTGGCGGCTGCCGTGCTACGGGCGAATGCAGTCGGTGTTCCGAGCGCGGGCACGGCCAACCCCAGAGCTCCCGCCACCACAGCAGTACGCCACCACGCAGATCCGGACATTCACATCCCCCTTGGATCGCCGACCAAGTACGCCTCAGGCAGCGGTCCCTGGGCCGCCCGTCCGGCCCTTTCACTGAATCACGGACACGCGGCGGTGACGCCACCCAAACGGGGGTGTTGTCTGGAGGCCGGGCAGTTGTTCGGGGCCGCGCCGAAAGGGTGAGGGTTCTCCCTTGGGAACTGGGATTCCGACACGCGCGACAACAGGTGACGCACCCACGTCGGCATGAACGGGCAACCGGACAGCGGCAGAGCAGACGCAACTTCATGGGGCTGCCTGCCATCCCAGGGACGTGGGCATGCGCACGTCGATGGCGCAGGGAGTGCTGATCGTTGCGGTTCTTGGGCTCGGTGCCGCATTGACCGGGTGCCCCTCCGACCGCGCGGAGCAGGCGTCTCCGACGCCTTCCGCGTCACCATCCGCGGTCGCGGCGAACCTCCTGCACGTCTGCGACCACGTCCCGGACGCCTTCCGCGACGGCAGCCCGAACGAGACCGAGCAGGCCAAGGCACTGTCTGCCGAACTCCAGGGCATCATCGACACAGCGGAGCCAGCGGCGGTGAAGTTGCTGCGATCCATGGTCGACGCGGCGGACGCGATGGCCTCGGCGCAACGGGAAGGAGACAGGCCTGCCCTTCGGCAGGCGGAGCATCGTGCCTATGAAAGGCTCCTACGCGCTTGCGTTCGCGCAGGCTCTCAGGCGTGGGGTGAGTGAACATCTCCGAAGACCGCTCATCTGTGCGGGCATCGCCGCGTCTCGCGAATAGGCTGCCGCGTGTGCTCGATGATGCCCTTCTCGGGGACTGGTGTTTGCGTCACCTGGGTGCGCCGTTCGAGCAGGTGCTGTTCCGGTCCGGTTTCCTCTCCGACGTCGTTGGAGTCGAGTTGTCCGACGGTGTCCGGGCTGTGGTGAAAGCGCGTCCCTTCCAGCCTCGGATCGCCGGTTGTCTTCAGGTCCAGGCTGCGCTGGCCGATGTGGGGTTTCCCTGTCCCGAGCCGCTGACCGGGGTCACGCGGGTCGGAAGTATGACGGTCACGGCCGAGAGGGAGGTGCCTGGTGGGAGTCCTGTGCCCGGCGAGGCGGGAGCAGCTCCCTTCGCGGTGCTCCTCGCCCGCCTGATCGCTGCAGCCCCCGCCGCAGCGGCTGTCCAGAGCCTGACGCCGTCGCCGCCGTGGACTGCCTGGGACCACCCGGGGCGGCGATTGTGGCCCGACCGTGATGAGCACGGGCAGGACCTCAATCTCGTCGGTGGCCCGGAGTGGGTGGATGACGCTGCTCGCCGGGTGAGAGAACGACTGACCGCCAGGTCGGCGCGGGTCTGTATCGGCCATGGCGACTGGGCGTCGCAGAACATTCGATGGACGGGCCACGATGCTCTCGTGGTCCATGACTGGGACAGTGTCATCGCCCAGCCCGAGGCGGCCATCGTGGGCCTGGCCGCCGCCATGTGGCCGAGCGAGGAGGGATCGGATGTCACCGCTTCGGTTGCCCAGACGGCTGACTTCATCGACAGCTACCAACTCCAGGTTGCCCGGGAGTGGGCCCGCTGGGAGGTTCGAGACGCCTGGGCAGCGGGTCTGTGGGATCGGCTCATGTACGCCAAGCAGGACGTGGCGGAGGGCGGAAGCGAACAGGTGGATCGCCTCGCCACCGAGATCCGGGAGCGGCTTGACCGGGCAGCCCTCGGATAGCCGCTCATCGGCAGATCCGTGCACCGTCAGGCGGCATCACGGTGCGGTTCAGGCGCAGAGGGCGCATGGGCTCTACCCTCCGCCATGGTGAAGAGGCTGGTGGGCGTAGCACCCGTGCTTCTGCTCTCGATCGCCCTCGTGGTCAGTGCCGTCATCGGGCTCAACTCGAGTCGAGGGCCTTCACTGATCTTCCCCGTGCCTGTCAACGCTGCCTCGCTCGGCGTCGCTCGGGCTCACCTGGGTGACCGCTGGTCGATCGGGATGGAGAGCACCATCTGTCTCGACAAGCCCGGCACAGTCGAGATCACCGGTGTGACTCCTGTGCGGCCTCACGGGCTGCGGGTGATCGGGTTCGCCGTGCGCCCGAACCAGAGCTGGAAGCCGACGCAGGGAGTCGCGGGTGCATTCCTGGGGGAGGTACGAGCGCCCCTGCAACACCTCGGGTTCACCAGCCGGACCGTGGATGTGGCATGCGAGCACAACACGCCGAAGGGTTACGAGCTCGCAGTGCGTCTGTTGAAGACCACCCCCGGCCCTGCTGTCGCCTCGGGGTGGGTCCTCTCATACCGTTCGTCCGCACGAGTCGGGACGCTCGCGATCCCCTTCGGACTCCTCTTGTGCCCAGCCGACTCCGCTGATGCCAGGAGATGCCACAGCGAGGGCTTGTGAGTCGATCCGTGCCTGCGTCTCCAACGGCACGCTCATCGGGATGAGCGAGCAGGGACAGCGGCATGGCAGTGCGTTCTGGATGCCTCGCCACCGCTCGCGGTGGATGTCCGCCGAGCGCCACTTGTTCGTCCGCTCGGGGTGATGTCGAGCGACCGTCACCCTGACGAGAGTGGGCTAGTCCGGCGAGGACGCCGGGCTGATGCTCCTCGGGTGCTCTGCAGACGGAGTTGATCATGACCAGCGAGCCGATGGCGAGAGTCCGCTTCCTCGCCGCCGTGGCCATCCTGGGGGGCGCTCTGACCCTGACAGCCTGCTCCTCCGACTCCTCCGACTCCTCCGACGGCCCTGGGGACTCCGCGGCCGTCACCGGCGAGTGCAAACTGGGCGACACCGTCGACCAGCCGGCCACCAAGGACGGTGTACCCGCCTGTGCCGCCAAACCCGGCGTCAAGACCCACGCGTACCCCTGCCACCCCGACCCGGGAGGCCCGGCGCAGGGCTCCTGGTACCAGGTCCAGAACACCAACGGCACGGTGATGTACGGCAAGCCCGGCGGAGAGTGGAAGCAAGCCGAGTCGGCGCAGAAGCCCCAGCCGAACCTCCTGCAGCAGATCGGCTGTTGAACGATCGGTGGACGCGACGCTCATCGGTGCGGGCTCAGGCGGTCAACGAAGCACCTCGGCCAGTGCTGGTGATGGTGCCTTGAAGCCGAGGGTCTGTCGAGGGCCACACCTGCTTACCCACACGCCACCACAACCTCCTCGAATCAAGAAGTGTTGCTAGGACGTGTTGAGACCACCCCGATGAGCGTGCCCCTTCTCAACCCCGGATCTGCCGCGATCAGCGCGTCCTTCTCACGTCTGAGCCGGACAACGCGTTGCCGCCGTCGCCAGGCGCGTCAGCAATGGGGCTCGATAGCCGGAAGCCTTTCCACGCGCAGTAGACGCCGAGCGAGAGCTCCCACGCGGCCTCTGGAAGCGTCAGGAGGCCGGAAGGCGTCTCCCCGTTCTTGTAGACGCCCATCAAGATCATCAGGAAGGAGAGGATCAGGAGGGAACCGCCGACCAAGCCCAACAGGGCTAGGCGCGGAGGAACGAGCGCCGATCTGTACATGAGGTATCCGAGCAACAGGCCGTTGCCGATCCCGGCTACGAGCCCCGGGCCCCATTCGAACGCCCACTCGTAGGTATGCACCAGGCTGTTGCCTTGGACCTGCAGCGCGGCCGCTTCGCTGCCGCCGGCTCCGTTCAACGCGCTCAACACGGACACCACCGAGAGCATGCTGATGAGACCGATCGCGGCGAAGACCGACTCCATGATGCGAGCGGCGACATAGCCGAGCGCTATCGCTTCGTTTTGCCGGCGGCCCACCGGGAAGAGCACCACAGCGGTTCCGATCTGGGTGACAATCAGGCAGAACTCAAGGAGAGCAGCCAGCTTCAGGCTCGATGACGAGGCGTCTTGGCTAGCGAAGTGCATGCTGCTCCAACTCGCACCCACGCCGTCGATGAAGAGAAGACGCGCCGGGATGCTGGTCACGAAGGTGCCGATGAACAGCCACCCGAAGATCTGACCGGTCCGTCGCAGGTCCATGCTGACCCCCTAGGAAACTGAACGCACCTACTGGGTACCCGAGGGGGCGGTTCGCCATCCACACCCCGAGGGATGAGAGTCGGCTCTGCTCGTGCCGTCGATGACAACGGCGGCCGGTACCGCGTACCTGGTCGGCTCAGGAGCCGCGATCGTGTTCCGTCGTCACGAGATCACCGCCGAGATCAACTGGAACCAAGACGACCTTCATCACCAACCAGCGCACGATGCGCGTCGAGGAACGCCTCGCCGTCGGGGTGGTCCTCCGTCGCAGGTGACCAAGCTGACGCTGACCTGAGCTCACGGCGCGGGTCGGACTACGCCTTCCAGATCACCGGCCTGCGCCGTGCCGAGCGGCTCTTCTGCCACGCCGCTCGTGCAACAGCGGCCCAGAAATCTTGCTGGTGCACGGCTGTTGCCCGAACGGCAGCCGAACCAAAGGAAACGCTCCGAGCTGCGGTGATGCTGGTGGGCGATACTGGGTTTGAACCAGTGACCTCTTCCGTGTCAAGGAAGCGCGCTACCGCTGCGCCAATCGCCCTGAAGGGGTAAAGCTGTCGAGGTGGGTACGGGATTTGAACCCGTGTACACGGATTTGCAGTCCGTTGCCTCGCCTCTCGGCCAACCCACCGCTGGATGGGTTCGAGACCCGCTCCGAGCGGACGACGAGGCTCGAACTCGCGACCTCAACCTTGGCAAGGTTGCGCTCTACCAACTGAGCTACGTCCGCTTGCAGACCCCGGTCGGAACCCCGGTCCGGAGACGCGAAGAGAACCATAGCCGATGCCCTGGGCGCCACCAATTCGAGCGCGCGCCGGTAGTTTCGGGGCATGCGCACGTGGGTGAACGGCGATCTGCTGGCCGATCCGGACGCCCCGGCGGTGGCCGCACGCGACCACGGGGTGACCGTCGGCGACGGCGTCTTCGAGGTGGTCAAGGTGGTGGACGGCCGGGTCTTCGCGATCGAGCCGCACCTGGAGCGGATGGCCCGGTCTGCGCGCGGCCTGGGGCTTGCCGACCCCGACCTCGACGCCGTACGTCGCGGGGTCGCCGCCGTGCTCGAGGGCGAGCAGCTGACGCTCGGTCGGGTCCGCATCACCTGGACGGGCGGCTTGGCGCCGCTCGGCTCCGACCGGGGGGACGGTCCGTCCACGTTGATGGTCGTTGCCGGCCCCATCGACCCCTGGCCCGAGACCGCCGCCGTGGTCACCGTGCCCTGGCCGCGGAACGAGCGCGGCGCGCTCGCCGGCCTCAAGACCACGTCGTACGGCGAGAACGTGCGGGCCCTCGCCCACGCCCGCGCCCACGGTGCGAGTGAGGCGGTCTTCGCGAACCTCCGGGGCCACCTGTGCGAGGGCACCGGAACCAACATCTTCTACGTCGTCGACGGCGAGCTCCGTACCCCGACGTTGGCCAGCGGGTGTCTGGCCGGGATCACGCGTCGGCTGCTCCTCGACTGGTACGGCGCGCGCGAGGTCGATGAGCCGATCGAGGTGCTCACCGAGCGCGCCAGCGAGGCCTTCCTGACCTCGACGACCCGCGACGTCCAGGCCATCCACCGCTGGAACAACCGTGAGCTCGGCGCACCCGGCCCGATCACAACGGAGGTCCGCAAGGTCTGGTACGAGCGCGAGCCGGAGCTGCTGGGCGCCTGAGTGACGCCTGCCGACGGGCGCCCGGTGGGCACCGTCGGCGAATGTGGAAGGCCGCGATCGGTGCGCTAAAGTCGGCGTCCGCACGGGCGATTGGCGCAGTGGTAGCGCGCTTCGTTCACACCGAAGAGGTCACTGGTTCGAACCCAGTATCGCCCACCCCCCGCACGGGTGTCACCGCGGCAAGCAAACGCCCGCCGGTATCTCCGGCTTCCGGGGGGCGTCGGTCGGACCGGTTCAGCGGGTCGCCGGCGGCTGGGCCCGCGGGGCTCGCTTCGAGACCGAAGCGGAAACCTGGCTGGTTGAGATCGCCCGTGTGATCCGGATGGTGTCGATACCGGACCATGAGGGCGCGTTGATGAACACTCTCGCCTTGTGATGTCTGACGACGATGTAGAACCCGTCGGCCGTGCCCTCGCCCGCGGGGGCCGACTGCGACAGGACGAACAGGCCGGTCCCGGGGTTGGGGAGTGAGACGAGCTCCACCGACCAGGAGCTTTTCCCGAGCTTCGACACAGTCCAGATGCCCGGAAGCCGGACGGTGACGAAGTTGGCGTTAATCGACGCTCCGCTGGCGACGTACTGGACGACCTTCGCTCCGCGCGCGCTGGACGCTAGGTCGGCCGTCGTGATGGCGCCATGTCGGATCTTCGGAGAGGTAACCGCCTTGTTGTGGAGCTTGGAAGTCGTGACCGCACCGTTGCGGATGTCGTGCGAACCAATCTGTCCCGCGGCAATAGCGCCGCCGGTCCCGCCCATTATGAGGCCTGCAGTGAGTACCGCGATCGCCAGTCGCGAGGAGCGTGAAATCTTCATGTCGATCCTTTCTTCCCGAGCAGGATGTGGTGGGAGGCATTCCCCTCATCAGAACCAACTCTGTGGGTCGCGCGCCGCCGAAGTCTTCTCGATCGGGGGTCACATCGGGCAGCGGATGTCTGTCCATCAAATCCACACGATCGTCTCGGATATACCCCAGCGACAGAGCGGATGCTTGCGGCTCGTCCGGTGAGCGCAGCGCCACGAATTTGAAAAGGTCAACGGTCTGCTGCGACATGGAGTCTCCCCCGTAGACGACGGGACCTGGGCCCGACGGCCTCATCAACTCCTTCCCTGCGTTGTACGCTCGGGTTGCGGGAGTGTCAAGGCGCACACGCCTCCATCCTCAAAGGAACGTCGCGGGTGCACCGCGGCGTGATCATTTCGGGCGCTGTGACGGATTTGTGCCGCAGGCGGGAGGGCGCCCTTCAAAGTTCGCCGGTTTGCTCGGCGGACTCACGGGGTTGGCTGGGCACCGGCGCGGAGCTCGACGCTCGCACGCTTCCGCAGGCCCTGACTTCCTGCTGCCCGCGTGGGCTGTTGCGTCCGTCCGCCGCGATGCGGTCACGCAGACGGGCGGCGCACGGACCGAGCAGATGTCGTCAGCCTGTGCCGAGACTGCCGGTTAGTCGTACCGACACGTACGGCGAGGTGGCCAGTGCTACTACCGGCTGGGCATTCCTTTCGAGCCACGCCTCGTCACGGAGCCCGACGGACCGCAGACCGGAAGAGAGCCATACCCACGCGGGGCAGGAGCAGACCAGGCACCCTGCAGCCCATGCCCGTGATATCGAGGTCGTCGAGCGCAGGCGGCCAGGTTGCCGCTGACTTTCGACAACCCGCGACAGCAGCTCCCGCCCAGGCTGCAGGGTGAGTAGCCTCGGTCGCAACGGAAGGAGCGCGCGGCATGACGGAGGACATCCGGGTCGAGTTCATGAGCGGCCCCGACTCGGACCCGGCGGAGATCGACGCGCTCACGAGGGCGCTGCGCGACGAGATCCTCGAGGTCGACGAGGTGGACCGCGTCGAGCAGGCGTCCGCCGGTCCAGCGCCGGAGGGCGCCAAAGGTCTCGATATCGCGGCCATCGGGGCGCTCGTCGTCGGCGTGGGACCGGGAGTCCAAGCGGTCGTGAAGGTGCTTGAGGTGGTCCGCAACTGGCTGGCCGGCCGGTCGTCTTCGACCCCCCCGCTGCAGATGACGATCGGCGACAAGAGCATCACCGTTGTGGCCGACAAGAAGCAACAGGATGCTCTGGTGGCCGCCTACGTCGCCGCGTTAACGAGCCGGGACGCCAGCGAGGTCGGAAACCCCACGGAGTGAGTCAGCGGCAGCCTCACGCCGACGCGCCGTAGACACCAGTGTTCAACTGGGTCTGAGAACAACCTGCGTTCCCGACCAGGCTGGATGGCCGTCCAACCCGCCCGCGATCAGTCTCAGGCTTGTCGAGTGGTCTCCAAGCCTGAGTGCATTGAGCCTCCGAGCGGAGCGTCCGAGGCGGCGCGGTCGTGCCCTCGGCGTCGCGCGCCTCAACGCGGACCCCACCCCAGGGGGGCGCTCGCAATCTTCTCGTCTGAAACTGTCGATGCGTCACCGCTCGTCAAGTCGATCATGTGAACCGTGTACCCGGTGCCGTCATCGGCCCCATATGCGATCGCGGCACCAGTCCAGGACCACGACGGGTCCTGAACGGATCCATTCGAGGGTGTCAATTTGCACAGCTGGGTGCCGGTGCCAGGGTCCGACGATCTCTCGCCCGAAGGACACGGTGGTTCTCTGGTGTCGTCGAGGGACGCCACGTAGAGAGCCCCATGGCGCACAAAGGCGACCAGATCCTGGGTCGGGGACGGCGCGACATCGAGGTCGTCCTGAGTGGTGAGAGGCTGTGGAACGCCGTTCGCGTCTGTCACGTAGACGCCCGGGTTCTTGCCGTTCGTGAAGTCGGACACGATATTGCCGTCGCTTGTGTACCCGACATTGTCGATGCCCGACCCAGGAGATCCGGCGTCGCCGGCTTCGAACTCTTTACTGAGATGATCGGAGTCGATATGACCGTCAGCATCGATGTTCGCTGTGTAGACGATATCCGTCTCGGGATGGTCGCGTTTACCGTCTCTGTCCTGATCCAATTGACAGGCGAAAACGACTCGTGTGCCGCTCGGGCTCCAGCCCACGCGTGTCGTGCACAGCAGACCGTCTGGCGGTGCTGTGAAAAGACGGGAGGGTTGCTTGCCGTCGGCGGCTACCATCAGCTTCCCGCTGTCTTTGGGCCAGGCTTCGCCGTCAGGGGGCCCCCAGCGGTAGACGAGAAGGTCGCCGTCACGGCTCTGGGAGGGCATTGATTGCGAACCGTCGAGGAGACCCGTCACGGGTCCGCGGTCCCCTCCAGACTCGGCTGAGATCCCGTGGAGCTTCGGGAACTTGTCTTCCACGATGGAGACGAGGATGACGTCCTCAGGGACCGGGACCGATGTCTGGCCTGCTGTCTCCTGGCCATCATCGCGCAAGAGCGCGTAGGCCGAGCCTGCGAGGACCGCGACGGCCGCCACGCCGCCGAGGCCGAGCAGGAGTGGTCGCTTGTCCGCCAGGCGGCGTCGGAGGCCTGCGGCTGGCTCGGGGGTCCGCTTCGCACGGGCCAGGGCACCGGCGCGAATGGTCTCGGCCGGAGGACTCGTCCGCACCCCGCCCTGCCGTTCCTCCCGCGTAGGGGACGGAGGCTCCCTGACGGTTTCCTGCTCGTCGCGTCCTGGCGTCGGTGTGGGATTCGCTGGCGTCGGGTTGGAAGGGGTCAAGTCCTCCGACGGTGACTCCATGTCGGTGGTGTCGGTGTCCGTAGCATCGTTGGTGACTGGCGCGTCCTCGACGGCGGGCGCCCCACGCGTGACCGCCGTCGGCTCGTAGTCGGGTATGGCCGGCGCGGGCACGTCGCCGGCGGCGTCCAACACCTTCTGTGCCGCGCCGCGCACCGACAGGCTGTCGTCGTCGCCAGCCATCCGGGCCAACTCCAGCCGGGCCGCGAGCGACCGGCCGGGGTGCCCCTCATCCAGAACGGCGCGCAAGCCCGTCACGGCACCTAGGCGCTTGTAGACCACCTGGGCGCGTGCGTCGACGAGCAAGTCCGGGTCCAGCGGGGCGGGCCTGGTGACCGGCGTAGCACGACGAGCCACGTATACCTCGCCCTGGACGTCGAAACTCTTCACCGGGGTCTGGTTCGGATTGCGCGAGGTCACCTGCTCGTGCACGAAGCTGTACAGCTCGTCCAGCGAGACGAGCCCGTCGAGGTCGCGGTCGGCCTCACCGCTGCGAAGACCCTCGATCACCGCATGGGTGAATAGGGACGGCTCCTCCTCCCCGTCGAGAGCCAGCTGCAGCGACGTCGACGCGGTGATCACCGCTCTGCCCTTCCCACCGAGCCGCTCGGTGAGGTCGACGATGTCGGCCGCCTTGGCGAGCTTGACAAATGCCCCCGAGTAGCAGCAGTCGACCAGGCAGAGGATCAGGCTGGCTCGGGACTCTTCCATGGCGTCGCGAACCAGCGCGGAAGGGACACTGGTGACCTTGAGCTTGAACGCGTCGGACAGGTTGGTGTCCCTCGTCGCGAAGTACAGCTCCCCGGTAGGGGACTTCACGCCATGGCAGGAGAAGTGGGCGAGGAGGGTGTCTCCGTACTTGCCGGCTCCGAAAAAATCCGCGATCGCGAGTTCGACCTCGTGGCTTGGTCGGTTGAGGACGGTCTGGACCTCGAAGCAGCCGACCGTTTCGTCGCGGAGCACATCGGCCAAGGCTCGCGCATCGTGGGCGGGCGCGTTGAGGCTGGTCAGCTTCGGATCGCTGTATGCGTCCATAGCCACCATCAAGGCCCTTCGTACGCCGGCCATGGCGCCTCCCCGCTCGGGTCTCCCGCATCCCACGGTCCTCGCCTGCCGATGGAGGTGTCAACGGCATCTGAGTGCGCACGGACAGCGGCAGGAGCGTGCGTTGCACGTGAGCCACAGCCCCTTGCGCGACCCCCGTCATGGTCGCTCAGTTGCGCGTAGGGTTGTGCGCACCTCGGGGAGGGAGGTTTCGACATGGTGGCCTGGTTCGAAATCGTGTTCCTGATCGTCTTCGTGGTGGCCGGAGTGTGGTCGTTCAGCCGGACGAGTACGTTCCGGGCGCACCTGAGGTCCGGTGTCGACCCGAGTCGGCGTCCCCGTACCGATCGCGAGCGCCAGGTGCCCTCCCCCGATGCGTTCGCGACGTTCAGGCTGCGCAAGCCCCGGGTGCGACCGTACGACGAGAAGTAGTCGCTCGACCGTCTTCGCACACGCGGACGAGGGAGAGACCTCCACCTGGGGGCTATGCCACGTCCGCTCATCGCATCGGCATGAGCGATCCTGACAGCGCGTAGGTTCCGCGAGATTCGGGAACCTCTGCATGTGGCGGTCACGCCCACTGAGGGTCGCCCGGTGACGGCACAGCAAGGACTTTCGGGCGGAGCACGCCATCTGGCCGTTGCCGAGCGGGAGACGGGCCCGGGCTCGCCCGATGGCAAGGAGCCTGGTCCGAAGTCCTTGGCCCTCAAGCTGCCGTCCCGCACCTTGGGTCCGCTGACGGAATCCGGCTGGAGTTGTGCGGGGCCCACCGCATGTCACGGCAGACTGCTTGCGGCATAGGCGCCCCCCGGAGAGGGCCACGATCAGCGCCAGCGTCGAGGTGACGTTCGCGTACGTCGGACGGAGCTTCCCGGGCAACATCGTCTCCTTCAAGCGGTTGTCGCGGGCAAGTACCCACGAACCGCAGAGGCTGAAGGCAGCGAACGGTGAAGCCGGCGCTTTCCGGGAGCTTCCGAGTCACGCCGAGGACGAGCAGCTCCTTCGGGCGTCGAGCCGAGACTCGCACTCACACTCCGGAGCGCCGGGGCATCTCGTAGGAGACGGAAGCGGTCGACCCGGACGAGTCACGGCCCGCCGAGGGCGGCGCAGAGCAGGACGAGGGCCGACGTCAGTCCGGCGAGGAGCAGAAGCCGCTCGGCTACCGAGAACCCGTGCTTGACGACGGCAGGAACGGGCGCGCGTTGCCCGAGATCATGCATGGCTGACTTCCCCCAGATGACAGGTGGAGCCATCCCCCCTTGGCGACTCCGCAGGGGAAGCATCGCATCGGGTACCTATGAGCGGCCAGACCCTGCGGGACCCCTCCGCGTAGTCGATTCCGACCACGGGACATCGTTTCGCGACTCCGGGTCGGCGCCACCCGTTCTGCCACGACGACCCCCTCGCGGGCGACTCGTCCTGGGCGGCCGACGTCGCCGGAGCCTCGCGGCGTACGGCGGGACTTCGGGCCGCCGGCATCCTCGTGGTGCATGGGACCTGATCGCCCGGGTACGGCATGTGCCACGGCGCGGACCGACGACCGCGCCACGGGGAGGGAGAACCACGTGGCACACCACACGCATGGCGCCACCGGAGTGTTGAGCACTCTGGTCTCAGGGGCGAAGGACATCCCACGCAACGCCTCATGGCTGGCGGGCAAGGCCCTGCCGCATGACGGTACGACGAGCGGGAGCACACGCGGCAACACGTCCGCCGACAACGGTGACCCGAGAAGCCTGGTCCAGCGGGCCGGCGACGCGGTACGGGAAGCGATGCCCGGTCAGGACTCGGTCGAGAACCGGCTGACCCAGGCTCGCGAGGGCGCCGATCGGGCCCAGGAGGCGGAGGACCGTGCGGTCGAGGCCGCGGAGCGGGCCCACGAGCTCACCGAGCGCGCCGAGGCCGTCGAGTCAGAGGAGCAGCAGCGGCTCCAGGACGTCCGGGAACAGTTGTCCGCCGAGGTCGAACGACGGGTGGGCGCGGCCGAGAAGGAGGCCCAGGAGCACGTGGCCCAGGCACGCCGCGAGGCCGAGGCGGAGCGCGAGCGCGCCCTGGAGCAGCAGGAGGAGCTGTCGGCCCAGCGTGCGGACGCTGCTCGTGCCGAGGCGGAGCGGGCGCAGCAGGAGGCGCACCAACGCTTCGCGGAGGCCACCGAGCGCCTGACGCGTGCCCGTGAGCTCGCCGAGGAGGCGGCCGCCCTCGCCCAGGGTGCTGCCGAGCGCGCCCGGAAGGATGCCGAGCGCATCAGCGCGGCCACCCAGTCCGGGCTGAAGCAGGCCGGCCAGGCGGTCACCCAGGCCCGTCAGCTCCGTGACCGGACCCAGAAGGAGGCCGCCACCGTCACCCGGAAGGTGAACCGCAGCTCCAAGGGCGGGACCCTCTCGACGATGTCCAAGTCCGACCTGCTTCACCTCGCTCAGCAGCGTGACGTCCCGGGACGCTCGTCGATGTCGAAGAAGCAGCTGGTATCCGCATTGGAGAAGAAGCAGTGAACCCGACCGACCTCGCCAAGCAGGCATGGCAGCGTCTCGGCCCCGACTCCGTCACGGATCACCTCCCTGATGTGGTGCCACATCCGGAGCGGTCGAGCCTCGTGCGTTCGGGGGTCGCGGCCGGCGCCACCCTTGTCGCGCTCTCGGCGGCCAGTGCCGTCACGTCGGCGATCAGGCGGCGCGTGGAGGGCTCATGAAGCTCTCGGCGCTCGGCGCGCTGGCGGTCGGCTACGTCCTAGGGGCTCGAGCCGGAAAGGAACGGTATGAGGAGATTCGGCAGCTCGCGAGCAGGGCGGCGCAACGCCTGGAGAGCTACGGGTCGTCGGGAAGCCTTGCCACCTGGGTCGCCGAGGTCGAGAAGCGGGACCGCGCTCGCGCCTGACGGCGACGGCCGGCTCTCGAGTGGCGTGCTGGTCGAGACCCACCTGCTGGCGCGGCTCCTCGGTATCCGCCTGCTCCGCGTCGATGGGGTGGTCACCGTGGCACCCGCCCGGGTCGCGGCCTCACCGGTCGACCCGCGGTCGGTGCCGATGACGTCCACGATGGAGCTGGGCGTCGGGCTGGAGCGTGCGGCACACCTGCTCCGCGACTGCGAACGGCGCGCCGACTAGAAGGGCACGCCGCGTGACAGAGTGATCCGATGCTGCGTCAGGTGGCCGACGGCGTCTGGGTCCGGCAGAGCGCGTGGGTGTGGAGCAATGCCATCGTGGTGCGCGGGGAGGCCGGGTTGACCCTGGTCGACCCGGGAATCGATGGTTCCGATCTGGACCAGCTCGCCGATGACCTGGACCGGCTCGGCCTTCCCGTGGTCGCCGGGTTCTCCACCCATCCCCACTGGGACCATCTGCTGTGGCATTCCCGGTTCGGCGACGTGCCGCGCTACGCCACCCACGCCGGTGCCCAGGCTGCCGGTGAAGCCCGGGAGCGGGCGCAGGAGATGGCGGCACAGAGCGCGTCGGGCATCCCTGTCGAGCTGATCGGGCTCGTCACCCCGCTGCCTGCGGACCCCGTGCCCGTGCCGGGCGAGATCATCGAGCACGGGGCGCACGCCACCGGCCACGCCGCCGTCCTCCTCGCGGACCG
>Ga0070683_100002194_pt1 | contig 15456 bp, 14 predicted proteins | sample KBSC713LmetaG_FD_64662 | JGI IMG/M metagenome (GOLD analysis project Ga0070683, IMG submission 64662) | Corn rhizosphere microbial communities from Kellogg Biological Station, Michigan, USA - KBS C7.1-3L metaG | ecosystem: Host-associated > Plants > Roots > Rhizosphere ...
ACGGCGAGCGCCGGCCGCTCGTCGGCCCGGTTGGCCGCCGGTCCGGTATCGGCGGTCATCAGCCCATTGACCGCTTCGTTGACGGTGCCGTCGCCGCCCAGCGTGACGACGACGCCGACGCCGTCGCGGGCCGCGTTGCGTGCGAGGTCGGCGGCGTGCCCGCGCCGCTTGGTGTAGGCGACCTCGAGCTGCACCTGGCTGCGCAGGGCCCGCACCAAGATGTCGCGCACTCGTTCGGTAGTAGTGGTCGCATTGGGATTGACCACGAGCAACGCTCGCATGGGCGGCACACTACCTGGCTTGGGGTGCGGCCGAGGGTAGGGTTGCCGCGTGACGTTGCGGTGGGCGGTGTGGCTGGTGCTCCTGCAAGCCGCCGGGCTCGCGGTTCTCACCCTCTTCCTCGTGTACTTGAACCTGACCGCCGAGTCGACGACGGTGGCCATGGCCCTCTCGACGACCGTCTATGTGGCCCTGATGACGGCCGCCTTCGCATTCGTCGGGATCTCGCTCGCTCGGCGCAAGCGGTGGGCCCGCGGCCCGGCCATCGTGATCGAGCTGCTGCAGGTCCCGATCGGATACACCATGCTCACCAACGGTCTGCCGGCGTTCGGCGCCCCGGTGCTGATCCTCGGCCTGCTCGGGGCGGGGCTCCTCCTGGCCCCATCCACCCGCAAAGAGCTAGGCCTCGACTAGGGCCTGTATCAAGGCAGGGGTCGGTGCGAGGCGAGGCTCAGGCGTTGGCTGGGGTCGCGCCGGGTGCGACCGGCGTGGTTCGAGGCGGAGTCTGAGTCCGCCGTCGCCCGGCCATCCACTTTGATACCGGCCCTCGCCCAAGGCCCCACAATCGGCACTTTGGGCACTACGCTCGGCAGGGTGAATGACGTACCGCGAGACACGGACGTCCTGGATGCGCCCACCATGCTGGGGGCCCGGACGGCCGGCACCCCCGCATACCAGGTGCTCGCCGACGGGCTCCGCGCGCAGATCACCTCGGGCAAGCTGCGCCCCGGTGACCGACTGCCGACCGAGCCGCAGCTGTGCGCCCAGTCGGGGCTGAGCCGCTCGACCGTGCGCGAGGCATTGCGCCTGCTCACCAGCCAGAACCTGATCGTGACGACGCGAGGCGTCACCGGCGGCAGCTTCGTCGCCGAACCCAGCCCGAAGAAACTCGCCGAAGCCCTGGAAAGCGGGCTCGGCATGCTGGTCGCCAACGGCAACCTGCAGGGTGCCCATCTGTTCGAGGTCCGCCAGATGCTCGACGTCCCGGCCGCCGAGCTGGCCGCCGCCCGCCGGACCGAGGCCCACCTGGCCGACCTGGCCGAGGCGATGTTCGATCCCACCGACGAGCTCGACAAGGTCCTCCCGGCGATCCGGGCCTTCCACACGACGATCGCGGCGGCGACCGGCAACCCGCTGCTGTTGCTGATCTGCGAGCCGCTGTTCCCGTCCAACCTCCGGCAGTTGACCCTCGACGCCCCGGCCGACTACCTGCCGCGCGTCGACGCGGAGCACCGGGAGATCCTCGCCGCCATCCGCGCCGGCGACGGTCCCCGCGCGGCCGTCGCTACCCGGGCCCACCTGGAATACCTGAAGGACCTGTTCGGCGACAGCCCGGTCCAGCTCTGACGCGGCGGGGCCGCCGGGCATTTGCGCCCGGCGGCCCCGTTTTGCTTGCTGGTGACTACGCCTTCTTCAACACGAAGTCGGTCGTGGTCGTGCCACCCTTGGTGATCTTCACCTTCTTCACCTGCGGCTGGAAGCCGTCCTTGGCGCAGATCACCTGCAACGGGTTGTTCCGCACGTCCAGCCAGAGCTGGTAGTACCCGTTCTTGTCGGTCTTGAGCGTGTAGCTGGCCGCCCACGTGTCGATCTGGATGGTCGCGCCGGCGATCGGCGAGCCATCGACCGCCGACGTCACGTGACCGGCGATCTTGCCCCACGTCTTCGGCGGGTTCACCGTCATCGAGACGCCGACCGACGCCACCGGGTACGGCGTGTCCGTGCCCACGGTGATGCTGGCCGTGTAGGTGCCCGGCTGGGTGATGTCGGGGACGTCGGCGTTGAGCGTCACCACGATCTTCGCCGACTTGCCCGGCTGGAGCGTCAGCGTGGTCGGGCTCAGCGACAGCCAGGACACGTCGGCCACGGCGTCGCAGTCGGTGAAGCCCGGCAGCACCTCGGCGGCGTTGACCGGCGGGGCGGAGAGCCCGCCGGGGCTACCGCCGACCCGGTACAGCCCGCACGCGCTGCCGCTGCGGTAGAGCGTCTGGTTGGCGTTCGGCAACGCCGTCCACGCGTCGTTCTGCGGGTTGTATGCGTACCCCTTGTTGGTGATCGAGGCGCCGTTGCCCGTCACACCGCCGGAGATGAGCAGCAGGCCGCTGGCCGCGGTGGAGGCGGAGCCCCACAGGTCGGCCGGCATGCTGGCGATCGGCGTCCAGCTGTTGCCGGACGCGTCGTAGGCGTAGCCGCGCACGACACTACCGGCGTCGGTGGTGCCACCGGCGCAGTAGATCTTGGTACCGATCGTGCCGCAGGACTGCCAGGCGATCGCCTCGGGGTACGAGGCCGCCGCCGACCAGCTGTTCGACGCCGGGTCGTAGACCTCGACGTCGGCCACGCCGCAGGCGGACCCGGTGCAGCCGCCGATGACGTACAGCTTGCCGTTGAGCACCGCCGTGCCCGAACCCGCGTACGGCTTCGGCGAGGCGGCCCCGGTCGACCAGCTGTTCGAGGCCGGGTCGTAGATCTCCAGCTTGGCGTCGGGGTCACCGGAGGCACCCCAACCGCCGACGGCGTAGAACTTGCCGTTGATGAACGCCGCCGCCGGCTTCTCACGGGTGTCGGCCGCGCTCGCCAACGGCGACCACGAGCCGCTTTCCGGGTCGTACACGTACAGCGACGACACGTCGTTGCTGCCCGTGTAGCCGAACGCCGAGTACAGCTTGCCGTTGTACACGGCGGCCACGTTGTCCTGGATGGCCGTCGGGTAGTTGGCGATCGCCGTCCACGGTGCGTCGGCCGGCTCGGCGTTGACCGGCGCCTTGCCGGTCGCCTTGCCCTGGCCCTTCAGCGAGTGGCTGGAGAACTTGCCGTTGACCTGGTGCAGCGGGGCGCCGCCGGTCAGCAGCGGGGTCGACCCGCCGGGCTGCTCGCCGACGTTCACCGTCGCCGGCGCGGTGCCGGTGTTCTTGACGGTGATGTTGGCCGTCGCCGTGCCGGCCCACGGGACCGTCTTGCTGATCGACGTGGGCGTGACCGTGATCTGGCCGGCCTTCAGGGTGAAGTTCTTGCGGACCGTGTAGTTCTCCTGGACGTTCACCGCGGCCGTGACCGAGGTGTACTTGCTCTTCGCCGCGGTGAACGGGTGAGAGCCCACCACGGGGGAGAACAGCCAGTAGAAGCCGTCGCTGAGGTTCGGGTCCTCGGGCGTCGCCGCCGTCGTCGCCGAGACACCGGGCGCGTCCGCCGTGGTCACCGTCGCGCCGGTGATGCCGTTACCGGTGTTGGCGTCCTTGACCTCGCCGACCACCAGGCCGCCGCTGATCGGGTCGCAACTGCGGCTGCCGACGAAGATGTTGTCCAGCTCCCACCACCAGCCGAAGCTGGAGATGAAGTGGAAGCGGAACAGCACGCCGGCCTTGTTGGCCGCGGTCGGCACCGGCAGGTCGACGTGGGCCGGCCCGCGGAACGACGTCGTCGTGAACTCCCAGATGTTGCTCCAGGTCGCCCCGCCGTCGACGCTGACGTCCACGTCGGCCGACTGGCCGCTGAACGCCCGGTAGTCGGTGTCGAAGCTGATCGAGGGGTTGCTCACCGACGTGAAGTCGGCGGCCGGCGTGGTCAGGACGGTGTCCTGGTGGTTGCCGGAGCCCAGGTGATCGCTGTCGACGATGGCGAAGCCGCCGGTGCCGCCGGTCAGGTTGCCCCGGGCGCCGTCGTCGGTGAACTGCCAACCGCCGGTTGTGCCGGCTGCGTTGGTCACGGTCCAGCCGGGCGGCGCCGTGGTGGCGTTGAACGCCTCGGTCGTGCCGTTGAAGTGCACGCTGTAGCCGGGCGCGTTACAGGACACCGAGTCCACCGGCACCGAGACGTTCGCGTTGACCGCGCTCGTCCCGAGCGTCACGTTCTGGGTGACCTGCTGGTATCCCGGATACGCCGCGGTGATGTGCAGCGTGTACGTCTGCCCCTGCGGCAGGCTGAGGCTGTAGTGCCCGGTGGCCGGGTCGGTAAAGACCGGTCCGCCGGGGATCCCGTCGACCGTGATCCGGGCGTACAGCGGCCAGCCGTGCCCGCTGGCGTCGGTCACCACGCCGCTGATCGTCGCCCGGGCAACGGGCGAGAGCGCGACGTTCTCCGTCACGGCGGCGTTCTCGGCGACCGCCACGCCGCTGATCGTCTGGCTGGCGTAGCCGAACGCGGCGTACGTGATGTCGTACGTGCCGACCGGCACCGACATCGTGTAGTGCCCGGCCGCGTCGCTCAGCGCCGACGCGTCGCCGGCGGTGATCGCCGCTCCGGCGATCGGGCTGCCGGTACTGGCGTCCGTCACCGTGCCGGTCACCTGACCGTGCGGGCCGGTGCGGAAGCCCGCGAGGCCGTTCGGCGTGCCCAGACCGGTCGGGCCGTCGAAGCCCGGCGCGGCGGTGCACAGGTACGTCGGGGAGCACGTGCCGTTAATGCCGACGGTCACGTCGTGGAACGCGCTGGCGCCGCCCCCGTACAGGTACGAACTGGGGTAGGTGCCGCTCACCGGGGTGCCGGCGGCGGCGTACACCGACGCGATGATCGGCGCCGCCGCGCTGGTGCCGCCGTAGACGGCCCAGCCGTTGTTGCCGAACGTCTGGTAGACCGCGACGCCGGTGACCGGGTCGGAGACCGCGGACACGTCGGCGACCGTACGCATGGAGCAGCCGGTGTCGGTCTGCCACGCCGGCTTGGCCTCGAACACCGAGCAGCCGCTGCCGGGCCCGCCGAACGAGTTGTGCCAGACGGTCTCGGACCAGCCGCGCGGGCTGCTGTCGGGCAGCAGCGCGGTGCCGCCGACCGACGTCACGTACTGCGACGCCGCCGGGTAGGACACGCCGAAGTCGTCGTCGCCGGAACTGGCCACGACCGCGACGCCCGGGTGGTTGTAGTGCGGATCCAAGTCGGTGACCTCGGACGCGTCCTCGCCGCTGCCCGACACGCTCGTGTACGAGGTGCCGTAGCTGTTGGACACGTACTTGGCGCCCATCGCGACGGCCTGGTCGACCGCGGCCGCGAGGTTGACGAACGAGTTGTCGTCGGCCTCGACGAGCAGGATGTGGGCCGCCGGAGCGGTCGCGGACACCATGTCGAGATCGAGCGAGATCTCGCCGGCCCAGTTCTCGTTGGCGGGCGGATAGCTGGTGCCGCCGCGCTGGTCCACCTTGCGGAAGCAGCCGTTGGCCGTCGTGCACTCCGGCAGCCCGAACTGCGCGCGGTAAACGGCGAGGTCGGCCTCGGCCGTCGGGTCGTCGAAGGCGTCGACGATGGCGACCGTCTGGCCGGCGCCGCCGTTGTCCGGCAGCCCGTACGCGCTGTGCAGGTCGGCCGGGCCGTAGCCGTCCGGCGTCTCGGTGATCGCGAGACTGCGCCGGGCGGTCAGGTCGGTACGCCGGAGCGCGAAGCAGGTCGCGTAGCCGGGCTTCGCGGTGCCACAGGACTTCGCGACGCTCGGCTTGGCGGTCTTCGGCAGAGCCGGCGTCCTCTTCGCCTTACTGGCGGACGCTGAGCCGGACGCCGCCGGTGCCTTGGTAGTTGTCTGGGTCGTGACGGTCTGCGCAAGCGCGGTTGCCGGTAGGCCGAACACCGCGGTGGCGACGACAAGAACCCCGACCGGCAGCCAGATCCTGGAGCGCATCGGGGTTCGTCGGACTTTCCATTTGTGCATCAAGGTTCTCCCCAGCCTCGTTGCACGCGGGTCCCGAGCCGGGACCGACGGGCAGACATCGACGTCCGCCGAAGACAGGCTCTTAAGAGGTACTTAAATGTGTCAACGAAATCAGATCGACCAAGATGAGAAGCAGCACATTTGCGCACGCTGGTTTGTCGGCCGGGCGACTCCGGGTCGGACAGCGACGACGATCAACGGCATACTCAGGGGACAATGTCGCAGTCCGGCTCCCGGTTGAGCGCTATCGGTGTCGATCCGTTGCATGAGCGGGTCTACCGATACCTCGTGCACGCGGGGCAGAGCCAAACCCCGGGCGACGTCGCCGTGCAGTTGGGCATGTCAACCCGTGTCGCGACGAGCATCCTTCGCAAGCTCGAGAGCCAGGCGCTGATCATCAAGGTCGACGCGCGTCCGCCCGGCTATGTGGTGAGCCCGCCGGAGCTCGCTCTCGAGTCGCTCGTCGCGCGGCAGGGTGAGGAACTGGCGCAGGTCCGGCTGTTCGCCAAGGAGCTGCAGGGCACGTTCCACCGGGCCGTCGATTCGAGCAGCGCCAACGATCTGGTCGAGGTGATCGTCGGGCGGGACCAGCTGATGCGCTACTACCTGCACCTGGTGCAGGGCGCCCGCACCCAGTTCGACACGCTGACCAAACCGCCCTACGTGTCCGGTGACGACACCACCGACAACATCCTGCACGCCGAGGGCGCCGGCATCCGCCGCGGCGTGCGCTTCCGTTCTGTGTACGAGAGCGAGGCGCTCAACGAGGCGATGACGCTCACCGTGGCCGAGCAGAGCATCGCGCTCGGTGAGGAGGCACGGGCGATCAACGGCGTGCTGCCGATGAAGCTCGCGCTCTTCGACCAGCGCATCGGCTTCGTCCCGCTCAAGGTCGACGATCCCAACGTGGGCGCGCTGGTCGTGCACCCGTCACCGCTGCTCGAGGCCCTCGTCGCCCTGTTCGACGGCATCTGGGCCCGGGCCGTGCCGCTGCATGCGGCGCTGGGCCCGGCGATCATCTGGCCGGCCGATCTCGACGAGCGGGCCCGCCAGGTCCTGCTGCTGATGTCGGCCGGGCTGAAGGACGAGTCGATCGCGCGCGCGATGGGGATGAGCCGGCGGACCGTGCAGAAGTACGTGACCACGATCATGACGATCTTGGGTGCCCGCACGCGCTTCCAGGCAGCGCTGCTGGCCCGGGAGCGCGGCTGGGTAGGCGGCGGCAGCTCAAACTAGAGATCTTGCGGCCGGCGCTTGGTCAGCCGGATGCTGGCCTGGCGGCCGTCGACGTTGGCCGACACCTCGTCGGCCAGGGCGCTCAGCACCTGCCACGCGAACGACTCGCCGCCCGGGAGGCGCTCGTCGGGCGACCCGATCGGCACCGTGGTCTCGACGGTGAGCGCGTCGTCGGTGACCGTGAACCGGCAGGACAGCTCGACCATGTCCCCGAGGACCGGGGTGTCGCTGGCCACCGCGAGCAGCATCGCGCACGCCTCGTCGACGGCGATGCGCAGGTCTTCGATCTCGTCGAGGGTGAACTGGAGCCGGGCGGCCAGGCCGGCGGTCGCGGTGCGCAGCACGCCGAGATATGCGCCCGAGGCCGGCACGGCGAGCAGGACCACATCGTCGTCGGACTTCGGCGACGGTTCGAAGAGCTGTGTCACGCGTGAACCCCCTCGCCTGGGAACTCTACGGCGTTGCCTCCGGATGCGAAGCAGCGCCCGGCGCACTCTCCTGTGCACTCGCGCGTGCATCGGCACCCGTCGAAGAGTGATACGCCAAAGTAGTGAGGGCCGGTTCGGTCAGACGGTAAGGAATCCATTCATCCATCGCGTGCGCGCCGATGGCGTGGTAAAACTCCCGCGCCGGGTTCCAGTGCAGGACCCACCAGTCGAGCCGCTCGTAGCCGCGCTCGACGCAGATCTGGGCCAGCTTGACCAGCAGCGCACGGCCGGCGCCGGAGCCCCGGGCCGAGGGTCGCACGTAGAGGTCCTCGAGGTAGATGCCGTGCCGGCCGACCCAGGTCGAGAAGTTCAGGAACCACAACGACATCCCGACCAGTTCGCCGTCGGCCATCGCGACGTGGCTGAACAGGGCCGCGCCCGGCCGGAAGAGCGCCTCGGCCAGCTGGTCCTCGGTCAGGTGACACTCGTCCGGGGCCTGCTCGTATTCGGCGAGCTCGTGCACCATGGCGACGATCGCCGGCACCTCGTCGCGTGTCGGCGGCCGGATCTCCAGCGGCATGGGTCGAACAGTAACGGCCCCCGCCCCGGCGATCGGGACGAGGGCCACATCGAGGAGGGCTCAGCCCTGCTTGGTCTCCCAGAAGATCTTGGCGATCTCGTCGATCTTGCCCAGCAGCTGCTCGGCGACGGCCGGGTCGACGGAGCCCTTGGCTCCGCTCGCCCCGGCGAGCTTGGTCGCCTCGTTGAAGAGCGCGTGCAGGTTTGGGTATTTCTCGAAGTGCGGCGGCTTGAAGTAGTCGGTCCACAGCACCCAGAGGTGGTGCTTGACCAGCTCGGCCCGCTGCTCCTTGATGATCAGCGCCCTTGTGCGAAACTCGGGATCGCTGTTGGCCTGGTATTTCTCACTGATGGCTTTGACTGACTCCGCCTCAATGCGTGCCTGCGCCGGGTCGTAGACCCCACACGGCAGGTCACAGTGGGCGCTCACAACGGTGCGCGGAGTCAGGAACCGCGGCAGTCGCATCGAACCCCTCCTGGGTGGTTTGCGATGATCCTCTAAGTGCCGACCCTACTCTCCTCGGGTACACCCAGCGACCGAAGGCCCGATGCGCTTCCCGTGGTTTACCGCACTCGTCAGCGGCCCCTCGATGGTGCCGACGCTGCGCGCCGGCGACGCCGTCCTGGTGACCCGCAGCCGGAGCACTCGGGCGGGTGACGTGGTCGTCGCCCGGTTCCGTAGCCGGCCCGACCTGCTCGTGGTCAAGCGCGTCGCCCGCCCGGAGGGTGACGGTTGGTGGCTGCTCGGCGACAACCCGCTGGTGACGGACGACTCCCGCGCGTACGGCGTGGCCGACGTCATGGGCCGCGTCGTGCTGCGGTGGTGGCCCCGCATTGGCCGGGTGCGCCGTTCGCCTTAGAGTGTGGGTACACCGGGTGACCCCCGCACCTTCGCCCCGCTCACCCTGAGGGCATTTCAATCCCGTCCCGACGGAGGTATGCCCGTGTCCGATCGTTCGACCGATCCCGTGTTCCAGCTGCACGAAGGCGGCAAGCTCGCGGTGCAGTGCACCGTGCCGCTGTCCACTCGCGAAGATCTCTCGCTCGCCTACACGCCGGGGGTGGCCCGCGTCTGCGAGGCGATCGCCGCCGACGAGTCGCTCCTGCCCCGCTACACCTGGACCGGCCGCACCGTGGCCGTGGTCACCGATGGCTCGGCCGTGCTCGGCCTGGGCAACATCGGCCCGCGCGGCGCGATGCCGGTGATGGAGGGCAAGGCGGTCCTGTTCAAGCAGTTCGGCAACGTGGATGCGGTGCCGATCTGCCTGGCCACCCAGGACCCGGACGAGATCGTGTCGGTGGTGACGGCGCTCGCGCCGTCGTTCGGCGGTATCAACCTCGAGGACATCTCGGCCCCGCGCTGCTTCGAGATCGAGCGGCGGCTGGACGAGGCGCTGACCATCCCGGTGTTCCACGACGACCAGCACGGCACCGCGATCGTGGTCCTGGCCGCGCTGCGCAACGCGGCGCTGCTGCTCGACCGCAAACTCGGCGAACTGCGCATCGTGGTGAGCGGGGCGGGGGCGGCCGGCATCGCGGTGACCAAGATGCTCATCGCCGCCGGGGTCAACGCCGGCGAAGTCGTGCTCGTCGACTCCCGGGGCGCCCTGCACGCTGGCCGGTCCGACCTGCACGCGAGCAAGGCCGAGCTGGCGGCGATCACCAACACGGGCGGGGTGACCGGCGGGATCGTCGAGTCACTGCGCGGCGCCGACGTCCTCATCGGGGTGTCCGGCGGGACGATCGGTGCGGAAGCGCTGGCCGGGATGGCCCCCGGCGGGGCGATCTTCGCGCTGGCCAACCCGACGCCCGAGGTGCATCCGGACATCGCCCGCAACCACGCGGCGATCGTGGCGACCGGGCGCAGCGACTTCCCCAACCAGATCAACAACGTGCTGGCCTTCCCCGGCGTCTTCCGGGGCGCGCTGGACGCCCGGGCGACCCGGATCACCGAGCAGATGAAGCTGGCCGCCGCGACAGCCATCGCCGAGGTGGTCGCGGCCGACCTGCGGCCGGACAGCTTCGTGCCGAGCGCACTCGACGAGCGGGTCGCCCCGGCGGTGGCCGCCGCGGTCGCCGAGGCCTGGCACCGGGAGGCGGTCGGCTGAGCCGCGCGGTGTGCGGCCGCCACGGGCGGCCGCACCGGGAGGCGACGCCGGGCACCGGGAGGCGGTCGGCTGAGCCACGCGAAGTGGCCGTCCAGCAGCGGCCGTCCAGCAGCGGCCGCATCCGGGCGAGGCCGACGAGGTGTTAGCGTCCGAGGCATGCGTGCCGCCTTCGCGACCAGCTTCAACGACGCCGACCCGCTGGCCGGCCTGACCGTCGGGGACGCGCCCGAGCCGACCGTGCCCGACGGCTGGGCCGTGGTCGACGTGCGGGCCAGTTCGCTCAACCACCATGACCTGTGGTCGCTGCGCGGGGTCGGCCTGGCCGAGGACCAGCTGCCGATGATCCTCGGCTGCGACGCCGCCGGAGTCGGGCCGGACGGCGGTGACGTCGTCGTGTACTCGGTGATTGTCCTGCCGAACGGCGCCTGGTCGATCCTGTCGGAGAAGTATCCGGGGACCGTTGCCGAGCGGGTGGCCGTACCGGCGGCCAACCTCGTGCCCAAGCCGGCCGAGCTGTCCTTCGCCGAGGCGGCCTGCCTGCCGACGGCCTGGCTGACCGCCTACCGGATGCTCACCACCAAGGGCCGGATCGCCGAAGACGGCGCGGTACTAGTCCAGGGCGCCGGCGGTGGCGTCGCCACGGCCGCCGCCGTCCTCGGCTCGGCGCTCGGCGCGCGCGTCTACGCGACGAGCCGCGACCCGGGCAAGCGCGAGCGGATCGAGGCGCTCGGCGCCAAGGCGTTCGAGCCCGGCGCCCGGCTGCCGGAGCGCTGCGACGTGGTCATCGAGACGGTCGGCGCGGCCACCTTCGATCACTCGATGAAATCCGCCAAGGTGGGCGGCCGCATCGTGGTGTCCGGGGCGACCAGCGGCCACCTGCCGGAGGTCAACCTGCGCCGGGTGTTCGCGTTGCAGCTGGAGATCCTCGGCAGCACCATGGGTACCCCGGAGGAGCTGTCCGGCCTCCTCGCGCTGATGGCGAAGACCGGCGTTCGCCCGGTGATCGACTCGGTGCACCCGTTCAGCAACGCGCGCGCGGCCTTCGAGCGGCTGAACTCTGGGGACGTCTTCGGCAAGGTGGTCCTCGACCACACCGCCTAGATCAGGACGCCGGGGTTGAGGATGCCGCGCGGGTCGAGCGCATCCTTGGCCGCCTGGAGGGCGGCCGCGAAGAGCGGCGAGCGCTGCTGCTCGTACCAGGGGCGGTGGTCCCGGCCGACCGCGTGATGGTGGGTGATCGTGCCACCGGCGGCGACGATCGCCTCGCTGACCGCGTGCTTGATCTCGTCCCAGATGCCGACCTCGGCGCCGCGCCGGCCGGGCGTGACGATCGTGAAGTAGGGCGCCGGCCCGTCCGGGTACACGTGGGTGAACCGGCACGTGACCATGGCGACCTTGGCCGGGGCCGCGGCCTGCACGGCGGCGATGACGGCCGCATGCAGCGCCTCGAAGCGGTTCCAGGTGCAGGCCGTCTCGACCGTCTCGACGATCAGCCCGAGCCGGGCCAGGGCGTCGCGCACGTATGGGGCGCGCAGGAACGACCCGCGCCAGGTGTCCACAGTGGACTTCTCCAGGGCGGCGCCGCTGTGGGCGGTACACAATGACATTGCCGCGTCCAGCGAGGGCTGGACGTCGAAGGCCGGCGACTCGAAACCGAGCAGCAGCCGGGCCTGCCCGTCGGTCGCCCCGGCCTGCAGCATGGCCTCGAGCGGGTCGAGCACCCGGCAGTTGCTCGGACGCAGTCCGGATTGGACGATCTCGCGAACCGCGTCGACGGCGTCGGCCAGCGTAGGAAAGGTGACGGCGGTCGACGCCGTGTGCGCCGGCCGCCGGGTGATTCGCAGCCAGGCCTCGACGATCACCCCGAGCGCGCCCTCCGAGCCGAGGAACAGCCGATCGGGTGACGGCCCGGCCCCGCTGGCCGGCACGCGCAGCGACTCGATCGGCCCGGCCGGGGTGACCACGCGCAGTGCCTCGACGAAGTCGTCGATGCGGGTCGGCCCGGTCGCGTAGTGCCCGCCGGACCGGGTCGCGATCCAGCCACCGACCGTGGAGAACTCGAAGCTCTGCGGGAAGTGCCGCAGGGTGAGCTCCTTGGGCTTGAGCGCCTCCTCGAGAGCCGGCCCGAAGACGCCGGCCTGAACGCGGACGGCGAGGTTTGTCTCGTCGATCTCGACGACCCGGTTGAGCCGGGACAGGTCGAGCGAGATCCACGGGGCGGCGCCCCGGTACTCGACGCCGCCGACCACCGACGAGCCGCCGCCGTAGGGCACGACGGCCGCGTCACACGCCTCCGCCCAGTCGAGGATGGCGACCACGTCATGCGTCGTACGCGGGAACGCCACAAGGTCCGGCGGGTTTTCGATGCGACCGTGCAATGCCCGTACGACATCGCGATAGGCCTTGCCATAGGAGTGCGCGGCCCGCGTCATCGAGTCCGGGGCGAAGGCCTCTTCGAGGATCGACGGCGGGATCAGCCGCGGCCGGTCGAGGACCGGGTCATACGGGATCGGCGTCACCGTCCCGTCGATCGGCATCCAGGGCCGGAGCGTCCGCTCGGCGAGCTGCCTGCACGCGTCGTCGTCGAACGCCTCGTCGGCCCAGCCCCAGCCCCACCACGAACGCTCCCGCCACCCCGCCACGAGGACGCAGCCTGCCACAAAATCCCTTAAGGTGGCAGGCGTGCCCGAAGAAGTGAACGACCCGAGCGCCAACACGCAGGCGTTCCAGGCCTGGGTCAATCAGCAGCCGGCGACCGAGCCGGCCCGCTCCAAGGCGCCCCTGGCGATCGGCATCGCGATCGCTGTGGTCATCGTCCTTGGGCTGCTGCTCTGGCTGGCTCTGGGGTAATTCCAACCGATTCGAACTTGGACACACCGGATGCGGTGGCGTCGTCCGGTAGCCGGTCGCGCGCCGCCGAGTCGTGGTCCAGCGCCCACCGGAGAAAGTCCAGCATCGTGAGCACGACTTGGGTGTGCCCGCGATCGGGTTCGCCGAGTGCGGCGCCGTGCTCGGTCTTGAGCATGGTGAGAAACGCCTTCGGCCAGGGGACCGCGCCGTAGGCCTGCCGGCCCTGGCTGTAGGCGACGACCGGGTCCTTGTCGCCGTGGATGAACAGCATCGGGACCGGCGTCCCGGTGTAGGCGCCCAGGGGCCGCCCGGACACCACGATCGCCGCCTTCAGCCGCGGGTCACGGTGCTTGGTGAACAGCCCGTTGGTCGTCGTCCCGCCGCCCGAGTGCCCGGCCGCCGCCATGCGCGTCGGGTCGATGTGCACGGAGAGCGGGTTGCCCGCTTCGAGCATCTTGCTGATCGCGAACGATGCGTCCAGCGACTGGTTGGGCACATCGTTGCGGTTGAAGTGTTTCGTGCCTTTTTTCGTGTACGGGTAGAGCGGCGCGACGACGACGAAGCCGTTGGCCGCGAACAACGCGGTGATCGTCTGCTGCTGCTCGGGAAAGCTGAAGAAGCCGTGGCTCCACACGATGAGCGGGTAGCGCCCGGCCGCCGGTCGCGCGTCGTTGATGACCCGGGGCCCGGTGCCGTGCCGCGGCGTGCCGTTCGCCGGGTACCACACCGTGGTCGGCAGCGGTCGGCTCTTGCCCCGGCTGAACATGAAGTGGGCGACCCCGACCAGGTGCTGGGTGGTCGACGTGGAGATCCGCTGGGTCCCGTTGGCCTGCCCCGACCAGCCGTCGATCGGGTCGGCGCTACCCGACGCCGCCAGGAGCACGCTGCCGACGACCGCGATGAGCGCGGCGATCAGCGCACGGCGGGGTGCAAATCGAGAGCGATCGGCGGGCACGCACCGAATGTAGGTGCCGGTGTGGTATTGCGACGATCGCCCGAACGGACGTTAGGGTCCTACTTGTCGGACTACAGGTCGTCGTCTTCCAACCGCGCGAGCCAGCTGGCGAACCGATCGATCGGCGTCTCGAACTCGGGGTTGAGGTCGAGGAAGTCGCGGAGCCGCTCGGCCAGCCACTCGACGCTCACCGTCTCCTGGCCGCGCCGCTCCGCGAGTTCCTCGATGCCTCTGTCAGTGAAGTACATGTGCCTCCTTGGTCGCGATGCAGCGCGCCTTGATCCACGTCTTCCGAGGAGGCCGCGCAAGCGCGGCCTGAGGTCCAGACGCGGCACGGCTGCATCGCACATGAGCTCTCCCTGGTCGCGATGCAGCGCGCCTTAATCCGCGTCTTCCGAGGAGGCCGCGCAAGCGCGGCCTGAGGTCCAGACGCGGCACGGCGCGCTGCATCGCTCCGGTCAGCGCTTCGGCAAAGCCGCCTCGATCAGGGCCTGCTGCTCGGCGTCGTGCATCTTGGTCGAGCCGACCGCCGGGGCCGCCGCGGCCGGGCGGGAGATGCGCCGCAGGCCCACTCCCTCGAGCCGTTCGAGCAGGTTGAGCGCGATGAACGTCCAGGCTCCCTGGTTGGCCGGCTCCTCCTGAACCCACGCGAAGTCCTCGGCCTGCGGGAACGAGCCGAGCGCGGCCCGCAGCTCCGGGATCGGCATCGGGTAGAGCTGCTCCATCCGGATGATCGCGGTGTCGGTGATCTCCCGGTCGGACCGCGCATGCAGCAGGTCGTAGAAGATCTTGCCGGAGCACAGCAGCACCCGCCGGACCTTGTGCGGGTCGAGCGGCGATCCGTTGATCCCCGGGTCCCCGATGACCGGCTGGAACGTGCCGGTGGTGAACGCCTCGACCGGCGAGACGGCCAGCCGGTGGCGCAGCAGCGACTTGGGCGTGAAGACGACCAGTGGCTTCTTCTTCGGGCTGAGCCCCTGGCGGCGCAGCAGGTGGAAGTGGTTGGCCGGGGTGGTCGGCACGGCGACGCGCATGTTGTCCTCGGCGCACAGCTGCAGGTAGCGCTCGAGGCGCCCGGACGTGTGGTCCGGGCCCTGGCCCTCGTGCGAGTGCGGCAGCAGCAGCGTGATCGAGGAGCGCTGGCCCCACTTGACCTCGCCGGACGAGACGAACTCGTCGACGATCGACTGGGCGCCGTTAACGAAGTCGCCGAACTGCGCCTCCCACATGACCAGGGAGTCCGGGTTTTCGACCGAGTAACCGTATTCGAAGCCCATGGCCGCGAACTCGGACAGCAGCGAGTCGTAGATGAACAGCTTGCCGCCATCCTCGATGAGCGCAGTCAACGGCATGTAGTCGCGGCCCGTCTCGGCGTCGACGATGCCG
>Ga0070683_100002197_pt1 | contig 15442 bp, 15 predicted proteins | sample KBSC713LmetaG_FD_64662 | JGI IMG/M metagenome (GOLD analysis project Ga0070683, IMG submission 64662) | Corn rhizosphere microbial communities from Kellogg Biological Station, Michigan, USA - KBS C7.1-3L metaG | ecosystem: Host-associated > Plants > Roots > Rhizosphere ...
ATGACGAGCACGACGCGATCCGGGATCTCGATCGGCGCGCAGAACGCCCGCGGACTCTTCTTCGGGCGCTGCTCGACGTCGAGCTCGACGTTCTGCTGCGACTTGAGGTCGACGCCCAGGTCGCTCAGCGTGGCCTCGAGCGCGGGCAGCATCTTGTCGGCCGGGAACTGGGGGTCCCACTCCGGCGCGCGGAACGTGCGGATGACGTCCCAGCGGCGTGCCTCGTCCAGGCTCACCCCGACCCGTGCGCGGAAGAGCTTGTCGGCCGCTTCCTCGAACACCTTCTCGGTCGAGTCGAGAAGATCGCGGCACTGCGCGGCGAGGTCGTCGAGGCGGAAGCCGAAGCGGCGGTAGAGCTCCGCGTAGTTCGGGGCCTCGAGGCGCTCGACGCCGTCCCGAACGATGTGGACGCCCTCGGCGTGGAGCGGGTTCAGGTGCTCTTCCGTGAGCTCGACCCGCGCCTTGTCGATCCGCTCGCGCTTTGAGCGGTCGGCCTCGTTCGCCATCGCCGGGCGGAGCATCCGGAACGGGATCGTCTCGCCGTCGATCTCGGCCTCGAGGCTCGCTTCGAGCTCGGCCACCTTCTCGGCCTGCTCACGCGTCAGCTCGCCGAGGTAGCCCTCCGTGGCGAAGCGCCAAAGCTCGGTCACGCGGCGGTCGCCGTTCGCGGTCTGGCCGAGCGCGAGCGCTTGGTCGAGCTGCGTGAGGTCGGTGAAGCGCTCGAAGATCGGGGCGAGCTCGAGCTTCTCCTTGTGCCCCGCGTAGTGGAGGTAGTACTCCTCGTCGAGCTCCGCGATGAAGCGGTCGGCCCGGTCGCGGAAGCGGTCGAGGTCCGCAGACGTCAGAGGAGGGGCCGCATTGGACAAGGGGTTCGTAGGATAACGGGGTGCGCGAGATCGAGATCAGCACCGAGCGGAGGACGCAGCTCGTGGAGATCACGCGGGACGTCGAGGCCGCGCTGAACGGCGTCGAGGGCGCGACCGCCGCGCTCGTCTTCGTGCCGCACACGACGGCGGGCGTCACGATCAACGAGCATGCCGACCCGGCCGTCGCGCGCGATCTCGAGGCTGCGATGGAGCGCGTCGTGGGGGAGGACTGGGGCTGGGAGCACATCGAGGACGGCGAGGAGAACGCGCCGTCGCACGTGCGCGCCTCGCTCGCGGGCCCGCAGGTGCTCGTGCCGATCGACGGGGGCCGCCTCGCGCTGGGGACCTGGCAGGGCATCTTCTTCTGCGAGTTCGACGGCCCCAGGCAGCGAAAGGTGTACGTCACGCCGATCACCTGATCCGAGCGGGGTCGCAGTGCAGAACGCATCTGAGAATCAGCCCGTCATCTCCGCCCGCGGGGTCGTCAAGCGCTACGGTCGCGCGCTCGCGCTCGCGGGGCTGGACGCCGAGATCGGGCCCGGGATCACGGGCCTGCTCGGCTCGAACGGCGCCGGCAAGACGACCTTCATCTCGCTCGCGCTCGGGCTCCGGAGCCGGAACGAAGGAGAGCTGCTCGTGCTCGGACGCGATCCGGCGACCGCGGGCATCGAGGTGCGCTCGCGCATCGGCTACTCGCCGGAGCACCACGACCTGCCTGCCGAGCTCACCGCGACCGACTTCGTGCGCCACCTCGCCGAGATGCACCTCTTGCCGAGGCGGGCGGCCGTGCAGCGGGCCAATGATGCGCTGTGGCTCGTCGGCCTCGGCGAGGAGCGGTTTCGTCCGGTCGGCAACATGTCGACGGGGCAGCGGCAGCGGGTCAAGCTGGCCGCGGCGATCGCCCACGACCCGGAGCTCGTCCTCCTCGACGAGCCCACGGACGGGCTCGATCCGATGCAGCGGACGGAGATGCTCGCGCTCATCCGGCGCATCGGGACCGAGTTCGGCATGAACATCGTCCTCTCGTCCCACCACCTCGAGGAAGCGGAACGCATCTGCGACGCGGTCGTGATCGTCGAGGGCGGAGAGGTCGTGCGCGCGGGAACGCTCGCTGACCTGCGGCGCGGGCCCGAGGGGATCGTCGTCGAGGTCGACGAGCGGGCCGACGAGGTCGCGTCGATCCTCGTAGCTCGCGGGATCGACGTGACCCAGGAGGCGGGCGTGCTTCTCCTGGCGGCCACGGACGACGCCTACGACGCGGTTCGCGACGCGGTGGCCGAGCTCGAGGTCGGGTTGCGGCGGCTCGAGCCGCGGGGCAGGACGCTGGAAGACGTCTACCTCGGAGTGGGCGCATGAGCACGGGCCAGGACGCACGCCTGTACGACCTCGGCTACCGGAGCTACGACGGCCCCCGAGAGCGTCCCGCGCGCGCGATCCCGGCGCTCGCCGAGTTCACCGCGCGCCGCGTGCTCGGCCTGGGACGCGGCGGGCGCCACAAGGTGCTGCCCGCGGTGACGCTCGTGATCGCGTATCTGCCCGCCCTCTTCTCCGTCGCGTACGCGGTCTTCGCGCGGAACATCCTGCCGGGAGACCTCGTCAGCTACGGGGACTACATGTTCTTCATCGGGAGCGCGCTGGCGCTCTTCGCGGCCCTCGTCGCCCCCGAGGCGCTCTGTCCCGACCGGCGCACGGGGCTCCTCGGGCTCTATCTGGCCGGGCCGCTCGACCGCACCCGCTACCTGGTCGCCAAGGGCGCCGGCGTCCTGGGCGCGATGCTCCTGATCACGCTCGGCCCGCTGCTGTTCATGCTGCTCGCGTTCGTCCTCGCCGGGCTCGGGCCTTCCGTCTCTGCCACCCCGAAGCTCCTGCTGCGGATCTTCGCGGTCGGGCTGGTGACCGCGCTGCTCTACGCCTCGCTGTCACTGGCCGTCTCGAGCTTCACGAGCCGCCGGGCCGTGGCGGCGGTCGGCGTCGTCCTCGTCCTGTTCGTCCCGGCCCTCGTCGTGCGTCCCGCGATCGAGAGCGCCGGCGCTCCGAACGCGCTCGACCTGTTCAGCTCGCCCTTCGTCGTCGCGAACCTCGCGTACCGCATCTTCGGTGAGACGCAGGAGAACCACCAGCCGGTGACGCACCTCTCGACCGGGCTCGTCGTCGCCGGCGTTGCCGCCGCGATCGCCCTCGGGGCGCTCGTCTGCTGGCTCCGCTACCGGCGGCTCGAGGCGTTCCGTTGACGGAGCCGGGCATCGTCGCGGAGGACGTGTCGAAGTGGTTCGGCCCGCTCGTCGCCGTCTCCGATGTCAGCTTCGACGTCGGGCCCGGCGTGACGGCGCTGCTCGGCCCGAACGGCGCCGGCAAGTCGACGATGTTCCGGATGCTCTGCGGGCTCGCGCGACCGTCGAAGGGGACGGTTCGCGTCCTCGGCCGGGATCCGCGCGCGGAGCCCTGGGTCAGCCGCCAGATCGGGCTGATGCCGCAGCAGGAGAGCGTCTTCGAAGCGCTCACCGCGCGAGAGTTCGTCGCGCTCGGCGCGACGCTGCAAGGCCTTTCGAATCCGGACGGTGCAGCAGCCTCGGTGCTCGAGCGCGTCGGGCTCGACCCGTCGGACAGCCGGCACCTGCAGGCGTACTCGAAGGGGATGCGGCAGCGCGTGAAGGTCGCGCAGGCGATCGTCCACGACCCGGCCGTGCTCGTCCTCGACGAGCCGCTGACCGGGCTCGACCCGCGCCAGCGGATGGACCTGGTGTCCCTGTTCAAGAGCCTCGGGGACGAGGGGCGCTGCGTGATCGTGTCCAGCCACGTCCTCGGCGAGGTCGAGCGCCTCGGCTCGCGCGTGCTCGTCATGTCGCAGGGCCGCCTCGCCGCAGCGGGCGATTTTCACGAGTTGCGTGCGCTGATGGACGACAGGCCGATGCGGATTCGCGTTCGCACCGACAAGCCGCGTGAGCTCGCCGGCGCGCTCGTCGAGGCCGGGACCGCCGTCGGCGTGCGCCTCGAAGGAGATGGGGTGCTCGAGCTCGACGCGCGCGATGCAAGAGCGCTGGCGCGCGCACTCCCCCCGGTGGCGCGCGAGCGCGGCGCCCGCCTGTACGAGGTGCACCCGCTCGACGCCGACCTCGAAGGCGTCTTCCGCTACGTGGTCGAGCGGCGATGAGCGCCGTCGGCACCACGCCGTCGGTCGCCGCGCGGCCTGCGACGCTCGTCTCGCTCGCGGCGCTCTACCGGCTCATGCTGCGCACGCAGGTGAGCCTGTCGCGCCTGCTCGGAATCGGGGCGCTGAGCGGGCTCGCGATCCTGATCGGCGGGCTCGCTGCGTTCGACAGCGACCCCGCGCAGGCGGCTGCCGACGCTGTCTCCGGCTTCGGGCTCGGGATCCTCGTGCCGCTGGCGACGGTCTGGTTCGGCACGTCGGCGATCGGTGATCTCGTCGAGGACAAGCTGCTCGTCTACGTCTGGCTGAGGCCCGTGGCGCGCTGGCAGCTGCCGGCGGCCGCGGTGCTCGCCACGCTCACGCTCGTCGTGCCGCTGACCGCGATCCCGCTCACAGTGTCCGCGCTCATCGCGGGCTCGGGCGACGTCGCGCTGGCGACGCTGCTCGCCGCCTCCTTCGCTGCGCTCGCGTACTCGGGACTGTTCGTCGCGGCGGGCGTGTGGTTTCGGCGGGCCGTCTGGTGGGGGCTCGCCTTCGTCCTGATCTGGGAGAACGTGGTCGCGAACGAGGCGAAGGGCGCCGCGCGGTTCACGGTCGCCGGGTGGGCGTCGTCCATCCTCGGCCTGGCGCCCGGGATCGACGTCGACCTCGAGCCCGGGTCTGCCGCAGTGGCGTTCATCGTGCTCACTGCGATCGCGGTCGCGGGCTGGCTCGTTGCGACCTGGCGCTACCGCAGCATGGACATCGACTAGGCGAGCGGGCCCTTGACGACGATGTGCGCGGGCGCGGAGCGGTAGCCGAGTCGCGCGTTGACGCCTCGCATGCCGGCGTTCGTCTCGTCGTTCGTCGTGAAGATCTGCTCGATGCCGGCCGCGCGCGCACGGACGATCTGCTCGCGTTTGAGCGCGGTCGCGAGGCCGCGGCGGCGCCAGTCCCGGCGCACCGCGGTGAGCATGTTCTCCGCGATCGGGGAGACCGCGCCGCGACGCCGCAGGCCCGTGTACCCGACGACCTCGTTGCCTGCGAGCGCGACGATGACCGCATGGGGCACGGCGCCCGGGCCCTCGAGATACTGCTCGCGCCAGCGGGCGAACGTCTGGGTCTCGAAGTCGTCGCCCTCGGGCCTCGGTACATCCGCGCCGACCTCGCCGTCGAGGCCGTGGACGGCCGGTTCGAGGTCGGGCCGTTCGGCGAGCGAGACGAGCTCGATGCCGTCGGGCGGCCGCCCGGGAGTGTCCGCCCGAGCGGTGTCGAGCACCACCTCGTACTCCCGGCCCACCTCCTCGAGCCCCCGGTTGCGAACGAAGTCGCGGGCGTGAGCGTCGTCCTCCCGGACGCGGCCCCAGAGCGACGTGCGCCCGAGCTTGCGGGCATGCGCCGACAGCGCCTCGTAAATGCGTGTGCCCACGCCCTGCCGGCGATGCTCCGGCAGCACGCGCGCCATCGCGTACAGGCTGCTGTGCACCGACGAGGGCCGCCCGACACCGCAGCCGAGCGCCTCGTCTCCTTGCAGGACGAGCAGAAACGCGCTCTCGGTGTCGGACGAGACGAAGTGCGCGATCTCGTCCACGCCGAACACGTCGCCGGACACCTGCTCGAGGATCGCCGCCCACTGCTCGTACTCCCGCGGCGTCGATGGTCTCTCGAATCGCAGATCCACGGCTGAACCCTATGCTGGTCCCGTGGCCGCGCCGGTTCGACCCGACGACGAGCTCGACCTCCGCATCGAGTCGCTCGCGTACGGCGGCAACGGCGTCGCGCGGCTGAACGGCTTCGTCGTCTTCGTCCGCCGCGGCCTTCCAGGGGACGTCGTCCGGGCGCGGGTCACCCGTGTGAAGCGCAATCACGCCGAGGCGCAGGCGCTCGAAGTCATCGAGGCCGGCGCGCCGCGCGTCGATGCTCCGTGCGAGCACTATCCGGCGTGCGGAGGCTGCCGCTTCCAGGATCTCGCCTACGAGGCGCAGCTCGAGGCCAAGGCGGTCCAGGTCGAGGAAGCGCTCCGCCGGATCGGCAAGGTCGGCGACCCGCCGCTCGAACCGATCGTCCCGGCCGAGTCGCCGTTTCACTACCGGAACAAGCTCGAGTACTCGTTCACGGAGACGCCCGAGGGCCCCGCGCTCGGCTTCCACCGTGCCGGTCGCTGGGACGAGGTGCTCGACATCCGCAAGTGCTGGCTGACGACCGACCTCGGGAACGGGATCCGCGAGGCGGTCCGCGACTGGGCGCGCGCGCAGCGGCTCCCGGCGTACGACCAGGGCGAGCACACCGGCTTCCTGCGCCACCTCGTCGTCCGCGAAGGGCGAAACACCGGGCAGGCGCTCGTCCAGCTCGTCACTGCGCCCGGCAGGCTCGACGCGGACAGCTTCGTGGCCGCGCTCGAGCGCTTCCCGGAGGTGCGGTCGATTCACTGGTCGGTCAACGACCGCCCCGCCGAGGTCACGAACCTGCCGACGCAGCTCCTGCACGGCGACGATGCGATCGAGGAGGAGCTCTGCGGCCTGCGTTTCCGCGTGCGCCCGAACGCGTTCCTGCAGACGAACACGGCGATGGCCGAGCGCCTGTACGAGCTCGCACGGGAGCTGGCGGGCCTGACCGGCCAGGAGAGCGTCTACGACCTGTACTGCGGGATCGGGACGATCGGCCTCACGCTCGCCCGCGACGCGCTGACCGTCTGGGGCATCGAGGTCTCCGAGGAGTCGGTCGCCTGTGCGCTCGAGAACGCCGAGCTGAACGGGATCGCGAACGCCGCGTTCTACGCGGGCGAGGTGGGGGAGGCGATCGACGATCTCAGGGAACGCGCCGGCGAGCCGGACGTCGCGGTCGTCGACCCGCCGCGGGCCGGGCTGTCCGGAAAGGCGCTCCGCCGACTCGCACGCCTCGAGCCGAAGCGCATCGTCTACGTCTCTTGCAACCCGACGACGCTGGCCGGCAACGTGAAGGAGCTCGCGGCCGAGTGGGGCTACCGTCTCGTGCGCGCGCGGCCCGTGGACATGTTCCCGCACACGCCGCACATCGAGACGGTCGCGCTGCTCGAACGCGTCTAGTTCGTTCCGCTCCGTTCAGAGCGCAGCGAGCCCCACGCGTCCTCCGAGCGCAGCTTGCGCCAGAGCAGGTCCGCGTTCGGGGCGAGGAAGCCGAACGCGAGCAGCGGCAGCGCAGGCAGTCCGTGGATCTCGTGGTGCGGAAACAGCTTCGGCCAGGCGACGGAGATCGCGAGCGTCGCGCCGAACGACAGGGCCATCGCCGCCCACGTCAGGCGCACGCGGAGCCCCCAGCGGTCGGCCGCGCCGAGGAAGAGCGCGAAGAACAGGAGATCCGGGAGGCCGAGCTGCGCGGTGTCCGCCACGCCCGGGACCGGGAAGGCGAACGAGAAGGTCGTGAACAACTCCGGCTGCTTCGTGACGATGTGCTTCGTCGGCCCACGCCAGACCGAGGCCGCGTCGACCCATGGGACGATCAGCGCGACTGCGGTGACCCACGCCGCCGTCTCGAAGAAGCTCAGGAACCACCAGGCCAGCAGCGTGACCGCCGCCAGCTTGGCGAAGTTTGCGAGGACGTCCAGACCCATGATCTGGAGCACCACGGCCACCACGACGACGCCGACGCCGGCCGGGAGCAGCCAGCGCGCGGTCCGGAGCGGCAGCGCGAGATAGACGAGCGCGAACACCGGCGGGATGACGAGCAGCGAGATGACTGCGACCTGCCACCAGAGCCCGATGCTCGGCAGCGACTCCGCCCAGGCGTAGTAGGCGCCGAGGTAGAGCCCGAGGATGAGGAAGGCGGCAGCTCGCGCGCTTAGTAGGGCGGCAACTCTGCCCACCACGGACCCAAGGCTTTGAAGGCGTTCCAGAACGCGGTCTTCGCCGGCTGCTCGTCGAGCGACGCGTCGATGTCCGGCACATAGAGCACCTGGATGGTCGGCGTCCAGTCCTGGAGCTCGCCCAGCTCCGGCTCGAGCTCCGCCGCGAGCGGGAACTCGAGCGCGTTCAGGAACCCGAGCGCGTCTTCGCCCATGACCACGACGAGCTTCGGCTGGACGATGTGCAGCTCGCGCACCAGGAACGGGCGCGCCTCGTCGGCGGGCTCGTCGGCGAACTTCAGGCAGTTCGTCCCGTAGACGGACAGCGGGTCGACGTGCAGCCGCTGGAGAGACTTGAGGATCGCCTGGCCGGCACGGCCGAAGAACGCGACGCCCTCCTGGAGCTCGGCGGGCTGCGGGCGATGCTTGAGCAGCATCACGTCCGCGCGGGGATGCCCGGATCCGAGCACGGGCACACGCTCGCCGTTTCCGGCGGCGGCGATCTCGTGCCCGAGGTCGTTGATCTCGGCGATCGCCTTCTTGAGGTACTTCTCGTAGATCTCGTCGGTCGACACAGAGGTCACGGCGGCCCTGTTCCAGTTCTCGGCTAGCGGACTCTTTCCTTGACCTGAGCCATCCACTTCAGTGACTGCAGGTACGCGAGCGACTTCGGGCGCCGCAGGATCTCGGCCGTCCGCAGGCTGAGCAGGAACTCGTCCGGGCCCTCGAACGCGCGCATCCGGAGACCGCCCGTCGCGAGCCCCTGCGGGACGTGCGCGTCGGAGCCGGCGCCCATCGTCAGGTTGTACTTGTGGGCGAACCGGAGCGCCTCGTCGTTGTAGGCCTCGAAGAGCAGGCGCGCGTTGTAGACCTCGAAGACGTCGATGTCGCCGAGGTGGCTGTGCAGCGTCGCCGGGCTCGGGATCGAGTGCATGCGGTCGAAGGGGTGGGGGAGATAGACGAGGCCGTTCTGGGTCTTGATCGCGGTGATCGTGTCCTTGAAGGACATGCCCCGCGGGATCTCCTCGGACAGGAAGAGGCCGATCACCTCGCCCTGGTTGTCGGTCTTGATCTCCTCGCCCGGGATCACGATCAGGTCGCGGTCGCGGGCGAGCTCCGCGGCTTGGAGCGCGCCCCCGAAGACGTTGTGGTCGGTCACGGCGATCGCGCCCAGCCCGGCGTTCTCCGCGTGGTCGAGGAGGTCCTCGACCTCGACCGAGCAGTCGGCCGACCACGAGGTATGCAGGTGGAGGTCGGCGAGGATCCAGTCCCGGTCGGCGAGCGGCTCCGGGCGCCTCCTCGGCGTGCGCCGGCGCTTCCCAAGCCCCGCGTAGAGCTCTTCGAGCTCGGCGCCGACCTCCTCGAACGTCTTGCCTGCGACGCCGCGCCTTGCCTCTTTCGAGAGCTGCTCGCGGAGCGGCTCGTTCTCCGCGAATCGGGCGAGTGCCGCCGCCGCGAGCTCGGGCTGCTCCTGGACGCCCGGCGGCGAGGCGATCGCCGCTCCGGCCGCGGCCGCCTCGAGCGAGACGCGGGACAGGCCCTCCAGCGCCGGCACGAAGATCGCGGCCTCGGCGAGGATCGGCGCCCGGCTCTTCCCGTCGCGCGCGGTGCGCACGTGCGCCCGGTGGCGGAGCTTCGCCGGCACCGCCGGCCGTCCGGCCAGCTTCTTCGTGCGCAGGTAGACGAGCTCCCACTCGGGCAATTCGCGCAGCGCGCGCTGAACGGCGCGGGCGAGCTGCCGCTCGATCGGGCGCCACTCGAGCACGACGAGTTGCCGCTTCCGGCCGGGGACGAACAGCTCGGTGTCGACTCCTTCCGGGACGATGCGGTAGTCGCCGGGAAAGCGCTCGGCAGCCGCGTGGGCCGCTTCCGGGGACGATGCGACGAGCGCGTCGACACGCCCGAGCAGCCTGGCGCGCTGCGCCTTCGACGGCGGATAGCCGAGGCGCTCGGGCGAGAAGAAGCTCGCGACGGTCAATGCGCGGGCGTCCCGCAAAGCGAGGTACGAGAGGCTCGGCAGGCCCGGCTCGAAACCGTGGACGACGTCGAAGTTCCCGCGGTTGAGCGCGGTCGTCAGGTTTGCGCGCACGCCGACCGGAAGGCCGATCCTGCTCCGCCTCGAAATCGGCACGGCCGGCCCGAGCGCGATCAGCGGCGCCTCGAGCCCGTCGCGCAGCGCGCGTCGTCCTGCGGCCAGGTCAGCCGCGCGGTTCGACGGCGCGAGGACGCTCACCGAGTGGCCGCGCGCCCGCAGAACGTCGGCGATCCCCGCCACGTGCTCGTTCACGTCGTGTGGCTGCGACCACGAAAAGGGCGTCACCAGGCAGATTCGCAGGGACACGACCTACCGAGTGTAGTGCGGTCGCGAGGGCCGGCTCACACCGGCCCTCGCGACGTCGAGGAAACTAGGCGGTCGCCTTGTCCTTCGCCTTCGTGCGGGTGTGCTTCTTGATGAAGCTCTCGACCGCGTCGCGCGCCTCGTCGTCCGGAAGCTGCTTCGGCGGCGACTTCATCAGGTACGCACTCGGCCCCTCGAGCGCCCCGCCGACGCCGTTGTCGAGCGCGAGCTTCGCGAGCCGCACCGCGTCGATCACGATGCCGGCCGAGTTCGGCGAATCCCACACCTCGAGCTTGAGCTCGACGTTGAGCGGCACGTCGCCGAAGGACGAGCCCTCCATGCGGATGTACGCCCACTTCCGGTCGGTCAGCCACGGGACGTAGTCGGACGGGCCGACGTGGACGTTCTCGGCGCCGAGGTCGTAGTCGAGCATCGACGTGACCGCGTTCGTCTTCGAGATCTTCTTCGACTCGAGGCGCTCACGCTCGAGCATGTTCAGGAAGTCCGAGTTGCCGCCGACGTTCAGCTGCATCGTCTTGTCGAGGTGGACGCCGCGCTCGCGGAAGAGCGTCGTCAGCACGCGGTGCGTGATCGTGGCGCCGACCTGTGACTTGATGTCGTCGCCGACGATCGGGAGGCCGCGCTCCTCGAACTGGCGTGCGAAGTAGCCGCCCTTGGCGATGAAGACGGGCATGCAGTTCACCATCGCGCAGCCCGCGTTCAGGATCTGCTCCGTGTACCACTTCGTCGCCTCCTCGGAGCCGACCGGGAGGTAGTTGACGACGACGTCCGTGCCGGTCTCGCGAAGGATGCTGACGACGTCGTCGGTGTCGCCGGGCGCCTTCTCGAGGATCTCGCCGAGGTACTTGCCGATCCCGTCGTGGGTCATCCCGCGCGAGACGGTGATGCCGGTCTTCGGGACGTCGGCGAACTTGATCGTGTCGTTCGGCTTCGCCCAGATCGCGTCGGCGAGGTCCTTGCCGACCTTCGCGGTCGTGACGTCGAACGCGGCCGTGAACTCGACGTCGCGGACGTGGTAGCCGCCGAGGTCGACGTGCATGAGACCGGGGACGAACTCGTCCGGCGACGCGTCCTTGTAGTACTCGACTCCCTGCAGGAGCGAGTTGGCGCAGTTGCCGACGCCGATGATCGCGACGCGGACCTTGTCGTTCGAACGCGCCTTGCCGTTCTGGCTGCCGTTCTTGGCCATTGGTTCCTTTCTGGGGGTGATTGCGTCGAGGCGCTCGGTGAGCGACTCGACGACGACGGTGTTCGTGCTGCTGCGGCGCTCGCGAGCGGCGTCGTCGAGCCTGTGCTTGAGGGCGGGCGGGACGCGCAGGAGCACGTCGCCGCTCTCGCCGGGCGCAGGGCCGCGCCGGCCGCTCGGCGTGAACTCGACGTCGAACTCGTCGGCGAGGATCGCGACGGCGACGTCGTTGAGAGTGCTGTCCCGGCGCGAGACCTCGCGTCCGAGGCGGCGCTTCAGGGACTTGGGCATCCGCACGAGGATGCTGGTCTGCTCTCTCTTCGCCATTCTGCTAGCAGCGAGCTGCTGCTAGCAGAGTATCAACCTTGTCGGAGCTGCGACCGAACTGCTAGCACGCGCTGGACGACGGTGATCCATGCGGTCGCGGCCAGCAGGTAGATCGCCCACGGCAGGACGCCCCACGGAGCGAGGACGAGCCCGGCCACGATCACGACGACGCGCTCCGCCCGGCTGCCGATCCCGACGTCGCCCTTCAGGCCGAGCGCCTCCGCGCGCGCGCGTGTGTAACTGACCAGGAACGAGCCGACGATGGCGGCGAAGGCGAACGCGAGCGCGACCTGGTTCCCATCGCGTGAAAAGACGAGTGCAATCGCGCCGAGCATGAACGCCTCGCCGATTCGGTCCGTCGTCGAGTCGAGGAAGGCGCCGAAGGTCGTCCCTTTCCCGCTCGAGCGCGCGAGTGCGCCGTCGAGGATGTCCAGCACCGAGCCGACGACGAACAGGGCCGCGCCGACCCAGAAGCACAGGATCTCGTTCCGGTACTCGAAGTAGACGACGACGCTCGCGAGCGCACAGATCGTGACGCCCGCGAACGTCAGCGCATCCGGCGAGATGCGCGTGCTCGCGAGGTGGCCCATCCCGCGCGCGGCAGCACGGCGCACACCGGCCGTGTACGCCTCTTTCAGGCCTCCGGCGCTCAGGCTGGGGCCGGCCGAACGCGTGCGACGAAGAAGCGCCGCACGTGCTTGTGGTTGACGACCACGGCCGCGACCGCTGCGACGAGGATCCCGGCCACGACGTCGAGCCAGAAGTGGTTGCCGGTCGCCAGGACGCAGAACCAGACCCAGACAGGCCAGAGCAGCCAGAGCGCCTTCGCCCACTTCGAACGGACGATGAAGAAGAGCCCGACGCCGATGATCAGCGAGTCGGCGGCGTGGAGGCTGGGCATCGCCGCGTACGGGTTGGCGTCGGCGCGGACGATCGCGCTGTTGTGGTTGATGCCGAAGTTGGCGAGTGTGTCGACGAAACCAAGCTCCGGGAAGAGGCGCGGCGGCGCGGTCGGCATCAGCACGAAGCCGATCAAGCCGATCACGTTCGCAAGCAGGATCGTGTTCCGCAGCGGCGCGAAGTGCTCGTTGCGTCGCAGGTAGACCCAGAGCATGACGAGCCCGAGCACGGTGAACTGGGAATGCCAGTAGGTCAGCGACGTCGCTTCACGCAGGACGTTGGACGACGCGACGAGGCTCTGGAGCGAGAGCTCCCAGAGCCCTGTGACCCGATGCTCGAAGTCGGCGACGCGCAGGCCGTTCTGGAAGGCCTTCAGCGAGTCGCGGTCGGCGACCCCGCGCGTGTAGCGATACGCGAACAGGAAGCCGAACCAGATCGCCAGTTGGCGGATCAGGTCGAGGGGCCCGTGCGGAAGAATGCGAGCCCGAGCAGCCGTGGCGGCACCAGACACGACCCAGCATTTTAGACTCAGGCGCGGTTGTGACGCAGTCTTCGCGTGATCCTGTCGACCCCTGGAGCGCACAGCTTCTGAAGAGCTCCGGGTACGAACGGGCCGGTTTTGCGGCCGGTTTCGACGAAAATCGGCCTACGCCGCCGCCAGTTCTCCTCGAGCTCCTGTGTCTTGAAGCGCAAGTTGACAAGCCGCGGCTCGTCGTCGATCTGGGCAGCGGAACCGGCCTGTCGACACGGATCTGGGCGGACCGCGCGGACGAGGTCGTCGGCGTCGAGGCGAGCCCGGAGATGCGCGCGCAGGCCGACGCTGCGACCCCCGCCGGCAACGTGCGGTTCGTCCAGGCCTACGCACAGGCGACCGGACTCCCAGATGGCGAGGCCGACCTCGTCACCTGCTCGCAGGCGCTCCATTGGATGGAACCGGAGCCGACGTTCGCCGAGGCGGCGCGCCTGCTGCGGCCGGGAGGCGTCTTCGCGGCCTACGACTACGACTGGCCGCCGATCGTCGGCTGGGAGGTCGAAGCTGCGTTCGAGGAGGTGCTGCGCCGCGTCCGCGCGGGCCGTGCGCCGGACGGCAGAGGAATGCGCTACTCGAAGGAGAGCCACCTGGAGCGGATCAAGGCGAGCGGGCAGTTTCGATACGCGCGCGAGATCGTCTTCCATTCGCGCGACCGGGCCGATGCGGCGAGGATCGTCGGCATGGCGCTCAGCCTCGGCCCGCTGACCGTGCTCATGCACGACGGCAAGAGCGAGGACGAGCTCGGACTAACGGCGCTCCGCGAGGCCGCGGAGCGGTCCCTCGGTGACCGCGAAGCCGAGATCTTCCTCGGCTACCGCGTCCGCCTTGGCATTCGCTAGCCGCCGATCTGGCTCATCGATCGCGATGCCGGCACGAAGCCCGGCTCGTTGATCTTGTGCTTGAGCTCCTTGTGACGGACCGCGAAGCGGAGCAGATCGCGGAGCTCGTCGTCGCTCGCGCCGGCGCGCATGGGAGCTTTCAGATCCCACTCGCGGCGCGAGAAGAGGCACGTGCGGAGCTGCCCGTCGGCGGTCAGGCGGATCCGGTCGCAGCTCGAGCAGAATGGCTCGGACACCGGGTTCACGAACCCGATCTCGCCGGCGCCGTCGGCGAAGCGGAAGCGACGGGCGGTCGACGACGCCTTCGCCGGGATCTCTTCGAGCGGCCAGCGCTCCTCGATCAGCGCGCGGATCTCGCCGCCGGTCAGCACCTCGTCGTCGCGCCATGCCTGGTCTGCGTCGAGCGGCATGAACTCGATGAAGCGGACGACGTACGGCTTGCGGCGCGCCAGGTCGGCGAGGGCGGGGACTTCCTCCTCGGTGAAGCCCTTGATCGCAACGCAGTTGACCTTGATCGGGCGCAGCTCGGGGTGGCGCTCCGCCTCGGCCAGGCCGGCGAGCACCTGGTCGAGGGCGTCCCGGCGCGTGATCTCTGCGAAGCGGACGTGCGACAGCGAGTCGAGCGAGACGTTGAGCCGCGTCAGCCCGGCTTCGACGAGCGGGCCGGCGAGGCGGTCGAGCAGCACGCCGTTCGTCGTCAGCGAGAGGTCCCGCACGCCGTCGGTGTGCGCCAGCATCTCGACCAACACGGGCAGGTCGCGCCGCACGAGCGGCTCACCGCCGGTCAGCCGCACCTCGTCGACGCCCATCGACGCGAGCACGGAGACCAGCCGCTGAATCTCTTCGAAGCTCAGCACTTCGTCGCGCGGGAGCCACTCGAGCCCCTCGGCCGGCATGCAGTAGCGGCACCGGAAGTTGCACTTGTCGGTGACCGACACGCGCAGGCTTCGGATCTCGCGGCCCCAGGAGTCTGTCAGCGGCTCCATCGGTGCTGAGGGTACCCGTGCGGGGCCGCAGTTAGCCCGACGGGTGTCGCGCGTCGGCGCACTGTTCGCGCACGAAATCCTGCTTTAACATCCGGTTTTGGTGGATCCGTGGCCGCCAGCGCCATGCGCGTGGTGCCCACGGAGTTCCACTCCGGGGCGGCGACAGACGCATGGTGTGGTTATCGAGCTTCACTCGAGCATAGAACCAATCGCCCAGAACTGGCCTGGACGGCAGAGCCTGGCTGGTGGAGCTTGACCGTACGAGGTCGCGACAACGGCCGACGCGAGCTCCGGATCGAGCGTCTGTCGTCCCTCGAGTCGGTGCGGGAGGACTGGTCACGGCTTGCTGAAAGGACCGACAACATCTTCGCGACCTGGGAGTGGAATTCGGTCTGGTGGAGACACCGGGGCGGAGGCCGGGCGCTCTTCGCCCACGGCTGCCGTGACAGCACCGGGGCGCTTGTGGCGATCCTGCCCCTGTACGTCTCCGTCAACCGGCC
>Ga0070683_100002199_pt1 | contig 15440 bp, 12 predicted proteins | sample KBSC713LmetaG_FD_64662 | JGI IMG/M metagenome (GOLD analysis project Ga0070683, IMG submission 64662) | Corn rhizosphere microbial communities from Kellogg Biological Station, Michigan, USA - KBS C7.1-3L metaG | ecosystem: Host-associated > Plants > Roots > Rhizosphere ...
TCGAGGGTCACCGGTATCCCACCTCCATCCGGGCGGCGCACGCGATCTCCCGGCATCGTCGCACGTCATCGAGCACCGGCCAGCTCGACGCCCCCGACGATCTGCGTCATACCCGTACAGTAGGTCGCGTGATCGCCCGCTTCTGGACCGGCACCGTGCGGGTCGCTGATGCCGAGAGCTACGCGAAGTACATTCACGACACCGGGTTCGCCGAATACGCGCGCACGCCCGGCAACCGCGGCGCCTGGATCCTGCGCCGCGACGAGGGCGAGCGGACCGAGTTCATCTGCGTGTCGATGTGGGAGTCCTACGCCGCGATCCGCGCCTTCGCGGGCGACGACATCGAGGCCGCCGTCCTCTACGACGAGGACGAGCGCTACCTGATCGGCGCCTCGAAGGTCAGCCACTACGAGGTCGTCGGCGAGGTGCCGGCCCCGTGACGCAACCCAGGGCCGAACGGCCCTACATGCCCGGCTACGGCATCCGGGAGACTTCCGACGGGATGCTCAACTGGAAGGAGGCGCTGCGCCGGCTGACCGAGGCCCGCAACTTCTGGCTGGCGACCGTCCGGCCCGACGGGCGGCCGCACCTGATGCCGGTCTGGGCCGTGTGGCACGAGGACGCTCTGTGGTTCTCAAGCAGCCTCGGCTCGCGGAAGATCCGCAACCTGCTCGCCGAGCCGCGCTGCTCGCTCAGCACCGAGGACGGCGACCGGCCGGTGGTTGTCGACGGCCGGGCCGAGATCGTCACCGACCTCGACCGGATCGCCGGGTTCCTGGCCGCGTCCAACGCCAAGTACCAGGTGGACTACGGTCTGGACTTCCTCGATCCGGCGGTGAACGCGACGGTCCGGGTCGAGCCGGACTGGGCGTTCGCGCTCGACGAGGCGACGTTCACCACATCCCCGACGAGCTGGAACTTTTCGCGGACGAGCAACGACTGACCGGCAACACCGAGTACCACGGAATGGGTTGAAAGACGTGTCCAAACGGGACCGGACGGCGCGGGAGCGCGCGCGGCAGATCGTGGCCGCCCAGAAGCGGGCGCAGGAGCGCCGGAAGCGGTTGCTGATGGCGGCCGGCGCGGTGGGCCTCGTCCTCGTCGTGTTCGTGGTGCTGATCGTGGTGAAGGTCAGCGGCGGTGGGCCCAGCAAGACGGCGGCACCGGCCGTCTCCGACTCCGCCTCGGTCGCCGCCGTCGTGCAGCGGGTCACCACGGTGCCGCCCGACGTTCTCGACAAGATCGGCGCCGGCAAGGTGGACCAGCTGCCGAAGGTGATCACCGGTCAACCGCGGCTCGCGGTCAACGGCAAGCCGCTGGTGCTGTACTTCGGCGCCGAGTACTGCCCGTTCTGCGCCGCCCAGCGCTGGCCGATGGTCATCGCGCTGTCGCGGTTCGGCACGTTCACCGGCTTGAAGGTGACCCATTCGGCGGCCGACGACAGCTACCCGAACACCCCGACGCTGTCCTTCCACGGCGCCACCTACACCAGCGACTACCTCGTGTTCCAGGGCGTGGAGACGACGACCAACCTGCGGCAGGGCAACGGTTATGAGCCGCTGGACCAGCCGACCGCGGATCAGCAGGCACTGGTGGCCAAGTACGACGCACCGCCCTATGTGGACAGTGAATCGGCCGGGACGATTCCGTTCGTCGACTTCGCCAACAAGGCCGTGCAGTCCGGTTCGTCCTACGGGCCGCCGACGCTCGCCGGCATGACGCCGCAGCAGGTGGCCGACGCGCTCAGCGACCCGACCGACAGCGTCGCCCAGGCGATCGACGGCACGGCCAACGCGATCACGGCGCTGCTGTGCCAGATCACCGGCAACCAGCCGGGCAACGTCTGCTCCGGTGCCGCCGTCAAGGCCTACGCGGGGAAGTTCAATGGTGTCAGTCCGAACTAAGCCGGTGGCCGTCCCGGCCTGGCTGCCGATCGTGTCGCTCGCGCTGGCGGTCGCCGGGCTGCTCGTCGCCGGGTACCTCACGATCGAGCACTTCACCGCGTCAACGACGCTCGCCTGCCCGGAGACCGGGGTCGTCAACTGCACGAAGGTGACGACCAGCGAGCAGTCCAAGGTGCTCGGCATCCCGGTGGCCGTGCTCGGGCTGGTGTTCTTCGTACCCATGGTGATCGCCTGCCTGCCCCGGCTGTGGCGGGACCAGCGCCCGGCCGTCCGCTACGGCCGGCTGGGCCTGGCCGGACTCGGCGTGGTCTTCGTCTTTTATCTGGTGTACGCGGAGTTGTTCGTCATCGACGCGATCTGCCTGTGGTGCACGGCCGTTCATGTATTGACGGTGGCCCTCTTCGCGGTGATCGCGTTCGGCTCGGCGCTGGCGTCGCCACCTCGATAGACTGGGGTGATGTCGCGCTACGAGTCGCTGATCGAGCAGCAGATCCGGCTGGCCCAGGAACGCGGCGAGTTCGACAACCTGCCGGGCTCGGGCAAGCCGTTGCCCAACCGGGGCGAGCAGGACGACGAACTGTGGTGGGTGAAGGACTACCTGCGCCGCGAGGGCCTGTCGACCGAGGCGCTGCTGCCCCCGTCACTGCGGCTGGCCCGTCAGCTCGAGCGGTTGCCGGCCACGGTCCGCGCCCTGCGCAGCGAGGACGCCGTCCGCACGGTCGTCGCCGACCTGAACAAGCAGATCATCGCGCACTTGCGGGCGCCGGCCGGCCCGCACGTGCCACTCCGGCCGGTCGACGTCGAGCAGGTGGTCGCCGGCTGGCGGGCCGCCCAGCCCCCGGCGCCGGTCCCTCAAGCGCCCCCGAAACGCCGCCGCTTACGTCAGACAGCTGGACGGCGGCATGCCCCGTGAGCACTTGATGCGTGTCGGAACATCATGATGCTCTGACACGCATCAACTCCTCAGATGGGACATCGACTTCTGCCGCACGAGCAGTTCAGCCTCACCGCGAACGGGTCAGCCGCACGTGGGTCACCGCCTTCGCGGGTACGTACTCGGTGACCTCGTAGCCCTCGGTGACGCCGTCGCCGAGCAGCCGCTCGCCGCCGCCGAGCAGGATCGGCACGAACGCGAGGTGCAGTTCGTCGACGAGCTTGGCGCGCAGGTACTCGCGGATCGTCGCGACCCCGCCGCCGAGCACGATGTCCTTGCCGCCGGCCGCCGCGGTCGCCCGGGCCAGCGCCGACTCGATGCCGTCGGTGACGAAGTGAAAGATGTTGCCGCCCTCGAGCTCGAACGACGGGCGCGCGTGGTGGGTGAGGACGAAGACCTCGTGGTGGTACGGCGGGTTGTCGCCCCACCAGCCGGTCCACTCGAAGTCGGGCCACTCGCCGCGGATCGGCCCGAACATGTTGCGGCCCATGATCGTCGCTCCGACGTTCTCCTCGAACTGCCTGGCGAAGTCGTTGTCGACGCCGGTCTCACCGCCCTCGCCGCCGAACATCTTCGCGCCGTACGCGGTCTTGAACATCCAGCCGTGCAACTCTTCGCCGCCGACGCCGAGGGGCGTTTCCAGGCTCTGGGCCGGCCCCGCCGCGTACCCGTCGAGCGACACCGTGAAGTTGTGCACGCGCAGCTTGCTCATGGCGTTCTCCTCTGTCCGATCGATGCTTTCACCGGTAGTCGGGGCCGACCCGAGCGTCTCGACGCCCCCGCCAAAAAATCTTGAAGAACCGCCGTTCGGGGGACCACCGCGGCGGCTTTCTCACCTCCAGGGAGGTAATCCGATCGAGTTGTCGTTGACGTGTCGTTGCGTAGTTGATCCGATACGCCGTCGATAACCGGAAAAGCACATGAAGGAGTACCGCAGCGTGCGCTTGATCACGAAAATCGTCGGCGGCCTCGCGCTGGCCACGGCGGCGGCGATCGTACCGACGCTCGTCGCCCACGCGGACGGCTCGAACCTGGTCGCCAACCCGTCGGCCGAGACGGCGGCGTCCGGCATGCCGGCGAGTTGGACCTTCGACAACTGGGGGACGAATACGGCCACCTCGTCCTGGCTGGGCACCGGGCACACCGGCACGCACAGCCTGGGCATCACGGTGAGCGCGCTGTCCTCCGGTGACGCGAAGTGGATGAGCGCGCCGATCGCGGTCAAGCCGAACACGAAGTACGCGGCGTCCGACTGGTACATCGGCAGCGCGGCGACCTCGCTCGAGCTCATGTACACCAGTACGACAAACAAAACGAGCTTCGTGTGGCTGGCCGACGCTCCGGTCAGCGCGGCCTGGAAACAGCTGAGCGCGACGTTCACCACCCCGGCCGACGCCGCCAAGGTGTCGATCTACCACGTGATCGCGGCCAAGGGCACGCTGCAAACCGACGACTTCGTCCTGGCCGAGTCCGGCAACGCCACCCCGCCGCCGGGGTCGCCGACGATCAGCATGACCGCACCGGCGGCCAACGCGACCGTCTCCGGGAGCACGGTCGGGCTGGCGGCGACGGCGAGCGCCGACACGGTGGGCGTGACGTTCACGGTCGACGACGGCCAGCCGATCGGCACCGAGGACGTCGCCGCGCCGTTCGCCGCCACCTGGGACTCGAAGACGGTCACCGACGGGACGCACACGATCTCGGCGACCGCCCGCAACGCCGCCGGTCTGAAGACGACCGCGACCGTCCAGGTGACCGTCACCAACGGCACCACGACGCCGCCGAACCCGCCGGCCAGCGGCCCCTACAGCCGGGGCATCGTGTCGCTCACGTTCGACGACGGCTGGCGCAACCAGTACACGAACGGCGTCCCGCTGCTGCAGAGCCACGGCATGCCGGCCACGTTCTACCTGTTGACCAGCACGATCACGTATCCGGACTACATGAGCAAGGCGCAGTTCGACGCGCTCAAGGCGGCCGGGCACGAGATCGCCTCGCACACCGTGACCCACCCGGACCTGACCACGGTCGGCGCGACCAAGCTGGACAACGAGCTGAAGAACAGCCAGGCGACGCTGCGCGGCTGGTACGGCCCGACGGTGGCCAAGAACTTCGCCACCCCGTACGGCGCCTACAACTCCAAGGTGCTCACCGCGATCAAGAAGTACTACCGGTCGCACCGCTCCACCGACGACGGCTTCAACACCAAGGCCGACACGGACATCTACAACATCAAGGTGCAGAACATCCTCGACACCACGACGCCGACCCAGGTCGGTAAGTGGGTCGACCAGGCGATCCGCGACAAGAGCTGGCTCGTGCTCGTGTACCACGAGGTCACCGCGGCGGCCGAGGACCCGACGTACGCGGTCACGCCGACCAACCTGGGCAAGGAGCTGGACCTGATCAAGCAGAAGGGCATCGCCGTCGAGACCGTCGACCAGGCGCTGAACGAGCTACAAAAGTAGGCATGCCCCTGATCACCGTGGCCCACCGGGCCGGCAACAGCCCGGTGGCGCTGCGGGAGGCCCTCGACGCTGGGGTGGACCTGGTCGAGGCCGACGTCCACCTCTTCCGCGGGGGCCTCGAGGTGCGCCACAGCTACGCGCTGGGTCGGGCGCTTTTGTGGGAACGGGGTGAGCGGCCGGTCCGCCGGCGCGACCTCATCCCGGCCGGCCTCGCCGACGTGCTCGGCGTGGCCGGCGACGATCCGCGCCTGATGCTCGACCTCAAGGGTCCCGGGCTGACCGTCGCCCCGCGCGTGGCCGCCCTTCTCCGCGACCTGGTCCCGGGGAGCCCGCTGACCGTGTGCACCAAGCAGTGGCGGATGCTCAACGCGTTCGCCGCCGATGCCCATGTGCGGCTCGTGCACTCGGCCAGCAACCGCTTCCAGCTCGCTCAGCTGCGCGCCCGCGTACGGCGCGAGCCCGGCTTCGGTGTGTCGATCCGACTGCAACTGCTCACCCGGGACGTGGTCGCCGAACTGCGGCGGGCGGTCGGCGTGGTGATGGCCTGGCCGGTCGACACCGAGCGCGACCTCGACCTCGCCCGGTCGGTCGGGGCCAACGGGGTCATCAGCAAAAACCTGGCACTGCTGCGCGCCCTGCGATGAGTTTCCGGCGGGTCTGCGTCACCGGCCCATGACGAAGGTTGTGTGGCACATCACGATGTCCCAGGACGGCTTCATCGGCACGGCCGGCAACGACATGGCCCGGATGCAGGACCACGTCGCGCCGGGGAGCTCGACGAGATCCCGGTGCACCAGATCCCGGTGCTCCTCGGCGACGGCGTGCGGGCGCTCCAGTACCCGGGAGGCACCCACGTTCGGCTGGAACGGCGGTCGCTCTCCCCGACCGCCCTGGTGACGAACCGCTGGTTCCGGGTAGCGCGTTAGCGCTTGTTGTCCGGCTTGTCGGCGACGGGCGGTTCGGCCGGCTTCGGCGCGGCGGACGAGCCGGCCGTCTGGGCCGGGAGGGTGCTATCGGCGAGCTCCGCGTTGACCTTGGGCTCGTCGACCCAGAGCGAGCGCAACTGGTTCTGCAGGAACGCGGTGATCCGGGACCGGTAGTCGCGGTCGAAGACCTCGAGGGCCTCGATCTGGCGCTGGAGCGCCTCGCGCTTGGCGGCCAGGCCACCGACCACGTCCTCGTAGCGCTGCTGGGCCTGGTGCTTGAGCTCGTCGGCGTTGGTCTGGGCGAGTTTGGCCGTCTCCTCCGCCTTTGTCTGGGCGTCGCCCAGGATCTCCTCGGCCTGCTTGCGGATGGCGTCGGCCTTGGCCTGCGCGTCGCGCGCGATCTGCTGCGCGTTGACGTGCGCCTCGGACAGCGACTTCTTCGCCTCCTGCTGCAGGTTTTGCGCGTGTGCCTGGGCGTCGCGCACGATCTGCTCGGCGCCGGCACGGGCGTCGGCGGTGATCTTCTCGGCCGACCGGCGGGCACTGGCGACGTGCTCCTCGGCGGTCCGCTGAGCCAGATTGAGTACCTGTAACGCTTGGTGCTGGGCCGTGACGGTGTCTGAAGGGATTTCCTGCTGCGTCATGGACATTGGCTCCGCCTCCTGTACCGAAGAAGGCCCACCGAGCAGTCCTCTGACCCGGCCCTTCATCGCGCTGTCACTCACAAGACCACCTCCCGAGTGGCGGCAGACTACCAAGGTCCGGGGGCGACAAGCGAGGGTGCTGGGCCGTTCGGTTCCCATTACTGGCGGAACTGGCCGTTAGGGAGTCGAACTATTAGACTCGCGTACCATGAGCGACCCTCTCGATGAGGCGGTACGCACGCTCGCCCGGCTCTGCCGGCTCCTCGAAGCGGCGGACGCGGGCGTGACGCTCCCGCAGTACCGGATGCTGGCGACGTTGAACGAAGGCGGCTTCCGGTCGGCGCGGCTGGCCGAGCGGCTGGCCATCCGCAAGCCGACCGCGACCGCGCTGGCCGACGGGCTCGTGGCGGCCGGGTTCGCGGAGCGCGAAAGTGAGGACGGCGACCGGCGCATCGTGCGGCTCAGCATCACTGTCAGCGGCCGGGCCGCGCTCGCCAAGGCCGAGGAGGTCTACCGGGAACGCCTGCGGCCCGTCCTCGGGGATTTGCCCGACGAGTCGCGATTCCTCGCCGACCTGCGGTGCATCGGCGGCGCGCTGGACGCCGGCCGGCAGAATTCATGACGGGCGAAGGTTGGCTGCGCCGTCTGCTCGGCTACTGCTTGCGATACAAAGGCCGGCTGGCCGTCGCCCTCGGCGGCTCGATCCTCAGCATGGCGGCCACCGCCGCGCTACCGCTCCTGCAGAAGGCGATCGTCGACGACGCGATCCTCAGCGGTAAGGAGCCCCTCGGCCCGCTGGCCGCCGCGCTGGCCGGGGTCGCGCTGGTGAACTACGTCGCGTCCTACGCCCGCCGCTCGGCCGGCGGCCGTCTCGCCCTCGACGTCCAGCACGACCTGCGCGTCGAGGTCTTCGACTCACTGTCCAAACTGGACGGACGGCGGCAGGACGAGCTCAACACCGGACAGGTCATCAGCCGCGCCACGTCCGACATCACAATGGTGCAGGGCCTGCTCGGCATGGCTCCGATCACGCTGGGCAACCTGCTGCTGTTCGTCATCTCGCTGGTCGTGATGCTGGCGCTGTCCCCGCTGCTCACTGTCGTGGCGCTGGCGGTCGCGCCGGCGCTGTGGTGGGTCGCCCGCCTGTCCCGGGGCACGCTGTTCCCGGCCACCTGGGAGGCCCAGCAGCAGAACAGCATCGTGGCCGGGATGGTCAACGACGCGGTCACCGGCGTCCGCGTGGTCAAGGGCTTCGGCCAGGAGGAGCAGGAGCTCAACCGGGTGGCCGCGGCGGCCCGCCGGCTCTTCGCATCCCGCCTGCGCACGGTGCGCCTCACCGCCCGCTACAACCCGGCGATGCAGGCGATCCCGGCCCTCGGTCAGGTCGGCGTCCTCGCGCTGGGTGGGTGGCTGGCGGTGACCGGACACATCACCCTTGGGACGTTTCTGGCTTTTTCCGCGTACCTGGTGCAGCTGGTCGCCCCGGTCCGCATGCTGTCGACGCTGCTCACCATCGGCCAGCAGGCCCGGGCGAGCGTCATGCGGGTGCTCGAACTGGTCGACGCACGGCCGGCCATCACCGAGCGTCCGGACGCCGCGACGCTGCCCGACGGCGGCCCGCCCCGGCTCGCGTTCGCCGGCGTGACGTTCGGTTACGCGGCCGACCGGCCGATCCTGTGCGGCTTCGACCTCGCCGTCGAGGCGGGCGAGACGGTGGCGCTGATCGGCGGCGCCGGCTCCGGCAAGTCGACAGTGGCGATGCTGCTGCAGCGCTTCTATGACGTCGACGCCGGCGCGGTGACGGTCGGTGGGTACGACGTCCGCGACCTGGCCTACGCCTCGCTGCGCGGCACCGTCGGGCTGGTCATGGAGGACAGCTTCCTGTTCTCCGAGAGCGTGTGGAACAACATCACGTACGGCCGGCCGGACGCCACCGCCGAGGAGGTCTACGCCGCGGCCGAGGCGGCCCAGGCGGCCGGCTTCATCGCCGACCTGCCGGACGGCTACGAGACGGTCGTCGGCGAGCAGGGCCTGACCCTCTCCGGCGGCCAGCGCCAGCGCATCTCGCTGGCCCGGGCGCTGCTGAGCCGCCCGCGCGTGCTGGTCCTGGACGACGCGACGTCGGCGATCGACGCGCGGGTCGAGGCGGAGATCTTCACCGGGCTCGGCCGGGCGACCGCCGGGCTGACCACGCTGCTCATCGCGCACCGGCGCTCGACGCTCGCGCTGGCCGACCGGATCGCGGTCCTCGAGGGCGGGCGGATCCTCGACACCGGTACGCACGAGGAGCTGTGGGGGCGGTGCCGCCTGTACCGGCAACTGCTCGCCGGCCCCGACGAGGATGTGCTCGAGGACGACGCGCCCGAGGCCGACTTGTGGGGCGAGTCCTCGTCGTCCGGCGACCGCTATCAGGCGGTCGATCCGACGGCCGGCGCCGTGCCGACCTTCGCGCCCTCGTCGACCCGGGTCCGGGCCGGGGCCGGTGGGGGCGGCAACATCATCAGCGGCGCGCTGGCCGGGGTGCCCGCCTCGCCGGAACTGCTCGCTCAGGTCGACGCGCTGCCGCCGGCCACCGGTACGCCGGACGTCGACGAGGCCGCCGTGCGCGCGGCCGACCGCCGGTTCAGCCTCGGCCGGCTGCTGCGCCCGCTGACCGGCCCGCTGCTGGTCGGCTTCCTGCTCGTCGCGCTCGACGCGGTGGCCAGCCTGGCCCTGCCGGCGCTCACCCGGGACGGCGTCGACCACGGTGTGCAGGGGCGCGACACCGCGGTGATCCTGGTCGTGTCCGCCCTCGCGCTGGTCATCGTCGCCGCCGACCTGTTCATCAACGTGGTCCAGACGATCGTGACCGGCCGGACCGGCGAGCGGCTGCTCTACACGCTGCGCGTGAAGAGCTTCGCGCACCTGCAGCGGCTCGGGCTGGACTACTACGAGCGCGAGCTGTCCGGCCGCATCATGACCCGGATGACCACCGACGTCGACGCGTTCTCGACGTTCCTGCAGACCGGCCTGACGACGTTCCTGGTCAGCGTGCTCACCTTCATCGGCGTCCTGTGCGCGCTGCTGATCCTCAACCTGGAGCTCGGCCTGACCGTGCTGCTCACCATGCCGGTGATGCTCGCCGCGACTCTGGTATTCCGGGCCAAGTCGGCCAAGGCCTACCGCGAGGCCCGCGAGCGCATCAGCGTCGTGCAGGCCGACCTGCAGGAGAACGTGGCCGGGATGCGGGTGACGCAGGCGTACCGGCGGGAGGCGCACAACGCGGCCCGCTTCGCCCGGCGCAGCGACGGCTACCGGGTATCGCGCAACCGCGCGCAGCGCTACATCGCCACGTACTTCCCGTTCGTGCAGTTCCTGTCGGTGGTCGCGGCCGCGCTCGTGCTGGCCGTCGGCGGCCACATGGTCACCGCCGGCACGCTCACCGCCGGCGCGCTGATCGCGTTCCTGTTGTACATCGACATGTTCTTCGCCCCCATCCAGCAGCTGTCCCAAGTCTTCGACGGCTACCAGCAGGCGGCGGTCGGCCTGAGCCGGATCCGCGACCTGCTGAACACCCCGACGACGACGCCGGAGCGGCCCGACCCGGTGCCGGTGCCCGGCCGGCTCGAGGGGCGGGTCGCGTTCCGGGACGTGCGGTTCCGCTACGGCCCGGACAGTCCGGACGCGGTCACCGCCATCAACCTGGAACTGGCGCCGGGCGAGACGGTCGCGCTGGTCGGCGAGACCGGCGCCGGCAAGTCGACGCTCGTCAAGCTCCTCGCGCGCTTCTACGACGTGAGCGAGGGCGCCGTCCTCATCGACGGGGTCGACATCCGCGAGTACGACCTGCCGGCGTTCCGGCACCGGCTCGGCGTCGTGCCGCAGGAGCCGTACCTGTTCGCCGGCACGGTCGCCGAGGCGATCGCGTACGCGCGGCCGGACGCGACGCCGGAGCAGATCGAGGCGGCCGCTCGGGCCGTCGGCGCGCACGCGATGATCGCCACCCTGCCCGGCGGCTACCGATACGAGGTGGGCGAGCGCGGCCGCAACCTGTCCAGCGGCCAGCGGCAGCTGCTCGCGCTCGCGCGGGCCGAGCTGGCCGACCCCGACCTGCTGCTGATGGACGAGGCGACGGCGGCACTGGATCTGGCCACCGAGGCGGCCGTGAACCGGGCGACCGGCCGGCTGGCGAACCGCCGGACGACGGTCGTGGTGGCGCACCGGCTGACCACCGCGGCGCGGGCCGACCGGATCGCGGTCATCGAGCACGGCCGCCTGGTCGAGCTCGGCCCGCACGAGGAACTGCTGGCGGCCGACGGCGTCTACGCGGCGCAGTGGCGCGTGTTCATGGGCGAGTCGGTCGCGGCCTGACCGGCGTCACGCCGGCGCGGTGATCGCCGCCCTCGCCTTGGCCGCCTTGACCTCGGCCTTCAGCGTCGCGATGTCGTAGGCGCCCTGGTGCCGGCGGCCGTTGATGAAGAACGTCGGGGTGCCCGACACTCCGCTGAGGTCGGCCGAGTCGACATCCTCCGCGACCCGCGGCGCGCCCGTGCGGGTGCGCAGGTAGTCGCGGAAGGCGGGCACGTCGAGCTCCAGGATTTCCGCGTACCGGATGAGGTCACGCATCTTGAGATCCCGCTGGTGCTCGAGCAGCGCGTCGTGCATCTCCCAGAACTTCCCCTGCTCGGCGGCCGCCTCCGCGGCCTCGGCCGCGACCTGGGCGTTGGGGTGCACGTCGTTGAGGGGCAGGTGCCGCCACACGTAGCGGACGTCGCCGGAGTCGGCCAGCAGCGTGCGGACGACCGGTTCGGCCTGCCCGCAGTAGGGGCACTCGAAGTCGCCGTACTCGACGACGGTCACCGGCGCTCCGGCCGGGCCGCGGATGTGGTCGCGCTCGGGGTCGACCGGCGCGGCCAGGTCGACGAGCAGTTCGGCCGTGCCCAGCAGCGCATTCGCGCGCTTGATCGGCGAGAGCAAATTGGTGAGGCGGAACAGTACCAATGTGATGGCGGCGGCGGCCAGGGCGGCGGTGAGGACGCCGAGCTTGGCCTCCGCCAAGGCGTCGCCGGTGAACGCGAGGCTCGCCACGAGCAGGGAGACGGTGAAGCCGATGCCGGCGATCGTGCCGGCCCCGAGGACCGACGCCCAGCCGACCGGCGGGCGCAGCGTTCCCCCGCTGAGCCTGGTGACCAGCCAGGTGATCCCGGTGATCCCGATCGGCTTGCCGATCAGGTAGGCGACGATGATGCCGAGCGTGATCGGCGAGGTGAACGCGCGGGCCAGGAACGCGCCGTCGATCGGGATGCCGGCGTTGGCGATCGCGAAGATCGGCACGATGACGTAGCTCGTCCACGGGTGATACAGCAGCTGCAGGCGCTCGTTCGGGGAGATCGCCGAGGCCACCCCCTCGCGGGCCTCGCGGGCGAGCTCGGGCGTCGGCTGCTCGCGGAAGCTGCGGAAGAGGTCGCTGGCCCGCTCGAGGTCGTCGCGGGCGGCCGGGTAGGCGTAGGTGATCAGGCCCAGCGCCAGCCCGACGACGAGCGGGTCGATGCCGGAGTCCAGCATGGCGACCCAGCAGGCGACACCGAGCAGCAGATAGACCAGCCCGGTGCGGAGGCCGGTGACCCGCAAGATCAGGATGACCCCGAAGATCAGCAGGCCGGCGACGAGCCCCCCGAGGCGGACGTGATCGGTGTACGCGGTGGCGATCACGCCGAGCGCGACCAGGTCGTCGACCACCGCGACGGTCAGCAGGAAGCTGCGCAGCCGGTCCGGGAACCGCGGCCCGACCAGTGCGAGCAGGCCGAGAGCGAAGGCCGTGTCGGTCGACATGGCCGCTCCCCAGCCCTTGGCGCCCGGGCCGCCGGCGTTGACCGCGAGGAACATGCCGATCGGGATGACCATGCCGCCGATCCCGGCCAGCAGCGGGCCGGTGAGCCGCCGGCGGTCGCGCAGCTCCCCCATGTCGAACTCGCGGCGGGCTTCCAGGCCGACCACGAAGAAGAAGAACGTCATGAGGCCGCTGTTGACCCATTCATGGGCGCTGAGGGCAACCGACCAGTCCCCGACGTGCACGGAAAGTGGCGTGTTCCAGACCGACTCGTATGACCGGAGGTGTACGTTGGCCCAGATCAGGGCGGTGACGGTGGCCCCGAGCAGGACGGCTGCGCTGCCCGTCTCGGTGCGCAGAAACGTGCGCAACGGCGTCTGAAGGTTGCGGGCCCATGCCGTTCGGCCCGACATCGACTGCTGCGCCATTGGGACACACCGTACAGTGTCGACATGGGTCTGGTTAGCAAGATCACGTCGTGGCGGAAGAAGCTCCAGGAGCAGCCGGGCACCACGATCGACCTCGAGCCGATGCGCGCGCTGCTGCCGCAGATCGAGGAGCGGGAAGCCGAGCTGTCCGAGCTGTCCGACGACGAGCTCACCGCCGCCGCAGTGGCCTTGCATGAGCGCGAAGACCCGGAAGACTTCGTCGAGTCCTGCGCCCTCGGCCGTGAGGCCGCCCGCCGGGGCATCAACGAGCGGCCATACGACGTGCAGCTGCTCGGCGCGCAGGTCATGCTGGCCGGTCACGTGGTCGAGATGGCCACCGGTGAAGGCAAGACACTGACCGCGGCCGTCGCCGCGGCCGGCTTCGCCGCGCAGGGCCCGGTCCACGTGCTGACCGTCAACGACTACCTGGCCCGCCGCGACGCCGAGTGGATGGCGCCGATCTACAAGCTGCTCGACCTCAGCGTCGGCTGGGTCAACGAGTCCTCGACGCCCGAGGAGCGGCGCGCCGCGTACGCCAAGGACATCACGTACGTGTCGGTCAGCGAGGCGGGCTTCGACTTCCTGCGCGACAGCATCGTCACCGACGTCGCTGACCGGGTGCACCGCCCGCTCAACACGGTCATCGTCGACGAGGTCGACTCGATCCTGATCGACGAGGCCCGGGTGCCGCTGGTGCTGGCCGGCTCGCTGCCCGACGAGAAGGACCAGCCGCTGCTGATCGCCGAGATCGTCAGCGGGCTGCGGCCCGAGCACGACTACGAGGTCGTCGACGACGGCCGGACGGCCCACCTGACACCCGAAGGCCTGGCCCGGGTCGAGGCGGCGCTGGACATGGACATCTACGCCGCCGACAACGTCGACACACTCACCACCGTCAACCTGGCCCTGCACGCCGAGGCGCTGCTGCTGCGGGACGTGGACTACATCGTCCGCGACGGCCGGGTCGAGCTGATCGACGAGTTCCGCGGCCGGGTCGCCCAGCGGCGGCGGTGGCCCGACGGGCTGCAGGCGGCCGTCGAGGCCAAGGAGAAGCTGCACAGCTCGGGTGGCGGCACGGTGCTGGCGACGATGACCGTGCAGGCATACATCACGCAGTACAAGAAGGTCTGTGGCATGACCGGTACGGCGCTGCCGGTGGGCGACGAGCTGCGCGAGTTCTACGGCCTCGAGGTCGCGGTGATCCCGCCGCATGAGCCCAACATCCGCAAGGACTGGCCCGACCGCGTCTACGCGTCGGCCGAGGAGCGCGACGACGCCGTCGTCGCCGAGATCGTGGCCATGCACCAGACCGGCCGCCCGGTGCTCGTCGGCACCCTGAGCGTGGCCGCGTCCGAGCAGCTGGCCGCGACCCTCGCCGAAGAGGGCGTCGAGTGCACCGTCCTCAACGCCAAGAACGACGCCAAGGAAGCTGTGATCGTCGCCGAGGCCGGCAAGCACAGCGCGGTGACCGTGTCGACCCAGATGACCGGCCGGGGCGTCGACATCCGGCTGGGCGGCAGCGACGAGAAGGACCGCGACCGGGTCGCCGAGCTCGGCGGGCTGTTCGTGATCGGCACCGCCCGCCACGACAGCCGGCGGGTCGACGACCAGCTGCGCGGCCGGGCCGGCCGGCAGGGCGACCCGGGTGAGTCGATGTTCTTCGTGAGCCTCGAGGACGAGCTGGTCACCCGCTACGGCCCCGAGCCGATGCCGATGGGCAAGGCTGATGCCGACGGGGCGATCGACGACCAGGACGTGCGCGACGCGATCGCCAGCGCCCAGCGGGTCGCCGAGGCGGTCAACCTGGAGATCCACCGCAACACGTGGCGCTACAACGTCCTGCTCGAGCAGCACCGCCAGTTGCTCGCCAAGAAGCGCGACGAGCTGCTCACGACCGACGCAGTCGAGACGCTGCTGGCCGAGCGGGCGCTGGAGAAGTACGAGGAGCTCGTCGAGGAGCACGGCGAGGAGCGGGTGCTGGAGGTGGCGCGGACGATCGCGCTGTATCACGTGGACTATGCGTGGGCCCAGCACCTGGCCGACATGACCGACCTGCGCGAGGGCATCCACCTGCGGGTGCTGGGCAACCAGGATCCGCTGGACGAATACCACCGCGAGGCGATCCCCGCCTTCAAGCGACTGCTGGCCGAGGTCGACGACAAGACGGTCGAGGACTTCAAGAAGCTCGAACTCACCGATGACTGGGAGCCGGCGGATGCCGGTCTGGTGCGCCCGAGCGCGACGTGGACCTATGTGGTGAGCGACAACCCGTTCGGCTCGGAGATGGAGCGCTTCTTCGCCGGCATGGTGAAGCTGTTCCGGGGCGG
>Ga0070683_100002204_pt1 | contig 15431 bp, 16 predicted proteins | sample KBSC713LmetaG_FD_64662 | JGI IMG/M metagenome (GOLD analysis project Ga0070683, IMG submission 64662) | Corn rhizosphere microbial communities from Kellogg Biological Station, Michigan, USA - KBS C7.1-3L metaG | ecosystem: Host-associated > Plants > Roots > Rhizosphere ...
CCCTTCAGCCGATCCTTCTTGCCGGCCTTTTCGATCCCGAGCCGGCCAGCGACCGCACCCAGTTTCTTGCGGTCTTTCACCGTGTGAAGAACTCTGAACTTTCCCTCAATGCTGCCCGCCATGATGTCCTCAACTATTTAAGTATGGGCTCGACGAAGCTTATTGTCGTCCGACGATCGGTCGTGAACCATAAAACCTTATCCGAAGTTTAGCGCTATGCAAACTGGATTTGTGGTCAGCACCCTAAGGTTGCGATAAAATCCGGGTTGGCGTCAGCGCGATGCCTGCGGCGCTAACCCAGCTTCGCGATTCCCAATTCACCCGCAAGCTGATCGAGGGCGCGCATCAGCGCCGGTGCGATCGGAATGCCGTCTTTCGCCCGCGCGAGGCGTGTGGCCTCGCTGCGCTCTCCGGGCAGTGTAATCCGCTCCACGCCCGGCATGCGCTGGCTGCCGCGAATATCGCGGATGATGGTATCGACCGCGGATTTGAACGTGTCGACGTCGCCGAAGGCCGAGACGTTGATGGCGCAGATCGCCTGTCCAGTGTTGGTGACGCTGTCGTCGTCATGGTTGAAGTCGATGACGTCCTTGCCCATCGCGGCGCCACCGAGCGTGCCGGCGATCAGGCCGATGATCATGGCAAGTCCAAAGCCCTTGTAGCCGGCCTCCATGCCGCCGAGCGGCAGCAGCATGCCTTCCTCGGCGCGCTTCGGATCGGTCAGGGGCTTGCCTTCGCGATCGATCATCCAGCCCTCGGGCATCATTTCGCCGCGCAGGGCCTTGGTCTTCACCTTGCCGTAGGCGGCGACCGTGGTGGCCATATCGAGCACGATCGGCTTCTCGGCTCCCGCCGGGATCGCCGCCGCGATCGGATTGGTCGATAGCAGCATGTCGAGCCCGCCCCAGGGCGGCAGGTGATTGGCGTTACCGACCGCGAAATAGAGCCCGATCATGTCGCGGGCCAGCGGCATCTTCGCATAGAGCGAGGCGGGGCCGGCATGATTGGAATATTGCGAGCTGACCCAGCCGATGCCGGTCACGCTTGCCTTCTCGATGGCGATCTCGGCGGCGCGGCTCATCACGAGATGGCCCATGCCATTGTCACCGTTGATGAGCGCCGTGGAGAGATGCTCCTGCACCAGGCGGATGTTGGGCTTGACATTGAAGCCTTTGGCCCGGATGCGGCGGGCATATTGCGGCAGCCGGCTGACGCCATGACCGTCCGAGCCCTGCAGGTCGGCCTGCGCCATCAGGGTTGCTACCGTCATGGCATCATCGTTCGGCAGGCCGAGCTTGGTCATGGCCTTGTGGATGAAGGCCTTGAGCCGCTCGAAGGTGACGGTCGATGCAGCTTGCACTAGCCGCCGCCGAACGCCTTGAAGGTGATGATGGTCAGCGTGTCCTGGATGCCCGGAATGACCTGCACCTTCTCGTTCACGAAATGGCCGATGTCGGTGTCCTTGTCGACATAGAACTTGACCAGCAGATCGTAATGGCCGGCGGTCGAGTAGATTTCGGAGGCAATCTCGGCTTCCGCGAGCGCGTTGGCGACCACGTAGGACTGGCCAAGCTTGCACTTGATCTGGACGAAGAAAGGCACCATCGCGGCGGTCTCCAAGGCATCTTGCGCATGATCCGGAAAAGTGGGCACCGGCTTTCCGAAAAGATCATGCGCCTAGCGGGTTTTGAGATAGGCCAGATTTTGGGGCCGTTAGCAAGCCAGCTTGCTGGCTCTGGGCGGGCGCGCTACCACAGGCCGAGGACACAAAATGACCACGCCCATCGCGCTCACCATCGCAGGCTCGGATTCCTCAGGGGGAGCCGGCATCCAGGCCGACCTGAAGACCTTTGCCGCGCTTGGCGTCTATGGGGCGTCGGCGATCACGGCGCTGACCGCGCAGAACACTACCGGCGTCTCCGCCATCCATCTCGTGCCGCCGGAGTTTTTGCGCGCGCAGATCGATGCGGTGTTCTCCGATCTCGCGGTTGGCGCGGTGAAGATCGGCATGGTGGCGGAGCTTTCAAGCATCGAGGTGATTGCGGAGGCGCTCAAACGCTGGTCGCCGCGATACGTCGTGCTTGATCCGGTGATGGTTGCAACTTCCGGCGACCGGCTATTGGCCGCAAACGCTGTCGAGGCCTTGCGAAAAAAGCTCATCCCGCTCGCCTCGGTCCTGACGCCGAACCTGCCGGAGGCCGCAGCGCTGCTGGATGAACCGGTGGCTTCGAGCGAGGCCGCCATCGAGAGCCAGGGCAAGCGCCTGCTCGCGCTCGGCTGTCCCTCTGTGCTGATCAAGGGCGGACACGGGGAGGGCAGCGAGAGCATCGACTATCTCGTGCGCGCCAGCGGCACGATCGCGCTGAAGGCCGCGCGGATTGCCACGGAGAACACCCATGGCACCGGCTGCTCGTTGTCGTCAGCCATCGCAGCCGAGCTCGCCAAGGGCGCGGAGCTCGAAACCGCGGTCCGCAGCGCCAAGACCTTTGTCAGCGCCGCGATCGCATCCGCCGACCGCTTCACCGTTGGTCACGGCCACGGCCCAATCCATCATTTTCATCGGTTCTACTGAGGCAGCGCAGTGCCCTTGCTCATCGTATTCGGCGGCCTTCCCGGGACGGGTAAGACCACGCTCGCGCGCGGGCTGGCCCGAAGGCTGGCGGCCACGCACTTGCGCTTCGACACGATCGCGCAGAGCCTAAAGGCGGCGGGCCTCGCGGTTCGCCCCACCGGCTATGTGATCGCGAATGCGCTTGCCGCCGACAACCTCAGGCTCGATCGCACCGTGATCGCCGATTGCGTCAATCCGGTCCTGGCGAGCCGCATTGGCTGGCGCGAGACCGCCTTGCGATGCAGAGCCCGCCCCGTGGAGATCGAGATCGTCTGCAGTGACCCCGCCGAGCATCGCAGGCGCGTGGAAGACCGCGTGGCCGACATCGAAGGGCTCATCCTGCCCAATTGGGACGAGATCACGTCCAAACCTTATGAACCCTGGGATCAGAATCCTTTGGTGCTGGATGCCGCGGGCACATCGATTGACCGCCTCGTCGAAGTCGGGCTGCGCTGCCCGCAAGACGGGGCGCAGCGACTGGCTCGACTTATTAGTCACTCCGAAGTCTCGACAAAATTTTTCGGTAAGTTCTCGAGCGGTGCGAGAGCGGGCTGCACCAGATCATTAAGGAACTGCAGCGTCATCGTTTTGTCCGTGCGCCCGTCCGGTTCGCCTAAGGCACAGGTGCGCAGTCTACATTGACATGTTAGTTTGACATGATATCTGGGACAGAGTGCCGCCGCAGAGTGACGCCGGCCGATGATCTTGAACGACAATCGAGGAAATCAATGCGGGTCTTGTGCTTAGGGGCGGGTGCTATTGGTGGCTATTTCGGCGGGAGGCTGGTGGAAGCCGGAGCTGACGTAATTTTTCTGGTGCGCGAGCGGCGGCAGCAGCAGCTTCGTGAGCGTGGATTGCAGATCGAGAGTACCTATGGCGATGTCAGGCTGCACGTCAAAGCCGAGAGGCGCGACGAGATCAAAGGCCCATTTGATCTCGTGCTCCTGACCTGCAAGGCTTACGACCTCGGCTCCGCTGTCGAAACACTCGAGGGGTTGATGAGCCAGAATACCGGTATTCTCCCACTTCTAAACGGCGTCGCCCATATCGAGACGCTCAGCGCGAAATTCGGCCGCGAGCGGGTGCTTGGGGGCGTTGCCAAGATCGCTGCGACGCTGACAACCGACGGCGTCATCAAGCACCTCAACGATTGGCGCTATATTACTTTTGGCGAGCAGAACGGTATGCTTAGCGATCGCGTATGTGCGCTGAAAGCGTCGTTCGATAAAACGTCGGTGGTTGCCAAGGCCGTGCCAAATATCATGTGCATGATGTGGGAGAAGGTTGTTCATCTTTCGACGGCGGCCGGTATGACCTGTTCGATGCGTGCAAGCGTAGGTGCAATCGCCCGTACGAATGATGGTGCCGCGTTGATGCTTGAGTTTCTTGAACGTAACGTCGAAATAGCCAGACGCGAAGGGTACCCGCCGTCAGATGCATTTTTGCAGGAATACCGGCAGCTCTTTCAGAATAGAAATTCGGCTTATACAGCGTCGATGCTGCGCGATATCGAGCGAAATGGGCCGATCGAGGCCGATCATATTCTCGGTTTCATGTTGAATAAGGCGATCATTCATAAGGTCGATCCGACTTTGCACCGCTTTATCTACACGCATCTGCAATCCTATGAGCAGCGCCGGGCGGCCGAACTCGCGAAGGTGGGATCATGAGTGCTGAACACCAGATTGCCGTCATCGCCGGCGACGGCATCGGCAAAGAAGTGATGCCGGAAGGCATCCGGGTGCTCGAAGCGGCAGGGCGGCGTTTCGGCATAAGCTTCAAATGGGACGAATTGGACTGGTCATGCGAGCGTTATCAGCGCACCGGCCGCATGATGCCGGAAGGCGGCCTTCAGAAAATTCGTCACCATGATGCGATCTTTCTTGGCGCGGTCGGCTATCCGGGCGTGCCCGACCATGTTTCCCTGTGGGGTCTGCTAATTCCGATCCGACGTGAGTTCGATCAATATGCGAATGTCCGTCCGGTGCGGCTGATGCCTGGCGTCAAGAGCCCGCTTGCAGGTCGGGCGCCGGCCGATATCGACATGCTGATCGTGCGCGAGAATACCGAGGGCGAATATTCGTCGATCGGCGAAATCAAAGATGAAGGCAGCGAGAGCGAAGCGGCGGTCCAGATGAGCGTTTTCACGCGCAAGGGCGTCGACCGCATCTTGCGCTACGCGTTCGAGGCGGCGTCTCGCCGCCGCGGTCATGTCACGTCGGCGACGAAGTCGAACGGCATCGCTATTACCATGCCATATTGGGACCGGCGGTTCGCGGCCGTCGCCAAGGAGTTTCCGACGGTCAAGACGGCGCAATACCACATCGATATTCTGACGGCGCAGTTCGTCCGCAATCCGCAGCTTTTCGACGTGGTCGTTGGCTCCAACCTGTTCGGTGATATCTTGTCGGATCTCGGCCCGGCCTGCGCCGGGACGATCGCGATCGCGCCGGCGGCCAATATCAACCCCGAGCGGATCTTTCCCTCCATGTTCGAGCCAGTGCACGGATCGGCGCCTGACATCTTCGGTCGGAACATTGCAAATCCGATCGGGCAGATCTGGTCTGGCGCCATGATGCTCGAGCATCTCGGTCATGCCGAGGCCTCGGCTGCCGTCGTCGCGGCGATCGAAACGGTGTTGCACGAGGGTCCGCATACCCGCGATCTCGGCGGTACGGCCTCGACGGCCGAGATCGGTGAGGCAATCGCATCCGCAGTTTAGAGAAGCTGGTCAATGCCTCTTTCGGCATGTTGCCGCTTGCAATAACCTTCTTGAATCATGAAGGGGTGGGGGCGATGTCGCGAGGATCGTTATGAAAAACCTACGGAGGACGCTTTCTGGCAAGGGGCGCTCGGCGGCCGACCAGGCCTATAGCGGCATCATCGACCTTGTTTTGAATCACGAGCTGCGGCCGGGTGAGCGGACATCAGTGAATCTGCTCGCGGCGCGCCTCCAGCTTGGTCGGACGCCGGTCAAGGAGGCGATCACGCGTTTACAGACGGAGGGAGTGCTATCGGTTATGGGCCGGAGCGGCACCATGGTTAAGCGCGTTGATCGTGCACAAACCGAGCAGTTGTTTGCTCTCCGCCGGGTGCTGGAGGATTTCGCGGCGGAGAATGCGGTCAAGAATATCGCGCCGAAACAATTGCAGTGCCTGAAGGATTTGCTGCGCGAGATGGGTCAGATCACCGACCATGGAAATGTCGTCTCAACCGCTGAATTCGTGCGTGCCAACGTCGCGTTTCACTCGCTGATTGTCGAAGCCGCCAACAACCAATTTCTGGTCCGTCTCTATGCCCAGTTGCAGATTCAATTGCAGATCGTCACCTATCTCGTACAGCGTGGCTTTGACCCGAAGGCCGCTGAGCGGCGGCAGCGCGAGCATGCGGCCATCGTCAAGAGCCTCGCCGCTCGCAACGGTTCGCAGTTAAAGGCGGCGCTCCGCTCACATGCCGAAACCACGGAAGTCGCCATTTTGGCTACGCTGAAGCCGGCGGGGCCAGCAGCGGCCCGTAGGCGAGAGCGCGCCGCCTGACCGCTGGAGGCGCGTCATCTTTGCACTTTGACATGTCAGTTTGACGTGTTATAGGCCTAACATCGGCAAGTGAGAAAGATGCATGGGGAACATGGACGAAACGATTGCCTGCACGTCAGGCATACGGGAGATTGCTCCCTATATCGCGGCCTGTGTGCAGGCGGCGCCGGTAGCCTTTGATTTGCGGCGTACGTTGGAAAAGGCGCGCGATCTCGCGGCAACCGCGGCCGGGACGGGCGCTAAACTCATTCTTTTCCCAGAGGCTTTTGTCTCCGCATATCCACGCGGAGCAAGTTTCGGAGCGGCTATCGGCGCGCGTTCCGCCGAGGGACGCGAGCAGTTCCGCCTCTATCACGCCTCGTCGATCGATGTCCCCGGTCCAGCCACAGATGCCCTCGGCCTGATCGCAAAACAAAGCAATGCGTATTTGGTAATTGGCGTGATCGAGCGCGACGGCGGGACGCTCTACTGTACGGTGTTACATTTTTCGCCGGCCGGGCAACTGCTCGGCAAGCACCGTAAGCTGATGCCGACGGGGAGCGAGCGCTTGGTGTGGGGCTTCGGCGACGGCTCGACATTGCCCGTCTATGACACCGAAGTGGGCCGCCTCGGCGCGGTGATCTGCTGGGAAAATTACATGCCGATGATGCGCGCAGCCATGTATGCGCAGCGCATCCAGGTATATTGCGCGCCGACAGCCGACGGCCGTCCGACGTGGCTGCCTTCGATGCAGCACGTGGCGCTCGAAGGCCGCTGCTTCGTTCTGTCCAGCAACCAGTTCTGCCGGCGCAGCGATTATCCGGCAAATTATATTTCCGACCTGCCCCAGGATCCCGATGCGATTGTTTCGTCCGGCGGCAGTTGCATCGTTGATCCGCTCGGCGGCGTGCTGGCGGGCCCGCTGTGGGAGCGGGAAGGAATCATCTCTGCTGAGATTGATCTGAAGGCGGTGACCAGGGCGCTGTATGACTTCGACCCCGTGGGCCATTACAGCCGGCCCGATGTCTTCTCGCTCATTGTCGACAAGCGTGAAAAGCCAGCAGTTCGTACAACCTCCTAATCGACGGCAGAAGACGCCGCGCGGTGCGCGATCGGAAACCGAAGAGTCAACTTGATGAGGAAAACATGAGTGACGCCAAATTTTCCGGCAAAGAAGAGCAGAGTACGTACTACCGCGTTTCCTCTCGAAAATGGGTAGCGAAAGGCAGCGATGTTTTCGTCAAGGAATTTACGCTGGCGGAACAGCAGGAAGTTCCCTGGCACAGCCACACCAATGTGTTCGACATTTTTTATTGCATCGAAGGGCAGATGCGGATCGAGCGTATCGACATGGCGACCAAGGAGCGCCTCCCGGACATAGAACTCGGACTCGGTGATGGTGGAAAGGTCGAAGTGGGTACCGCGCATCGGCCGTTCAATCCGGGACCAGGCATCTGCCGTTTCCTGATCATCCAGGGGGTCGGCACCTATGATTATATCGCCTACAAGCCAAGCTAGGCAGCGTTTCTCGATCGTCGGGCACGGCGTCATCACGAAGGGGAAAGAAAAATGCTGGGAATAATCCGCAGTTGGCTCGGGGGATGCGCGCTCGCATTGGCGTGCGGCGCGATCAGCGTCGGCTATGTCAGCGGCGTATCGGCGGAGGATGCCTATCCGACCAGGGGAATTCGCATCATGGTCCCGTTTTCACCCGGCGGATCGACCGATCTTCTGGCGCGCGGCCTCGGCAAGCATCTTTCCGAAGTGTGGAAGCAGTCGGTAATCGTCGAGAATCGGCCCGGTGCTGCGGGTATCGTCGCGCTGCGCGTCGCACTCGATGCGCCGAGCGACGGGTATACGCTCGTCCTCCATTCGGACGGCATTTCAATTGCGCCGGCGATCTACGCAGATCTGCCGTTCGACGTCATGCGTGATTTCACCCCGGTCGCGTTGCTGGCGCGGACCTCCAACGTCGTCGTGGTCGGCGAGAAGAGCCCGTATCACAGCTTGAAGGAACTCGCGGAGGCGGGAAAGGAGGCCGGCAAGGTGAGCTATGCGACGGCCGGTGTCGGCAGCGCTCAGCACATGCAGGCGGCGAAGTTCGCAACACTTGCCAAGCTCGCCGAGCCGGTCCACGTGCCGTTTCGCGGAACGCCGGAAGCGCTGCAGGCAGTGATGACGGGCCGCGCCGATTTTGTGTTCGCGCCGCTCTCGAACGCGGTGCCGCTGCTGAAAGCCGGAAAGCTGCGGGCGCTTGCGATATCCTCGGGCGAGCGCTCGCCGCTCCTGAAGGACGTGCCGACGGTTGCCGAAGCCGGTTTCCCTGGTTATGCGGAAGAACAGTGGTGGGGATTGTTCGCGCCGTCGAAGACGCCGGCGGCAATCATTCAAAAGCTCGAAGCCGAGACCCGCGTCGCCTTACAGACGGCGCCGATGCAGAAGCTGATCGAGCAGCTTTCGTCGACGCCGGGGCATGCGTTCGGCGAGGACTTCTCGAAAGTGGTCGAGGCGAGCATCGCCGCCAACAAGGTGGCGGCCAAGGAAGGAAACATCCAGGCAAAATGAGGCCTGCTAGTTGAGACGAGGGCGGTCGGGATGAATGGGCGTTTCGATAATTACCGGCGGGATTATTACGGCGGAGCGCTGATGGTGCTCCTCGGTGGTGTCACCGTACTGCAAAGCGCCAGTTATGAGATCGGGACGCTGACCCAGATGGGTCCAGGCCTCTACCCTGCGGCGCTTGGCGTGATGCTGGCGCTGACGGGCCTCGCGATTGCGCTGAACGCCAGATTTGTCGAGCCCGAGGAAGGTTCCGATGCGTTGCCGCCCGAATGGCGGGGATGGTTCTGCATCGTCCTCAGCATCATTGCCTTCATCCTGGCCGGAACCTACGGCGGGCTCGTACCAGCTACCTTCGCCATCGTTTTTATTTCCGCGCTCGGCGACCGCGAAAACACGATTAAGGGTGCGTTTCTCCTCTCGCTTGTCATCGTTGCCGTCAGCGTCGTCGTTTTCTGGTGGGCTCTCGATTTGCAGCTCCCCCTGTTCCGCTGGTGAGCTCTTATCGTGATTGCGCAGGCACTCCAGGATCTTTGGCACGGCTTCGGCGTGGCGCTGATACCGCACAATCTGATGTGGTCGTTTTTCGGCGTCCTGATCGGCAATCTAATCGGCGTGCTGCCGGGCATGGGCGCACTGTCGGCGATCTCGATCCTGCTGCCGTTGACTTATTCGTTGCAGCCAGTGCCGGCCATCCTGATGCTGGCGGGCATCTATTATGGCTCGATGTATGGCGGCGCGATCGGCGCCATCCTGCTCAACTTGCCATCGCATCCGCCTCATGCGGTCACCTGTCTTGACGGCTATCCGTTGACCAAGCAGGGCAAGGGCGGCATTGCGCTCAGCATCACGATGCTGGTGTCGTTCTTCGCGGCCTCGTGCGGGATCATTGTGATGATCTTCGCCTCGCCGCTGCTGGTGAGCGTCGCCTTTCAGTTCGGGCCGCCCGAGTTGTTTTCGATCATGCTGCTTGGCCTTCTGTGCGGGGCCACGATGTCGAAGGGCTCGGCGCTCAAGGGCGTAGCGATGACGATCTTCGGCCTTATCGTCGGCGCGGTCGGAACCGACATCAACAGCGGCGTTTCCCGCTTCACCTTCGGCTTTCACGAGCTAACCGACAAGGTCGAACTCGTGGCGCTTGCCCTCGGATTGTTCGGCGTCGCCGACTTCCTGTGTAATATCAACCGCATGCATATCGTCGGCAGCAGCGCCAATGTGCGTTTCCGGGACATGCGGCCGAGCAGGGCGGAGATGAAGCAATCGTTCTTTCCGATGCTGCGCGGTACACTGGTCGGGCTGCTGTTTGGCGCGATGCCGGGCACGGGCCCGACCATTACGACCTTTGTTGCTTACGCGATTGAGAAGAAAGTCTCCAAGACACCGGAACGGTTCGGCTCCGGGGCGCTCGAAGGAGTGGCGAGTCCCGAAGCATCTTCGCATTCGAAGACGCAGGTCGATTTCATTCCAACCATGAGCCTCGGTATCCCGGGCGATGCGGTGATGGCGTTGATCTTGGGTGCACTCCTTATTCAGGGCATCCAACCGGGACCGCTGCTCATTACTGAGCATGCCGACCTCTTCTGGGGATTGATTGCCAGCTTCTGGATCGGCAACATCATCTTGATCGTACTCAACGTTCCGTTGATCGGCGTCTGGGTCAAGTTGTTGCAGATGCCATACCGGTTCATGTATCCGTCAGCGCTATTCTTCATCGCGGTTGGCGTCTACAGTACCAACAATAGCCTGTTCGAGGTCGGCGAGGTGTTGGTGTTCGGCCTGATCGGCGCCGTCTTCGTAGCTCTTGACTTCTCCGTAGCGCCGATCCTCCTCGGCTATGTGCTAGGCCCCATGGTCGAGGAAAATTTTCGGCGCGCACTGCTGATTTCGCGAGGCGATTTAATGATCTTCCTGGAGCAGCCCATCAGCGCGGTATTCATCGGCCTGTGCGCGCTTCTGATGCTGCTGCAAACTTACTTTGCTCTCCGCGGGATCCGCCGGTCGAAGTGGGGGGTGCTTGCGGCCAAGTAAGCTCTCGGCTGGCCAGTATCGCGGGTTTTCCCGGAGCTCACGTTGGTATTGGGGTTCCGCATCCTCTTCGCTGCTTGTGTTCGGTATATCGCGCGCCACAGCTGATATCGTTCTCTTCCGTCGCTGCTTGGTACGGTTACCGATCGAATCGACCGCAGCGACACTGCTAACGCGCTGGATGTACAGCCCTTCCTTATATTACTTGCAAGCTCCGCCTGCACCCGCAGCTTCCACAAATTCCAGATGCGGTCGATGATCGCGAAATTGATGGCGTCGGCTTTCGCGCCTTCTTCCGCGCTGAGATAGGTGATCTCGCTGCCGAGCCCGATCGCCTGGGACTGCAGGCGCGCATTGACGTCGGTGTAGTAGGCGCGGAACACCGCGATCTTGACGTCGGGTCCCCAACCGTGGCGGCGCCATGGCCGCGCATCAGCACCACGCTCTTGTCGGCAAGTGTGCGCGCCAGCGACTTGCCGATGCCGTTGTCGCGCACCAGCATGTCGGTCGTGCCGAATTCCTTGGCGATATCCCAGACCGGCACGCCCGCGGCGAGGAAGCCGGCATTGTGGAACAGCGGGCGGAGCGGCGTCTTGCTCACGGAGAATGGAATCACGCTGGGCGCGTGAGTGTGCACGACGCTCATCACGTCGGGGCGCGCCTTGTAGATTTCCGCATGGATGAAGCGCTCGAGGAACACCTGATGGCCGCCGGTATCGACGGCATTGCCGTCCTCGTCGAACTCCATGATGTCGTCGGCGGTGACCAGCGCCGGCGCGAGCGAGCGCGACATCAGGAAATGCTTTGGGTTGGTCGGATGGCGGGCGCTGACATGGCCGAAACCGTCGACCACGCCGAAATCCGCCAGGATGCGGCTGCCGACGACGATGTCCTCAAGCAAGGCCGGGGAGACGTCGGGCAGCGCAGTCTGGGCCCGCGCCGGCATGGCCGACAGGGCAAGCGAAATGCTGAAGAAAGCGAGGAGCGTGGCGGGGCGCATGCGGTCCCCCTGTGGTGGGCAATGACCCGCAAAACTACTTCAGCGTCTTCAGATAAGCCACGACATCATCGACATCTTTTGCATCGCTCATGCCGCCATAGGGCATCCGGTTGCCCTTCACCTTTGCTTGCGGATTGCTGATATAGGCACGCAGATTGTCCTCGTCCCAGACGAGGTTGGCGCGCTTCATCGCGTTGGAGTAGCGGAAGTCGTCGAGTGCCGCAGATTTGCGGCCAAACACGCCCTTCAGGCTCGGACCAAGCGAGTCGGCGCGCTCGGCGTGGCAGGCCGTGCAAGGCGCAAACAGCGCCTTGCCATGCTCGGCGTCCGCCGCAACGGCCGGGCTTGCCAGCGCGAGCAGGATGGCGCCAGCCGCGATGCGCGAGAGCTGAATGCTCATGATGTCCCCCGGGTCATTTCATTCCGATCACGCATGCACCAGCGGACCGGGGCTCTTCAGGTATTTTTCGGTGATCGCCCTGGCCGACCAATAGGCGAGCGCGCCGAGCGTGCCGGTCGGGTTGTAGCCGTGCTGCTGCGGGAATACGGAGGCCCCCTGGACGAACAAATTATGCGCGTCCCAGGCCTGCAGATAGCGGTTCACGACGCTGTTGCCGGGATTCGAACCCATCATGGTGCCGCCGGTGCAGTGGGTCGACTGATACGGCACGATGGTGAAATTCTTCGGCCGGTTGTGCACCTCGTAATGGGTGGGCTTCATCGCCTTGATGACGCCTTCCATCTTCTCGACCAGGTAGCGCGACATCTTGTGGTCGTTCTCGGTCGCGTTATAGGTCAGCCGCAGCAAGGGGCGGCCCAGCGCATCCTTGTAGGTCGGGTCGAGGTCCATGAAATTGTCGCGATGGGCGTAAACCGAGCCCTGCGTATTGAAGCGGGTGTTGCAGCGGTACCATTTCGCTTCCGCCTGCTTCCAGCCCACGCCCCAGCGCGGCTCGCCTTTCGGCAGCACGCGCCCGCCGATCGGCGGCGCGCCGCCGTTGGCGCAGAGGATGTAGCCGCCGCCGAAGAAGCCGAGATTGGCATGGTCAAAGTTCTCGCCGTTGAAATCGTCAATGGCGGTCCCCATGCCCGGCCCGCCCATGAACGGGTTGAACTCGCGGCCCTCGAAGAAAGCCTCGCTGCCGGCCTCGAACTGGTAGCAGTAGTTCTTGCCGACCACGCCCTTGGCGGTCCTGGGATCAAAAGGCTCGCCGATGCCGGCGAGCAGCAAGTGCTGGACATTGCCGAACACGAAAGACGACAGGATCACGATGCCGGCCGGCTGCTCATATTCCTCGCCGGTCTTCATGTCGGTGTAGACCACGCCGGTGACGCGCTTGGCCTGCTTGTCGTAGACGAGCCGCGTAACGAAGACGCGCGTGCGCAGCTCGAATTTCGGCTCGCTGCGCAGGACCGGCATCACATTGACATTGGGCGAGGCCTTGGCGTTGGCCTCGCAGGCGGTGCGATTGCAGTGGCCGCAATATTCGCAGGCGCCGAGCGTAATACCTTCGGGATTGACGTAGGGCGCGCTGGAGGTCGCGGTCGGAACCGGGAAGGGGTGATAGCCAAGGCTTTTGGCGGCGTCAGTGAAGATCGCCGGACCCGTGCCGGTCTTGATCGGCTTGTTTGGATAATGGTCGCTGCGCGCCCCCTCGAAGGGATTGCCGCCCGCGATCGTCGTGCCGCGCAGATTGCCTGCCTGGCCGGACACGCCGCAGAGTTTTTCGAAGCGGTCGTAATGCGGCTCGAGCTCGTCATAGCTGACCGGCCAGTCCTGGATGGTCATGGTATCGGCAATGGCCTTGGCGCCGTATTTTTCCGTGAGCACACTTTTGATGCGGAAATCGGTCGGTAAAAAGCGCCAATGCAGCGCGCCCCAGTGAATGCCGGTGCCGCCGACGCCTTCGCCGGGCAGGAACGCGCCGAAGCGCCGGATCGGCAGCGCCAGCTCGTCCGGCGCGTTGCGGAAGGTGATGGTGTCGATGGAATTGTCCTGCATCAATTCCAGCCGCACGACATAGCGAAATTCGTCGCGCAGCCGCGTCAGCGTGAACTCTTCCGCTGGATTGCGATCGGCGCCGCGTTCGAGCCCGACCACGTTGAGACCCGCTTTCGTCAGCTCGCGCGAGAGGATCGCGCCGGAAAAACCCATTCCGACCACGACCGCGTCGGTTTCCTTCAGCTTGGTTGCCATCGCTGCCTCCTTCAGCTGAAGTCGGCGATCGATTGCGGGTCCGCGACATAGCGCTTGTCGCGGTAGGCATCGATCTTGTCGGCATAGGTGGCGGGTAGTCCCGGAAAGCCCAGGAGCTTCCAGCCGATCTTGTCGCGATTGCCGCCATAGATCGGATCGGCGAAGAAGCCGGCCATGGTGATGGCGTGCAACTGGCTAAAGAAGGCCTTGGCGTTGAAATTTTCGAACGCCGCCTTGCCGTCCTCCATCGCCTCCAGCGCGGCGACGCGATCGGGAGCTGGCAGCCGGTCGAAATCCTTGCCAAAGGTCTTGCGCGTCCAGGCGTTGGCCGCGGCGATGCCGGCGGCAAAGTATTCGCGCGGCGTCAGCGCCAGCTGATAGCCTTGCTCGGGCTTGCCTTTCACGAAGGGACCCGCGCGATACATTTTCGCGCCGCCGCCCCAGGCGCTGCCGAGCTGGCGGTCGATGAAGATGGCAACCCCGCAATCGCTGCCCGAAGGCGAGAGCTCGTCGGCGGGAATCAGCGTGTCGACGGCCGCGACGATGAAGGCAGCTTCCAGCGCGGTCAGGGTAACGAAGGGCTCCGCCTCCGGCGAGGACGGCGCGGCGCTTGCGGGTGCCGGTGCGGGTGCCGGTGAAGCTGGCTGCTGCGCCGTCGCGGGCCCGGTGATCCCGGCGGCGAGCGCGGTGCCGGCAAGCCCTGCGCCAAGCAGGAACTGACGCCGCGGAACGGTGTCCTCGGTCATGTTAGCCTCCCTTCGCCTGCCGTTGGCTTTTGTGCTGCGCATTGATGAGGCGAGGGCATCGGCTTGACCCCCTTGCAGCTTTGGCAGGGAGGTTACTCAGGGTTGTGGCAAAACGAAAGGCGTCGCCGCGCATGGCAGAAATTCCCCGCTTTGCCGCGCGCTCTTCCTTTCGCAATTCGGCAAGCTAGCGCATGATCCGGAAAAGTGTGCAGCGGTTTTCCGAAAAGATCATGCGCAAACAAGAATCTAGAGCGCGATGACGATTCATCCTGATCTCATCGCGCTCTAGGATGCGGCGCAAAAGAACAGGAAACGTAGATGCCATTGATCTCCCGCCGCGCCATCCTGATCGCGGGGGGACTTGCCGCGGTGTCCGCCGCGGCCCGTGCGGAAAACTATCCCTCGCGTCCCGTGAAAATCGTCGTGCCGTATCCGGCCGGCGGCTCCAACGACATCATCGCGCGCATCCTCGCGCAAAAACTGTCGGAGGCGAATCGCCAGCAATTCCTTGTCGAGAACCGCGCCGGCGCCAGCGGTAATATCGGTGCGGAAGCGGTCGCGAATGCGGCGGCCGATGGTTACACGCTGCTGGTAACGGCGCCGCCGCCGCTCACGACCAACACGGCCCTATACAAAAACCTGCCGTTCGATCCGGCGACGGCTTTTGCGCCGGTGGCGCTGCTCGCCACCGTGCCGATCGTGCTGATGGTGCATCCCTCGCTGCCGGTGAAGAATGTGCAGGAGCTCATTGCGCTTGCGAAAGCCAAACCCGGCACGC
>Ga0070683_100002210_pt1 | contig 15409 bp, 14 predicted proteins | sample KBSC713LmetaG_FD_64662 | JGI IMG/M metagenome (GOLD analysis project Ga0070683, IMG submission 64662) | Corn rhizosphere microbial communities from Kellogg Biological Station, Michigan, USA - KBS C7.1-3L metaG | ecosystem: Host-associated > Plants > Roots > Rhizosphere ...
CGGCTGGGGCGTCGGCGAAGCGCGGCACTACAGCGACCTCGGCTTCATGCTGCTCGGATTTATCGTCGAAAGAGTGAGTGGGCAACGACTCGACCAGTTTCTCGAGGGCAATCTCTACGGTCCGCTCGGATTGCGATCGACTGCATTCAATCCGCGCCAGCACGGCTTGACGCGGTTTGCGGCAACCGAGCAGGGCAACGTCTACGAGCGGCACATGGTCTACGACTCGAACTTCGGCTATCGCTATCTTGGAGATCCGACAGCGTGGAACGGCTGGCGGCAGCGGGTGTTGATCGGTGAAGTCGACGACGGAAATTCGTACTACGCGAATGGCGGAGTAGCGGGGCACGCGGGACTGTTCTCGACGGCCGGTGATGTCGATGTGCTGCTAGAGCTGCTGCTGAACCGCGGCAGCTACAATGGGCGCCAGTACATCGGTCGTGAGACCGTTGATACGTTTCTGACGCTCGACAAATACAGGAACTACCTCGGCTGGCAGGCGGCGAGTTATCTCCCACCGGGAAGTTTCTGGCACAACGGATTTACGGGGACGTACGTCGCGGGAGTGCCCAAGTACAACCTGGCGATCGTGCTGCTGACCAACCGGCAGAACATGGGGACCGACGAGCGCGGGTACTTTCCGGACGTCGCACCGCTGCAGCAGGGTGTCGCGCGCGCGATCGTCGCGGGCGCCGCAACCGCTGCTTCGTCACCGCCAGACAAGCAGTGACTCCGAGAACGGTGAAGACAAAAAAGCCGCAACAACGCTTCACCCCGACCGTGGCAGGCCTGCGCGCCGAGCTGCATGCACTCGGCTCGCCCGAGCGCGCGGAGCATTCGCTGCGGTTCTTCAAGACGGGGCCAGGCCAGTACGGCGAAGGAGACAAGTTCCTCGGACTGACGGTTCCCGAGATGCGCGGACTCGCGCGCAAGTATCGCGATCTGACCGACGACGACGCGCTGAGGCTGCTGGCGTCGCCCTGGCACGAAGACCGACTCGTCGCGCTACTGCTGCTGGTTCACGCGTTCGAGCACGGTGATGCCGCTCGCAGGAAGCGAATCCACCGCGCATATCTCGCCAATGCGCGGCACATCAACAACTGGGATCTCGTCGATCTGTCGGCCGGGTACATCGTCGGCGGTCATCTCGACGCGGCGGATATTTCCTTGCTTGAACGCCTCGCGAAGTCGAGCGACCTCTGGGAACGACGGATTGCGATCGTGGCGACGCTGGCGTTCATCAGGGCGAACGAATTCGGGCCGACGCTGAGGATCTCTGCTCTGCTGCTCGGTGATTCGCACGATCTCATTCACAAGGCCGCCGGGTGGATGCTGCGCGAAGTCGGGAAACGCGATCGTGCGGTGCTGGACCGATTTCTGAAGACGCACTATCGCAAGATGCCGCGCACGATGCTTCGCTACTCGATCGAGCGGCATCCCGAGTCGGTTAGAAGGCGCTACCTCGCGGGTACGGTCTAGCCGCGGGCAAAACTAATCGCGGCCGGACTTTGCCGAGCCGGCGGTTTCCCGCGCCGAATCGGCATCCGCGATGAGCTCGGCAAAATCCAATTCGTCGGATGGGGTAGTCTCGACGTGAAGCACTCGCATCATGTGCTCGAGCGCACTCTCGTGCTGCTCGACAGACGCGGCCGCCGAACAATCGGCGGGCACGATTATGTCGAGGTCACGGAGGTAAGCGTCGGATGCGGTGAAGAGCACGCACATGTCGCTGGCGAACCCGGCGAGTATGACGGTGCGGACCTGGAGATATTCGATCAGCAGATCGAGCTGGGTGTGATAGAAGCCGGAATGCTTCGCCTTGAGGACGAAGTAGTCTTCTTCATCCGGCCGCAGCAGCTTCGCGATCGGCTCACCGCGCACGCCATCTTCCAGCACGTGTCCGAGCTGCTGCCGGAAATCGGACCGCCACTTGCCGAAGTTGTCGTTGACGTAGATCACCGGCACGCCGGCGTCCTTCGCGCGGCGCCGCAGCTTGGCCAGCTTTTTCGCGGCCGGAAGCGCGTACTCGAACAGCGCCTCCCCACCCTCGAACTCCATGTCGTTGATGACGTCGATGAGGATCAGCGCGACGCTGCACTGATCGGGCACGTTACCGTGTAGATCCGAGTTCTTGGCAGTGTTTGGCATGCCCATTCACAAGGAAAGGGTCATGCCAGCGTCGTTTAGTGTGGGCGTTCGCGCGCTCGCGCGCGGGTGAGCCAGCCGGAGCGTCGGAAAAAGAAGTAGAACGGCAGGCCGAGCGCCATCAGGACGAGTCCGGCGACGGATTCCACCGGCGTCGCCGACAGGCTGTTGATCACCAGCCAGGCAGCGACGAGAACGAACAGCGCCGGCACGACAGGATAGCCGATTGCGCGGTAGCGACGCGGTGCGACCGGGAGCTTGCGGCGCAGCACGAACAGCGACGAGCCCACCAGTGCCGTGAACAGCCAGACCGCGAAGATCACCGACGTCGTGATCTGATCGAAGGTGCCGGAGAGCGCGAGCAGGCACGCCCAGATGCCCTGGAACCAGATCGCCTTTGCCGGCGCGCGGGAGTCTTCAGTGAGGTCGGCGAGGGCACCGAAGAAGAGGCCGTCGCGCGCCATCGCGAACGGTACCCGGGCATTCATAAGAGTGATGCCGTTGAGCGCGCCGATGGCGGCGATGATGAATGCGATCGAGACCAGCTGCGCGCCGTAGCGCGAGAAAGTCTGCGCCGCTTTCGCTGCAACCGGCAGTGCGTCGCGATAAGCCGTTGAATTCGAGGTCAGTATCTCGCCGAACGGCAGCGCGTAGAAGTAGCCGATGTTGGTGAGCAGGTAAACGAGGATCACCAGCAGCATACCGTAGATCAGAGCGCGCGGGACGTTCCGCTCCGGCTTCTCCATCTCGCCGGCGACCATCGGCAGGTTCGACCAACCCTGGTAGGCCCACAGTGCGGCGATCATCGCCGCGCCGAACGCACCGGCGCCCGACGGCGCGATCGTTTCCGTTACAGGTTTGTGCAGGTTGCTCCACGATCCAGTCTTCGACAACAGAAACGCGCCGAGGACGATGATGCCGATGCCGGCGAGCTTGGCGACGGTGGCTGCCCACTGAACTTTTCCGCCGAGCACCACACCGCGCGCGTTGATCGCGGCGAACAGCAGGATCACTGCGACCGCGATCACCTGCTGGACGCCGAGCCTCCACTGCACGAGCTGACCGAGGATGTGAAAATCGTGGGTGGTCCAGACGGCGTTGATTGGAATGAAGGAGCCGAGGAAGGAGGCGAGCGCGGTCGCGACGGCGGCGAGTCCGCCGCTCGCGATCAGCATTACGGAGGCCCACCCGAACAAAAACGCAGGAAGATCGCCGTAGGCTTCGCGGAGGAAAACGTATTCTCCGCCCGCTTCCGGCATCATCGCGCCGAGCTCGGCGTAGGTGAGCGCACCGGCGAGGGAGAGTAGTCCTGCCGCGAGCCACACCCACAAGACCCTGGATGGAGATCCAACCAGCTGCGCCATCGGTGCTGCCTTGAGGAAGACTCCGGTCCCGATTACGGTCAGGACGAGCGCGATGGCGTCGCGGAGCGACAGCACTCGCGCCAGCTCTCTTGTCGCGGCCGTCACTGGTGGTGATGCCGCGACGGGCGAGCTCACTCGGGCGGGCGAACTACGTCGTGGGGTCCCGTGTTGCGGATTCCGTAGGTCGGGCGCACGTACTCTTCGGTGGTGGCGATCCCTTCCTGCCGATCGAGCTCGCGATTATCGCGCTCGATGTTGTCACGCTCTTCCTTGTAGCGCTTGTACCAGCTGCGGGTGACTTCGCCCGCGAGCTCGCGGTTGCCGAGTCCGAAGGCGAGCGACAGGGCGAGTGCGATGGCGCCGAAGAGAATGGCGAAAGCGGTGGTGACGATCTCGGTGGCGACGCCCAGCTCCTGGAGCGCCATGAAAGTCGCGAGCAGGACGACGCCCGCCTTGCCGACCCGCGCCAGGGTCGGGCCCCCGTGCAATCCGCCCGCCGACGCCATGATCAGTCCGCCGACGAAGCTGCCCAGCACGATGCCGACGATGAGGATGACGATCGCGGCGATGACGCTCGGGATGTAGCTAACGAGCTCCGAGAAAACGTTGGCCAGCGACTGAAGCCCGAGTGCGTTGGCGGCGACCAGCATCACCGCGAACATCACGAACCAGAAGACGAGACTGCCGGCGACGCGCGTCGGATTCACGCGCGATCCGGACCGCTCCACCGCCTGCATCACGCCGCCACGCTCGAGGATCTGATTGAGGTGGACTCGGCGCATCAGTCGATCCGTCCCCTTCTCGAGCAGTCTCGCCAGCAGATAGCCGGCGAACAGAATGACGAGGGCGCCAAAAAGCGCGGGGACGTAACCATAGAGCTGCTCGAAGCTTCCTTGCAGTCTCTCGCCGAAGGTGAGTGTCGTCGTGGTGTCCACTAGAACCTCACATTGATCAGGGAATGATTCCCGGGGGTGCGGGCCGCTGTTAGTGCGATGGCCGTCGGATTAAAAGTTACGCTAAATCGCTGCTGTCCGGCGTCCCCAGAGGGTTGCAGATAGATCTCGGTTCCGATCATGCCGGCCAACCCGCCGATCGCGCTGAGCGCAAACACGGGCTCGGGACTGTGGTGCGCGTTGACGAAAAGGTTCGCAACACCCGCGCCCATCAGCGATCCGGCAACGGTCCCGAACAAAAGCTGAGTGGCTTCGGTGCGGCTATGGTCGGCCCGCTGGACGAGGAACCGGTCCGCGAGAATGACTCCCAGGACGCCGCCCGCCGTCACGGCGCTGGCGGCGGCGCGGACGCTAGGGCTTTCGTGAAGCAGCGCGGCTCCGGCGAGGCCGCCGACCAGGGCGCCGGGCCAGAGGGTGTTAATGTCCCCGGCAGTCACGTGGTAGCGCGCATTTCGCGGATACAATAGACCGAGTGGATACCCGACGAGTCCGGACGCAAGAATGGTCGCGATTTCGGCCTTGTCGGTGCCGCAGGTGCTGCCGATGTCCACACCGCCGCAGCCACCGTCACCACGAACAGCTTCCGAAACCCCGAGCCCGATCAAGGCGCCCAGGTCAGACCCGAAGCCGGTACCGACGGCATCAGCCTCAGTCATCCCGCGAGCGAATCGCAGCCCCAGGGCGGTGCCGACGAGTCCGCCGACGAGGGTGCTGGCGGCCTGGGGCGGCCCATCGTCCGCCCCGAACAGATACGACGTGGCAAATCCTGCGAGAGCGATGTTGTGGCCCATGTTGAAGGAGAGATCACTCTGCGGCCGGGTGATCAGCATCCGTCGCGAGATCTCCGACGCGGCGAAGAACGATCCGCCGGCGACGACAAGATATCCCGCCACCTGCCCCGCGCCGTTATTGCGGATGGTCCCCGCGAACGCCGGCCCGTACACGGTCACCCCGAGCAGCGTCTGGCCACGCACGAAAGAGTTGCGCGCATTCACGCGCGACGCGATCACGTCCCCCGGCAGTCGCGACACTATTGCGCGAATGGCCTCGCGATCCGCCGCGCTCAGGTTGAAACGCTCGACGACGCCACTCGGCCGGTTGACGGCGAGCACGTAGGTGTCGTTGACGGCGTAGAGTCTGGCTTCGGTGAAGTCGCCGGCGACGGGCCACCACGGCGCGCGCAGCGCGGCGCGCTGGGCGATGTAAGGAGTCATGACGACGACCCTGCCAGCGCTGTCGAACGAGACTGGCCGCTCCACGACCTGGGCTTCAAGGCCGTTGACGGCGACAAAGAGCAGGGCGCCAGATGCAGCAAGGCGTCGAATGAGTTTCATCCGACCAAAGATAGGCGCGAGCTCCGGCTTTTGCCGAACTATCTGGCTGCCGTCAGCCGCGGGGAATTACCAGCGCAGAGAAAGTCCTGAGCTCAGCGAGATTGAGATCGGAGACGAGCCAGATCTCTTCGCCGCCACGCCTGACGTGAATAAGGTTGTAACCATTACTGCTCGACACTTCCGGCGGGGTGTCCGATCGATCGGTCGAGGGCCAGACGAAAACGTTGATCACGTGCTGCCGGCGCGTGTAGACGATCGTCGCGACGTTGTGGCCATCGATGTAATCGACCCTGCCGCCGACCAGTGGAAAACCGAGCGAGTCCAGACGCGGCACATCGGGCGACAGATTCACCCGGCCATTGAACCACGGCTTGACGTTGTGCTGATCGTTGGACGCAACGTCGGTGAGATGTCCGGGCATCAGCGACCGAATGTGGCTGGCGAGAACTTCGTTCTGGACAGCGCTGGCCGGCGCGCGGTCACGCATTGCGGCGAAAGTCAATCCACTGCTGACGATCGCGATCGCCGCGGCGGCAGCGAGCGGGCGCATCCATCGGCGGGTGGATCCGGTAGCATGCAGCACCATCGGCCGCGGCTTTTCCTCTCGCGCCGGCTCGGTGAGGGTGGCACGGATGCGCGCCTTGAGAACGTCGGGCGCCTTGTAGCGCATCAAGTCACCCTTGAGTTGCGCGGATGTGTCGAGCAGTCGCTGGTGGGCCGCCGCACATTCAGGACAGTTGGCGAGGTGCTCCTCGACGCGCGCGACTTCACCAGCGGGCAGTTCTTCATCGACGAGCGCGCCGAGACTCTTTTGACAATCAGCGCACGTCATCAGCCTGCCCTCCTCGAGTCGTCGCCGAGCGCGGCGGCGAGTCGCTCGCGGGCGCGCGACAATCGCGACATCACCGTGCCTATCGGCACGCCGACCACCGCGGCGATCTCGCGGTAGGAAAGATCGTTGAGCTCGCGGAGCACGATGACCTCGCGCAGCTCCGCCGGCAGCGCGTCGACCGCCGCTCGCACGCGCTCGCGGTCAGAGCCCTGCACCGCGGGATCGTCGACGTACCGCGGGTCGGCGACCGCTTCGGCGTCGTCGCCGAGCGAGACTGTCGCGCGATCCATCTTGTGAGACTTGTGCCAATCGTAGCAGCTGTTTCGAACGATGGTGAGAAGCCACGCACGGCCGTCGCCCTGGCGAAAGCTTCCGAAATGCCGGAACGCCTTGAGCGCGGCGTCCTGAACGGCGTCCTGGGCGTCGTGCTCATCGTGCAACAGGTACCGCGCCAGAGTGTAAGCGTCGTCCAGGTACGGCAGGACCTGCCGCTCGAACCGCTCCACCGTGTCTTCGGCCATTCGCGCTCGCAGCACTGCTAGGTGACGATGATCCTGCCCTGCATCATCGGATGCAGCGAGCAGAAGTAATCATAGGTGCCGGGTTTGGTAAGAGTGGTGGAGAAGCGCTGGTCGGTGTCGAGAACCGGCGACTGCCTGAACTTGTTTTGGACGTTGACGATGAGGTGCGGGACGTCATCGTTGTTGATCCACGTGACTTTGGTCCCGACCCGCACCGTGAGCGTTGCCGGAGCGAACTTGAAGTTGTCGATGCCGATCTCGTTGGCGGCGAGACTGGCGCCGCGTCGGGACGTTTGACGCCGCAACATCGCGTCGTGCGAGGCCGCCTCGAATGCCGGCGGCTGGCCGGAAAGCGTCGCGTCGACGACCGCGAGGCTGCCGCGACCGGGAATGAAGGTGACGTCGGTGATGCCAAGCACGCTGCGCAGACGGTCGGGCTCGACTTTCATCGGACCGGGCGCAGGGGCGGTGCCCGGCGCGGGCTGCGGAAACGCCGTCGACATTGCGGTATGGAAGGAGATGTTTCCTTCCACCTTCTGCATTATCTGGTGGATGTGGCCATTGAGAACCGTCACCGACCCGAAGCGTTTTAGCAGACCAAGCGCCTGCGCGGAATCTTCAGTTCCCCAACCCCATTCCGGATAGACCGTCCACAACGGCACGTGCGCGAAGACGACGATCGGAGTGCTGCTGGGGATTCCGGCGACATCGCGCCGCAGCCACTCGATCTGATCCGCGCCGAGTGAGCCGAGCCCGCCGGCTTTGAGATTGAGAACGTTGACGAGGCCGATGAAGTGAACGCCGGAGTGGTGGAAGCTGTACCAGCCGCCGCCTTTGGTTCCCTTCCCATAGCGATCGAGATAAGACGCGCCGTTGTCGCCGGCGACGTCGTGCTCGCCCGGCACGTAGAAGATGCGATCGGTTTTTACGGACTTGAGGACTTCATTAGCGGTGTCGAACTCGTCAGACTTCGCGAGCTGAGTGATGTCGCCCGTGTGCAGGACGAGCGCGGGTGCCTGGGGCAGCGCGTTCAGTTTCGCCACCGCCTCCTGCAGCGTGGCGGTGACATCCTTGTTCGCTTCCTTGTTGAAGCCGATGTGGCTGTCGCTGATCTGGGCGAAGAAGACGCTCTTGCGCTCCGCCTCGGACATGAAGGGCAGACGGCTGAGCGGGAATGAGACTGGAATTCCGCCGGCGAGAGCCCAGGCGGTGGCGGTGCCCGCCCACGCCATACAGCGCAGGAATCCGCGGCGGTCGATGCCGTCGTCGTTGTCGTTGGCGGTTATGTAGTTGGAGTCGGTCATTGCGGTCCGGAAAGTCGAGCGCTCATGCGCTCACGATCGTATAGACCGCGCGTTGCCCCGATTTATTCCCGGCGCCTAGGTTCGGGTCCCGCGGTGGACGTCGAAGATTGCACTGCGGCGGCATTTGGGGCAGATCAGCCAGTCGCGCTGGCGGGCGTAACCGAGGCCGAAGGAGCCGCCGCCGATTTCACGGCGAGTCATTGCGACGTTGCAGCGCGGGCAATCCGGCATTTTGCCAGTGGCGAATTCTTCTTTGATGCGCTGGAGCTCGAGCGCGGTGTACTGGGCGTTCTCAGCCACGGTCAATCGGGAATGCGGACGACGATCTTGCCGAACTGCTGGCCGCTCTGCAGGCGCTCGAATGCCTGGCGGCCCTGGGAGATATCGAACACCGAATCTACGAGCGGGGTCAGGCGGCCCGCCGAGAATTCGGCGGTGATGGCGTCGAACTCCGATTCGTTCCCCATCGTCGAGCCCATGATGTCCCACTGGTTCCAGAACAATCGACGGATATCCATCTGCACCATCGGACCGGAAGTCGCGCCGCAGGTTACCAGCCGGCCGCGCTTGCCGAGCGCAGTCAGTGACTGGGTCCACGACTTCTCGCCCACCGTATCGAACACCACATCGACGCCCCGCTTGTTGGTGCGTGTCCTGATTTCCTTTCCGACGTCCGTCGTCGTGTAATTCAACAAATGCTCGGCGCCGAGTCCGCGGGCGAGGGTCAGCTTCTCCTCGCTGTGGGATGTCACCCAAACGGCCGCGCCGATCAATCGCACGATCTCGAGCGCCGCGAGCGCGACACCGCCGCCGATTCCCCAGATGAGGACGTCGTCCGATTTCTTGACGCGCGCGCGCGTGACGACCATGCGCCACGCCGTGAGTGTCGACAACGTGAATGCCGCCGCCTGCTCGACGGGTTTGTCTTTCGGAATTCTGCGCGCGTTGCGGGCCGGGACGACGATGTACTCGGCGAGGGTGCCGGGGGTGTGCTCGCCGAGAAGCTTGAAGTTCACGCAGAGCGACTGCTCGCCCATCTGGCAGTACTCGCAGGTGTGATCGCTGAGGCCCGGGTTGATGATGACGCTGTCGCCGACCTTGAGCTGATTGTCGGAGATTCCACTCAGGTCCCCGACGGCGTCGATGATGCCGGTCGCGTCGGCGCCCAGGATCCACGGGGGAGTGATCGTGAGACCGGGCAACCCGGCGACTACGAACAGATCCAGGTGGTTCAGGGCTGCCGCTTTGACCCTGACGCGGATTTCGCCGCGCCTGGGCTCGGGCTTCAGGAGGTCGGTGCGGTACTCGATCTGGTCGAGGCCGCCGTGCGCCGAGATAGTGAGTCCTCGCACGCGATTATCTGAGCGTTATATTCAAGCGGAACATTGAATTACGGCTTTGACAGTTGCGGTCGCCGACGCGCGGCCGCCTATAGCCGGAAGATATCGACTTTGATTTCCATCCGCCTCGGATAAGTCAGAATGCTCCCCATAAAGGTTCCTCCTCTTGGCGAGTCGATCGTCGAAGCCACGGTATCGCGGTGGCTCAAGAAGGAAGGCGATGCGGTCGCCGCCGGCGACACCCTTGTCGATCTCGAGACCGACAAGATCACCGTAGAAGTACCTGCCCTGAAGCCGGGCGTGCTGACCAAGCGCGCCAAGCAGGAAGGCGAGGTCGTGCACGTAGACGACATCCTCGGCGAGCTCGACGAGACCGCGGTGCCGGCGACAGCGGGCGCGGGCGGTGGAGCGGCGGTGAGTGCTGGTGCGACTCCGCCTGCTGCGCCCAGCAGTCCGGTATCGACACCGACCGTCGCGCGGAGCGCAGTTCCGGCACCGCAGACTCCCGCGCAGTCAGAGGCGGTCAAATCGTCGCCCGCCGCGCGCCGGATTGCCGACGAGCGCGGAATCGACATTGCCGCGGTTTCGGGCACTGGCCGCGGTGGTGTTGTGTCGAAGCCCGACGTGCTCGCCGCGCCGAGCGCGCCACCACGCGGTGGGAACGGCGCGACTCCGGGTGCGCGTGAGACGCGCGAGAAGATGACGACGCGCCGCAAGCGCATCGCCGAGAATCTATTGCAGTCGCAGCAATCGACCGCGCACCTCACGACCTTCAACGAAGTCGACATGAGCGCGGTGAACGCGCTGCGTGAGAAGTTCAAGGAGAAGGTCGAGAAGGAGCACGGTGTGAAGCTGACCTTCATGCCGTTCTTCGTCCGCGCGGCCGTGCAGGCGCTCAGGCAATTCCCGTCCATCAATGCGCAGGTGGATGGCGATTCCATCATTTACAAGCATTACGTGAACATGGGAATCGCGGTGGCGTCGGACGCGGGACTCGTCGTGCCGAACGTGAAGGACGCCGATCGAAAGGGAATGATCGAGATCAGTCGCGACATTTCGGAGATCGCCAAGCGTGCGCGCGACGGCAAGCTGACGATGGATGATCTCACCGGCGGATCGTTCACGATCACCAATGGCGGAGTGTTCGGCTCGCTGGTTTCGACTCCGATCATCAACTTTCCGCAGGTCGCCATACTCGGCCTGCACAAGACCCAGGACCGGCCGGTGGCGATCAACGGGCAGGTGGTGATTCGCCCGATGATGTACATCGCGCTGTCCTACGATCACCGCATCGTCGAGGGCGCGCATGCGGTGCAATTCCTCGTACGCGTGAAGGAGCTCATCGAAGATCCGGCCGCGATGCTGATCGAGTAAGCCATGCCGGACTGCGATGTAGCAATCATTGGCGGCGGACCGGGCGGTTACGTCGCCGCGATCCGCGCCGCCCAGCTGGGTCTCAACACCGTTTGCATCGAGATGGACAAGACGCTGGGCGGAGTCTGCGTCAACGTCGGGTGCATCCCATCCAAGGCATTGCTGTCGTCGTCGGAGCACTTCGAGTTCGCGCGACTTCACGCTGCCGAGCATGGTGTGGTGGTCGGAGACGTGAAGCTGGATCTGGCGACGATGATGAAGCGCAAGGATGCTGTTGTCGGCCAGAACACCAAGGGGATCGAGTTCCTGTTCAGAAAGAACAAGATCACCTGGGCACGCGGGCGCGGGACTTTAAAGAAGGGCAATGTCGTAGAAGTCGCCGGCGCGGACGGCAAGACCGAGACGTACAACGCGAAGAACGTCATCATCGCGACGGGTTCGGTTCCAGTCGAGCTGCCGTTTTTGAAATTCGATGAGAAGCGGGTGCTGTCGAACGTCGGCGCTTTGAAGATTCCCGAAGTGCCGAAGCATCTGGTGGTGATCGGCGGCGGAGTGATCGGTCTCGAGCTGGGCTCGGTGTGGCGCAGGCTCGGGGCGAAGGTGACGGTCGTGGAGCTGATGCCGACCATCCTGCCCGGTAACGACGAAGAGATCATCAAGGAAGCCGACAAGGTTTTCCGCAAGCAGGGGCTGGATCTTCGCGTCGGCACCAAGGTCACGGGCGCAAAGGTCGAAGCGACGCGGGTGCTCGTCGACATCGAGAAGGATAGCAAGAAGGAAACGCTCGACGCGGACTACGTGCTTGCCTGTATTGGACGCAAATCGTCGCTGACGGGAATCGATGCAAAGGCGCTGGGATTGAACCTCGGCAAGCGCGGTGAGATCGCCGTGGATGCGCAAATGCGCACCAATCTTCCGAACGTGTACGCGATCGGCGATGCGGTGGGCGGCAAGCTGCTGGCGCACAAGGCCGAGGAAGAGGGCGTGATCGCGGCCGAAGTGATCGCGGGCCACAAGGTGCACATGGACTACAGGTCGATGCCTTCGGTGGTGTACACGTGGCCCGAGATCGCGACGGTGGGGCTCGCCGAGCACGAGGTGAAGGCGAGCGGTCGGAAGTACAAGGTTGGGCGGTTTCCCTTCTCCGCCAACGGCCGCGCGCGCACTGCCGGTGAGACTGCCGGTTTCATCAAGTTCATCGCTGATGCGGAGACCGACGAATTGCTCGGCGCGCACATGATCGGTCCGGAGGTATCGGAAATGATTGCCGAGGCTGTGCTGGCGTTCGAGTATCGCGGCTCGTCGGAAGACATCGGCATCACGGTGCATTCGCATCCGACGTTGAGCGAAGCGGTGAAGGAAGCCGCGCTCGGCGTGCTCGGCAGATCCATACATATATAGATGTCGCCGAACCGGGTGATCAGGCCGATGGTGGCGGCCGACAGGAGTGGCGTCTTCAGGATTCTGGAGAATGCGGGGAATTTCACGCCTGAGGAAGTCGGGACCGCGCTGGAGCTGATCGACGAGTGGCTGGAGCTGGGCGAGCACAGCGGGTATCTGACGTACGTGCTGGAGTCGCAGGGCGAGGAGAACGCGGAGGTGCTCGGGTACGTGTGCTTCGGCCCGACGCCGCTGACGGAAGCGACGTATGACCTGTACTGGATCGCGGTCGACAAGTCGAAGCATCGGGGCGGCGTGGGCAAGCGGTTGCTTAAGTTCGCGGAGGAGGAGATCGCGCGGCGGGGCGGGCGGATGCTGCTGGTGGAGACGTCGTCGCAGGAGACGTACGGCGGGACGGTGCAGTTTTACGAGAAGACAGAGTATGTGATGGTGGGGAAGATCAAGGATTATTACAAGCCTGGCGACGACAAGCTGATTTTTGTGAAGAAGGTGGCGGCGGGGGTGGAGGTTGGGGAGAAGGACGCGGTGCGGGCGCCGGAAGTGGTGAGGGTCGAGGCGCCGGATCCGGTCCTGACGGCTTAGCCGATGTGCTGCGGCGAGACGTGAACGGTGTGATCGCGGTCGCCGGCTTTTGATCACGCTGTCGGCTTTGCGGAATTCGAATGTACGGGATGGCTGCTGCGCCTGGTGGCTCGATCCCGATGGCTCATTTAACCGCTGCGCCAGACGCGCGCCGCAAATATCGGCTGCTCGAGCAGGTTCGGCGGGCGCTGCGGGTACGCCACTATAGCAGGCGGACCGAGACCGCTTACTGTGCATGGATCCGGCGATTCGTGCTTTTCCATGAACGTCGCCACCCATCGGCAATGGGCGAGGAGGAGATCGCTCAATTCCTCAATCACCTGGCATCGACTGCACGGGTGAGTGCGTCGACCCAGAACCAGGCTCTCCACGCGTTGCTTTTTCTATATCGACAAATTCTGAAGCGGGAGATCGGGCTCGTTCCGGGCCTCAAGCCGGCAAAGCGCAGCAGGCGACTTCCTGAAGTTCTTTCCGTGAACGAAGTGCGCCTGGTACTCTCTCACATGAAAGGCGTGCCGCGACTTTGCGCCACACTGATGTATGGGAGTGGGCTTCGACTCGCGGAGTGCACGAATCTTCGCGTCAAGGATATCGATTTCGACCGCGCGGAGATCATGGTGCGCGGCGGGAAGGGGAATAAGGATCGGCGCGTTCCGCTGGCTCAGCTCGCGACGCGGGCGCTGAGAATTCACCTCGAGCACGTGCGGAAGCAGTTTGAGCGTGATTTGCGCGCTGGCATTTTCATGTCCCAGCTGCCCGATGGTTTGAGCCGGAAAATTGTCAGGGCCGATCGTGACTGGCGGTGGCAGTACGTCTTCCCCGCGACGCGGATCTATGCCGATCGCGAGACTGGCGTTCGGCGGCGGCATCATCTTCACGATTCGGCAATTCAAAGAGCTGTGGCCGAGGCTGCGCGGGCGAGCGGCGTATCGAAGCGCGCGTCGTGCCACGCGTTGCGGCATTCGTTCGCCACGCATTTGCTCGAGAGCGGCACGGATATCCGAACCATTCAGGAGCTTCTCGGCCACACCAGTCTTCAGACGACGATGATCTATACGCATGTGCTAAATCGTGGCGGGCTCGGCGTTCGGAGTCCCGCGGACAGATTGTGAGGCGTTGTGGTATCCGGTGGAATCGAGTCTGTACAACCCTACCGCGGCCCACCGCATTGCTATGCTGCCGCCGCCTCGCAGGATAATCACTATGACCGTTGCTCCACCGGTGCTCTAACTCCTAGCCTCTCAATCGGTTGTGTATGGGAAAACCGATTCTACCAACGCTTATCTTGCGAGGCGGTTGCAAGGGTTGTTGTTTCTCTGCAGGATAAGCACGCAGGATAATTACTAGTTAGCCTGACGAAACTCTTTCGACGCATTGGATGAGGATTGCTTCTCCCCTAGCCGCATTGAGCGCGATCGCGCTCGGTCTCTCGGTCTACGCCTGCAAATCTTCGCCACCCAAAGTCTCCGTCGTTCCTGACGCCCTAGAAGAAAAGCATTGTTGGTGGGCTGTGTATCGTACTTCGCTTCCGGTCGACACGGTTGCTAATCGGTTCGCGCGTGGATTTACCTCTATGGGGTTTGTGCCATCAGCCCTTACCCGAGTTGGCGATACAGCATGGATCAACGCCGGACCATCATTACTCCCAGGTAACGGGCTTACGCCGATCGAGGCTCGCGCGGTCGCCTACCAAGCGGGTGACTCCACTCATTTTCGCACTTTCGTCGCGGGGGGCGAATCGCAAACAATCTCCCTTTGCCAGCAGATTTTCCAAGCGGCGCCGGTCAGTGGTGTCGCGCTGCGCGAGCCAGATGGAGAGGAGAAACTGAGCGTCTGGAGGCGCCGCCCGTGACTCCGTGGAACTCCGCTCAAGATCCATTATCAGCGACGCACACGTTTTCGTCTGCCCCGCAGGCTAACGAACGTTGCAGGTGACAAGCACTTTTCGGGTGCGGCTTCGCCGCAATGGTTGTAACGTGCTTGCAGCTGAACTTGGGCGTTAGGCAGAATCATGCATCTCGCGGCGGTCATCTCGGATGAGTTTTACACACTACGACCTTGGGCAGAAGCGCGGTGGAGAGATTGTCGAGGTCACTCTCTCCGGTTCTGCCGCGAATGTGTGCTTGCTGGACTCATCGAACTTTCAGAACTATAGAAACGGTCGCCAGTATCGCTACATCGGTGGCTTAGCAAAGCGCTCGCCAGTCATCCTCCAAATTCCGCACTCTGGTCAATGGCATGTCACGGTAGACATGAACG
>Ga0070683_100002213_pt1 | contig 15395 bp, 10 predicted proteins | sample KBSC713LmetaG_FD_64662 | JGI IMG/M metagenome (GOLD analysis project Ga0070683, IMG submission 64662) | Corn rhizosphere microbial communities from Kellogg Biological Station, Michigan, USA - KBS C7.1-3L metaG | ecosystem: Host-associated > Plants > Roots > Rhizosphere ...
CGCGGCGGGAAGATGTACTCCTTCTGCGCGATGAATTCCTTGAGGATGTCGTTCTGGATCGTGCCCGACAGCGTACGCCAGTCGGCTCCTTGCTTCTCGGCAACCGCCAGATACATGGCAAAGATCATCGGCGCCGGCGAGTTGATCGTCATCGACGTCGTGATGTCGCGGAGCGGAATTCCTTCGAAGAGGCGCTCCATGTCCGCGAGCGAGACGATGCTGACACCGCACTTCCCGACTTCGCCGAGCGAGAGCTCATGGTCGGGATCGCGTCCCATCAACGTCGGCAGATCGAATGCGACGCTCAGGCCGGTCCCGCCGGCGGCCAGGAGGGCCTTGTATCGTTGGTTCGTTTCTTCAGGCGTACCGAACCCGGCAAACTGCCTCATCGTCCAGAGCTTGCCGCGATAGCCGGTGGGATGGATGCCGCGGGTGTAAGGAAACTGCCCGGGGTTGTTCAGATCTCGTTGATAGTCGAGGCCGGACACATCGTCCGGCGTGTAAAGACGATCAATCGGGCGCCCGGAGATGGTCGTAAACGGGACGTCCCGCTCAGGCGCCTTCGCCAGCGCCGGCTCGAGCACTTCCCGCTCCCATCGCTGCTTCGCCGTCGCAGCGGTCGCCCCTTTCATAAGTGACTAGATTATAGGGTACGAGACAGTCGCGGTTCGTCCGTTCGCACCACGAGCCAACCTTCGCTCACAACTGTGGGCGAAGGTTGTCGCGCCGAAGCGCGAAGCGCGAAGGCGGATGGCGAGCCAGGGAGCTGGAAGCGGGGAGCTGGAAGCTGAAGAGGGCGGCAACAATCTGCCGCCCTCTTTTCATCGATATTAGTTGAGCACGGTGGCACACACCGCGTAGACACGCCACGAGAACGTAGTGGCGGTTGGGTCGCTGAGTCGAACAACGACTCGCCATGAAAACGCCGTCGGCGGAAACGATGCAATCGTGTGCAAGGCCGAATTAATCGGCATCGAGTCGTACCCGCCGCCAAGCACTCGTTTCCCGTTCGGGCAGGTCAGCTCCAGCGTGGTCTGCTGGTTGCTCAACAGCGATACGGTCGTCAATGCCGTCGAGGCAACAACATAACCGCTGATCCCCGCCGGTCCCTGCGGTCCGGCCGGTCCGACCAGCCCCTGAGGACCCTGCGGACCAGCAGGTCCCTGCGGACCCACTGGGCCTTGCACGCCCTGCGACCCCGTAGCTCCCGTCAGACCGGTATCGCCCTTGGGGCCCGTGGCGCCGGTCGCGCCGGTATCGCCTTTAAGACCTTGAGGACCTTGGAGACCCTGCGGTCCCTGCGGACCGGCCGGTCCGACTGGGCCAACTTCGCCCTGAGGTCCGACGGCCCCGGTATCTCCCTTGGGACCAGCCGCTCCAGCAGGCCCGGTAGCGCCGGTATCGCCCTTGGGACCTGCGGGGCCAACCGCCCCTGCGGGGCCCGCATTACCCTGCGGTCCGGCAGGTCCAGCAGGTCCGATTGGCCCTGCCGGCCCAGCGAGACCTGCTGGACCAGTAGCGCCCGGAGCGCCCGTATCTCCCTTCGGTCCGGCAGGTCCGGCAGGTCCAACAGCGCCGGCGGGTCCCACTGGCCCCGCAGGTCCCGCTGGACCGGCGGCTCCCGTTGGACCGGTAGGTCCGACAGGGCCGATCGCTCCTTGGCTTCCGGTCGGACCAGCAGGACCTGCGGGCCCGACTGGACCAGTGGCGCCTGCTGCGCCCGTATCTCCCTTCGGTCCTGCAGGCCCGGCAGGTCCAGCAGACCCGGTAGGTCCTGCAGGCCCGGCAGGACCCTGTGGCCCCGCAGGCCCGGCGGGTCCTACAGTTCCCTGACCGCCGGCGTTTCCGAAATACATGTTGAAGAAGCCGATTTCCTGGGCGCTATTTCCGCGGCTCACCGTCAACAGATGTGTCCCGTTCGGCACGGCGGCCGGCAGAAACACGACGATCTGGTTGTTGGTCGCGCTGATCACCGTCATCTGATCCATTTCGCACCAGACGAGCGGCGTTTGCGACCCGAAATCAAGCCCCTGAATGGTGAGCGTCTGGTTCACGCGATCGACAGACGTACCCAGGACGATCAGTTGCTTGTTGTTCCCGTTTCCGTTGGACTTACTCTGCGCGTACGCGAGGTCCGTTCCGAGCATCACGATCAAGAGTGCAGTCAACAATGTTCGACTGGAAAGACGCATAAAGCCTCCAGACACGCCGGCTGAACGAGCAAGCAGGAGGCCACCCCGACATTATTCTGCAAACTATTTATTTTCAGCTAGTTGAACGGTTGTTTCAAGTTTGAAACGACGGGTAGTATGTTCACTTTCGAGCCTCGGCACACGGATTTGATGGATTTGTAAGGTACTTTATATGACAGTTTGGTCACGATTGGGCGATGCCTTGACTTAGACCAATCGGCACAGTAGTTTGGCGTGTTTGCTCGACCTGAAGCGCCAGTCGATGTGGCTTCAGGACAAGAGATCGGCAGGAGTCACATGGAAGCAGGTGGCAGCATCTTCAACGCGATGCTCCAGGAGTTCGATGGAGCTGCGCGCCTCTTGGGTCTCGACCCCGGCATCTGGAAAATCCTCACGCACCCCAAACGGCAAATCACCGTGTCCTGCCCGATCCAGATGGACAACGGGGAGATCGAAGTCTTCACGGGGTATCGCGTGCAATACAACATCACGCTCGGTCCCGCAAAGGGCGGCATCCGGTATCACCCCGACGTCTCGCTCGACGAGGTCACCGCGCTCGCGGCGTGGATGACGTGGAAATGCGCGGTCGCGCACGTCCCGTTCGGCGGCGGCAAAGGGGGCGTCGTCTGCGATCCCACCCGGATGTCGAGACGGGAACTCGAATCGCTGACGCGCCGCTACGTCGCCGAGATCATCGACGCCATCGGCCCGGAAAAGGACGTGCCCGCCCCCGACGTCAACACCAACGACCAGATCATGGCGTGGGTGATGGACACCTACAGCATGCACGTCGGCCATACGTCGACCGCGGTCGTGACCGGCAAGCCGGTCGAGATGGGCGGCTCGCTCGGACGACGGGAAGCAACCGGGCGCGGCGTGATGATCGTCGTCCGCGAAGCGGCGAAGCATCTGGGGTTCGATATCAAGGGCGCGCGAGTGGCGGTTCAGGGATTTGGCAACGTCGGCTCGGTATCGGCGGATCTGCTCTCGAAGATCGGCGCGAAGATCGTCGCGGTGACCGATTGGAAGGGGGGCGTCTCCAACGAGAACGGGCTCGACATCGAGAAGATGCTCGACTTCTCGAAGCAGCACAAGACCATTGACGGGTTCCCAGGCGGTGAGCCGCTCGACAACGAGCAGCTCTTCGGCCTCGATGTCGACGTCCTCGTCCCGGCTGCGCTCGAAAACCAGATCACCCTGGACAATGCGCCAACGATCCGCGCGAAGGTGGTCGCCGAAGGCGCAAACGGCCCGACGACGCCGGACGCGCACAAGCACCTGCATGAGCGCGGCATCTTCGTCATCCCCGACATCCTTGCGAACGCCGGTGGCGTCACGACGTCATATTTCGAATGGGTCCAGGATCGCCACGGCTACTTCTGGGAGGAAGACGAGGTGAACCGGCGCCTCGAGGCGAAGATGGTCGAGGCATTCGACGACGTGTTGAAGACGTCGATGAAGTACAAAACCGACCTGCGCACTGCCGCCTACATCGTCGCCATCAGCCGAGTCGCGACGGTGACGAAGATGCGGGGCATGTACGCCTGACTGTCTGATTGCGGATTGGTGATTGGGGACCGCGGATTTTTCGATTGACGATTGTCGATTGAGATTGAGGATTGGCAATTTGGATTTGACGATTGTGGATTTGGCGCTCAATCAACAATCGCCAATCTCAATCGTCAATCCGCAATCAGAAAATCGGCAGTCGCCAATCCGAAATCCGCAATCGATTACCTGCCGACTCTGAACGCGATCAGCTCCTGCGCGGTGCTGCCACCCTCGCTGCGGGCGTTCAACTCGATGAGATACTCGCCCGCCGCGAGCGGCGACAGCGGCAGCTCGATTTCCGCCGGTCGCCCGGGAGCCTGCTGCACCTTCAGCTCCGACATCTGCTGTCCGCCGCGATTGAGGAGTCTGGCGGTGACCGGCGGCGTGATACCGCCGGGCGCGTACGCGTCGGCGCGGACGAACAGCCGATCGGTGCGGCTGAATTCGCGCTCGGTGGTGGGAATCGCGTCCGGGTTCGCTTTTAACGAGTTCAGCTCGGGAATCGTCCGCACTCGAAAGACCTTCGGAGTTCCGAACGACATCGTGACCGAGGTGAAGTCAGGGACCGTGATCTCGCGGCCGAGCGTATCGATCACCTGATTGCGCGTCCCTTCAACCGTCATCTTCAACTGGAGTTGGCCCGGCGGGGCATCGAATGAAACGGCGCCGCCCTTGGCGGCAGCGGCGGCGGTCGCGTCTTCCGGAACCGTCCCGCGAAACACCTGGCGACCGTCTCGGCCGACCGCCATCAACGCAACCTTGGCCGGCGGATCCTCACGAGTCTGGCCGGGAACCAGCGGTGCCGGCTCCCATGAGAACGTCACGCGCGCCATGCCGTTCTCGCCGCGCGTCGTCCCGATCCAGAAATGCGCCGATTTGTCTCGCGTCGGCGTGGACAGATCGCCGAGGGCCGTCGACACCGCGGTCGGCACTGAGTCCTCTTTCCTCGGCGCATTGGCGCGGGCGACATCGTCAACGGTGTACGCCCAGTAGCCCTTGCGTGCGCGGACGTCGAGCCCTTTTCGTTTGATGTTGACCTTGATGTTGTGGAACTTGCCATCGGTCGGCGCCTGTGACGAGCTGTAGCCAAGCAGATAGTAGGCGCTCGAGTCGCGAATGATCTGCTTCATGCCGGTGGCCAGGTCGTTGCGGTTGATGATCGCGCGGCCATCGGTGTTCGCCGCAAGCACCTGCAAGGTGTCCTGCGTCTGACGCAGGCTGTTGGCATCCTGCGTGAGGACGACACCTTTCTCGATGCCGTATTCGAATACCGCAAGGCCACGAGGATCGACGGAATAGATCGAGGTGTTCTGGCGGTTCGCGGCCGAGAACACCTGCTGCATCTCGTAGATCATGTCGGAGTCGGAGATCATCTGATCTCTCGTGGTCGGCTGAGGCGTGTTGGCGCCTCCGCCCCGGTACGGATTGCCCATGCCCGGCTGGGAGGCAACCGGATCGGCCATCGACGCCGGCAGGATGCCGGTGAATCCCTCGCTCACGAAGATGATCGACTTGCGTCCTTCGCGGAGCGCGCCCATCTTCATCGACGCGCCCTTGAGCGCGTCCATCGAGACCTGGTTGCGAATCCGCTCGACGGTTTGCGCCGGGTAATTCGCGTACTTCTCCTCGAACTCGTTCCGCGGCCGGTAGTCGAACTTGCGTCCCTCGAACTGGTTGATTGCGGCGATGGTGGCGTCGCGGTTACGACTGAACCGCAAATCCGTGATCGGCGTCAGCGGATACATGAGCGCGACCATGTCGGCAGGGGCGAGCTGATTCTGGATGAACTCGATCAGCGGTTTCTTGACGGAGAGATCGTTACCGCGGGTGACGTGGTAGTCGTCGAGCAGAATCACGAACAAGCGAACGTCGGGTCGCGCGGCCTCGCGCTCCTCGTCGTTGTCGTCGCGGATCTGTCGGGGTGGCCCACTCTCCATCGTCTCGAGCGCGTCGAGCTTGATGATCTGGAAGGTGTCGACCTTCTGTGGCTTGCCGTCCTCGGCGACGGAAAAATCGTCTTGCGAAAGATCCATCACCGGCTTGCCATCCTTGTCGGTGACGATGACGTCCACGCTGACGTAGTTGATTCCGCGGCGAAACGTCGTGGGTGGAGGCTGCTGCTGATCGGGCTGCTGGGCTGCCGGGGCCTGCCCCGCAGGCTGCTGCTGACCCGACGGCTGTTGACCGGTTGGTTGCTGCGCGCCCTGATCGCTGCCCTGAACGACGACAGCGGCAAGCGCGACGAGGCTGAATGCTGCGGAAATGGCGCGCCGAAAGGTGCTCATGACGTTTAGACTCCGGCCTCAGGCAGGCGGTTCGAGACGCGCGGGCTCGTCGGCCCAATGATAACATTGGCGGTCGGCCCCCACGCCACCCTCCAGGAGTAAGCCAGTGACCGAAGAAACCGCCGAACACGCTCCGCCGCTGACCGTCCTGAGCGAGGACGAGGCGATTCTTCGCGACAGCGTGCGCGAGTTTGCCGAGGCTCAGGTACGCCCCCTCGTGCGCGAGATGGACGAGCACGCGAAGATCCCTCGCGAGCTCGTGAATCAGTTGTTCGAGCTCGGCGTGATGGGCATCGAGGTGCCGGAGACCTACGGTGGATCGGGCGGGACGTTCTTTCATGCTGTGCTGGCAGTCGAAGAGCTTTCGAGGGTCGATCCATCAATCGGTGTCCTGGTTGACGTTCAGAACACGCTGGTCATCAACGCCCTGCTGCGATGGGGCAGCGACGAGATCAAACGGCGTTTTCTTCCGCGCCTGGCCTCGAACGTGGTCGGCGCCTACGCATTATCTGAAGCCGGGTCCGGCAGCGACGCGTTCGCGTTGACGACAAGCGCTCGGCGGGACGGCGAAGGCTTCATCCTCAACGGACGCAAGCTGTGGATCACGAACGCCAACGAAGCTGACCTGTTCATTGTTTTTGCGACCATCGATACGTCCGCCGGCTACCGCGGGATCACCGCATTCCTGGTCGAGCGCGGGTTCGACGGATTCACCGTCGGCAAGAAGGAGGACAAGCTCGGTATTCGTGCGAGCAGTACGTGCGAGCTGATCCTCGAAGACTGCTACGTGCATGAGGGGAACATCCTCGGCGAACCCGGGAAGGGGTACAAGACCGCAATCGAAACACTCAACGAGGGCCGCATCGGCATCGGCGCGCAAATGATCGGGCTCGCGAAGGGCGCGCTTCAGCACGCGATCAAATACACGAAGGAGCGCAAGCAGTTCGGCAAGGCCATCGCCGATTTCCAGGCCGTGCAGCACCAGCTCGCACGGGCGGCAGTCGACGTCGAAGCGGCGACGCTCGCGGTTTACAACGCCGCACGATTGCGCGAGGCGGGCCGTCCGTTTCTCACCGAAGCGGCCATCTGCAAGATTCTGTCCTCGGAAGTTGCCGAACGGGTGGCGTCGCTGGCGGTGAATCTCCTTGGCGGCAACGGCTTCGTCAAGGAGTACCCTGTCGAAAAGCTCTATCGCGACGCCAAGATCGGGCAAATCTACGAGGGCACCTCCAACCTGCAACTGCAGACGATCGCCAAACAGATCCTGGGATAAACCTGTCTCATGAATCGTTGGGCGGCATCAACAGCGCCGCGAGCGAGCGCGCGAGCGAGCCACGCGCCCGGAGCGAGCCGTCGAAGCGGCGAGTGAGGGCGCGTGTCGGGGAGTCCGAGGAGCGAAGCCCCTCGGTTAAGATTGCCCTGTTGCTCCTGCTCGTGATCGCCGCTTTGGCGCTGACCTTCCTTGTTTTTGGCCCCACCCTGACGTACGGCTTCGACTACGACGACTATCACTTCGTTCATCCATACACGCACGGCGAAGTAGCCGCCGCCTTTCATGGACCGTGGGACGCCTCCGGCATCGAGCGCCCGTACTATCGACCGCTGACGATTTCGTTCTTTGCCCTTCGCTTTGCAATCCTCGGAATCAATTCGACGGCACATCACGGGCTCTCGCTGCTTCTGTTCGCGATCGCCGCAACGCTGACGGGCTGGCTGGTCTTTCGGCTGACAGACTCCGCGCCGTTTGGATTGCTGGCGACGCTGTTCTTCATCGGGCATCCCGGAATGCCCTACTCACTCGTTGCCTGGGTCACCAACCAGATGCACCTCATCGAGTGCATCGTCGTGCTCACGGCGCTCGTGTGGTGGGATGCCATCCATCGCCGGAGCGCAGCCTGGTGGTTCCCGCTTCTGGGGTTCGCGACGGTGGCCTTTCTGATCAAGGAAGACGGCATCATGCTCCTGCCGGTGATCGTCGTGCTGCAGGTGGTTCGACGATGGGTGAGCGACGACCGCGTGCCGTGGCCGCCTCCTTGGTTTCTCGCAGTTGTCGTTGGTCTGATCGTGGTTCTCCTCGGTGTGCGCGGCTGGGCGCTTGCCGAAGTCGCGGCCGCAAGACGTCCTCGGCTCGACGTCGCCCTGAGCAACTACTTCCGCGGACTCTATGGGCTGTTCCGACTGGTGCCTGCGGACCGCCGTTGGCAGCTTGCCGCGAGCTGGTTCGTCACCCTGGTTCCACTTGCGGCTCTCGTTCTGTGGCGACGCTCGACGCGCGGGGCGCGTATGGCGATGGCGAGCGGCCTGGCGATCGCGATGTTGTTCGATCTGCCGTTCATCTTCATCACCAAAGCCGAGCAGCTTCATTTCGTCGCGCTCGGCGCGTCGGTGTTCCTGACGGGCGCCTGCGCCGTGGTGTGGACCGGCCTTCGTATTCGCGGTCAGCAGTACGCGTTCGCGGTGGTGGCGCTGATGGGCGTCGCCTTTCTTGCCCTCGTCGCGCGGGACATCTCCAGAGACTTCGAACCTTTCGGACCTGTCGTGCTGGCGCACGACGAAATCGTCCAGACGTGGGCCGCAGTGCCCGCCGACCTTCGGGATTATCTGGCCCGAAAACGCCTGCCTGGCGCTGAAAGGACGCTGTCGTCCGATCCGTCCGCAGCGCTCAATCTCGCCATGTTCGGCGGCCACGCAGCGGAACGATCACCTGACGGTGTCCCCTATCACTGGATGGCCGGCGCCGAAGTAGAGATCCTTGCCACTGGTAGAGCGCGTGCCATCACGATTCCACTCCGACACGCCTTCGAAGTCTTCCACGAACCCACTCGCGTTCGCGTCACGGTCGATGGCCGTCTCATCGACGACCTCGTGCTCGTCACGTCGGACTGGCGGGTCTCTCAGACCGGACTCCGCGAGTCCGACGTGTCGCCCCTCCGCCGAATGCATCGAATCGCGATCACGATCGACCACGCGTGGCGACCCATTGAGGTCATCCCGGGATCGCAGGATGGAAGGACGCTCGGGCTCCAGGTGGGGCAGGTGCAGATTCGTTGATTGCTGATTTTCGATTGCCGATTGTTGATTGACGTCAATCAGCATTCAGCATTTCAGAATTCACGCGAGGACGTTCTCCGCAATGACCATCCGCTGAACTTCCGACGTGCCTTGATAGATCTCCGTGGCGCGCACGTCTCGGAACAGCCGCTCGACGACGGAACCGCGCCGATATCCGCTCGACGCGAGAATCTGCATCGCTTTGTCGGCGGCGCGATGTGCCGCTTCGGAGGCAAATAGCTTTGCCATCGACGCGTCCAGGGTCGCGCGGGCGCCTCGTTGGCGCGAATCGGCGGCCTTGAGCGTCAGCATCCGTGCCGCGTCGAGGTCGGTGGCCATGTCGGCAAGCATCCACTGGATTGCCTGATAGTTGCCGATGGGTTGGCCGAACGCTTCCCGAGTCCGGGCGTGACTCAGGGCTTCCTGCAGCGCGGCGGCTCCCACGCCGAGCGCCTGCGCCGCGATTGCGACGCGCCCGCCGTCGAGCGCCCACAACGCAATCCGAAAACCATCACCGGCACTACCCAGCACGGCATCGGCATCAACACGTACGTTCGTCAGCTGCAGATCCATGCAGCCGAGCCCGCGCACGCCGAGCGAATCGGCAGCGGCAACCCGGGTGATCCCGGGCGTGTCCATTGGAACGAAAAAAGCGCTCACTCCACGTCCACGAATTCCCGGTTGTGTCGCCGCAAACACGATCAGCAGATCCGCCGTCTGAGCGTTGGCGACCCAGACCTTTCGACCGTTGATGACGTACCCGCTGTCGTCAAGCCGCGCAATGGTCTGCTGGTTCGCCGCGTCCGACCCGGCGTGTTCTTCCGAGAGGGCGAATGCGCCAAGCGACACTCCGGTGGCCAGGCGGCGCAGCCACGTCTGCTTCTGAGCGGGTGTGCCGAATTCCAGGATCGGTTCGGCAACGAGCGAGTTGTTGACCGCGGCGATGACCGCCACGACGGCGCTCGCGGCGGCGAGCGACTCGAGCGCGAGGGCATAACTGACGTAGTCGAGCCCGGCGCCGCCCCATTCCGTTGGAATCGTGACGCCCATCAGCCCCAACCCGGCCAGTTCGGCGACTACCTCAGAGGGAAACGTCCCCTGCTCGTCGATCTCGGCGGCACGGGGCATGACGCGATCGCGAGCAAACTGGGCGATTCGCTCCTGATACGCCCTCTGCCCGTCGGTCAGTTCCAAAATCATCGCGGCTGTCGATTGTATTGCCGATCGAGTGGCATTCAACATTCAGCATTCAGCATTCAGCGTTTCTTAATGAACCCTTTGGTCCCTCCGTTCGTCATAACCGTAGCGGCGGCCACCGGCGTTTCGGCCTACAATTCTGCGCGGAGAACACCGATTTTGAGAGGCACCAGGTCATTGGCAGAGGTGCGATGCGCCGCGGTTCTCGTCCTTCTTGTTGCCGGGTCTGCCGGCAATGCGCTCGCCCAGTCCACCGTTCTGGCAGACCTCCACGGCTTTGGTCCCAGGCAACTCAAGTCGCAGACATTTGTGCTGGACGCGCCTCAGGAGGTGCAGATCGACGCGGTCGGCGCAACCGCAACGAGCGGGACCAGCAAGGTCAGCGCGCTGACGTCGATGTTTCAGCACGACGACAAGCCGACGCCGTCGTGGTCGGGAAACGCGTGGGTGCTGGATCTGAATTCACGCAAGGTCGTCTGGGAGCTCAGTGCGGTGGCAACGGCGTCCGGCTCCAGCGGCACGCGCGGTTTCAAAGGCAGCGTTCGCCTGCCCGCCGGCTCCTACACCGCGTACTACGCCTCATTCCCCGACGGCGACTACTGGACGGACGAAAACGGCAAATCGAAATCAGATCGGAAGTGGCACTGGTTTGGCGACGAACCGGTGGCGGACTTCAAGCTCGTGGTTCGAGGCACTGGTCGCCCTCTCGCGGAACGGCCGGCGCCACCGTCGTCACCAACCACGATCGTGTCGTTGCGCGGCGATTCCCGAGAACAGTTCGCTGAGTCAGGCTTCGTCCTTGCGAAACCCACTGAAATCGAGATTGTGTCGGAAGGTGAAGCGCGATCGGATGGCGAATTCGATTTCGGCTGGATCGTCAACGTAGACACCAAGGCAACGGTGTGGCGCTTCACCTGGCGCGACTCACAGCCGGCCGGAGGCGCGGCGAAGAATCGCCTGGTCCAGACGTCGCGTACGCTTCCGGCGGGGCGATACGCCGCGTTCTACGCGACGGATGATTCGCACGATCCCTCGGAATGGAACGCGCCGCCTCCACACGATCCCGAAGCGTGGGGGCTCACGTTGAGCGTCAAGGACCGCGACGCTCGGGCATCGGTCAAGACCTTTCCATACGAGCACGTCCCGCAGAACGCGACGATCGTGGCAATCACTCACGTTGGCAACGATGCGTCGCGAAAGCAGGGATTCACCTTGACCCGTCCGATGGACGTCCGCATCTACGCGCTGGGCGAAGGACGCAACGGACGGATGTTCGACTACGGATGGATCACCAGCGCGGGATCGAGAAATCGTGTCTGGACGATGAGCTACGACAACACCGAGCCGGCCGGCGGCGATCGGAAGAACCGAATCGTCGATACGACGATTCACCTCGATAAGGGCAGCTACATCGTTCACTACATCTCGGACGACTCCCACTCGGCCGAAGAGTGGAACGCGGCTGCTCCTCCCGACGGCAAGAGGTGGGGCATCACGGTTCTCTCGCCGCAGGGGCCGATCGACCGCGCGGCGATCACCCCGTACGATGAAAAGAGCGATGCATCCATCCTCGCCGAGTTGACGGAGGTGCGCGACGACGAGCAGGTCCGCAAGAGCTTCTCGCTCGATCGGGAGACAGATGTTCGCATCTACGCGATCGGCGAAGGTTCAGGCGGGGACCTCGTCGACTTCGGCTGGATCGAGGACGCGAAGACGGGGCGGCGCGTATGGGAGATGACGTACCGGACCACCGAACATGCAGGCGGCGCGCAGAAGAATCGCCGCTTCGACGGTGTGATCCGTCTGCCCGCCGGCAATTACGTCCTGCGCTACGAGACCGACGGATCGCATTCGTTCGGGAACTGGAATGCTGCGCCACCGGACGATCCGGAGGCGTGGGGCATTACCGTCACGAGGGCTGGCCGCTAATTCACCCGTTATTGCCGACGCTTTCCGTAACGACTCTCGATCGGTATATAGTGTCGACCTCATCGGGAGGTCAGCAACATGGACCCTCGAGTGCGGGGCTACTTCGTCGCGACCACGGCGACGGTCATGTTGGCGTGCGGCGGCAACTCCCAAACGCCAACCAAGCCATCGGAGACCCCGGCACCAACGCCACTTGCGGTGACCGTCTCGAGCGTCACCGTCGGCGTCGCCGGCTCACTCGTGCCGACCGTCGCGCCTGGCGACAAACTTCAGCTTTTCGCGCAAGCCACGAATTCTGACGGCAGTGTCATCGACGCGACCAATGTGGCGCTGTGGCAGTCGTCCAATCCGGCGCTGGCTACGGTGTCCGCCGGCGGCCTCGTCACGGCGTTCGCAGAGGGCGCGCTCGACGTCACCGCGACATACCAGAACCGCAGCGGGTCACTTCACGCCGAAATCGCGAAACCAGGCTGTCGCGTGACGCTGAACCCAACCTCGCTGAGCTTCGGCGCCCTTCAGTCGGACGCCTTCGTGACGGTCACCACCACGCTGAGCGACTGCCGCTGGGCGGCGAAAAGCAACGCGTCGTGGTTGCCGGTGTCGTTCGATCCGGGACGAAGTGGAAGCGGCGGGTTCTCTTACTCGATACCTGGCAACAACACACCCGATCCGCGCGATGCGGAGATCGTCATTTCGGTCGTCGGCGGTCCCGCATCAGTGCATCGCGTCCATCAAGAACGCCCGGTCGGCTGTGTGTACTCCGTATCTCCTACCAAGTTGTCATTCAGCAGGGCAGGCGGCACCGGCTCATTCGACGTGACGACCCAGCCTGCAGACTGCCAGTGGCGCATCGACGACAGCTTCCAGCTGGTGCCGAACGTCAGCCCGCGTTCTGGAACTGGCGCGACGAAGGTCACCTATACGGTCGTTCCAAACGCGTTCTCAAGCTTGGTCGAGCTGACGTTGCGGGTGCGAGGCCTCAGCGGATTGAACCCGCCCGCGGTACACACCATTCAGCTCGCAGGTCAGTAGCTGCCGCTGCGCGACCAGCGAGCGCTCGTCAGGCGTGCGCCAGCTTCGCGAAAATCGGCCTGAGTTTCTGCGCCGTATCCGGCAGTTCCTCCGGGAGCACACGCGTCTCGCCAACGACGCTCATGAAGTTCGTATCGCCCGACCATCGCGGGACCACGTGCATGTGCACGTGATCCAGCACACCGGCGCCGGCAGACTTCCCGAGATTGATCCCCATGTTGATCCCATGCGGGCTGTACGCGTCGGTCAGCGCAAGCTCGGAGCGCCGCGTCAGATCGATCAGCTCGCAGAGTTCTTCGTTCGTCGCAGCGGCCAGCGAGGGGATGTGGCGATTCGGCACGACCAGCAGGTGGCCGTTGTTGTACGGATACAGGTTGAGGATGACGTAGCAGGTCTTACCGCGAAAGACGATGAGCGACGATTGCCGGAAGGCTGCAGGGTCGTCAGCTGACGCCGGTGACGCTGACGAATCAGGTTCGGCGAGGGCCTCACAAAAAACACAGCCCCTGGCGTCTCCCCCGCTCAGAATGTAGGGAAGCCGCCAGGGGCTCCAGAGCCGGTCCATCAGTTACACGCCGGCGATATCCGGATCGACATTCACCGGAGCAGCCGCGGGCGGAGCCGCCGGCGCGTCGGGCTCGCGGTTAATCAGCTCCTTCAGTTCCTTTCCCGGCTTGAAGTACGGCACCTTCTTCGGCGGTACGTCCACCTTGTCCCCGGTCTTCGGATTGCGCCCCTTCCGCGGCTCACGGCGCCGCAGCCGGAAGCTGCCGAATCCTCGCAGCTCGATCTTCTCGCCTCGATGCAGCGCATCGATGATGCTCTTGAAGACGGTATCGACGATGACCTCGGAATGCTTCTTCGTGAGGTCCGAAACACGCGAGACTTCCTCGACGAGCTCCGCTTTCGTCATGCTGCCGTTGGTCATACGCTCGCTCCCTTTTGGTCGCTCGCTTGAGTTCAGGTTCGTCCGGGTTCTACGAGGTTCGACTGGGTTCTGCGAGGTTCGTTCTACTCGAGAACGAACCCAGTGGAACCTGGTAGAACCCAGCAGAACCCTGTAGAACCTTCTGTTAGTTCTGGTGCTTGAAGTGATCCCCCAGCGTCACTTCCGGTCGTCCCGTCAGCTCGGTATACGCCTCCCAGTCCGCCCGGAATTCGTCGCTCTTCAGCGCGCGAATGCTGAGCCCGACTTTCCGTTCGGCAGGAATCAGCTTGATGATCTTCATCTGATAACTGTCGCCGACCTTCAGATCGAGCTTCTCGTCCTTGCCGGCGTGCTGCGACTCGTCGAATTCGGAGACGTGGATCAGCCCTTCGATCCCTTCGGCCAGCTCGACGAAGGCGCCGAAGTTGGTCAGGCGAACGACCTTGCCCTCGACGACGTCGCCGACGTGATGCTGCTGGAAGAACTCGTCCCAGACATCCGTCTGCAACTGCTTGAGGCCGAGCGAGAGGCGCTGGTTCTCGGCGTCGATGTTGAGCACCATCGCCTCGACCGTGTCCCCCTTCTTCAGCACTTCAGACGGGTGCTTGAGCCGCTTGCTCCACGACATGTCTGAGATGTGAATCAGGCCGTCGATCCCTTCCTCGACCTCGACGAACGCGCCGAATTCGGTCAGGTTGCGCACCTTGCCGGTAATCGTCGTGCCGATCGGGTACTTCTCCGAGAGCTCGTGCCACGGGTTGCTCTCGACCTGCTTCAACCCGAGCGAGATACGGCGCGCACCCGGATCGACGCCGAGCACCATCGCTTCGACAGTGTCGCCGACGTTGAGAATCTTCGACGGGTGCTTGACGCGTTTGCTCCACGACATCTCGCTGACGTGGATGAGGCCTTCGACGCCAGGCTCGAGCTCGACGAACGCGCCGTAATCCGTGAGGCTGACGACCTTCCCGCTCATCCGCGCACCGACCGGATAGCGCTCGATCACGTTCGACCACGGATCGTTCATCAACTGCTTGTGGCCGAGCGACACGCGTTCGGTCGCGGGATCGTACTTGAGCACGATCACGTCGATCTCATCGTTGACCTTGAAGAGCTCGGACGGATGCGAAACACGGCCCCACGACATATCGGTGATATGCAGCAGGCCGTCGATGCCGCCCAGATCGATGAACGCGCCGTAGTCGGTGATGTTCTTGACGACGCCGCGGA
>Ga0070683_100002214_pt1 | contig 15395 bp, 11 predicted proteins | sample KBSC713LmetaG_FD_64662 | JGI IMG/M metagenome (GOLD analysis project Ga0070683, IMG submission 64662) | Corn rhizosphere microbial communities from Kellogg Biological Station, Michigan, USA - KBS C7.1-3L metaG | ecosystem: Host-associated > Plants > Roots > Rhizosphere ...
GAAATGGAAGAGGCTCCTGCTGAAGCCGCTGGATCCTTTTTTTAGCAAGCATGGATGGGGGACGGAGGTCCCGATAAAAGTCTCTTCAGGCAAAAACGGGAAGCCGAAGTTCGGGTTTCAGCTCTAAGCGTATTTCAGATCATCTTTGTTCGAGTTCTGGATCGCAATCTCATTCTCATGAATCGTCGACTTTTCTCTCCGACGTGAGTCCGGGTGTGTCTTAGACATCAGGTCTTCGCAAACGGAGTAAACTCCAATCCACGTTCAGAGGGGGGAAAAGCCAAATGAATGTTCAGACTTATGCTGGAGCGATTTTTGCTCTTGCTTCGGCGTCACTAGCGCAAATTGCTCGCACACAATTGGGGACCTCGTTCTCCGTGACCCCAACGGCGAAGGGCTTGGTAACACATGGGCTATACTCACGCCTCCAACATCCCATGTACCTCTTTGTCGACTTGACGATCTGCGGAGTAGCTCTTGCAGTCCATCAGTGGTACGTCTTACTGCTACTTGTGATCTTGTTGCCACTCCAAATCAGAAACTCTTACCTAGAGGGCCGTCTTCTCCAGGAAAAATTTGGTGACCGGTTTGAGGCATATCGTCGATCTAGGTGGTTCTGAGCGCATGGCAGACCAAACGGACATTATTACTTGCAAATCATCACCTTGGTCATGATCGGCAGTTCAAGATTGAGCTAGGATCCAGTCCACAGCTCTGCCGAGCGACGCTGCGATAAAAGAGCTGTAGGGCAAAGCCCGTTCCACTACGGCAGGATCCTCGGCCCATCCTGTTCGCACCAGACATCCTTGGCCGCCGAACCGGCGAGCTGCGCAGACATCCTCTGGTGAATCCCCAACGACGAATGATTTTAGGAGGTCAATTTCATGGTCGTCGGCGGCCCGTTGGTATAAGAGAGTCGATGGCTTTTTGCATTCGCAAGGCTGATTGAAGCGATGAGGGCATACGTAGGGTCCCAAAACATGTGCACCAAAACCCGCAAGATGATTCGCGAAGATGCCAAACCAGAAAAGGAATTCCTCCGACGAGAAGAAGCCCTTGGCAATCCTGCTTTGTACCGTGACAACAGGACACAAAAAGCCAGCTGCTGACAACCTTGCGATCTGTTCTCCTGCATCTGTAATGAGCTTTAGCTCGCTCAGAACCTTTGGCTTTATCGGCAACACCAAGGTGCCATTGAGATCCAGAAAAACAGCGCGTTGGATCGGTCGTGACATGCGTTTTCCAAGTACTTGATCACAACTGCTAGGTCTTTGCCAATCACGAGCCACCGGTTCTAACTAAACTGCGGGTAGTTTCCGTATTAGCGGTGACACACTCGCAATCTCAGTCGTTGTCCGTCTAGCAGCCCGGTTTGGGATGAATTCTCTGACTGCTTAATCGATTTTTCTTGACGTTCGCACGTTTTGAACGATACCGTTCCGCAATCGGGTTAAAACAAACCCAGGCACACTGTGTGGGCCTGATTTCTGGGGGAGGCTTGTGCCCTCGCGGGTGAGTAAGCAGGACCTCCTTCGATCACTGAAATGCAGATAAAGCGCCTCAATCCGCCGTCATACGATTTGCTTGTCGTCCTTCGTGCCACTCTCTCCAAATTAGAAGCACGACGCAGACCCGCATCTCCGAAACAGGAGATATTGAGACTCACTCTTAAGATGCGGATTCGGTCAATCGAAGAAATTCTTGGCATCACTTCCCCCGGCGAGAACGAAAAGAAGCCAGTTTCATCCGCGAGCCCTGACAGGTTACCAAGTCACCAACGTACTGGCTGGGGATTGTAACGGTAGAAACCCCCTAATCATTACCATTTAGTGCTTGCCTCTAGCTCCACGACGCTCTAGCTTTCTCAAGTCTTAGGGTGCGTCTTTGATGTTGAAGGCTTACGCGGTTTCCTCCAAAGTTTCCGACGATAATCGGGTTCAGATCCAATATGGCGAGGTGCCCGTCGCGGAGTTCCGATATGCGACGAGAGAAAGAGCAACCGACCATTGTGTGCGCCTGAACAAAAGTGAGTGGCGCGTGGGCTCTCATCGATGCGCATTCGCGGTTGACAAGCTGCCGGGGGGAGATTTCGGAATAATCTGCGCTTGCCACCCGCTCTCGTGTTTCGGTCCTGTGCCTGTAGGCTTCTCTGGATGTTCAGTCACCGTTAGCGAGACGTAATGGCTGCGTCGTCGCCTATACGGAAGTAATCCGAATGTTGACCCGAGAGAGCCCGGCCTTGTGCCGAACCATGCTTCTGTAGCGCTTCTGCGCGAACTAGGGGTAGGCTGACGCATGTCAAGACAGGTGATCCAGCGTTGACATCTGACATTGTAGGGTGGTACACGTTCACTCTCCCCCAAACCGAGCAAGCCCACAAATCTGTTTTTCGAGGAAAACCATGAGAAAACAATATGGCATCAGTGTGTGCGCTCTCCTGTCGCTTGTCGCACTCGCTCTTCCCTGTGTCGCACAGCAGAACCCCTGGAACGGATCGTGGAAGCTAGATCGCTCCACGCTCAAATACGATGGCCCAACTGTTTCGGTAGCCGCAGATGCTGACGGCTTTATAGTCACGCGTGGCGGCAAGGCCGGACCCAAACTTGTTTGCGACGGCAAACCCAATGCACCGGATAATGGCATTATCAGCACCTGCCACAAATCCGGTTCGGGTTACGAGGTAGAGAATACCCGAGACGGCAAGCCAGTCAGCAAAATCAAGATTGAGATATCGCCCGATGGAAAGCAGATAACCCGAACCATTGACGTCACGCCTGCGAGTGGTAGCCCATATACGATCACAACCACATCGAAGCGGATTTCAGGCGGACCGGGCTTTTCCGGCACATGGAAGGAAACTGGCTTCACGGAATCGCAAGACACCGGAGTGCTCACCATTGAGGTGAAGGGCGACAGTGTCGATTTCAAAGAGACCGACAACGACAAGCCAGTCAGCTGTAAGCTCGATGGCACTCCGACCACCCTCTCGGGAACCCAGACCATGAGTGTGAAGCAAGACGGTCCGCGTACCCTCAAAGTGACCTACAGCAACGACGGTAAGGTGACCCGTGAGAACACCTTCACATTGAGTGCTGACGGGAAAACGGTGAAGGAGACAGACATCACTCCGGCGCCATCGCCATCGACCATGTCAGTCACGTTCCACAAGTCATAGTGTTTTGTCGCAGGACAGTGACAGGAACTCTGAATCTGATCGCGATTGCTGAGTCGAACTCCAATCGCGATCTCTTTCTGGAAGGTCCTGGGTCGAGACGCAAACTCAGTCTGGGGGCTCTGAGCGGATAGTGGGCAATACGGAACTTTTTCGAATCTTCGCCGGTCTTCGGATTGTTTCCGTATAGGCGGTGACTCCCCGTGCGCCGGATACTCGCAGGACAGCAATACAAACAGCGATATCATGGTTGTGAATACTTCCGCTAGTTTCTGATCATGCTGCGAAACGTGGTGCCCGGTTTTTGAAAGATCTGGTGTGCGAGTTCTCTGCCTGTTTCGATTGGGACGCGCGATGCTCCCAGTTGACGGCGAAGCCAAATCGCTCACCGAGTGTGCGTTGCGCTCTGAATCCGGCATAAGTATCGGAAATACGGGCTAGTGTTCACTGATTCCGAGGGGAACCTTCCAAATGGACGAATAGTCGTTAGCCTTGATCGGACAGGTGACTTTCTCGTTCAACTGCTGAGACAGATCAATACGCTCACCGAAGAGAACGCGAGGTCATTCGGGTAGCTCTGCGAGCGCGAATGTTCAGACCCAAACGATTAACTAAAGAAGGAAGGGAATTGGCGCTAGATTGCGGTGGCTTCATACTGCAATTGCAGTACTGGGACGGATGTAAAACGCAACGATTTCGGGTACAGATTCGGGTACAGACATCAGTTCGCCCCAATTGCGACAAACTACGCTAAATTACAGATGGAACTGGGTTTAGTCAGTTCGCTAATTTCGCTCACTTTCCCTTATTTATCATAGCTTTACGGCGTTCTCGAAAGACTTAAAATCCGCAGGCCGCAAGGCCGTGGGGGTTCAAGTCCCCCTCCGGGCACCATTAGAATCGATCGACGAAAATGACGAGCCCACGCGCATTGGCGTGGGCTCTGAAGTTTTTGAAGGTGAATTGCTCTAGGCGTGGCGGCTCTTGACGGATGCGGCAGACGCCGGCTTTGCGTTCCTTGTCTGGCTCCAGATCTTGAAGATGGCGGCAACGTGGCGGAAGAAGATGCCGGGCATCTTGCTCCACTTGTAGACCTGGGTGACGCCGGCCGCGCGCTGTTGATGTTTGATCGGGATCTCGTGGAGCGTGAAGCCGTGGCGGTGAGACCGCGCCACGAACTCCCACCAGAAACCTTCCTTCATCTCGCCGAGTTCCTTGGCCATGACCTTGGCGACGGAGTCACGCATGAGGACGTAGGGGCAGCTGGGATCGTGGACTGGCGCGTGGAAGACTGCCTGGTAGAGCAGATAGAAGAAGCGAGAGAAGACGCGGCGCACGAGAGGATCGGCGCGGTGAACACGCCAGCCGATGATGACGTCGGCGGAGTTGCGGGCATCCCAGAATTTTGCGAAATCGCGCGGATCGCACTGACCATCGGAGTCGAGACAGAGGAGATACTCGGACTCGCACATCTCCATGCCTTCGCGCATTGCCTTGGAATAGCCTTTGCGCGCGTCGCTCAGGTTGAGGCGGATGGGAAGTTCGGTAGCGAGAGAGCGCAGAACTTCTTTGGAGTTATCTCTGCTGCCGTCCTCGCAAACGATGAATCCAATGTTGGCGACGCGAGAAAGCTCAGCGTTCATCCCGCGCATGGTTGCTTCGATGCTTTCGCCTTCGTTATGAACAGGTAGAAGAACTTCAACCTGGTGACTGGACATAATTTATCTCCTGTAAACCACGGGGCTTTTGCACACAAGGATAGCGCGCACACCTACACGTAGTGCCTGAAGAGATGCTAATTCAGAGACTGGCGTTGCCCATGATTTGGCGCGGCGAGGATGAAAGAAGCTGTGTGGGTTTGCTAAGTGGACGTGCGCGGGTTCCAGCGATATGCGGTCTTCGAGTTTCGCCAGAAATAGCGTTCACGATCTTCGGGAGTCTTGGAAGAGAGGTATTGGGAGACGATTTCGAAGGTCTGATCGTAGGGAGCGACCTGATCGCTGTTGGGCCAATCGGATCCGAAGATCACGCGATTCGGGCCGAACAGGTCCCAGAGGGGATCCAGTTTCTCGCGGTAGTAGCGCTTGTCGAGAATGAGGGCGCCATCCTTAATGACGGGGATCTCAGAGAGCTTGACGTAGACATGAGAGCGGCGCGCGAGCACAGCGAGATCGTGATGATATGCGGCGAGCGCGTGTGCGTCGGTGGGGAGCTTCAGGTTTGGCAGGTGGTCGATGATGACGCGAAGTTTCGGAACGTTCTCGACGATCCGCAGCAAGGCGGAGATGAGGCGGGGGTCGGGGTTGGCGCTTTCGAGCACAAGGCCCGCATCGGCAAGAGCACGAAGGCCATCGAGAAAGTGCGGCTTGCTGATGTCGGCGAACAGATCACGGTTCCAGAGATTGCCGTAGCGGATTCCGAGAAAGAGCGGGTTTTTGTGGAGCCGGTCGAGGTGGGTGCGGTAGGAGGGATCGGCGGGATCGAGGTCCCCGATGATTCCGAGGACGAATGGATGAGACGCGGCAAGGTTGAGAAGCCAGTCGTTGTCCGTTAGAAGAGGACTGCACTCGACCGCGATGCAGCCGGTGACTTCGAAGGAGTGGGAGAGACTCTCGAGACGGGGCGGTAAGGCGGGTTTATAGAGGGCGGGAGTTTCTGGGGTTGGCCAGGGAACACCGCCGGGGCGGGTGGGATCGAAGAAATGAACGTGGGAGTCGACGATTCGAGTCATCTTGGCGAACGCCTGCGAAGGGTCATTGGAGCAGATCAGTATGGGGCAGGCAAGCATAATCTTGTATTGAAATTGTTGCTCAATTGCATTACTCTGATTGCGCTCGCACAGGGTGCTCCGTCTGGAATGCACTTGGGCGTGCTATTTCCCCATACTTTCAAGTTTTTCACGAGAGGCATTTGCATGACCGCGACCGCCACCCGCCTCGCTTACCTGACGGATCTTTGGGACGACAAACTCGCCAGCAAACTGGATGAACCGGAGCTTTTGCGTTATCGCTCGAATCTGCTGGGCGCCGATCTTCGCATCACGAACTTTGGTGGGGGGAATACAAGTTCGAAGGTGACGCAGCTCGATCCGCTGGATGGGACCGAGCGAAGAGTGCTGTGGGTGAAGGGGAGCGGGGGAGACCTGGGCAGCATCAAGCGCAGCGGATTCGCGACGCTGTATCTGGACAAATTGCTTGCTCTCGAAAGGGTGTATGGGGGAGCCGAGCGCGAAGACGAGATGGTGGAGCTGTATCCACTTTGCACGTTCGGGTTGAATCCGGTAGCCGCATCAATCGATACACCCTTGCATGGATTTCTGCCCTTCAATCATGTGGACCACCTGCATCCGGATTGGGGAATCGCACTGGCGGCAAGCGCCAATGGGCTCGAAAAGCTGAAGGAGTTCAATGAGCGTTTTGGACACCGGATGATTTGGGTGCCGTGGCAGCGACCAGGTTTTGAGCTGGGCTTGATGATGAAGAGGGCTGTTGAGGCGAACCCTGGTTGCGATGGGGTGGTGCTCGGAGGACATGGGCTGTTCACGTGGGGCGACACGCAGCGCGAGTGCTATCTGAACACGCTGACGATCATTGACCAGCTGGGGCAGCTTGTTCTGGAGCACGTGCAAAAGCGGAGAGGAACGATATTTGGTGGAGCTCGATATTCGACCAGGTCGGATGCGAAGGGAGTGGCGACGAAGATATTCCCGTTTCTGCGGGGGCGGGTGTCGGCGAACCGAAGGCTGATCGGAACGTACAGCGATTTGCCCGAGGTGCTGGATTTTGTGAATTCGAAGGATGCGGAGAGGCTTGCGTTTCTGGGTACGAGCTGTCCGGATCATTTTTTGCGAACGAAGGTGCGACCGCTGTTCGTGAAGTGGGATCCTGCGAGCGATGCGGGAACATTGCGCCCGGCGATTGATGAGGCGCTTGAGAAGTACCGCAGGGAGTATGGAGAGTACTACACGAAATTTGCGGAGCCGGCTTCTCCTGCTCAACGGGATCCGAACCCGACGGTTGTGCTCGTTCCGGGCGTGGGGCAATTCAGCTTTGGGAAGAACAAGGCCGAGTCTCGGATTACAGGCGAGTTTTATGTGAACGCGATTCACGTGATGGAGGGAGCGGCAGGGCTGGGTGGACTGAGCGCATGTCCTGACATTCTTCCTCAGGCCGGCGCGGCGGCGACGACAGAGATGTTCCAGATTCATGACAATTACGTGGCGCTGCCGACAAGGGAGGCATTTCGGATCGAGTATTGGGCGCTTGAGGAGGCGAAACTTCGCCGGCAGCCGCCGGAGAAAGAGCTGAGCAGGCAGGTAGCGCTCGTGGTGGGAGGGGGCAGCGGGATCGGCAGGGAAGTGGTGCGGATTGCGGCAGAGCGCGGGGCGCACGTGATTGTTGCGGATCGCGCGAGCGAGGCCGCAGAGCAGGTTGCGGAGGAAGTTCGGAAGGCGGCCGGGAAGGAAGCGGTTACGAGTTCCGCGATCGATATCAGCAAGCGGGAGTCGATTCGCGCAGCGGTGGAGAAGGTGATCCTGACTTATGGCGGTGTGGACATCGTGATCAATACGGCAGCGCTATTTCCGTCGTCGCCAAGCGGGGCGATCTCTGACGAGCAATGGGCGACAACACTCACGGTGAATGTGACGGCGAACTACCTGCTGCTGGACGAACTGGCGGCAATTTTCGCCGATCAGAATTTGGACGCGTCGGTTGTGCTGACGAGCAGCGCGAACGCGGTAGTTCCGAAGCGCGGCACCGAAGCATATGACGTGAGCAAGGCGGCATTGAGTCACCTGGTGCGGGAGTTTGCCGTTTCGCTTTCGCCGAAGGTCCGCGTGAATGGGATCAGTCCGGCGACGGTGGTGAAGGGATCAACGATGTTCCCGCGGGATCGCGTGATTGCCTCGCTGAAAAAGTACAAGCTGACGTTCGAGGAGAGCATGACGGATGAAGAGCTCCGGGGCGTGCTTGCGCAGTTTTACGCGCAACGAACACTTACGCACAAACCAATTGAGCCGGAAGACTGCGCGAAGGCGATTCTCTTTCTGGCTGGACCCCAGGCGCGCTGCACCTCAGGGCACTTGATCCCGGTTGACGGTGGCCTGACGGAGGCGTTCTTGAGGTAAGGGGAGAGTCAAGGTGCCTGGACCTCGAGGGTGAAGCCGGTGGAAGCTGAGCTTCCGGCGGACATCACGAACACAGTTGGCATATAGGTTCCAGTCATTGCCGCCGGGTTGGCTGAGAAGGTGAGTGAACCAGAGGGATTTGTATCGGAAGAGGCATAGGTCATGTCAAGTCCCGCGGGTAGTCCAATAGCGGAAACAAGGGCCGTTTCACTGGTCGATTGAATCTGGATGGGAATGGAAACTGACTTTGCGCCCGCTGTGACATGGATGTTGGAGACGGGCAGATAGACTGAAATAGGTCTCGGTGCTGTGATGCCACCTCTACCTCCACACGAGGAGAAAGAAAGAGGAAAGAAGCACAGCAGCGGCATCCAGAATCGAGTGTGTTGGCCCGACATGCCGTGATTTGCCATAGTTTCTCCTGTCTCGACGCGGCCTGTAGTCGGAGGAAGTCTATTCTCAGGTCGATTTGCTGGAAAAGGGAAGTGAAGATTCGGACCAGTTTCAGCTCGAATGTACTCGCAAACTCAAGGTTATTTCAATAGAGCATCTATTTGCTTTTTGATGTTGCGGTCCGCTATGATGGCTGCGCTCAAATGGGGAAGGTGTCGGAACGAATGACTCCCTCGGGTCTGATCAAAGCCGATGAAGCCAGATGTCTCGCAGTGGATCTTGGTGCGGGAAGCGGGCGAATCGTGCTCGGTGGGATTGAGGGAGGCTGCTGGAGATTGCAGGAAGTCGGCCGCTTTCGAACACCAACACGAACAGATCGTGCCTCGGGGTACCAATGCTGGGACATCGAGGAGATCGTCGCTCAGATTGAGGGAAACATTGACAGGGCGCACTCGTTCGACGAGGTCACCAGTATTGGAGTCGACAGCTGGGGTGTCGATTATGTGCTGCTGGATGAAGCCCTGGATCGTGTTGGTGTTCCAGTCTGCTACCGTGACAATCGAACAACCGGGGTGATGGAAGATCTTTGCGAGCGACTTTCGCGGAAGGAGATCTACCAGCGAACCGGCATCCAATTCCTCACTTTCAATACCATCTATCAGCTGGCTGCGTGCGTCGCGCAGCGTCCGGAATGGATCGACAGGGCCGCGCACTTTCTCATGATTCCGGATTATCTGCATTTCCGGCTTTGCGGTGTTGTCTCCAACGAGTACACCAACGCGACTACAACCCAGCTTTGCGGGCTTGACGGCGAGTGGGACAGATTCCTGATGGATGCAATCGGGCTGAAGCAATTGCTGATGAGGAGCCCAGTGGCCGCGGGGACGATGCTGGGAGATGGAACGGGAGCTGCGCGCGGGTTGAAAGTGGTTACTCCAGCGACGCACGACACGGGCTCCGCGGTAGCAGGCACGCCGCTGGAGAGCACGGACGAAGCTTATATCAGTTCCGGAACGTGGTCGCTGATGGGAATTGAGAGCATGACCCCGATTGCGAACGCCGATGCGATGCGCATGAACTTCACCAATGAAGGCGGTGTGGAGGGGCGTTTCAGAGTGCTCAAGAACATTATGGGCATGTGGCCAATCCAGCGCGTTTGCGAAGAAGAGCAGATCACCGACGTCGGCCCGGTTGTGGAGCAGGCCGCGCGGGAAAAATCGTGGCGATCCATCATCAACGTGAACGATCCGGAATTCTTGAATCCGGTGTCGATGACGAATTCGATTCGCGATTACTGCCGAAGATCGGACCAGCCTGTTCCGGAGACGGTGGCGCAGCTGGCGCGCTGCATCTTTGATAGCCTTGCGCTTTCCTATCGGACAGTGAAGGAGCAGCTGGAAGCCCTGTGCGGGCGAAAGCTGACGCGGATCCGAATCGTTGGCGGAGGGTGCCAGAACAAGCTGCTCAATCAGCTCTGTGCAGATGCTTGTGAGCTCACGGTGACGGCCGGTCCTGTGGAGGCATCCTCGCTGGGAAACCTCAGCTCACAGATGATTGCGCTTGGAATCATCGAAAATCTGAGTGCCGCGCGGGCGCTTATTTGTACCTCATTTGAATTGCACGAATATCATCCCCGGCATGCTGTACCCAGCGGTGTGCTCTCGCGCTTTGACGAACTGCTTGCGATGAGAGAGATGAAAGGAGAGACATGCGCGTGACGGAATCGAAGATCGAAGAGGCGTATGACATTGCTTGCGAGCGGTACGCCGAAAACGGCGTGAACACCGGAGAAGTGCTGCGTCAGCTGGATAAGGTGCCGATTTCAATCCAGTGCTGGCAAGGCGATGACGTTCTCGGTTTCGAAAGCGATGATGCCAGTTTGACGGGTGGCATCCAGGCGACAGGGAGCTATCCTGGCCGCGCACGAAATGTGGGCGAATTGCGTTCGGATCTTGAAGTGGCTCTGATGCTGATTCCGGGTGCGAAGAGACTGAATCTGCATGCGATCTACCTTGAAAGTAATGTGCGGGTTGAACGCGACAAGATTGAGCCGCGTCACTTCCAGGGCTGGATCGACTGGGCAAAGCAGAAGGGGCTTGGGCTCGATTTCAATCCGACATGCTTCTCGCATCCGAATAGTGCGCAGAATCTGACACTGAGCCACCCTGATAACGAGATTCGGAAATTCTGGATCGATCATTGCATTGCGAGCCGCCGCGTGAGCGAGTACATGGGAGAGCAGTTGAATACTGCCTCGATCATGAACATCTGGGTTCCCGATGGCTACAAGGACACGCCGGCGGAAAGGCTGGAGCCGCGGAAGAGACTGATTTCATCGCTCGATGCGATTCTCAGCGCGATGGATGGAAAGCATCACAAGGTGGCAGTGGAAGGGAAGCTGTTCGGAATCGGAGCGGAGAGTTGCACGGTCGGCTCAAACGAGTTCTACATGGCCTATGCCGCGACACGGAAAACGCTGCTTTGCCTGGATGCGGGGCATTTCCATCCCACGGAGAATGTTGCGGACAAGATCTCGACCTGCCTTTGCTTTCTCGACGAGATTCTGCTGCATGTATCGCGACCCGTTCGCTGGGACAGTGATCACGTTGTGCTGTTCGATGATCCGACGATCGCAATTGCGCAGGAGATCGTGCGATCGAATGGATTGGGCAGGGTGAATGTCGGGCTGGACTTTTTTGACGCCAGCATCAATCGCATCGCAGCATGGGTGATCGGGACACGCAATTTCCGCAAGGCCCTGTTGTTCGCCATGCTGGAGCCGCGGGAGTCGTTGAAGAAGGCGGAGAGCCGGTTTGATTACACGACACGGCTGGCTTTGATGGAAGAAGCCAAGTCACTGCCGTGGACGGCAGTGTGGGAATACTACTGCACAACCAAAAATGTACCGCCCGGAAGCGAGTGGCTGAGCACCATCGGCAAGTACGAGGCGGATGTGTCAAGCAAACGCGGCTAAGCTTCGCGCATTCGAGCGGTTGTTGCTTGTCTGACACTGCCGGCGGAGAGATTCGTAATATTCTGCGCAATACCGGCTGTGTTTCTGCCTGCAGGCTTTATGCTGTTCTTTGCTGTTTCACTATTGAAACATCGAGTGCAGGGAGAGCGAGTTGCCGAAAGCCAAGATCAAGCGCCTATATCTGATTCCTATACTTTCAAAGGGATTGGACGTGCTGGAACTTCTGGAGCAGGTCCATGGGCCCATCAGCCTTGAGGACGTGTACAAGAAGACGAATATCTCGAAGACGAGCGTCTATCGAATCCTGAAGACGCTGGTGCATCGCGGGTACGTTGCACAGACTCAGAACGGCCAGTACCGATTGGTTGCGAGACCCAGACGGCTTTGTTTCGGTTTCGCGGTGCAGAGCGCGGATCTTCCTTTTTCGCAGGCAGTGTCGCGCAGTGTGACCGCCGCGGCAGCAGCGGCAGGCATCGAGTTGCTGCTTCTCGATAATCGGTTCGATACAGAAACCGCAGTGCGCAATGCGGAGGAGTTTGCGGAGAAGCGCGTCGACCTGGTGCTGGAGTTCCAGGCTGAGGAATCTGTTGGTCCGAGAGTGGCAAATATATTCAAGAAGGCCGATATCCCTGTGATTGCGATCGATGTTCCTCACCCGAATGCAACGTATTTCGGGGTGGATAACTTCGAGTGCGGAGTGGAAGCTGGAACGCTGCTTGCTCAACATGCGCAGCGGAAGTGGAAAGGAAATGTTGACTGGGTCGTGGGCGTTGGCTTCAACGAGGCGGGGAGCTTTGTGCAGAGCCGGATCACGGGCGCCTTCGAAGCGGTGAGGCAGCGGCTGCGCAATTTATCGCTGGAGCGGTTTGTGCAGATCGATGGACGCGGGTCGAGAAATCCGAGCAGGCTGGCGGTTGGGGAGTTCCTCGAAGGGCACGAGGGCAGCCAGCGAATCCTTGTTGCCTCGGCTACGGATTCAAGCGCGCTGGGAGTGCTGGACGCCGCGCGTCAATGTGGACGCGAACACGACATTGCGGTGGTGGGACAGGACTGTATTCCAGATGCTCTTGAGGAAATGCGTTCAGGGCAAAGCGCTTTGATCGGCAGCATCTCGCATGAAGCGGAGACCTATGGACCGAGGCTGATCCAACTGGGGATCTCAGTGCTGCGTGGTTATGCGGTTCCTCCGTACAACTACGTGAAACACAAAGTGGTGACGCCGGAGACGCTGAACGGAGATCAGGGATAGAGCTGGATCGGTCGCGCGACTCAGGGCAGATAGAAAACTTCCGCGAGCATGGGGAAGCGTTCGCCGGGGCGAAGGCCTTCGATCGGAGCAAAGTAAGGAGCCATGGCGGCCTGCCAGCGCAGATTCACGGGATCGTTTTCGATCCGGCGCCAGGTTGATTCGAAGTCGTCAGCGCGAAGGGCAAGTATCAGCAGATCATCGCGGCGAAAGATGGAGTACTCGCTGATGCCGGCCTTCTTCAGGAGGGCCAGCATCTCCGGCCACACTGCGCGATGAGCGGATTCATAGGCGTCCTCTGTACCGGGGCGGAGGCGCAGCATGAAGGCGTAGCGGTTGGGTGTGCCTTTGGCCGCTGGAGTGGGATTCGGATTTTCGGCCATTTGATATCTGTGCTCCCTGAGACACAACAGCCAGGCGCGTTCCTAAGGAGTCTGCGCCTGGCTGCTAAATCTGTTGATTATTTAGCGATCGAGTAAATGGTGACCGGGCCGAGAAGGCCCGAGGGCAGCAATGGTGAAGTTGCCTTGTAGGGTTTCACATCAGCGAAGGTGATTTTGGTTGCGCCGGGCTGTTCGTCGCCGATCAGACGGTTGACCCAGGCATTGGTTACTTTGACCACAAGTTCGTTCGAACCGGACTTCACCGCGGAGGTGACGTTCACGCGATAGGGAGCATGCCAGACGATTCCGAGTGACTTGCCATTGATGGACACGTCAGCCAGATTCTTCACATCGCCGAGATCGATCCAGACCTGGGCGCCTTTCGTCAGCGAAGCCGCGGGGACGTCGAAGGATTTGGTGAAGGTACCAGTGCCGGAGAAGTACTTCACGCCGGCGTCGGAGTTGTCGCTCCATGAGTCCAGCTTATCGAGCGTGACGGAATCGGGCGCGCCGCGGCCGCTCTGAAAGCTGACCTTCCACGAGCCGTCGAGGGTGGCGAGATCTTTTTTCTGTCCAGCGGGAATGGTGCGATTGGATGCGGATGTGGACTTGCGGAAGACGACAAAGACGCTGCCCCAAGGTTCGAGATCGAGCGGAACTGTGGTGCGGCCATCGGCGATCTTGAAGCTGACTGGCTCCGACTTTCCGGTTTCGGCGTGCCAGAGTTCAGGTTCTTTTCCGGTAACGCGGAAAGTTGCGTCAACCTTGTGGCCGTTGTCGCCGCGGTTGTCGACGAAGTAGAGATCACCATCGCTGAGCCTGCGGTGGACGAACTCCAGACGGGTGTCTCCTTCGGGCTTGGTGTAGTCGAAGTCGGGCTCTACGTTCATTGTGTGGAAGACGTCGCCGAGGTTCTGGCCGGCGTAGACGGTGCCCTTGCCGACTTTGTGGGTACCGTTTCCGTCGCCGAACAGATCGTCATTCAGCTTTTTGAATTCAGCCTGATCGTCGGCGAGACTCGGGTCATCGTTGGGTTTGGGTCCGGCGACGACGGCTCCGTCTTCGACCAATTTGTGGATGGCGCGCAGCACGGGAAGAGACATGTGCTGGCTGTATGGATCGAGTCCGAGAAGGCGATAGCTCATGCCGGTCTTGGTTTCGATGCGACCGTTCACGACGTGCAGTTCGTTGATCAGTGCGTCGGCATTGACGTAATCGAATCCGTAGCCTGCCGGAACCTCGGGCGACTTCTTGTCGAAGATGGCGGTGAGGTTTGAATCTTCGCCGTAGAAGTAGACGAGGTCTGCGCCGAATTTGCCTTGCTGGAGCAGGTAGCTGGTGCGAGCGAGGTAATCGATCCACACGCCGGCATCATTGGCCCAGGTTTCGTTGCGATTGAACCACTGGCCGAAAGGTCCGAGTGTCATGCCCGGAGCCTTGCCGACCAAAGGCTGGTGAGCGGACTCGTGGATGACGAAGCGGTTGATGCCGTTCAGGAATTCTTGGTCAGCGGTTGGCTTCAAGGTTGCGGGTGACCACGCCCAGGGCGCTGCCGCGGCGGTCATGGATTCGGCGGCGGCCACGTTCTGGCCATAGATGTGAGCGACGGAGGCAGACTCGCGATCGTCAGCGTTATAGCCGTATGTCGGCTTGTTCACGCCGGGAGTCTGGGTCCACATGGCGCTCATGGGGACTTCGTTGTACTTCTTCACTTCCATGCCGTCTGCGATGAAGGCACGACGGCCTTCGTGCGATTCGCCGTAATGAGCCATGCCCCATTCATGCAGTGTGTCTTCAAGCTGGCCGTAATGCTCGGTTGAGGTGAGGTCGGCGATGGTCTTTCGGAAGTCCCAGAGGAAGCGATCGCTGGCTTCAGCGCTATCGACGATCTGGCCGGTAAGCACGGGAAGCCAGGGAACCGGATCATATCCGCGAAGCTTCTTGAACTGCGCGATCATGTTGTCGGTCCAGTTCTGCGAACCAGCTTCCCAACTGTCGTTGATTACGTAGTGAATGCCCTTTTTGCCGATGAGCCCGTCGCCCACTGTTTCCTTGTAGCTGTCGAGATACTTCTCGAAGTAATTTTTGACGAAGCGCCG
>Ga0070683_100002217_pt1 | contig 15393 bp, 14 predicted proteins | sample KBSC713LmetaG_FD_64662 | JGI IMG/M metagenome (GOLD analysis project Ga0070683, IMG submission 64662) | Corn rhizosphere microbial communities from Kellogg Biological Station, Michigan, USA - KBS C7.1-3L metaG | ecosystem: Host-associated > Plants > Roots > Rhizosphere ...
CAGCTCTGGATGACACTAGAGGCTTCCTCAATAACCTCCCAGCTGGAGCCATAATTGATGAGGCACAACGAGTGCCAGAGTTGTTCAGTTATTTGCAGCAGGTTTTAGATGAAAACTCCGAACGAGGAAGGTTCATTCTAACCGGCTCTAACAACTTTTTGATGCTTGAGAGCATTTCCCAAACCCTGGCGGGGCGGATAGGTTATCTCGAATTACTACCTTTTAGCTACGGCGAGATACGGAAAATCCCAGAACAGGATTTCCACCTGAATCATTTGATATTTTCCGGAGGTTATCCGGCTATTACATTTGATCACATCGATCCGGCATTTTGGTTTCCGTCGTACGTAAGAACATACATTGAACGAGATGTAAGACAGATCAAAAACATCACCAATCTTAACTTGTTTCAGAAACTTTTATACCTCTGTGCCGGTCGGGTCGGCCAGCAACTAAATCTGAACAACCTTGCCATAGAATGCGGTGTGGATCATAAAACCATAGGTTCATGGATGGGAATACTGCAGGCTAGTTATGTTATTCATCTATTGCCTCCCTTCTACAATAATTTCTCGAAGCGTATCATAAAATCACCGAAGTTATATTTCTATGACACCGGCCTTGCTTGCGCGTTGCTTGGAATAGATTCTTCTGCTGAATTAGAAAACCACGCCAGTCGAGGCGCCTTATTCGAAAATTATATAATAAACGAGCTGATAAAAAAACGCTTCAACAAGGGGCTGCGCAGCAACTTGTTTTATTGGCGTGATGTCAGCGGTCATGAAATAGATGTTCTTGCGGATCGTGGCTCTTCTGCCACGGCCATGGAATTAAAGTCAGGGATGACAGTCACTTCTGAATTCTTTAAGGGACTAGCTTTTTGGCAAGAGCTTACAAAATATACCAGGTCATATGTAATTTATGGCGGGGAAGGGACTCAAAAAAGAAGCAATGGAATGGAGGTAATTCCCTGGAACAAATTGGATATTTTGGAAGAAATTCTATAACGAAATCATATGTCCGTTAAGGATAGCGTAGCTCAAAAGGCAGGAAAAATAAAGAAGTTCCATTTCTCATAAGCCGTCAACGAAAAAGCCGCTGAAAAACAGCGGCTTAAAGATCAGTGGAGGTCAGGAGCCCAGTATCGAACACTTGCGCCACTATTCCGTATTATTAATAAACTAAAATTTACGGCTAATCAATTAATTGTAAAATCCAAGAAGGTTAATGCGTAGCACTTTTTGCCACCTCTAACAGTTCCTCCACCAGAAGCCGTCCGGCTAAACCCGTACCTTCAAAGTGTGCCCAGCGACACCACATGCCTCGAAGTCGTCCTCACCCAATCCACCGCACCTCTCCAGGTCCTGGCCATACGCCGTTAAAACCTATTCTTCCGACATCCATCATAACCGATGGCGCTGCACCCCAGTCCCCTTTCATTTTACCAAATTGACCCGATATCACTCGTGCGGAATTTTTCCGGGGAAGTTCGGACAAGTAGCGTAGGATCGCTTTTTTGTCAGGTTTCGGCAAGGCGGGATTGGTAGCTTGCCAACACCCTAATAAACAAAGAGTAAAAAAAGCGTGATGATCTTGCCCATGACAAGCAAATTAAGAAATACCCGCCATGCCAAAACCGCGCAAGCAATTCGGCAACAAAAAAGCCTTGTAAATATCTGATTTATAAGGCTTGGATGCTTGTGGAGATGATGAGGGTCGAAATAGATTGATTCATCGGCAATATATTACTGGTATGATCGGAAAAAGGATAAATCTATATAATTTCTCATTAAACATGTAATATATTGCCGATTTCCTTTATTTACCAAGCCTTTTACGTACTTTTGAATAAGATCAGCAATATATTACCGATGACATTGAAAGAATTAGGTAAATCAATAAAATTTCGAAGGGAATTCCTAAACCTCCGGCAAGAGGATTTGGCCGAGATGAGTGGGATCGCTATAAAAACCATTCATCTCGTTGAATCGGGCTCCGGCAATCCATCAATGGACACTTTGCGAAAAATTGCAACGGTTCTTGGGTTGGAGTTATCACTGCAAATTAAGAAGACGAATTGATGCCAAAAGCAGAAATCTATAATAACGGTGTATTGGCGGGATACCTGGAAAAAAATGGGCCGGAAGACTACCTTTTCACGTACGAGAATAATTATTGGTCAGACGCCTCTTTCCCTTCGATCAGCCTGACGCTTCCCAAAACGCAACAAATCTGGCGAAGTTCTACACTGTTTCCTTTTTTTGCCGGCCTGCTAGCAGAAGGAGTAAATAAAGATATTCAGTGTCGCCTGCTCAAAATAGACGAACGGGATGATTTTACTCGCCTGCTCAAAACAGCCAGCGAAGATACGATAGGTGCAATTACTGTAAAAGAGATGCAAGAATAACTATGCAATGTTACGGATGCTATAAACCGAATATCGAGGGCTATTGCCCGGCTTGCCGCAAACAACTTTTTGACGGCAAGCGAGTGCATACTGTGCTTCCCTTTGATACACCAAAAGCAGACAACCTGGAAATGTTTCAGGAAAAAACAAAAAGACTCTCCATCTCCGGTATTCAATTGAAGTATTCTCTCAAGTTGCAAGGAAAGGAGCTTGAATTGACCGAAAAAGATGGCCGCTATATACTAAAGCCGATCCCGCCTTCTACCCAACTAGTTGCCCGGGAACAGGCGCCGGAAAATGAACACCTAACCATGCAAATCGCGGCCCAGCTATACAGCATCCCAACAGCGAGCAACGGCCTGATCTATTTTAAAGACGGCCCACCGGCGTACCTGACTCGTCGCTTTGATGTTAAGTCTGTAGGGGGCAAATATCAGCAAGAAGACATGGCCCAACTTAGTGGCCGCAGTCGAAATACGCACGGAGAGCATTTTAAGTACGACGGTACATATGAAGAAATTGGTCGATTGATCGAAAAATATGTTGCAGCCTATCAACCCGCCTTGGAACAATTTTTCAGATTGGTCGTATTCAACTACCTTTTTTCAAATGGGGATGCACATCTTAAGAATTTCTCTCTGATTCAAACGGATATGGGCGATTACACATTATCGCCCGCTTATGACCTGATGTGCACGGTCCTCCACACGCCGCTGGAATCGGACACGGCCCTGGACTTATACAAAGACTCTATGGATAGCCAATTCTACAATATATTCGGATATTATGGACAGGCTGATTTCCGTACGCTGGCAGATAAGATCGGGATAATCCCTTTAAGACGGGACAGGATCTTAACTAAAATGTTATCCGCAACAGAGCAGGTTTTGCAAATGGTCCAACACTCTGCCTTAAGTGAAGAAACAAAAAGAAAGTACACAGATGCTTATCATGACAAAGTAATCAGGATGGGCATGACAAAAGAGATGATTGGCCGGGCGATGAATCCACAATACCCAGGAGTATACTCCGTAACAGATAAGCCGACGAAATTAACTTTCCCTGGCAGGAAGGTATTGACAGGTTTTTTTGACTTCACTACTCAATCAGACGTCCTGGAAAAAGAAAACAAGTATACATTTGTTGAAATGAGTAATTCCAAACGGTACCGCGATACGCACGATATGCAATATGTGACCATTGTGGAAGGTGACCTGCTGCAAAAGGTGGAATATCCGGCAGAATAATTAATCATGCCCCCGCAGGCCATCGATTTGACCGCATGCCATTTGCAAAAAGCCGCTGAAAATCGGCGGCTTAAAGAGCGGTGGAGCTGAGGGGACCCGTATCGACGTTTTGCAACATTCAAAACACTTAGTTTAGCGAAATCAAATAAGGCCTTAAAATACCACGCTATGGGCTTCTTTGATCGATTCAAAAAAAAATCACCTTCCGGAGACCGGAAGGCGCATTCGTTTTAAATGCGCCTTTACTTATATGTAGCCCGCTGGGCTCTTTAAGCGTGGACTGGAACCTGCAGAGCTTCTTTCACGCGGCTCCACCTCGCCGGGATCAGTGTCTTTTCCGCGAGCTGTCGGAAGTTCTCAACGACTATAGGCGGCGCAACCTTTTCCATTCCTTTATACCAGGTGATAATCTCGTGAACGGCCAACCCTTTCAGCATCCACGCGGAAATCAACATATTCTCATCCATCGGTATCGAACTGCCAATCTCCCTCACTTTTTGAAGCAGCTGTTCATCACTGAAGTGTTGCCAAAGCACGGCATTGATCAGGGTCTCCTCCTTTTTCATGTGTTCTACATTGAAAGCGAGAAAGGAATTGAATGCCTGGAGCAATTCATTGCCGGTCCAACTATTTTGTGACGGAGAATCGGCTTCCGCGAGCGCGTTCACGCGTTCCTGAAGCTCATCAGACAATTGCTCGTCAGTCTGATGCTGGCTTTCGAAATCAGCCACTAATCCCGGCGCGAACCCGGCTATCATGGGGAAGATCCGGTGGTCTTCCGTGTGCGCGTGAAACGCAAAAGCCTCGATCAAAAATCCGATCCGGTCGGTGATTCTCTCTTTTTCTTCCTTTTTGGTAAAATCGGTGTGTTGGAGTAACAATGCCGTATCATACAGCAATGCGCGGAGACCTTTGTGGATCTGATTGAAGGGATTGAATCGTAACGGCTGCATATATAAGATTTTATTGCAAAATACGATTGCCGGCCTTAGCGGAGAATATAACGTTCGTTATATGAATATCCGCGCGGTTTCCTATCTTTAGTATACCGACCATGAAGATCTCTGCTACCTGCCGGTCCCGCCCGATTCGCCTGTGCGCCTCACCGATTTCTCTTCCGCCCATCCGGATCCCGCTGACTTTTGCTCTATTGGCGGCTATGATGATTTGCCGGTCCGCATCGGCCCAGAACAAACATGATTCAGACAGTCTATTGAATATATTGCGATCCGGCAGACAGGATACGGTCACGGTCAGCGTACTGCTCACTTGGGGAGACCGCTATAGCATCCGGGCGCCGGACTCCGCGGTATTCTATTTCGAAAAAGCCCATCTGCTTGCCTTAAAACTACACTGGCTCAGAGGGGTGGCTGGCTATGACAGCCACATCATCAAGATACTGGACGACCGCGGAAACTACCAGGAGGCGCTCAAGCTCTGCCAGGACGCCGTCCGGATCTACAGGGACAGCGGGACGCGCGAAGACATGGTCCGGGCCTCCAACAATCTCGCCAATGAATACCAATATCTCGGAGATCTGAATGCCACCGTAGATAACTATATGAATGCGATCAGGCTGGCGGAGACACTGACCAAACGGCGGTACATGAAGATACTCACCAATAATCTGGCGTCTGTCTTCTACGAACTCGGGCAGTATGACAAATGCTACAGCTACGCCTTACAGGCTTATCACATTGCAGGTGAGCTGAAAGACACCGAAGGCATCGCCAGCAGTCTCGTCAACCTTGGTCTGAGCGAGGGTCACCTAAACAGAACGGACTCGGCGATGAAACATTTCCGCGAGATCGTGCGGGTCGGCCGGCGGCTGGACGACTATACCTTGCTCTGCGACGCCTACGTGAATATTGCAAGCATCTATATCCGGCAACACAGGTCCGCCCTGGCGAAACCCAAATTCGACAGCGTCCTCTTTCTTGCCAATAAGTATGACAACCCCAACTATCGAATGCTGGCGCTGTCCGGACTGGCGGACGTCGCCACCGAAGGCCGTGAATGGCCGGTGGCCGACCACTATACAAAGGATGCGATCGGAATAGCCGCTTTCCTCCGGGACCGCGACGACCTCGTGCAGCTGCTGGACAAAGAGGCCACTATCCGCGAAAAGATGCTCGATTGGAAAGGAGCACTGTCCTTTCGGAACCGGTTTGATACGCTGAACGACTCGTTACTCAATGAAAAGACGCGCGACCACATCAATGACCTCGAGACGCGTTATCAGGCGGCCAGGAAAGACCATGCACTGGCACAGCAGCGTCTGCAACTGGCACAGACAAAAGAGATTGTTCGCAGGCGGGATACCCAGCTGGTCATCCTGACGGGTGGACTGGCCGCACTGATTATCCTATTGTTATTAGCCTGGCGGCTATTCCGTCAACGCCAGAAACTGAACCGCCAGGCTTTGATCACCCTGCAAAAGGAGCAGGAGGTGACGGTGCTGAAGGCAGTGCTCGAAGGCCAGGAGGAGGAACGTCAGCGTATCGCGAGGGAACTCCACGATGACATGGGTGCGGGTCTCACGACGATCCTTTATCTTAGCCGGCAACCAGAGACAGCCAGCGCCTCCCCCAGCAGCGAAAAGATCGCCCGCACCGCGGCAGGCCTCGTCGATACGATCAATGAGATCATCTGGTCCATGAACCAACGATACGACACCCTTGAGGACCTGGTGACTTTCATCCGGCGGCAAACCAGCCAGCTACTCGAGATCAATGGCGTCGACTACAGCATCGAGATCCCCGAAACGCTCCCCGAAGTCCGCCTTCGCGGAGAATTGCGCCGTAATATCTATCTCGTCGTGAAAGAAGCGATCAATAATGCACTAAAGCACGCGAATGCGACCTTCATTTCCCTTCATATCGATGTCGATTCGGGGCTGCATATCCGGGTCCAGGACAATGGTGCGGGTCTGCTGGCCACAAGGGGTCATAAAAACCGGACAGGCAATGGCTTGGCCAATATGCAGCAGCGGATGGGCAAGGTGGGTGGCACGATATCCATCGTTTCCGACGGAGGCACCCTGATTCGGTTATCCGTTCCGATATGACCTTCGTTATATTGCGGGTCCGGCCGGAAACCGTATTTTTATGTCATGACATCCATTGGCGTCAGTATTGTCGAGGATATCGCCGATATACGACACGGGCTGGAACGCATCCTCTCCGGCGCTCCCGATTTCCTTCTCCTCTCGTCGTACGACAACGCGGAAAACGCCATCACCGCGTTGCCTGATATTCAACCAGATATCGTGATCGCCGATATCCAGCTGCCGGGATTGAGCGGTATCGACTGTATCCGTCGCGTAAAGGCCGTCTGCCCTTCCATCCAGTTCATGATGTTCACCATTTCCGAAGACAGCGAGCAAGTCTTCGAAGCATTGGAAGCCGGCGCCAGTGGCTATCTCCTGAAACAAACACCGCAGGACCGGATCCTCGATGCCGTCAGGGAGCTGTATCAGGGCGGATCGCCGATGAGCTCGGGTATCGCTCGGCGAGTCGTCAGCTCGTTCCACAAGCGGTCATCCCAATCAGGAGCCCCTGACGTTCTTTCGGCGCGTGAGAACGAGGTCCTGCAATTGCTCGCAAAAGGCCTTTTGTACAAAGAGATCGGCCTGCGCTTGCAGATCAGCACGGGGACCGTGCGCCAGCACATCCATAGGATCTATGGCAAACTTCAGGTCCAAAACAAAACGGAAGCCATCAACAAGGCGTTCGGAAAATAGCCTGCCGCACCCTCACACCGCAGGTGTATGACGAACGTTCTATTTGTGCGAAAATGATTGGGTCCTAATTTGCCGGACCAAGCAACGATCATGAAAAAAATCTTCAAATTCGCGCTGATCATTCTCGGATCAATCATCGTTCTGGCCTGCGCCCTGGGATTTTATGTAAAGGAAGCGCTCCCCGACGTCGGACCGGCCCCGGAAATCGCGGTCAAAGTCACGCCTGCGCGGTGGCATCGGGGGCACTATCTTTGTAGCCACGTCGCAGGATGTATGGTCTGCCACAGCACCCGCGATACGGGTTTGTTTTCGGGGCCTGTGGTCCCGGGAACATTGGGAAAAGGCGGCGAGCTCTTCGGCCGCGATGAAGGGTTACCCGGCGACATCTACGCACCCAACCTGACGCCGTATAATTTGCAAAATTGGACCGACGGAGAAATATACCGTGCCATCACCAGCGGGGTGAGCAAGGACGGGCATGCCTTATTCCCCCTGATGAACTATCCGGCCTTCGGGCGCCTTGACAAAGAAGACATCTACAGTATCATCGCCTATCTTCGTGCCCTTCCTTCCATTTCGAACGACGTTCCGAAAACACGGCTTGACTTTCCCGTCAGCCTCCTCGTCAATACGATGCCCAGGCAGGCCGAGCCAGTGCAGACGCCTGACACTAACGATGCCGTCGCCTATGGAAAATATCTTGTGTCGATGGCCAACTGTGCGGATTGCCACAGCCCCATCAACAAAGGCCGGGTCGTGGAAGGACTGGAGTTTGCCGGCGGACGCGAATTTCGTCTGGCGTCCGGAGCGGTCCTTTACAGCCCTAATCTGACTCCGGACAAAGAGACAGGCATCGGAACCTGGACGCGGGAGATATTTATCCGTCAATTCAAGCAATATGCTGATAGCAGCTATGTCCCGCGGCGGCTGGCTCATGGTGAAAAGCGGACCCCGATGCCATGGGTGGCTTTTTCCGGCATGCGGGAGAAAGACTTGAGCGATATTTATGCGTACCTCCAATCGCTGAAACCCATCCACCACGGCGTCGGACGCCAATAGTCAGATACTCATGGACAAATCATTTTTTGTAGACCACAAGGGGTTTCCCACGGACACTGTTTTCCTGGGATGGCAAACTGATGCAGTACCGGATTATAGCAGTGAAATGATCATCCCAAAAGGGTGTGTCGAGATCATCTTCAATTTTTCCCGCGATAAGATAACCTATTGTCCGGGAGGAAATACGGAGAGCGTCTTGCCGCGCTGTTTCATTAGTGGGATCAATACCGCCTCCTTCATCTTGAAACATTCGTCCCATCACGCCTTTTTTGGATTGAGGCTTCAACCACAGGTCATTCGACATCTGTTATACGTCCCGTCAGGGGAATTCAAAGACAAAACCATTGACCTCACCCTAATAGATTCTGTATTCAACCAGCTTTGGCATCATTTATATCGCATCGGTTTTGACCAGCGGATCGCATTGATGAAAAAATGGATCCACCGGGCTTACACGGCGCCCCGCGATCTGGATAAGGCTATAGGCGGATTCCTTGGAGAACCGATCCGCGATTTGACCGTGGCCCAACTATCGGAACAGTTCTGTTCATCTCAGCGCAACCTGACGAGAAAATTTAAAGAGCTATTGGGTATGTGCACGGAAGAAGCACTATTATATAAAAAATATCTTCAATCCCTCGAACTGGTCCATCATACCAACCAACCCCTTACTGGAATTGCCTATCTAAGCGGCTTCTATGACCAATCGCATTTTACCAGGGAATTCCGGCGATACACCGGACTCACACCCAAAGAATACCGAAAACGCAAAGGCCCGCTTTGCGGTCATATTTACCGGCAAAGCGTCTCCATCCTGGAATAACGCAACATGGTCCACGTACCGCGCTTTTTTGGCGGATACATCCTATTTCAGCCACGGAAAAAGGCTCATTTTTGTAGAAAAATGAAAATGTACTTTCTTTATGCCTCCATCGCTATTGCTGCAGGTCTCGTATTTGTCAATTCTTATAATTCCCTGATAGATGTAAAGTCATGGGGATCCGATATTCCTTCTTCCCTTATAACTGCCCGTTCCTATTTTAGGGTGGTCAATCCAGGAGTGTTCTTTCGGTCAGTCTCTCCTTTGAATCAGGTTATCGCATTGATCTGCCTGATCCTATTCTGGAAAACTACTCCTTCCATCCGTATCACCCTGGCTTCAGCCTTGGTCTTGTATATCATGGCGGACGTCCTCACGTTTGCCTATTTCTACCCGCGGAATGATATCCTGTTTATCAGCAATCCTATTCAAGATAGGCATATCCTGGAAAAGATTTGGAAGGACTGGCGCACGATGAACTGGGTAAGGACAGCTATCGTTCTTGCAGGACTGCTTTTGTCAATGATCTCCCTCCATCGGTCTTACCTGCAAAAGTAGCCAGGAATTCGACCTGCTTTTCTTTGGCGATTGACTCACTTTCGAATTCTCCTTTAGAAAATGCAAATCTTGGCCGCGCGGCAAGAATACCGTGTTTTTTAATGTCGTTTACTTAGGGATGAGTCTATAACTGAGATTTTAATAAAATCAACCGGCCGAGCAAATTGGTTTGGATCACCAAGTCTTCCGTTGACGCCATCCCGGCAATCCCCAGGTTGAGCGTCGCTATCTCAATGGGCCGGCGGCTTCGAATGTCTTGTAAGGTAGATATAAAGTTCCCGTCTGAGGAGCGGCTGATCAGCAGCAGGCTGATGATCGCCTTCTTCCAAATGACAGGCTGAATGTTAGGTTCAACCCTAAAGCCAAAATAGCGGGTATTAAGTAAACTGATGATATGATCGAGTGAAGATTGTCCAAGCCATTTTGCAAGAGCACAAGTGGTGAGTAGCCAATTTTGTCCTTCAAAGCATCAGCTAAAGCCGCATTACCAGGAAACATCGACTCATCCGCACGGCCTTTGATAGCTCTTCACACTATGAAAATTGGGCCATATCGAACACTCGACCCATTTCCGGAACTCAGCTACAACGAATTGATAATGAGAGAAGCAATCTTTCGTAAAGCGCGGCAATTTTGCAAATCCCTCGTGAGCTATAAAATAAAAGCCGCTGAATACCAGCGGCTTAAAAAAAGTGGAGCTGAGGGGAGTCGAACCCCTGTCCAAACATAATCGCCAAAGGCTTTCTACATGCTTATCCCGGCATTGCTTGTCGGGAGGCGGCCGGGGCCGGACAAACCAACCTCCTCCTTAGCTGAATGGTCTTAGGCAACGATCACAGCCTTTCGTTGCAGCATCCTGTATTTGTTTTGAGTCGGCGGCGCAGCTTGGTAACAGGCGAACCTGCCAGCGCGGCCCAAATGACTATCTAATCACTGATTAGGCAGCCATGGCATACTGAGTATTGCCATTTGAAGTTTGAATATTCAGATTAACGTGCTAATTATCCAACGCACGACATGCTTACACCTTCAAAGATCTATGCTGTCAAAACCGGGCAGCCCCATAATTTTCAATCCCGGCCAGCCATCCGCGGCCGCCTGGGCGAACGACAAATATACAAATATTTCAGGCAACAGACAAGCGGCAAGCGGCAGCGGCAAGTGACGGTTTACTTGAACTTGAACGCATGGAAGATATCCAGCCCGAGCGCATAGACCATCAGGCTGAACAGCAATACCATGCCTACCATCTGCGCATATTCGATGAACTTGTCGCTGGGTTTCCGGCCCGATATGATCTCCACCAGCGTGAACAGCGCATGCCCGCCATCCAGCGCGGGGATAGGCAGCACATTCATAAAGGCCAGCAGGATACTGAAGATCCCCGTCAGGGTCCAAAAGCTCTGCCAATCCCATTCCGACGGGAAAACACTCGCGATGCTGATGACGCTGCCCAGTGAATCCTGCGGCTTCACCTCCTTGGAAGTGAAGATCAGCTTCAGATTATGGATATAGTCGCTCAGCGTCTCGATACTTTTATGGACGCCCGCAGGAATGGCCTGCAAAAAGGTATAAGGAATATGCACGTACCCCAGGATGTCTTCCATCGATTTATAATGAATGCCGGTGCCCTTCTTCTCATCGAACGCCACGAGGGCCTGAACGGTGTCCCGACCGCGCCGGAATGTCAGCGCCCGCGTATCCTTCTTACTTCTCTTCAGATAATCGAAGGTGGTGTCCTTGCCCAGATCGGTGATATATTGCAAAGGATGGCCCTCCAGACCGATCAACGTGTCGCCCGGCCTCACATCGCCCTGTATCACCTTGCAACTCGGCAACAGCGAATCGACGACGATGGGATAGCGGACATAGGCAAGACCCTGGAGCCTGTTCTTATTCAGCTGGCTGATCAGACCGGGTGGAACGGTGAGGTTTACCCGATGCCCGTTGCGCAGCACGGTGACCGTCTTCGCTTCGCTCATGATGATCTCCGAACCCGCCTTACCCTGCCTTTCGATAGGCCTGCCTTCGACGGCCACGATATTATCGCCGTCCTGCATACCCATTCTGCGGCCGAGACTGTCCGCAAACATGCCGTATTTATTAAGATTGGCGACAGGCACATATTTCTCTCCCCACACCCACATGATCATGATAAAGATGGCAAAGGCCAGCAGCACATTGACGGTTACGCCGCCCAACATGATGATCAGCCGCTGCCAGGCAGGTTTGCTGCGGAATTCCCAGGGCTGCGGAGGCTTTTGCATCTGCTCTTTATCCATGCTTTCATCGATCATCCCCGAAATCTTCACATAGCCGCCGAAGGGTATCCAGCCCAACCCATATTCGGTCTCACCTATCTTCTTGCGAAAAAGCGAGAACCAGGGATTGAAGAACAAATAGAACTTCTCTACCCGGCATTTGAACCAGCGCGCCGGGAAGAAATGGCCCATCTCGTGAAGGATCACCAATATTGAGAAAGATAAGATGAACTGCAGTATTTTAGTTCCGATAGAAGCCCACTCGATTGCTAATAGTGCCATATTTATCAAATATCAGGAAAATTTCCGGTCCGGGGGCCTTCCCCACGGTCAATTCACAATTTGATCAGCGAAGCCGTGAAGGTACGGGCCTCTCCATCGCTGTCAAAATATTCCTGAAGGGTGGGATGTTCGATAAACGGCATCTCCTGCATCGTCCGTTCGACCAGGTCGGTCATATCCAGGAAACCGATCCGGTTGCGCAGGAACGCGAAGACGGCGATCTCATTGGCTGCGTTCATGACACAGGGCAGATTGCCTCCCTTCCGAAGCGCTTCGGTCGCCAGCGCAAGGTTGCGGAAGGTGCGGGTGTCCGGATCCTCGAAGCTCAGGGTATTGGGCTTACGGAAATCATACCGCGGAAAATTGCTGGCCAGCCGCCGGGGAAAGCTAAGAGCATACTGGATCGGCAGCTTCATATCGGGCAGCCCCATCTGGGATTTTATGCTGCCGTCCTCGAACTGTATCATGCTGTGGATAATGCTCTGAGGATGAATTACTACCTGTACCTGCTCGGGTCGGAGGCCAAACAGCCATTTGGCCTCGATCATCTCGAGTCCTTTATTCATAAGGGTTGCCGAGTCGATGGTGATCTTGGCGCCCATGTTCCAGTTGGGGTGCTGCAAGGCATGATCGCGTTTGACATTGACGAGAAAATTGGGTTTTTTACCCAGAAAAGGTCCGCCGGAAGCCGTGAGGATGATCTTTTCGATACGGTTCCTGGTCTCGCCGATCAAACACTGAAAGATAGCCGAATGTTCCGAGTCGACGGGAATGACGGGCGCTTTGCATTCCAACGCTTTCTGCATGACGATATCGCCTGCTACGACGAGGGTCTCCTTATTCGCAAGGGCAATGGCTTTGCCGTTCTGGATGGCGCTCAGCGTCGGCCGCAGACCCGCGAAACCCACGATGGCCGCGAGCATCATGTCATAGTTGTCCAATGCCGCCACCTCTTCCAGCGCTTTCTCGCCCGCATAGACCTTGATGGGATGCCCGGACAATGCGGATTTCACATGCGGATATTTCCTTTCGTCGCCGATGACGACGGTGTCGGGCTTGAAATGGAGGGCCTGTTTGATGAGCAGTTCATCGTTGGACTGGGCGGTGAGTACCTCTGTGCTGAATATGGATGGATGGGCATCGATCACCTCGAGCGCCTGCTTGCCGATAGAGCCGGTAGATCCGAAGAGAGCTATGCGTTTTTTGGGCGTGGCGTTTGACATGGTACACGTTATTCAGTATACTTTTCCAGTTCGGAGGCCAGTTTGCGGTCATTGCTGAGACGGGGTACTTTGTTCTGTCCACCCAGCTTCCCCACCGATTTCATGTAATCGATGAACCCGTGTTTCTTCACCGGCCGTATTTTCAGGGGCTGCAGGATATTGCCCGTGATCAGATCATCGTAATAGATATTCTTCTCGCGGAGATGATGTTCGACCTGTCCGGCAAACGCAGCCAGATCGATCGGCTTGTGATCGAACTCCACGAACCATTCGTGATAAGACTTGCCTCTTTCCTGCTGGATCATCGGGGCGACCGTGAACTCGGTGATATGAAGACCCGCTTCCTCGGCGGCTTTCATAAGACTGTATTCCACTTCTTCGCCGATGACGTGTTCGCCGAACGCCGAAATATAATGTTTGGTGCGCCCCGTCACGATCAGCCGATATGGCTCTACCGAGACGAAACGGACCATGTCCCCGATGCTGTAACCCCAGAGACCGGCATTCGTATTGACGACGAGTGCGTAGTTCTCGCCGGTCTTGACATCTTTCAGCGATATCCGTGCCGGGTTTTCCTTGCCTAGTTCGGAAGAAGGGATGAACTCGAAAAAAATGCCGCTGTTGGTGTTTACCAGGAGGCCCTCTCCTTCCCGCGAGTCCTGGAAGGCAAAGAACCCTTCGGAGGCGGGGAAGGTCTCGATCGTATCGACCTTTCTGCCGATGCTTTCGAAGAGACGGTGTTTATACGGTTCGAAATTGACGCCGCCGTGTACCAGCACGGAGAAGTGAGGGAATATGTCTCCGACAGGCATGCCCTTCAATTCCGTGAGCCGGTCGAAATACATCTGCACCCAGGGCGGAATGCCGCTGATAAGGGTCATGTCCTGCCCAATGGTCTCCTCCACGATCTTATCCAGCTTGGTCTCCCAATCTTCGATACAGTTGGTCTCGTAAGACGGCAGCTGATTTGTCCTCAGATAGCCGGGAACGTGATGGTTGACGATGCCGCTAAGCCGTCCCGTAGGAATACCTCCCACCCGTTCCAGTTCGGGTGACCCCGACAGAAAGATCATCTTCCCGTCGGAAAAGGCGGTGTTCCCGGTAGATGCCATATAGCACAGGAGCGCATTTCTCGCCGTGTTGATATGGTTGGAAATGGAGTCCTTGGAGATGGGAATGTATTTGATGCCGCTGGTTGTGCCGGACGTCTTGGCGAAATAGATGGGGAGACCTTTCCACAGCACATTATGCCGGCCTTCCTTGATCAGGCTGATATAGGAGGCGAACTGCTCGTAATCCCTCACGGGTACCGCCTGCCGGAACTCTTCATAGGTCTTCACCTCTCCCAGCCGATGCTCCTGCCCGAAGACCGTCTTGCTGCCAACCTGCAACAAGTTCTTCAATATCGTCTCCTGATCCGCGAGGGCCGTCATCATCCCCTTCTGGATACCCTTATACACATAGGATGCAAAAGGCCTTGCAAGGAATGATTTGATCTTCATATTCATGCGGGCAAACCTACATTAAAATGAACAAACTGCAACCGCCGGTTCGGCGAGTCCATTGAAAAATTTAATGGCCCGATCGACGATCGCAATCGGGCAGCCCGCCGGCCTCCCAATAATGTGGAAAATGGGCCGAAAAGCCTCGCACGGGCCCCGGATCGAAAAAATGGGGTATTTTTGAGGTTTAAGACCATTTTTTGGTCGCCAAACCTTCTTTTTATCCTCCTTTTCCCCTAACTTTGCAGCCCTAATAATCTTTTTATGTTAGCAGTCGTGAAAATAGCCGGCC
>Ga0070683_100002218_pt1 | contig 15392 bp, 9 predicted proteins | sample KBSC713LmetaG_FD_64662 | JGI IMG/M metagenome (GOLD analysis project Ga0070683, IMG submission 64662) | Corn rhizosphere microbial communities from Kellogg Biological Station, Michigan, USA - KBS C7.1-3L metaG | ecosystem: Host-associated > Plants > Roots > Rhizosphere ...
AGTATTTTCCCGCTCCACCTGAGCCGCGTCGCAGGCGATACGCGTATACGCGGATAGGATAGGCGTATTCGAGCGCCTCAATGGGCGTGTTCATGGTATTGCTCATGTGGGTATGCACGCCTGAGAGTCCGTCGCTCGTTGGCGAGGCGCCCATGCCGCCCCCCATCGTCTCATAATAGGCGAATGGCTGGCCGCTGCGTGGATCGCGCCCGCCCGCTGTCACGTTGTTCATCGTTCCCTGGCTGGCTGCAGGGATGACCTCAGGTAGCGCCTGCGCCAATGCCCCGAGGATAACGTCGGTAATGCGCTGCGATGTCTCGACATTCCCGCTCGCCACCGCGCATGGAGGCAACGCATTGACGATGGTACCAGGTGGAGCAATGACGCGCACTGGCGCGAATGTGCCGGCGTTCGCCGGCGCGTCCTCTGGCATGAGACAGCGAACAATGTAGTAGGCCGCGGACTTAGCGACAGCTTCCACGGTGTTGACGTTGCCTGTTGTCTGCGGGCTACTGCCGGTGAGATCCACCGTGAGGCTGGAGGCCGCCACCGTTACGGTTGCGGTAATCGTCAGTGGCCCCTCGCCAAACCCATCGTCGTCTAGATAATCAGTCATGGAATAGACGCCGTCGGGTATCGTCTCAATGGCGGCGCGCGTGATGCGCTCAGCATAGGCGATCAGCGCTTCAGTGTGCGCTTCCACGACGGGCAGTCGCCAACGGCTCACGAGCTCAGCCATGCGCAGCGTAGCGGTTCGATTCGCGGCCGTCTGGGCGGCCAGATCGCCGCGCCGCTCATGTGGCGTGCGCACATTGCGCAGGATGAGCGCCAGCGCCGCCTCATTCGCTTGCCCCGCCTCCCACAGCTTGATTGGCGGAATGATGATGCCTTCCTGGTAAATCTCCGTCGCGGTTGGCATCGAACCCGCCGAGATTCCGCCGACATCCGCATGGTGAGCGCGGTTGGCGGCAAAACCGATGAGGCGTTGCTCGCCATCCACAGAGACGTGGATCGGCGCGACGAGCGTAATATCCGGCAGATGAGTGCCGCCACAATACGGATCGTTCAGCGCGACGACATCACCCGGCGCGAAGCTCGAGAAACTACGGAGCGCCGCCGAGACGGAATCGGGCATCGAACCGAGATGCACGGGCATATGCGCCGCCTGCGCGATCATTCGCCCGCTTGCGTCAAACAGCGCGCATGAGAAGTCTCGCCGCTCTTTGATATTTGGCGAATAGCTGCTACGTGTCAGCGCCACGCCCATCTCTTCCGCGATGGCTGTTAGCGCGCTGCGGAAGATTTCGAGCGTGATCGCGTCCACCACAGGACGAGTCGACATAGGCCCCTCCTTAGTCAGCGCTCGCGGACTTCACGGTCTTCGTGTGCCGCGCCTGCTCTCGCAGGCGCGGCTGGGCCAGGATGGCGCCTGTAGCGTCTACAGTGGCGCTCCAGTCCGGTGGTAGCACGGTCGTCGTATCGTACTGCGCGACAATCGCCGGCCCCGTGAGGGCGGCGCCGGGCGTGAGCCGCTCACGCAGATAGACGGGTGTTCGGCGCCAGATGAGCCGACTGTCCGCGCCACTGAACGCCACGCGATGTGAACTGCGCGCCGCGGCGCGCGACGCCTCCTCGTCGGTCTGGCGCGGCATGGGTGGCGTGTCCACGCGCCCACGCGCCTTGACCCGCACATTCACGATCTGAACGGGTTCACGTTCATCGCTGTAGCCAAAGCGCCGCGCGTGCGCGTGGTGAAAGGCGCTCGCCATGTCGGCCCCATCATCGAATGGCACGGTCAACTCATACGATTGGCCCGCGTAGCGCAGGTCCAGGGCGCGCTCGATGAGAATGCGCCCCTCAGCGCAGCCCTCGTCGATGAGATCAAGCCGCCCCTGCTCTGCGAGCTTTGCCAGCTCCGCCGTGATGACCTCAGGGCTGCCAGTGAGTGGCAACATGATCGTGCGGACATAGTCTTTGACGATATCCGCAGCCAGCATCCCAAAGGCCGAGAGGACGCCTGCGACCGGCGGGATGAGGACGCGCGGAATGCGCAGCGATGCGGCGAGTTCGCAGGCGTGCAGCGGGCCAGCGCCACCAAACGCCACCAGCGTGCACTCACGCGGATCATAGCCGCGCTGCACCGAGATGACGCGGATGGCGCTCTCCATATGCGCAGTGACGATGCGCAGCATCCCCAGAGCGGCCTCCTCTGGCGACAGCGCGAGTCGGCGCGCGATCTTCGAAACAGCCGCGCTCGCCGCGGCAGGGTCGATGGGGAGCGCGCCGCCAAGCACATGCTCAGGAATGATCCTGCCCAACATGATGTTCGCATCCGCGACCGTGGGCTCAGTTCCGCCACGTCCGTAGGCCGCCGGGCCGGGGTTGGCGCCCGCCGAAGCCGGGCCAACGCGCAGCGCGCCGCCAGTGTCGAACCAGGCGATGCTGCCGCCGCCAGCGCCCACCGTGTGAATGTCGATCATTGGCAGGCGCATAGGGTAGCCACTGACGCTGCCCTCAGAGGTTTCCGCGATCGTTCCCGATACGTGCGCGACATCGGTGGAGGTACCCCCCATATCGAACGAGATAATCTGTTCGAAGCCGGATGCCTTCGCCATGAACGCCGCGCCAACCACACCTGCCGCCGGACCGGAGAGCAGGGTGCGCGCAGCCTCGCGCCGCGCAGTCGCGGTCGAGATCGAGCCACCGTTTGATTGCATGACGCGCAGCGGGGTGTCTAGCGGCAAGCCGCCCTCCAGTTGTCCGAGGTAGCGGTCGATGATCGGCCCGACATAGGCGTTGAGGACGACCGTGCTGGCGCGCTCATACTCACGAAACTCCGGCAGCACATCGGCTGACGCCGAGACATACAGCCCCATCGCTCTCGCCTGCTCTGCGATGATGCGTTCATGCTCAGGATTGACGAAGCTGAACAGCAGGCAGATCGCCACGGACTCCACCTGCTCGCGCGCCAGCGCCGCCAGCGCCTCGGTCACAGACGCATGGTCGATCGGCAGAAGGGCATGTCCGCGCTCGTCGAGCCGTTCGCGCACCTCCAGGCGCAGTTGCGCCGGTACCAGTGGGGCCGCACGGCGCATCGCGAATCCGTAGATGCGGGGCCGCGTTTGTCGTCCTATTTCGAGTATGTCGGCGAATCCTGCCGTGGTGATGAGGGCGACGCGTGCGCCCTTGCGCTCCAGGACGGCGTTCGTCGCGACGGTAGAGCCATGAATCATGGTCATCCGGCTCTCCGCGATGCCCAGCATGGCGAGGCCATTCAGGATGGCACGCGAGGGATCATCCGGAGTGGACACCTCCTTGTGAATGCGAACGGCGCCATTCTGAATCAGGACAAAATCGGTAAATGTGCCGCCAGTGTCAACGCCGACGAGCATCGGGGCGCCCTCGGACGGAGCCCACATGCCTGACACCTTTCCTCAGCTCAGCCCGCATGCCTGGAGTGAGCCATACGGGCTGGCGCAGACGAAACACAGGCGCTGGTTATACGAGGGATCGCGTACGACCAGCGCCTGCAACAATAGGCGATGCGCGCTAGACTACTATCGCGGGAACCTCGGCAGTGCGCGCCTCGGCATTGAACGCGGCGACATCCTCGCTGAGCAAGCGGTCGAGATCGGCCCGCCGCTCGCGTGTCTGCTGGTCGAGCAGCGCAAAGACCTCGTGGGCTCCGCGCGTCGGCGCATCGTCTGACTCGTCGATCATCAAGCTGAGAATGGTGAGCCGTTCCGCGAGCCGTCCAGGACCTGGCTTCGGCTTCTCTTCGTCCAGATTCACCAGCTGACCTTCCAGCGCCGTCAGCTTCTCACGCAGCGCGTCAGCCATCTCGCGCCATCGCGCCCAATTCTCCTGGGACTTGGTCCGCTCGCTCCAGTCTACCACTTGCTTGCGAATGCGACGGAGCTGATTCACCATCTGATGAATCTCCTGCATCCGCTGATAGATCGCTTGCTTCAAGGTGAACTGTTCCTGGAGCGCCCCGGCTGCGACTCCCAGTCGCTCATCAGGTACGATGGTGAAGCGCTGACTCACCGTTGTCTCGCCCAGACGCAGACGAGCCTCGTACTCACCAGCCAGCGCGCGTGGGGCAATCCCCGCCAGCGTCTCGCGCGTCTCGCGCTCATTCGCCTTCTGGTCGTCGACCAGCGGCTCGACCGGCGTATAGCGCAGGTCCCAGACGAAGCGGTTCGCGCCCTGGCGCGCTGGGAGATACGGCTTCTGCTTGCTCTTGCTCTCGCTCTCGCTCTCGCTCTTGCTCTCGCTACTGAATGTCCGAATCGTCGCGCCCGTGGCGTCGTAAATGCTGAGCTCGATGGGCTCGTTCGGGGCATCGGCGAGCGCATAGTGGAAGATCACCCCGCTCGGCGGATTGGCGCCTGCATCGAGATACGTCCTGCGCGTCGACCCATCAGCCGCTTTCGCCAACCGGTATGCGACGATGAGTGGCCCTGCACTCTGATACAGCGTAAATGCCGCTGACTCGCCACCCTCTGTGCGGTTTTCGAATCGCGAGCGCACGGTATGCCTTGGCGCGAACAGGGAGAGCGTCTGTTGCGGCTGCGCGTTGCGCATCTGATAGAGCGGGCTGAGGTCATCCAAAATCCAGAAGGCGCGCCCATGCGTCGCCGCGACGAGGTCTGTCCCATGAATGACCAGGTCGTAGACAGGTGTGACTGGCAGATTGCACTGGAAGGGTTGCCAGGTGGCGCCATCGTCGAATGACAGGTAGACGCCGAGCTCCGTACCGACATAGAGCAGGCCGCGCTGGTTCGGATCTTCACGGATGACGCGTGTAATCGTCTGTTCTGGTAGGCCAGCGGAGATGCTGGTCCAGGTGGCGCCGTAGTCGTTGGTCTTGTAGAGATAGGGCGCCGTGTCGTCATGCTTGTAGCGCGTCGCGGCTACATATGCTGTCGCTGCGTCATGCGAAGATGGCTCGATGATGCTGATGAGCGCCCATTCGGGCAGCGCGGGTGGTGTGATGTTCTGCCACGTCGCGCCGCCATCGCGCGAGAGGTGGATGAGCCCATCATCTGAGCCAGCCCAGAGTACTCCCTGCTCATGCGGCGACTCGCGGAATGCGAAGATCGTGCAATAGATTTCCGCGCCACTGTTATCGTGGGTGATGGGGCCGCCAGAGGGGCCGAGCTTGTCGGGATCGTTGCGCGTGAGATCCGGGCTGATTGTCTCCCAGCTCGTTCCTTCGTCGAAGGAGCGATGCACGACATTCGAGCAGACATACAGCACGTTGGGGTCGTGGCGCGACACTTCGACCGGAAAGGTCCACTGGAAGCGATACTTGAGCTGGTTCGCGCCGACGCCACCGACGTTGTCGTTGACCACTTCCGGCCAGACGGTTACGTTGCGCGCCTGTCCCGTCTGCGGATTCCAGGCGAGGAGGCGTCCGTGGCCAGATCCCGAGCCGATGCCGCCGGCAAATACGGTGTATGGCGCCTTGCGGCCCACAGCGATGTAGCCGCTCTCGCCGCCGCCCGGCTCCGTGTAGTTGCGCCAGCTGATCGCGCCCTCCGCCGCGCTGCTCGGCAGACGCATCGCAACGTTATCTTGCTGCGAGCCGTAGACGTGGTAGGGATGCTGGTCATCGGTTGTGACATGGTAGTACTGCGCTGTCGGTTGATTGAGCAGCGATGACCAGGTGTAGGCGCCGTCGTAGGTGACGCACGCGCCGCCATCATTGCCTTCGATCATGCGATTGGAATTGTGCGGGTCGATCCACAGGGCATGGTTATCGCCGTGTGGCGTCGGTACTGCGGTGAACTTGGCGCCACCGTCGGTAGACTTCCAGCATTCGAGGTTGAGGTTCCAGATGGTATCGGCGTCTTGCGGATCGGCGACAAGGTGCATGTAGTACCATGGGCGACCACGCAGCTTGCGCTCTTGATTGGTGCGCTCCCAGGTCTCGCCCCAGTCGTCCGAGCGGAAGATGCCGCCATCGTCCGCGCCATCCTTGCCGCCCGCCTCGATGATCGCCCAGATGCGGCCCGGACGCGCAGGTGAGGCGGCGACGCCGATCTTGCCCAGCAGTCCAGTTGGCAGGCCAGGCGCCCGGCTGATGTCTTTCCATGTCTGGCCGCCATCTGTGCTCTTCCACAGGCCGGAGTCCTCGCCACCGCTGACCAGCGCATGCGGATAGCGCTGCGCCTGCCAGATCGCGGCATAGAGCGTATTTGGGTTATTCGGATCCATCGCAAGGTCGTTGGCGCCCGCGCGCTCACTCTTGAAGAGCACCTGCTCCCAGGTCGCGCCGCCATCACGCGTGCGATAGACGCCGCGCTCGGCGCTCGGCCCCCAGGCATGGCCGAGCGCGGCCACATAGGCGACCTCAGGTCGCTGCGGGTGGACGATGATATCGCCGATGTGGCGAGAATCAGCCAACCCGCTCTTGCGCCAGGTGCGGCCGCCGTCCAGCGACACGTACACGCCGTCACCATGGGAGACATTCCCACGAATGGTCGTCTCACCCGTCCCAACGTAAAGGACTTCAGGCGCGGATGGCGCTAGCGCAATGGCGCCAATGGCCGCGGTCTGAAAATATCCATCAGAGATGTTTTCCCATTGTGCGCCACCACTCGTGGTCTTCCACACGCCACCCGCGCATGCCCCAAAGTAAAAGGTTCCCTGCTCCATTGGGTGTCCGGCGACGGTTACTACACGACCGCCTATATGCGGTCCGATGCAGCGCCACTCAAGGGACTGAAACATTGCGTTGTCCAATTTCCCTGTTCCTCTCGCTCGGCGTGAAGTCGCTGAGAACTACGCGACGATTGACTGTGCGTGGCGCCGTCCGTGGTGGCTGCGTCAGAGCAGGCCAAACTTCTGTGCGCTGCCGCGTCACGGCAGCGCGCCTACCTGATCCGAGAAATGGGGCGCCGCAATGTGATTATAACCAGTCGTGCCCTGGGAGTGGCTACCATCATGCGCAAGCGAACTGCAAGACATGTGCGGCGTAGTTGGGATGCTGTCGGCGAGAGAGTTGGCGCCAGTTCGAATCGGAGGTCAACAGCTTGACCGCATCACGTAACGCCTGGAGCGAGCGTGTAAAACAGCGCGAGCGACGGCTCAATCGGCCAGCTAGCGCGGCGTCTCGGCGTTGTCGCCTTCAGCGGAGTGGGTTCGGCTTGTGTGCGTACGGGGCTTTCTGCGACGCTCGCGGTAGCTCAGGACGGGCCCACCTTCGGGATCGATCGCTCGGGAGAGGAAGAAGCACAGAATCCCGATGGCGCTGGCGATCAGCCCACCCGTTAGCGCCGCAAGGTCTATCGGCTGGTGGGTCTGTTCCGCAGCAGCCGCGGTGATCGCCAACCAGTACAGCGCGCCAGCGAGCGTGATCAGCCCGGCCAGGAACGCCAAAATCGCGACCACTCCACGGAGCAGTTTCATAGCGCAGTCGCTCTCTTTCTCTCAGCCTCGCGTTCAGCGCGGAGGTCTGCGCGGAGGTCTGCGCGGAGGTCTGCGCGGAGGTCTGCGCGGAGGTCTGCGCGGAGGTCTGCGCGGAGGTCTGCGCGGAGGTCTGCGCCGAGCGCAGCCGGGCCCTCCAGTAGAATAGCACAAGTAGAACGGCACTGGATGCATGCTTCCAGTGCGCGTCAATTCAAGGGGCCGGCGCACGCCATGTCCATACCTGGCGGCGACCACAGCGCGTTTCGGATACGAGTATTTGCCGACAGCTCGTACTGTCTTTCGCTGTGCTTCGACACGGTCTATTCGGGGCGCGGGCGCGATGCCTGGCGCGCTCCATCTCTCCGACCTCCGCAAATTGGCGACAGATGAACGGCAGATTGGCGAGAGAATCCGCCCGCTGGTGACGTATTGTGAATTAATATCATCCAGCAGACCGTCTTGAGGCTCGGGGGACGGGCGCTTATCCGTGCGTTGGCAGGGTGTATTCGTGATCACGCAGGAGGCTACCAGGATGCTCAAACATCGCAGTGTCTGGTCGGTCGCGCTTGGGGCCATCATGCTGTCCGTGATGGTGTTATCTGGCTGCGGCCCCACAGGTGGTTCCAGCAGCACCACAGGAGGTCAGCCCAAATACGGTGGCACCGTCACCGACGCTCTCTACGAGCAACCCGACAACTTGATCGTCGGGCAATCGGTCGAGACATTTGCCCAGTTGGTCATGAACACCATTTGGGCGCCGCTCGTCTACATCGACAGCGCAGGAAGTCTCCAGCCTGGTCTGCTGAGCGAGATTCCCTCGACGTCCAATGGCGGCTATTCGAGCGACTTCAAGACCATTACCCTCAAGCTACGCCCTGGTCTCAAGTGGTCTGATGGTTCGCCGTTGACCTCAGCGGACGTCGTCTTCACGATGAAACTGATGAGCAACCCGGCCTACGCGCAGAAGACGGGTTGGAAAGGCAGCGAGATCGCCAGCATCACGGCATCAGATCCGCAGACCATCGTCGTCGTGCTCAACAAGGTGGATGTCACGTTCGTCTCATACAATCTGACCGACGTGCTCGACTTCTCGCCGATCCCGCAAGCGGTGTACGGCAGCATGGACCCCTCCAAGATCACGGCGTCGCCGCAAGCCTTCCAGCCGCCGGTTGCCAGTGGGCCATTCAAGATCAGTGAGCGCGTGCCGGGGTCGCACATCACTGTCGTCAAGAACTCCAACTACTACCAGGCGGGCAGGCCCTACCTCGACAAGATCGTGTTCAACATCATCACGGACCAGAACACGATCCTGACTGCCTTCCAGAGCGGACAGATTGACGCCTCCTGGTTCCTTGATGTCACCAAGGTTGCCCAATACAAGTCGCTTGCCCCAAACTACGCGCTCGCTCTGCCGAAGCAGGCGGCTACCTGGGAGGGCGCGTTCTTCAACCTGTACAGCTCGACCAACCATATCCTTGAGGACGCCAACGTCCGCAAGGCGATCAGGATGACCGTCAACACGGACGCTATGATCAAGAACATTCTGGGCGGCACCGGCCAGGCCACGTGCGACGACGCCCCGGCGACCTTCGCGCACGCCACCGACTTGATTCCATGCAACGGCTACGACCCCACAGCGGCCGGCAAGTTGCTCGACTCAGACGGCTGGACGATGGGTTCGGATAACTACCGCCACAAGGGTGGGGTCACCCTCGAGCTGCGCTGGAGCACCACGTCCAAGAATAACCGCCGCGAGGAGACCGAGCTGGCGGCGCAGCAGGACCTGAAGAACATCGGCGTCAAGATTGACATCGTCAACTATCCGGCTGACACGTACTTCGGCACGATCCTGCCGAACGGCACCTTCGATATCGGCGAGTATGCCAGCTCGGCGACTGCCGGAGATCCTGCCGACAATACCCAGTGGGACTGCGACCAGTTCCCGGCTGCGGGTGGATTCAATGTGATGCACTGGTGCGACCAGACAGCCACTACTGCTGACAAGGCCGCGACAACCAACCCGGACCAGAGCTTCCGCAAGCAGCAGTACCATACCCTGTACACCGAGATCCAAAGCCAGGTACCAATGTTCTTCCTCTACGCGTACCCGGACATCGCGATGGCCAGCGCCAAGCTTCACAACTACGCCCCCGGACCGTTCGGCCCGGAGGAAACCGTAGCAGTGTGGAACTGGTGGCTCAGCTAGACGCATGGTGGAGGCATGCCATCCAGCGTGCCTCCATCCGCTGCGCGGCGGCTCTCTTGTCGAGGTCGCCGCGCTCTTGCACAGCCAGGTCTTTCGTTCACTTGTTTCGGCATGGGCTATGCTCCGCTGATGCGAAGTTGTAGAGGCTCCGCGTCTGCGGAGCAGGGCGCCTGGTTTCACGTCCTCATGCGTACCCTGCGAGTCGTAGCCGAGCAAGTAATGGCCACCAGCTGATCAGGCGAGAGGAGTCGAAGGCAGATGGGTCGATACATCGTCCGGCGCCTGGCGCAAGCAGTGCTCATGCTCTTCGTGCTCTCTATTGCGCTCTTCTTGCTGCTCTACCTGATTCCTGGCGGGCCGCAGGCTGTGCTGTTCAATCCGCGCCTTGGTGGCGCTGCGCGCGCCGCGCTGGCTGAGAAATATGGACTGAATCAGCCGCTGCCACTGCAATATGTCTCGTACATGCAGCATCTCTTCCAGGGTAATCTCGATTCCTTCAATACCGGCCGACCGGTGCTGCTCGAAATCGGCGACCGGTTGCCATATACAGTCCAACTGTTCGCACTCTCGCTGACCTGCGCCGTCATCCTCGCCCTGTTGCTGGGGGTGATCGCCGCCATCCGCCAGTACTCCTTCACCGACTATGCCGCGACCATCGTAGCGTACTTCGGCATCGCGATGCCCGTCTTCTTCACCGCCCTTGTCCTGCAGTATCTCTTCGGCGTCGTCCTTCAGTCGTTCTTCGTGACCGTGACGGGATCCCCCTGGCCAGTCTTTGGCGTCTCATCACCCAGTGCTGACACCTATACTCCCCTCCAGCTCATTGCGGATCGGCTGCAGCATCTCGTACTGCCAACGATTGCGCTCTCTTTGCTCTTCGTCGCCTCCTGGAGCCGCTATTTGCGCTCCAGCATGCTCGACACCGTCAAGCAAGATTACGTTCGCACCGCACGCGCGAAGGGACTCAGTGGCCGCGTTGTGTTCTTCCGCCACGCCCTGCGCAATGCGCTAATTCCATTTATTACGGTTGTTGCGATCGACTTTGCCGGATTCGCCGGTGGCGCCGTCATTACCGAAACGGTATTTGGACTGCCCGGCATCGGCAAGCTCTTTTACGACTCGCTTGGAGCTCGGGATTACCCCGTCTTACTGACGTTGCTGCTCTTCGCCGCCACGATGGTCGTGTTCTTCAATCTGCTCGCGGATCTGCTCTATGGAGTCCTGGATCCGCGCATTTCGTACTCGTAACTCGGTCTCGCCGGGGAGGTAGAGCGATGGACGTCACCCAGTTCGAAGGGCCGCATGCGCCCGTGCCGCCAGTGCCCGAAGTTGTCGAGTTGACGCCCGAGCTAGCGCGCAAGCGTCGCGGACAGTTTCGCATTATCACGGACAGGTTCCTGAGAAATCGTGTCGCTGTGGCGGGGTTCGTGATCCTGGTGATCATGACTACGCTCGCCTTGTTGGCTCCCGTCATCGAGCCTGTACGGGGACAGTTCGATCCAGCCACCACACCAAACTTCGCCATCGCCTTGCAAGGCCCCAGTTTGGCGCACCCCTTCGGCACGGATAACGTTGGCCGTGACGAGCTGGCGCGCTGGCTCTATGGCGCACGTGTCTCACTGCAGGTGGGCCTCTTCGCGATGCTCGCCTCGATCCTCCTCGGCGTGACCATTGGCGCTCTGGCTGGCTTCTATGGCGGCTGGCTCGACAGTACCCTCATGCGTATCGTCGACGCAATGCTCGCGGTCCCCCTCTATCTGATCCTTTTCCTGCTGTCCGCCACCTTCTTCTCCCGCGGAACAACGTTTGGCATCGTGCTCCTGATCGCAGCGTTCTCCTGGCTGTATACCGCGCGTGTTGTGCGCAGTGAGTTCGTCGCGCTAAAAGAGCGCGAATTCCTGTTAGCGACGCGTACGCTGGGCGCGGGCGACCTGCGGCTGATCCTCCGCCACATCATCCCCAATGCGATTGGACCGATCGTCGTCAGCGCGACGCTGCTCGTAGGTACCAATATCATTACGGAGTCCACGCTGAGCTTCTTCGGCTTTGGTCTGCAACCTCCGGCATCGAGTTGGGGGGTGCTGCTGGCCGACTCAGAAAGCTACTTCACTCAGCAGCCGATGCTGGTGTGGGCGCCCGGCCTCGGCATTCTTCTGACAGTGCTCGCCTTTAACCTCATGGGTGATGGGCTGCGCGACGCACTCGATCCGCAGATGACGGAGCGCTGAGCACGGTACGCGTAAGCGCGCTACCAGACGGAGGCGTAAGTGCCTAAACTACTCGAGGTAAACGATCTCAAGACGCAGTTCCGTACTCGCGAGGGGCCCATCCAGGCAGTCAACGGCATCAGCTTCACGGTAAACGAAGGTGAGGCCGTCGGCATCGTGGGCGAAAGCGGCTCGGGCAAGAGTGTCACTGCGCTCTCCATCCTTCGCTTGCTCCCTATGCCACCAGCCCAGATCGTAGACGGAGCCGTGCTCTTTCAGGATCAGGATCTGGTGGATCTGAACGAAGCCGAGATGCGCCGTATTCGTGGCGGCAAGATCTCGATGATCTTTCAGGACCCGATCTCGAGCCTCAATCCAGTGATGCGCATCCAGGATCAGATCGTGGAGACGCTGCAACTCCACCTGGGATTGTCCAAAGCGGAGGCCCGCGCGCGCGCGCGCAGCCTACTTGAGGCGGTGGGCATTCCCGACGCCGCGCGTCGCTTGCGCGGCTACCCGCACCAATTCAGCGGCGGTATGCGCCAGCGTGTGATGATCGCCATCGCGATCGCCACCAATCCCAAACTGTTGATCGCCGATGAGCCCACCACCGCCCTTGACGTGACCATCCAGGCCCAGATCCTCGAGTTGCTGGCCCGGTTACGGCGCGACCTCAACACGTCGCTGATCCTGATCACGCATGATCTCGGGGTCGTCGCTGGCGTGACTGACCGCATCCTGGTCATGTATGCTGGCCATATCGCTGAGCGCGCGCCGACCGAGGAAATCTTCGACAATCCACGTCATCCGTACACGCTTGGGCTACTCGGCGCGGTGCCGCGACTCGATGCTGAGCGAGGCAGCGATCTTGTCACGATTCCTGGCTCACCACCGGACCTGCTGCATCCTCCCACGGGCTGCCCGTTCCAACCGCGGTGTCCCTTCAAGATCGACAAATGCGCTACCTACCCTCCCGACCTCAAGGTGGGCAGGGATCATTATTCAGCCTGCTGGGTGGACGTGACCGATCCGAAGGAGCAACAGCGCGCGATGCAGAAGGGTTTCATTCCGCTTCACCCGGTTGGCGGCACGTTAGCTGGAGAATTTTCAGCAGGGAATGCATGATGGCACATGAAGAGGACATCGGGTGGTCAGCACGGCCCGCGCTGGAGTCCGCATGCGGTTGAGAGGTGAATGAGATGACGGCGCAGGAAATCGCTTTCAAGCCCCAGGTCAATAGCGATGTGCTGATGCGTATCGAAGACCTCGTCATGCACTTTCCCATTATGCAGGGCGTCGTTTTCCAGCACAAAGTCGGCGCCGTGCACGCTGTGGATGGTGTCTCCCTCGCGATCCCGCGCGGGCAGACGGTGGGACTCGTTGGCGAGAGTGGATCGGGCAAGTCCACCATCGGTCGCACGCTCGTCCGCCTCTATAAACCAACCAGTGGCCATCTGTACCTCGAAAACGACGACCTCGCCGAACTGGAAGGTAACCAGTTGCGCGCCGTTCGACGCCGCGTGCAAATGGTCTTTCAGGATCCGTTTGCCTCGCTCGATCCGCGCTTGACCGTTGGCGCCCTGATTGCCGAGCCGATGGTTATCCACAACATTGGCATGCGCAACGAGATTCGGCAGCGTACCGAGGATTTGCTGCGCACGGTCGGTCTCAATCCGAACTTCATCGACCGCTATCCGCACGAATTCAGCGGCGGGCAGCGCCAGCGCATCGCGATTGCCCGCGCCATCAGCATCGAGCCACAGTTCATCATTGCTGATGAGCCCGTCAGCGCCCTCGATGTCTCCATCCGCGCGCAGATCCTCAATCTGATGCAGCGCCTCCAGCGCAGCATGGGACTCACGTATCTCTTCATCTCCCACGACCTCAGCGTCGTCCGCCACGTTGCCCAGCGCACCGCCGTGATGTACCTGGGCAAGCTCATGGAGGTGGCCGATGGCCCGGAGGTGTATGTCAATCCATTGCATCCATACACCGCGGCGCTCCTCTCGGCCGTGCCCATCGCCGACCCAAAGACTGAGAAGCGCCGCAGCCGCATCCTTTTGGGCGGTGACCTGCCCAGTCCCATTAACATCCCGAGCGGCTGCCGGTTCCACACACGCTGCCCGCTGGCGCAGCAAATCTGTCGAGAGGTCGAGCCCCCGCTGGAGGACAAGACCGCAAATGGTCACTTCGCGGCATGCCATTTCTCTGACAAAGTGGATGCGCTGGTCAAGAAAGGCAGCATCAGCGGCATGGGCTCCTTGTGAGCATGCAGCCGCTGCCGCGCTAGCGCTTGGCGTACACGTTAACCAACAGGAATCGGCCGACAACCAAGATCGTATGAGATGGAGAAGCTCATTCGATCGCGGCAGGTCTCCCGAACAACGCTATTTAACGTGAATTCTGGATAAGCGCGATGCCCCCAGCGGGGATATGATGCGGTTTACCACGACCCATCACGCCCCAACTGGAGGTATCGCCATGAGCATACTCGACGTGTATTGCTCGGTGGATGCGTTCTGGCAGCAGTTTGAGCCGCTGTGGGAGCGGGAACGACTGGCCTCAGGTCAGTCTGGTCAGCGGCGGCGCCAGCGTGCCACCCGACTGAGTCCCAGCGAGCTCATGACGATCCTGATCCTCTTTCAGCAGTCGGGCTACCGCACCTTCAAGGGCTTCTACACGCAGTATGTGCAGACCCAGCTGCGCGCCGAGTTTCCAGGGTTGGTCAGCTACACGCGCTTTGTCGCACTCATGCCGCCTGTGCTGCTGCCCTTGGCGCTCTATCTGCACACCCAACTCGGCGCGTGTACGGGCATCCGCTTCGTGGACTCGACGGCGCTGCAGGTCTGCCACAACGCCCGCATTGCCCAGCATCGCGTCTGTCGCGCCGATGCGCGGCGCGGCAAGACCTCGGTCGGCTGGTTCTATGGCTTCAAACTGCATCTGGTCATCAACGAGCGGGGTGAATTGCTCGCCTTCAGTCTAACGCCCGGCAACGTCGATGACCGTCGCCCCGTCCCCCAGCTCATCCGACGCCTCTTCGGCAAACTCTTTGGTGATCGGGGCTACATCTCGGCGGCGCTGGCTGAGCAGCTCCTGGTGACCCAGGGCCTCACCTTCATCACCAAACGGCGCAAGAATATGCGCGCTCAGGTCTTGGCGGCGCTCGATAAACTGCTCCTATGCAAGCCCGCCCTGATCGAGAGCGTCAACGACGAACTCAAGAATGTCTGCCAGATCGAGCATACCCGTCACCGCAGCCCCTACAATTTCCTCGTGCACCTCCTGGCGGGCCTCGTCGCCTACTGCCATCAGCCGAAGAAACCATCGTTGCACCTCGACAGTGGCCTTGATGCCTTGCCAGCGGCGTAGCTTATCCAGAATTCACGTACTTTTACCGCTGATTATGGCGTGCGGGAATCGCCCCGACAAGGTCAGATCGTCGAGACTGGCCCCACGACGTGCCCTTGGCGCGTACTAACTGCGCCTAACATAACGTGAATTCTGGATAAGCTACGCCGCTGGCAAGGCAGCGAGCCAGCCGTCAAGATGTAGCGCGGGTT
>Ga0070683_100002219_pt1 | contig 15390 bp, 14 predicted proteins | sample KBSC713LmetaG_FD_64662 | JGI IMG/M metagenome (GOLD analysis project Ga0070683, IMG submission 64662) | Corn rhizosphere microbial communities from Kellogg Biological Station, Michigan, USA - KBS C7.1-3L metaG | ecosystem: Host-associated > Plants > Roots > Rhizosphere ...
AACGCCGCCACCACCATGAAGGAGATCTTGCGGAAGAAGATGATGGCGATGACGCAGCCGGCGAGGACGCCGAGGATGTTGTAGGTCAGCCCGTCGCGCTCGACCGCATTGCGGATCTCGAGCTGCATCACCGGAACACCGGAGAGCTGAACGTTCAGCCCGGTGTCGCCGAGGTCCTGCTTCATCAGCGCGCGGATGTTGCCGACGACCTTGCCGAGGTCGTTGCTCTGGACCACCTTGGGCTCGAGCGAGAGCACGATCAGCGCCAGCGTGCCGTCTTCCGACAACAGCTTGCCGCGGATGATCTCGTTGGATTTGACGGTTTCGATGAATTTGTCGTAGGCGGCGCCCTCAGGCAGTTCCGGCGGGAACAGCGCCGCCGGCAATTTGCCCGGCGCCGGCGCCTGCCGCGCCGAGAACAGCGAGACCAGGCCGCGCGTACCGTCGACCAGCTGCAAGTCGGTGACGAAATCGCGCAACTTCTCGAGGTTGTCGCGCTGGAGCAGGGTCTTGCCCTCGACCACGACGAGGACGTCGAACTCCTCGGCCGGGAACTTCTTCGTCACCTCTTCGTATTGGTGAAATTCCTTGGTGTTGGAGCGGAACAGTGCGCTCAGGGAATCATCGATATGGATGCGCTGGATGCCGAACCCCGCGCCGATCATCAGGAGGACCAGGATGATGCAGGAGATGATCGGCGCCTTCATCGGGATCAGGCCGAGCTTCTCCAGCCCGAACGCGATGCTCTTGGCAGGCGGCTCTTCGACCATCTCGACATGGATTTCATTGTCGCGGGTTTTTTCGAGCATGCTCTGTCCAGTTCTCACACGGGCTCGGGGCTTCATAGCTTAAGTTCGGCAAGCGCAGATGACCTTGCGAAAGGCCGTGATCGAGTGAGCGCTAGCCCTTGAAAACATGCGGAAAATCGAGAGCGCGGGTTTAGCAGGTATGCCCCTTCTCTCGCAAGCGCGCCACGGTGCACGAAATTGCGCCGATCCGGCCGTTTCCACACCTCGAAGTGGCCGATTTATCACGCCAAAGGGGATTTATTCGCGAGTTGCTGCGGCGTTCCGTCGCCACTTTCATCCTTCAGCGCAACGCCCGTAAGCTTCCGGGATATCGCCTCGCGAATCAGCCACGCAATCTTGAACGCCGCCTCCTCGTAAGTGAGTCCGGCGCGGTGGATGTTGGAGACGCAATTGCGGTCGGCATCGGTGCGGCCGAGTTGCGGGCCGAAGGTCAGGTAGGCGCCCAGGCTGTCGGGCGCGGACAGGCCCGGGCGCTCGCCGATCAGCATCGCAACCAGGCTCGCGCCCAGAATCTCGCCGATCTCGTCGCCGAGCGCGACCCGGGCTGCCGTCGCAACCACGATCGGCCCGACCCCGATCCTCGCCGCCGCGAGCTGCGGCAAAAGCCGATGCAACAGCGAAAGCGCGTGCGCATGGACCGCGGTCGGCGACAGCCCGTCGGCGATCACGAGCACGACGCGGCCGCGCGCGGCTTCGCCGAGACCTTCGAGATGCTGCACGGAGGCGGGATCCAGCCTTCGCCCGAGATCGGGACGAGCGAGATAGGCCCGGCGATTGTCGGCGCGACTTCTGACTTCGATCGCGGCAAGTCCAAGCTCGGTAGCGCCTGCCACCAGCGCTGCGGCATCGAAGGCGGCATGCACGGCGTCGCGGGCGCGCGCATGATCGAGCGTGAAATCAAGCAGCGCAGAGGTCGGCAGGCTCGCGCCAGAGCGGCCGAGACCAACCCGCGCTGGCGTCAATGGCTTCAGATCACCGATCGATCGCGGCGACTCTGCCGGCGGTTTCAAGCGGCTACTCGGCCGGAACCTGCGCTTCGCGCAAGCGCAGCGAGTAGTTCGAGGCGTTCTGCTGGCCGCTGGAAGCCGCCCGCGCGAACATGATCAGATGATGGCCGATCATGACCGATCCGATCAGGCCTTCGAGATCGCCGTGCCAGAGCCGGCCGAGCGCGAATTTCCAGAACACGCGCTTGTAGCTGCCGAGCACGCCGACCTTCCAGAAGATGTTGCGCAGCATGATCAGCGCGCGCCGGATGTTCTTCCAGCTCTTCATCTCCGGCGATACCGGCACTTTCACCCGGTTCTTGTGGGTGTATTCGCACTGATGCAGGTAGCGCGCCATCAGCCTGGACGGCTCGTAGGCGATTTTCATGCAGCGCTTGTAGGCGCTCACCACGTCGTCATAGGGCATCAGGAACTTGACGTTGGATTCGAGGCTGTCGTCGTGGACCAGCCGGCCCTCGCGCGCCAGCCGATCCCACAGCGGCGTCTTCGGCAGCGCCTGCAGGAGATTGATGGTGAGCAGCGGGATCCTGGATTCATCGATGAAGTCGAGCAGCGCATCGGCGGTGCCGGGCTTGTCGGTATCAAGCCCCAGGATGATGCCGGAGACGACTTCCATGCCGTAGGAATTGATGGTCCGGACGCCCTCCAGGATGTCGACCATCATGTTGTGGTCCTTGTGCATCGCCTTCAGCGCTTCGGGATCGGGCGTCTCGATGCCGCAGAAGATGGTGACGAAGGCGGCTTCCCGCATCTTTTCCAGGATCTCGGGGCGCTTGGCGATGTTGAGCGTCGCCTCGCAGGCGAGCCTGGTGACATAGCCGTGCTTCTTCTGCCACTCGATCAGATGCGGCATCAGCTCGAGCGCGGCCTTGCGATTGCCGATGAAATTGTCGTCGACGAAATAGACGGTGTCGGCGATGCCGCATTCGCGCATCTTCTCGAGCTCGGCGATGATCTGCTGCGGCGACTTCAGCCGCGGGTTGCGGCCGTACAGCCCGGGAATGTCGCAGAACTCGCACTGATACGGACAGCCGGAGGAATATTGCAGGCTGCCGAGCAGATATTTCCGCGTCTCGGCCAGCTGATAGGCCGGCAGCGGAAAATCGGTCATGGCGACGCGATCTTTGGTCGTGAGCACAACCTGATGGTCGGGACGCGTGGTGTCGCCCGCGAGCCTTCTGATCAGCTCATCGGTGGCATCGCCGAGTTCGCCGACATGCAGATAGTCGAAGGAAGGATAGTAGTCCGGGCAAGCGCTGACCGAGGATCCACCGAGCGCAACCGGCAGATCGAACTCGTGCGCGCGGCGGCAGATGTCGTTCATCTGCTGGCGCTGGATGTGCATGCCGGAGACGAACACCACCTCCGCCCATTCGAAATCCTCGTCGGTGGCGCTGCGCAGGTTCTCGTCGATGAAGCGGACCTGCCAGTCTTCCGGCAGATAGGAAGCGATCACGAGCAGGCCCTGCGGCGGCATGAACGCCTTGATGCCGTCGGTCAGCGGATAGGCGTGCTCCCAGGTGCCGAACGAGGATGTGTACCGCGGAAACACCAGCAGGATACGACGCGATGTCTCAATGCCCTGAACTCTCATCAAATTCCCTCTGCAACCGTGCAAATCAGGCAAAAGACGTGTCGGGCATCAGATATAAGCATAGGCGGCATCTTTGGGCCAGAAATTCCTCAGGATTGTGGCGGTGTTGCTAACGCCTGGGACGCCGCATTGGTTGCTCCGGTTCGGAGATTAGAAGCGTTTTGATCGATCAGTCGCGACGCAAAATCGGGCAGCAGCCCCGCGTGTCCGGCAAGCCGAAACCCGGCGTCGGCAAGGCCGGCATGCACCAGCCAATCGTCGAACTCGGGCGCCCGCTTCAAGGCGAAGACATCGCGAACATAAAGCGCATCGTGGAACGAGGTCGATTGATAATTCAGCATGACGTCATCGGCCCCCGGCACCCCCATGATGAAGGTGACGCCGGCCGCGGCGAGCAGGGTCAGCAGATTGTCCATATCGTCCTGATCGGCCTCGGCGTGGTTGGTGTAGCAGACATCGACCCCGAGCGGCAGGCCGAGCAGCTTGCCGCAGAAATGATCCTCCAGGCCGGCGCGGATGATTTCCTTGCCGTCATAGAGATATTCCGGGCCGATGAAACCGACGACGCTGTTGACCAGCAGCGGCGAAAAGACGCGCGCGACGCCATAGGCCCGCGCCTCCAGCGTCTGCTGGTCGACGCCATGATGGGCGCCCGCCGACAGCGCCGAGCCCTGCCCGGTCTCGAAATACATCACATTGTTGCCGACCGTGCCGCGCGACAGCGAGCGCCCGGCGTCATGCGCCTCGCGCAGCAGCGCGAGATCGACGCCGAAGCTGCGGTTGGCGGCCTGCGTACCCGCGATCGACTGGAATACCAGATCGACCGGAAAACCCTCGCCGATCAATTTCAGCGTGGTCGTGACATGGGTCAGCACGCAACCCTGGGTCGGAATCTGAAGCCGGGTGATGATCTCGTCCAGGAGGCGCAACAACCCGCCGATGACGGCGGGATCATCGCTCGCCGGATTGATGCCGATACAGGCGTCGCCCGCCCCGAGCAGCAGGCCATCGAGGATCGAGGCGGTGATGCCTTTGGCGTCGTCGAAGGGATGGTTGGGCTGCAGCCGCGTGCTCATGCGGCTGCGCAGGCCGATGGTGTTGCGAAACGAGGTCACCACCTCGCATTTCTTCGCGGCCAGGATCAGATCCTGATTGCGCATCAGCTTTGAGACGCCGGCCGCCATCTCCGGCGTGATGCCGGGCGCAAGCTTCTTCAGCGCCTCTGGCGTTGCGGCTTCCGACAACAGGAAATCGCGGAACGATCCGACCGTCATGGCCTTGGCCGACGCGAATGCCGAAGCGTCGTGACCATCGAGGATCAACCGGGTGACCTCGTCCTCCTCATAGGGAATCACGGCCTGCTCTAGAAACTCCGTCAGGGGCAGATTAGCGAGCGCCATCCGCGCCGCCACCATCTCCTCGGCGCTTTCGGCCGCGATGCCGGCGAGCCGGTCGCCCGAGCGCGGCGGGGTCGCCTTGGCGAGCAGGCCGCGCAGGTCCGCAAAGACATAGGACGTCCGATCGATGGTGTGACGATAGACCATTCAGGCTTCCCGTTCGTGGCGCCGCGTGCCCCCCTACCCTATGCCGAGAGTGCTCCATCGCGCAGGCCTGTTTGCCGCCCCAGGACACAGGTTTTGGCTCGGCCGGCCGGGCAAGCGTGGCATCACCATCTTGCAAGCACCTGATTATAAAAGACGATTTATGCGCCGGTTGCATCGCCCTGGCGTTCGCGGATTAAGACTTTGTCCATGAACATTTTGCATAATTTTTACACAAGCGACGCGCTTGGCGGCCCTCCCAGGGGCAGAGCGTATGAACTGAATCACGTAAATTCATTTGGCGCGGTGGACATCATGGCATCCCGGCTTTCGCTGGCAGCACGGCTCTATTCGATCTTCGCGCTGTTTGCGCTGCTGACGGCCGCGATCGCCGTCCTCTCCGATTACAACACCCGCCGCGGCAGCGAGCTGACGCAAGCGATCGAGACCGCCAACCTCGCAGCGCTCAACGTCGAGCGTGTCAATTCGCTGGTCTATGCCGTCGTCATGGAGTCGCGCGGCGTCTACATGTCGACCGACCCGGCGGTCGTGAAGAAATACGGCAACGGGCTGCTCAAGTTCAACGAGCAGATCCTCGGCGTCGTGCAGAAGTGGGAAGCGATCGTTCAGGCCGACGATGCCGAGCAGTTTGCCACATTCAAGAAGCGCATCGAGCAATTCGTCGAGTTCCGCAAGGAGCTGGTGCACCGCGCCAACGAGATTTCTCCGGCCGCGGGCCGCGAATGGGGCGACAACGACGCCAACCGCAGCGTGCGCTCGGCGCTGAACAAGGATCTCGAGGCGCTGTCCAAGGTCTATGCGCAGCGCGCCCGGCTGATCGCCGAGCAGACAGATACCAATCACCAGCTCTCCTTCGTGCTGACCTGCCTCGGCGGCCTCGCCCTGCTCCTTTGCGTGCTCGGGGTCATCATCATCGCGCGCTCGATCGCCCGTCCACTGTCGGTCATCACCTCGACCATCAAGCAGGTCGCCGACGGCGCCGAAGCGGTCGAGGTGCCGCATACCGACCGCAGCGACGAGATCGGCGCGCTGGCGCGGGCGATCAGGATCTTCCAGGAGGCGATGCAGCGCAACCGCAACCTCACCTCCCAGGTGTCGGAGGAATCCGCGGCGCGGCAGCAACGCAGCCGGCACATCGAGACTTCCGCCGAGCAATTCCGGCAGGCAATCGGCGCGGTGCTGAACGCGCTGACCGAGAACGCCTCCGCCATGCGCAACACCGCGCAGACCATCAACCGCGCCACCGCCGACGCCAGCGAGCGCGCGGTCGCCGCTTCCGGCGCCACCTCGCAAGCCTCCGGCAACGTCTCGGCGGTCGCGGGCGCGGCCGAGGAGTTGTCGGCCTCGGTGCAGGAGATCAATCGGCAGGTGCGTCACTCCGCCGACGCCGTCGAGCAGACCGGCCAGCGCACCGAAAAATCCATTGCCGAGATCGAGAGCCTTGCCGCGGCGACGCAACGCATCGACGGCGTGTTGACGCTGATCCAGGCGATCGCCCAGCAGACCAACCTGCTGGCGCTGAACGCGACCATCGAGGCCGCGCGCGCGGGCGATGCCGGCCGCGGCTTTGCCGTGGTGGCCCATGAGGTCAAGGCGCTCGCCGGACAGACCGCCAAGGCAACGGAAGAGATCGGCCAGAATGTCGGATTGATCCAGTCCTCGACCCGGAACGCGGTCGACGCCGTGCGCGAGATCGGCGGCGCGGTGCGCGGGATCAACGATATCACCACCGCCATCGCCGGCGCCGTCGGCGAGCAGGATGCCGCCACCCGCGAGATTTCCCAGAACGCGCAGTCGGCCGCGCAGGGCAACGAGACGCTGGTCACCAACATCAACTCGCTGCGCGAGGCGATCGGCGAGACCAACACGGCCGCCGCCTCGGTGCTGGCGACCTCCGACGATCTCGCCACCACCGCACAGACGCTGTCGCGCGAGGTGGAAAAGTTCTTCCACAACCTGCGAAGCGGACCGGCGGCGGACAAAGCCGCCTGAACACATCCATCCCTTTCCGGGGCCACACCTGACTTTGCAAGAGGCAGCGTCGGGCGATCCGTCATGTCCCCGAGGCATGAAATATACCATTGACATATCAGTCGTGCTCAGATGACATCCCCGTGATCCGGCGCCGGTGAAGAGCGCGGGCACATAGTGGGGGAGAGAAAACATGAGTGCGCTGGACGCCTCGGGCGATGCCACCGTGCTGGCAGGGAGCGGCGCGCGCGCCTCGCAAGCGGCGCAGGTTGCCGCCATCGCCGCCCGTCTCGAGCGGTTGCCGCTGACGTCCTACCAGACGGGCATCTTTGCGATCATCGCGACCGCGTGGTTCTTCGACAGCATGGATCTGGGCGCGCTCACCTTCGTGCTCGGCTCGATCCGGCAGACCTTCCAGCTTTCGACAGCCGAGGCGGGCATGCTCGGCAGCCTCAGCTTCCTCGGCATGTTCGTGGGCGCAGCTTCCGCGGGCCTGCTCGCCGACCGCTTCGGCCGCGCAAGGGTGTTTCAGGCCAGCATGATCTTCTGGGGGCTCGGCAGCCTGTTCTGCGGCCTGTCGTCGACGGTCACCCTGCTCGGCGCCTCGCGCCTGTTGCTCGGCTTCGGCATGGGGATGGAATTTCCGGTCGCACAATCGATGGTGTCGGAGATCATGCCGGCCGACAGACGCGGCCGCTACATCGCCTATCTCGAGGGCTTCTGGCCGCTCGGCTTCATCGCGTCGGGCTTGCTCGTCTATTTCGTGCTCTCGGTCGCGGACTGGCACTGGGTGTTCATCCTGCAGGCGATCCCGGCGCTGTTCGTGCTGGTGATCCGCCGCTACGTGCCGGAATCGCCGCGCTGGCTCGCCACCCACGGCCAATCCGGGCGCGCCGAGCAGGTGATGGCCGAGATCGAAAGCAAGGTTGCCGCGCGCACCGGCAAGCCGCTTCCCACGCCGACGCCGCAGACGATTCCCGCGACCGGGCATGTCGGCCTCGGCACGCTGTTCTCCGGCATCTATGCGAGACGCACCACGATGCTGTGGACGCTGTGGTTCTTCGCCCTGCTCGGCTTCTACGGGCTCACGACCTGGCTCGGCGCGCTGTTGCAGGTCAAAGGGTTTCCGGTCACCAAATCGGTGTTCTACACCATCCTGATTTCGCTCGCGGGCATTCCGGGATTTCTGTTCTCGGCCTGGCTCGTCGAAGCCTGGGGGCGCAAGGGCACGCTCGCGCTCAACCTGATCGGCGGCGCCATTGCCTGCTACTTCTACGGCGGCGCATCCGACCAGACCCAACTCATCATCTTCGGGCTCTGCATGCAGTTCTTCCTGTTCGGCATGTGGTCGGCGCTCTACGCCTATACGCCGGAGCTCTATCCGACCGCCGTGCGGGCGACCGGCACCGGCTTCGCCTCGGCGATCGGACGCATCGGCTCGCTGATCGGGCCGACCGTGATCGGGCTGATCCTCCCCGCTGCCGGCCAGGGTGGCGTGTTCGCGCTAGGCGCCGGCGCATTCGTGGTCGCGGCGCTGGCGGTGCTCATCCTCGGCGAGGAGACCAAGGGACGGATGCTCGAGCATATCTCGCATTAGGAGTTGCGGCGGTTGGGGCGAATAACATATCGGTCATGCATCGCTGGCACAGCGGCGTACGATGGAAAGGACGGATGGCCGAGTTGAGAAAATCCCCCTCGCTGAAGCCTCAACCTGCCGCCAAGCGCGGCGCGACGAACCCCCTGCCCTCGGCGAAGCGGCGTCAGCGCAGCGTCTCGATGGCCGCGCAGGGCGACGTCACGCTGACCGACCGGGCCTATCGCGAGATCGAGGAATTGATCGTCACCCTGCAGTTGCCGCCGGGCACGGTACTTTCCGAGCTCGTGCTCGCCGATCGCCTTGGCATCGGCCGCACCCCGATCCGCGAGGCACTGCAGCGGCTGTCGCGCGACGGGCTCGTCAACATCCTGCCGCGGCGCGGCGTGCTGGTCTCCGACATCAATCTGCGCGCGCAACTGCGGCTTCTGGAAGTTCGCCGCGAGTTGGAGCGGCTGATGGCGCGCGGCGCCGCCGAGCGCGCGACGGAGGAGGAGCGCGCTGAGTTCTCCGAGATCGCGGCCGGCATGTACCGCGCCTCCGAGAGCGAGGACGACATCGCCTTCATGCGGCTCGACCAGCAGTTCAACACGCTGGTGTCGTCAGCCGCGCGCAACGAGTTCGCCAGCCGCTCGATGGGCCTGATGCACGGCCTGTCACGCCGCTTCTGGTATCAGCATTACAAGGAGGCCGCCGACCTGCCGCTCTGCGCGCGGCTGCACGCCGTCGTCGCAGAGGCCATCGCCAATCGCGAGGCGGACCATGCCGCGGCCGCAAGTGACCGGCTGATGGACTACATCGAGAGCTTCGCGCGATCGACGCTTTAATTCTCCTTCTCCCCGCTTGCGGGGAGAAGGTCGGGATGAGGGGGAGTCTCCGCGAGGACGGTGAGAGTTGGACTCGTGGAGGGTCCCCCTCACCCGGATCGCATCTCCGATGCGATCCGACCTCTCCCCGCAAGCGGGGCGAGGCGGAGTGAGCGCGAACTAAAACTCGATCACCGTCCGGATCGACCTCCCCGCGCGCAGATCGTCGAATCCGCGATTGATATCCTCCAGCTTCATGCGCGCGGTGATCAGCTCGTCGAGCTTCAGGCGCCCGTCGAGATAGGCCCGCGCCAACATCGGAAAATCGCGCAGCGGCCGCGCGCCACCATAGCTCGAGCGCCTCAGCCGCTTCTCGCCCATCAGCGAGCCCCAGCGGAAGCTGACGTCATCGGTCACATCGATCTTGCCGAGCCAGATCACCTGGCCGCCAACGCGAACGGCCTCGGTGGTTTGGCGAAACGCAACCGGATTGCCGGCGGCTTCCAAAATCACATCGGCGCCGCGGCCGCCGGTCAGGGATTTCGCGATCTCGACGGCATCCTGCCGTTTCGCATTGACCGTGTGCGTCGCGCCCAGTTTGGTCGCGAGCTCAAGCTTCGCATCGTCGAGATCGACCGCGATCACCGCGCCCGCGCCGGCCATCACGGCGCCCTGCAGCGCGGCGAGACCGACCGCGCCGCAGCCGATCACCATCACGGTGTCACCATGGCCGATCTCGGCGATGTTGAGCGCGGCGCCGACACCGGTCATGACGCCGCAGCCGATCAGGCAGGCGCGGTCGAATGGAATCTCCTTCGGGATCACGATCGCCTGCTGAGCCGGCAGCACGCACGTCTCGGCGAAGGCGCCCAGAAACATCAGGTGCTTCAGCTCGCCGCCACCGTCTAGTTGCGCTTTCGACCGGCCGTCGAAATGCAGGCCTTTCGACCCCTCGGCGAGATAAGTGTCGCACAGGATCGGCTGGCCGCGGTCGCACTGGAAGCAATGGCCGCAATGCGGATTCCACGACAGGATCACATGGTCGCCGCGTTTGACATGTTCAACCGCCGCGCCGACGTCCTCGACGATCCCGGCCGCTTCATGGCCCAATATCATCGGCAACGGATAGCGCAGCGAGCCGTCGATCACCTCGAGATCGGTGTGGCAGAGGCCGGCAGCGCGCACGCGGACGACGACGTCGTGAGGGGCGGGATCGCCGGCGAAGACCTGCTCGATGGCAAGCGGCGTCCCGCTTTGATGCAGTACGGCGGCACGATATCGCAAGGGCATGGGAGAGTTTTCCAGGTCGTGACTATGCGTGATGAGATTAAATGGAGGGAGCGGCCGCGGGGCTCGGTCTACTCCCTCTCCCCGCTCTTCGCGGGGAGAGGGTTGGGGTGGGCTGCTTCCGCGAAGACGGTGAGAGAGGGAATCGCGGAGACTCCCCTCACCCGAAATTCAAGCTGCGCTTGAATTTCGACCTCTCCCCGCGAAGAGCGGGGCGAGGTGAACTACGCCGCGCGATCGCCGCGCAACGCCGCGACCGCTGCATCCACATCGGCGCCGGTCATCTCCCAGTCATTGTCGAAATTGGCGACGATGCGCTCCATGAAGGCGCGATAGAGGCTTTTGGCCGCCGCGGCGTCGCCGAGATGATCGAACAGCAGCGCGAACGCAAGCTGCGATGGCTCCGGCCCCTCATAGCTCCACTCAAAACCGTAGTCGGTGAGCTTCAACTGATCATAATGCGGCGACAGCGGCTTGCCGTCGACCTGCACGGAAATGCCGTCGATGGTGCGCTCACCCGTATATTTCTTCATCGTCTCCCTCCCCGCGCCCGCGTTAGATCACTTCAAAGAGGTCGGGCTCTTCTTGACGACTTCCGGAAACACCCACATCGCAAACACCGCGAACACGCCGAGGAAAGCGACCGCGTAGCTGGGGCCGGTCTGCCCGAGATGAACCATGAAGACATAGGCAGCGGCCGCGGTCAGAAGCCACGCCAGCGACAGCAGCAATTTCACGCGAAGCGGCATCCTCTCCTCCTCAACTAAAGCGCATGCGCACCCGTGGCGACGCAGCCTAGCACGCCAAGGGCCGCGATCAGCACGAACCCCGCAATCGCCAGCCCCGCGCGGCCGTCCCGGAAACGGGCCGGGATGGCCTGGAACGCGCCGGGAATGAACAGAAACAGCACGCCGGCGACGACCACGATGGTGGTCCAGCGCAGTTCGGCGAGAGCGAAGGCGAGCGTGCCGGCGAACAGCACCAGCCAGAGCGCGGTGTTGCCCAGCACCATCACGACCGCCCCGCGCGCACCGCCCACGCCACGCGCGCGGAGCGGATACTGGCCTGTAAGCTGGAAGAAGCCAAGGCAGCACACGCTCCACAGCAGCACGAACCAGGACAGCGCCGCGATGTTGGGCTCGAGATGGTTCACGGCGAGCTCTCAGGTCATTCCGCCGGCACCGCAGCCGGCGTCACGCGCGGCGTCCGCGACGTCTTGCGCATGTCTGACTTGACGTAGCGCGTGTCATAGCCGTTGAAGACATGCCCGAGCACGCTGCGATTGAGATCGGACGTCCCCATCAGGGCGTCCATGATCGGGAACGTCAGGTTCATGTTCCGCTCCATCATGATCGACTGGTTGTGATGGGCGGTGTGATGGCGCCGGATGGTGTTGACGAAGGGCATGTGGCGCACGAAGGCGTTGTCGTCGACATGGCAGCAGAAATGCATAAACTCGTAGATCAGGTACATCGAGGTCGTGGTCGTGATCAGAAGCCAGCCGACATTCGGCGAGATCAGAAGCCCGAAGATGATCGCCGGCGGGATCGACATGAAGGTGAACACCACCAGCGCGTAAGGCGGAAAGAAGGTGACGCGCCAGTCGTAATGATCGGCAAAGCGCATCTCCTGCTCGGTGAAGAACTGGTGATGCATCATGGTGTGGCGGCTGTAGATCGCGCGGAACACGGGGAAGTTGGACGGCCGGTGCATCACATAGCGATGGATCCACCATTCGAAGAAATTGGCGCACATGAACACAACGGGGATGGTGAGATATTCCCACCAGCGCACGTCATGGAGATTGGCGAGATAGACATACAGCGCCGTGAAGCCGATCGTGTAGATCAGCGCGATATGCAGCCAGCCATTGTACCAGCCTGCAACGCGCGTCCGGTAATTCCCCCGATACTTGCGCTGCCGCTCCGTCATCGGCGTCGTCGCGAGCTCCATGACGTTCCTCCCTGGACTTGGGTCTTTCTGACATATCAGTAGCACATCAGTTGCCGTAAACAAGGCTGGGCGGGTATCGTTTCCGCGCCGCACGGAGTCCTTGACATAGGCGGAACCGCAGTTATGTTCTTGTTATGTTCTAGAAAATTGAGGGCAGCTAATAGTGTCCGTGCCGAGTCTAATTAACTCATTTTCGGCTGATTTTCTCGCTCGCTGCAATTGATGGTAGAGTTGCGCGGGTCTGGGGGGTCTCGCGCATCGTGCCTTTGAAGTTCGATCATCCGCCGCTATTGGCGCCGGGGAGGCATGCCATGAGCCTGCAAGAGATAGAGGCCCTATGCGTCGTGCCGTTTTCAGGTGCCTCGCGTGCGCATCGCGAAAGACTTTTCTACGCCCTAGAAGAAGTGGTCCAAGCACTGCTGAGGGCCAATATACGGTGTGACGTTTTCGTTGATGGCAGTTTTTTAACCGAGAAACCAGAACCAGATGACGTTGACATCATTGTTGCAACGGATTCCGGCGTTTTTGATGCATTGGACGAAGCGCAGCACCAGGTGCTTGAAGCGCTGAATACAGAGCCAAATGCCCTTGTGGACAGTCTCGCCATCACGACCTACCCTCGGGATCATCGATATCGAGGCTATGGCCTAGATGGCGAAAGCATGATCGAGAGCTACGGGATCGAGCATGCACAGGTATACCTAAAGGGGTACGCTGTTTTAAGGTTGTGGGAAACAGATGTCGGAAATCGCATCTGCCGTTGAACGCACACGGAAAGCCTTCGCCTCGGTTTCGCGGCTTGAAGAAGCGTTGGCTCACGCCCCCGGGGACCGTTCCTTGCAACTCAATCTTTCTGCCATGCGCAAATTGGCAATGCAAAGCCAAGACCAGTTGTTTGAGTTCTCAAAGCGCGTCCATGTAGAGGTGTGTAATTATCGACTAGTCCCGGAGGCAACCGATAGTTACGCACTTCCGCACGTATCTGCATCGATGCTCGAATATCAAAATCTCTTCAGCCAAATTTATGATGCGAAGAGAAACGGTGCCAAATCTAGAGCCATAATCGGCAAAGATGCTTGGCAAGAGAGCATGCTTGAATTCGGCTATTCATATAACGGTTCTCTGGGCATGGTGCTATTGCGGCCGGGTGCACGCGACATGATCAGCGGAACCTTTGATGACTCGATCAACGCACTCTATCAGGTCATGGACATCAAGGATCAGCACGATGTTCGAGATATCGCAAAAAACTTTGGAAATGCTGTGGTCAAAAGACTCCATGATTGGTCGGATGCCAACCTTCGAGGCGGATTTGCCGCTGACGTTAGGTGGACCCGCTCTGACGGTCATCAGCTTGGCGAGATGATCGAGCGCAAGCGGATGGAGCATATTGTAGGCATCATCGACGCAACCTCTGACCAGCAGGTAAAGGAGATCGAGGTTGTAGGTGTCCTACTTGGCGGTGACCTTGGAAGCGGGGCGTTTCATTTTGTCGTGCCTAATGGCGAGGATTATAGGGGCCATCTAGCGGAAGAATTTCGGAACGACACCGACATGGTTCTAGGAAAACTCTATCTGGCACGCATACGGGAGAAGAGCACCACCACTTATTCAACCGAAAAAGTGGAACGGGAGCGGGATCTAATTTCTTTGACTGATCCACCAAAGAGATACACTTCGAAGAATACTTCGAGCTCATGATCCTATTAAACGCTTTTTCGAACTCTTGCCGCTCCCCGGTCAAACCGGGCCGCGTAACGGTCCCTCATCCGCAATGAGACGTCTCGATCGGGACGCTCAGGAGTATCGAAAAGCAGGCAGGCCTCAAGCTGAGGTGAGGGTCATGCGAAGCTACATTGGTTTGATCCACAAGAACGTCTTTTCCCGATTTCCCCAGAGTCATCACCCCGGGCACCACGCTGGATGACGCGCGCGCGATGGCGGAAGAAGCCCTCGCGCTTCATATCGAGGGCCTGACGGAAGACGGAGACGCGATCCCCGAGCCCTCGACGCTGGAAGACGTAATGTCCGCCCCGGATGACCGAAGCGGTGTCGCCATCCTTGTATCGGTTCAAGGCTGAACAGCCCAAGGCCGCTCGCGTTAATGTCCCAGCCCGAGGACCGGCTGTCGTTCTCCAGCGTGATCCTCGTCACTGAGGAACAATCGAGATTGTGCGATCCAGCGACCAGCAGAGCTGAGGGAAGTCGACAAATGGAGAAAGTGAATGAAGACGACTGAACTCAATACGACGGATTCCGTCCGCGCTATTTCCGACGAAGACCTTGGCGCCGTTGTCGGCGGCTTCCAGGTCTACACGGGTGGTGGGAGCGGCACTATGGCCCACGGCAAGGTGGTGGGGTCGCGCCCCAATGGAAACGACATCATCGCAGGTTTTCTCATTGCCGGCGAAGTCATCGGCGTCCTCTCGCTCCTTTAAAGCAGAGGCCCGATTGGTTCTTGACCCAAACGCGAGAGGCCGCCTCGGTTGGCGGCCTCTTTCATTTCTGACGCTGGACTCAAACCTTTTCGCCTTCCTGTCGAGAGATTTGAGCCATCAACCAATTGAAATACAAGACAGATCCTGCGAACTGATTTGCCCGTCGGCTGATTATCCGAAATCGTGTCAAGACCTTCCAACAAAAATAATTCGCTTTTCCAGAAGCTTAAATCGTGCTTATGATCCGCCCATCCCGTGCCCACAAGAGGGACGCTCCGGATCGTCATGAGTGTTGGGTGCGGGGAGCGATGGACGCGTTGGCGCGCGAGAGACGAGGCGCGCCAAGGCGGACGGCAAAGGCGTGTGGTC
>Ga0070683_100002220_pt1 | contig 15386 bp, 12 predicted proteins | sample KBSC713LmetaG_FD_64662 | JGI IMG/M metagenome (GOLD analysis project Ga0070683, IMG submission 64662) | Corn rhizosphere microbial communities from Kellogg Biological Station, Michigan, USA - KBS C7.1-3L metaG | ecosystem: Host-associated > Plants > Roots > Rhizosphere ...
CGTCCCGCAGCCGGTGCTGCAGTTCACGGTCGCGTCGAAATCGAAGAAAAGCCCGCGCCCGATGCACCGCACGGCGGAGTCGGTCACTGAGAGAGAAGTTGATGTCGGCCGCCACGGGCAGACTGACCAGATAGCCGATCGCGATCGCCGGCCCCCACAGCGCGGCAACGAGCGCCGTCTGCGCCATGTACGTCAGTGCGACGAACGCCGTTCCGGCAACGAGCGTTCGCATGGCAGGATCCGCCGCGCTGTCGATCGAGCGCATCGCGATCCCGCGCGCCGCCCAGAATGGAAGCCAGTGATTGATCCGACCCCAAATCGCGAGTGGTCCGGCAAGCAGGACAAGCCAGCTCTCCCGAACCACGAACCAAAACGCGCTCCCGCCGTCCACCTCGATGCCGACATCCTCGACGAGTATACCGTGATTCGCCGCAACATGTTCAACGGCATCGAGACGCCGCACGAGTTGATCGGCTTGGCGGCGTAGCGCATCATCCGCCCCCTGCAGTCTGATCGAGAGCTCATCGATGCGTCGCGCAATCGCCATCTCCACGCCGAGGCTTCGTGCTCCAATCGTCGGTGCGTCATCGAACAACGCCGCGATGAGCGATGCAAGCCGAATCGCCCGCGTCGCATCGTCGATCGTCGGATAGTTCAATGTCACCGCGCGAAGTCGGGCGTCGATCTCCGCCGTCAATGCTTCCGCGGGCGGCGCGCCGATCGGGGCCCGCCAGGAGTTCATGAAAATCGGCTCGCCGATCTGCACGAGCACGCGCGAGCGTGGCGCCTCCTTTCGCTCGAACGTCAGCCCAATCGGTACGATTGCCAAATCGGCGACGTTGCCCGTTTCGCGCGCGTATAGTGCCATTCGCGCGGCGCCGCTCTTCAGCGGCGCGAGCGACGGCTCGTCGTGTGATTTCCCTTCGGGGAAGATCAACACGGTGCCGTTCGACCGGAGCGCCTCGTGCACCGCGCGAAACGTCTCCTTGTTGCGCGCCGGGCTGGATGCCGCCGGTCCGAGCGCTTCGTCACTCGCACGTCGAAGCGGCACGACGCCCATCCAGCGCAATAGAACGGCGGCCAGAGGATTTCTGAAGATCGTGGCCTTGGCGGTAATCAGCACTCGACGCGGAACGAACCACGTAATGAGTAGCGCGTCGACGAGTGCGTTCGGATGATTGACCACGAGCAACAACGGACGTTGTCGTGGAATGCGCGCCAGTCCTTCAGCCTGGATGTCGCGATAGTACCAGCGAAGCGCCAATCCGGCGACGGCGCGGAGAAGCGGATACATCACACGGCGCGTGACCGATCCGGAACGCCGCGAAAGATGAGTGCGGAGATGACGAACATGAGCGCGACCGTCATCACAGCGGCGCGATACGCGATCGCGGTTCCAAACCGTCCTTCGAGACCATCGACGGTGAGGCCCCAAATGAGCGGCCCCGCAATGGCCGCCGCGCGCGACGAGAGAAGCATGAGACTGAAGTAGCGCCCGGCTTCGACGTCCGGCACCAATCCGAGCAACACGGGGCGTTCCGCCGTTGGAACGCCGCCGAAGTTGAGACCGATCGCCAACCCCACCAGCCAAAAAGCCGTCTTGCCCGGCACCGCGATCATCACGGCAAGGAGCACCACCCAAAGCACCAGCGTCGTCATGAGCGTCCGCTTCGCGCCAATCCGATCCACCACATGCCCGTAGATGTAGCTGCCGAAGATCGAAGGGATCGTGAGAACGAGAAAGAGCTTGATCTCCGTCCCCTGCGTGAAGCCCACGGCTTTCACCGCATACAGCGTCATGAACCCGACGATCGTCCCAATGGCGTCCTGATACACGAACGACGCAAGGATGAACCGAAGGGCACCAGGATGTTGCCGCGCATCTCGCAACGTATGGCTGACTTCCCGAACCGCACCGCGCCAACTCACACGGGTTCCCGGCGGTGCCGGATTATGATCGCGACAGAAGAAGATGAGCGGTAGCGAAAAGAGCAGAAATGCCAGCCCGGTCGGGACGAACGTCGAGACGCGTCCACCGTGTTGCGTGAATGGCACTAGCGAGTGTAAGCCCGACAGCACGGCGCTCGGCAGCTTGCCGACAACGGGCAGCGTCCCGTCGAAGAACGGAAGCACGAGCAACACGCCGACGATGGATCCGACATAGCCGAGGGCCGTTCCGAAGCCGGACAGGCGACCCTGTTCCTGCACGGGAACGAGCTCTGGCATCATCGCGTTGTAGAACGGCTGCGCCGCTTGGTACGCGTAATTCGCCACGACGAACGCAGCCAACACCCAAAACAACGGCGCGCCGCTCGCGTGCCATCCGGACGGAAGCACCGCAGGCGAATCTACGGCTGTGCCTGTGATCGGCAGGCCCCGTTGGCCCAGCACGCCGATCAGAGCGACAGCGGCACACGACGCAACTGTGAACCCAACGACCCAGATCTTGCGGCGCCGACGCCCGTCGGACAGCGCGCCAAGAAATGGAATCGAGACGAACACCAGCGCCGATGCAACCGCGCTCGCGACCGCGTCCATCGTATTCGAGACGCCGAGATCGCTGACGAGCCAGACCGCGAAATACAGCGAGACGACGTTCATCGAGAAGATCGTATTCGCGAAGTCGTAGAACGCCCAGCTCAAGCGCTCGATGAGCGGTGCTCGTTCAACGGCGCGGATCTCGCCGTCCGGCAAAATGATCGGTATGGCGTGCTGAGGATGTGCCATCAGTACTCCACTGAGGTGATCGCTCCGGCGCGGGACTTCCTGACACTACCCTCCACACCGGCGCCTCGGCATACGTCGCCTGACGTAGGCTTTCCGCGGTGCCGTTGACGGACGGCCGAGCGGGTCCAAATTACGTCAAATGAATCTGTTCCGCCGCTCGCTGTGGTTTTGCGCCGCCCTGAGCGGCGCGGCATGTGAGCGAGCAAAGGCGCCGGTTCGCGCCGAGTCGACAGCCGCAAAGCCCATTACTCCGGCTGACTCGGCGACCACGCCGCCGCCGCAAAGCTGGGATCCGAGCGCCGGTCCGCTATTGTTGGTCGCCGCAGAATCGCCGTCGCGCGCATTCGTCATCGTGCCCGACAGCGCCAGCGCAAGCGCGCAGCTCTCGACCATTCCGCACCCGGCCACGGTCACGCTGCTTGGCCGTGGAGGCACCGTCCAGACAGCCGACCTTCCGGCGGTGGGAGACAGCGGCGCCTGTGTCGTCGCAACGCTCAACGCCGCTCCACCTCCCCGGCCGTGGAGCATCGGTTTCATTGGCGGCGTGGTCTCACCGCTACCGATGGATTCCATTCAAGCATTCAGCGCCGCGGACTCGGCGTCTCTCGTCGCGACCATCACGCGCCTCGCCTCCGTGCTTCCAAACGATTCCGCCGGTCGATTCACGGGGCTGCCTTTTGTCGTCCGCACGGCGTGGCGATTCGCGATTCCGGGTGACATTCAAGAAGTCGTTGGCACGCTGAGTCGTCAAATCAACCAAGAAGCGACACCGCTCCAGGAGCACACACTCCTCATCGCCGAACGTCGCCTGAAAGGAAACGACACGAGCTTCTCGAAAGCATATTCGGAACGCTTTTACGGTAACGAAGAAACAATCGAAAGCCCCGAGGTCGTCGCCGCCGCGCTCCTCGGCGCCGATCGAAACGCGGCGATCATTCTGTCGCGCGATTTTGGCGACGCGACCGCGTACGGTCTGCTCGAGCGCGGAGACGACGGCCGGTGGCGCGCACGATGGACGAGCGCGCGCCGACACTGCTGATCTCACCAATCGTCGACTTTGGCGAGCGCAGACGGTGCTCGAGCACGGCCCGTGAGTCCGGCGAGCGCGGCCAAGGTCAGCACGTACGGAAGTCCCAGGAACAACTGATACGGAAGGGAAAGGCCGAGCGCTTGGAGAAGAAACTGAAGCGCGCTCGCGGCGCCGAACAACAGCGCCGCAAGCCCCACTCCGAGTGGATTCCATCGTCCGACCACGACGATGGCAATCGCGATGAAACCGCGCCCGGCAGACATACCTTCGGCGAAGGTCCCGGCCTGTGCCAATACGAGGGTCGCGCCGGCCAGACCTCCCATGCCGCCACCAAACGCGATCGCCAACCAGCGCACGCGATCGACGCGGACGCCCGCCGCGAACGCCGCCGACGGAGCCTCGCCGATTGCCCGCAACGCCAGGCCCGCGTGCGTGCGATACATCCACCACCAGACAATCGGAACGATCGCGTACACGGCATACGTTACGATGGGCTGATAAAAAAACCCTAATCCAACTATCGGCAACGACGACAAAAGCGGAATCGCCTTTGGACCATTGGTCGGAATCGAAAGCGCGGCTCCGCCGGCGCCGTACACGGTGCGATATAGCGTTCCCGTCAAGCCGACCGACAACAAGGTGACCGCGGTACCCGCGATGATCTGATCGGCTCGAAACGCTACGGCAAACACTGCGAAGACGAGCGCCACGGCCACTCCGCACCCAATGGCGGCGAGGTACCCGCCGGCGAGTCCCCCGCTACTCGCGCCGACGAGCGCACCGAACGCTCCAAACAGAATCACTCCTTCGAGGCTGATGTTGAGAACACCCGCCCGTTCCACCACGACCTCGCCGAGCGCAGCGAGCGCCAGCGGCGTCGCCGTACGCACCGTCGCTTCGACAAACGCCGTGGCCGCCGAGCTCACGAGGTGGTTCGCATGCGTCGAGCGCCACGATCGGCAGCAACCAACGCCAAAATGATTCCGGCCTCGACGACGGAGACCACCACGGATGGAACTCCGGCGTCGCGCTGCATTGCGTTCGCGCCGGCCTCGAGCGCGCCGAACAGGACTCCCGTAACGATCACTGCAGCTGCGTTCAGTCGTGCGAGCAGTGCCACCGCAATTGCCGTGTACCCGTAACCCGGCGAGATATTCTCGTACAGCGCGTAAGTGACTCCGCACACCTCGATGGCTCCCGCCATCCCGGCGAATGCGCCACTGGCAAGAAACGCACGCATCATCACGCGCTCGACATCGATTTGACCAGCGACGCGCGCAGCGTCCGGATTCGCTCCGACCGCGCGCAGGCGAAATCCCCCCGCCGTTTGACGAATCAACCACCAGGTCGCGAGGCTCGCCGAGACCGCAATCGCGAACCCGATGTGCAGTCGGGTTGTCGCACCGAACCGCGGCAAGCGCGCGGCTATGCTAATCGCGGCCGTCTGCGGATAGATATGCGTGGGTTCCTGCAGCGGACCCCGCACAAGGTACGAGACCAAGTACGCGGCGATGAAATTCAGCATGATCGTGCTGATGACTTCGAGGACATGGAATCGCGCTCGCAGCACTGCCGCAACCCAGGCCCACGCCGCGCCGGCGACCGCGCCGACGATCAGAATTGCCGGGATCAACAGAGGCGCCGGCATCGCGTGAAACGAGAGAGCCACGGCCGTTCCCGCTGCGGCGCCGACCAGAAATTGTCCCTCTGCGCCGATGTTGAATACGCCCGCGCGAAACGCGACAGCCACAGCGAGGCCAGTCAGTATGAGCGGCGTCGCACGCACCAAGGTTCCCGACCCGAGGGCATACCACGATCCCACGGATCCCTGGAGCAGCGCGTCGACCGCTGCGCCGAGTTCGAATCCTGACGCACGGAGCAACGCGGCGACGCCGCCGACGATTGCGGCTACGAGGCCACCGGCGATCCAGCGCGAGCGGAGCCGCTCCGCAGTCACGGCGCTCTCACGTCAACACGAGCGCGCGGCGAGAGATGGCGAGGCGGCGAATCGCTGCGATTCCAAAGGCCGGCCCAAATGCAAGAATTGGAAAGACCCATTTCCAGCCCACCAAGCTCACGAGTGGCGGGACGAGCTGAATCGACACCATCGTGAGGAGAAATCCCAACGACGTCTGCACGGTGAGCGCCGTGCCAACGGCATGCGACGGAACGGATTCGGTGACCAACGCACTGAACTGCGCCGAATCGGCAATGACGAAGAATCCCCACGCCCAAGCGACCGAGCCGAGAATCCACAGGCTCTGACCGAATACGAATGGAATGATGAGCGCGCAGCTTCCGCTCAGCGCCATTGCCGCGATCACGAGACGTTCGCGCCCACGCCGATCGGCCACGAGTCCACCCCATACGCACCCGATGCCGCCAATTGCGATCGTGCCGAATGCGGCCAGTGATACGCTTGCGTCCACGCGCGGACTCGAGGTAATCCCGTCCGCCGCCACGCTGGCGGCGAGAAACAACGGAATCCAGGTCCAGAAGGAGTAGAGCTCGAACATATGCCCGAGGTACCCGCCGGTCGCCAACCGCCATTCTCGCTGGGCGAACACGGTTCCGACCAACCGCCATGAGAACCGTCGTGGCGCGAACGGGTACGGCCCGTCGGAGTACCAGGTCGCCACCAAGAACGCGGCGATGAGCGCACATGCGGACGCCGTAAGAATGACGGTTGTCGGACCGGCATTTGGTATGGCGTGAACCAGGTACGGTGTTGCCTTCCCAACGGTGAGCGCGCCGACGACTGTCCCGATGGCAAGCCCGCGACGCGCGCGAAACCAAGTCGACGCCATCTTCATCGCCGGCGGATAGACACCTGCAAGTGAAAATCCCGTGATGAATCGAAGCGTTAGGGCGGCCGCGAAACCGCTGCTCGCGACAAGGCCGGCGTTGGCGGCGGCTCCAATCAGCGCCGCGATCGCGAAGTACCACCGTGATGGCAATACATCCGCCAGATTGAGCAGCGCCGCCGCCGCCGTGCCGCACACGAAGCCGAGTTGAACGATCGTCGTCAGCCACGCCAACTCGCCGCGCGTCAGCGACCAGGACTGCGCAAGTTGCGGCGCGACTGCGCTCGCCGCGAACCAAAGAGACATTCCCAGAAGCTCGGCGATCGCAAGCAAGCCGAGCATCCTCCAGCGACGCGGATCGTGGTCGACCGCCGGATTGATCCCGGTGGGAGCCGTCACGCGACGCCCAACATCGCTTGGCCCACGGCGGCTCGGTCCACGGGGCACGCGCGAAGATGTCCGCCGTGCAACGCGAAAATTCGCGTCGAAAGCAAAAGAAGCTCGTCGAGATCGCTCGAGTAGACGACGACAGCAGCCCCCGCCGCCGCGACGGCGCGCAGGCGATCATGCACCGCCTGTGTCGCCCGAATATCCAGTCCGCGCGTTGGATTTTCGACTACCACGAGGTCGGGCCCACCGGCGAGCTCGCGGCCGAGAACAAGTTTCTGCTGGTTGCCGCCGGACAGAGAGCGAGCAGACGTGTCGCTGTCACCACCGCGTACGTCGACTTCCCGGAGGAGTGTCTGCGTGCGTTTGTCGAACTCACTCCATCGCACGCGCCCGCGCCGGCCGCCGGCGCCGTTGAGCGCGACATTTTCTGCGAGCGTAAAGTCCAACACCAGTGCGTCGCGCTGTCGATCTTCAGGCACGAAACCAACCGTTGACGGCAGTCGAACGTGCCCCTGCGATGCCGCGCGGCGCCTGGCGAGAAGACGCAGGAGCTCGCGCTGTCCCGCCCCCTCGACAGCGGCGACGCCCACGATGTCTCCCGCCTGGAGCGCGAAGTCGAGGTCGCGTAACACGGTGACGCCGCGCTCATCCATGAGGTAGGCTCCCTCAACCGATGCGACAGTCCGATTCATTGGCTCCGGCTTCGCCGGCGAAGAGACACTGGGCTCTTCGCCAAGAATAGCGGTCGCCAGCCCACGAGCGCTCAACTCCATCGCGGCCGCATCCAATACGACGCGGCCGCGGCGCAACACCGTAACGGCGTCGGCGACCGCGAGTGCCTCGGGGAGCTTGTGAGTGATCAAAATGACGGTATTGCCATCATTGGCGAACGCGCGCAACCATCGGAGCAGATCGTCCGCCTCGTTGGGTGCGAGCACCGCGGTCGGCTCATCGAGGATCAAGGTCCGCGCATTCTTGGCCAACGCTTTCACGATCTCTAAACGCTGCTGAGCACCAACCGTCAACGATCCGGCGAGAGCAAGAGGATCCAGTCTCAAGCCGGTCCTCGCGCCAATGTCCGCAACTCGGCTTGCCGCTCTCGCCATCTCGAACCGGCCATGATCGCCAAGAGCGACATTTTCGGCTACGGTCATGGCGGGCACGTTGCTGAAATGCTGTTGGACCATCCCAAGGCCGGCCGCCATCGCGTCGGAGGGCGTCTCGATCGGCTGTGCCGAGTCGCCGGCGGTGACACGGCCAGCGTCCGCCCTCGTCAGCCCGAACGCGATCCGCATCAGCGTCGTCTTCCCCGCGCCGTTTTCGCCGACGAGTGCATGCACCGATCCGCGGGCGACCCGAAGCGAGACGTCGTCAAGCGCCACGGAATCCCCGAACCGCTTGGAGATCCCTGTGAGCGCCAGCGCGAAATCGCCGATAGTTGCGTGAGACGAGGCTGTCACAGCCCCGTCGGCGCGTCCAGAAACGTGGAAGTCATGTCGAAATGAGCGGCAAGGGCGTCGCCGAGCGCTTTGACGCCTAAAGTCTCGGTTGCGTAATGACCGGCATACAGGATGACGATACCGAGTTCGCGTGCCTCTACGGCCGTGTGGTGTGGTCCCTCGCCGACGATCAACGTGTCCAATCCACGCTCTGATGCCTCACGGAGCGTGGAGGAGTCGGCACCCGCTCCGGTGCAAATACCCCAGCGACGCGTCACCCGCGCGCTATCGAACGGTGTCGCGATCAGAGATCCTTGATGGTCGGTCGCGAGCTGCTGGGCGCGCGCGGCAAGAACGTGCGTGGGAATGTCGGATTGGCCGCTCAAGCCGACGTCGAGGGACTGGTATCTCGCAAACCCGGCCGACGGCTCGAGGCCAAGACGTTTCGCCAGCAACGCGTTGTTGCCGAGCACTGGGTGCACGTCGAGCGGCAAATGCGCCGAGTAGACGGCGATGTCGTGTGTCAGCAACGCGTGAAGTCGCTGCCGGCGCGCACCGACGATCGGTTGAACTCCGCCCCAGAACATCCCATGATGCACGATCAAGAGGTTTGCGCCGGCGTGGATGGCTGCCGTCACCGTCTGACTAGAAAAATCGACCGCGGTGGCGACTCTGCGGATATCGCCGGTGTTGGCCAGCTGCACCCCATTGACGGCGTTTGGATAGTCCGGGATACCCGCGATGTTGAGCGCCGTGTCGAGGTATGCCGCCAGCGGCGAAAGCGTCGGCATGATTAGCGTTTCGTGATCGCGCTATCGTGAGGTGATGTGATCGTGTACTCGCCTCGCAGCATCAGGGATTGAAGCGAGTCGATTCGACTGCGCGCCGCAGCCGGAATGCGCTGCAGGAGGGCCGGGTTGAGAACGAGAGTGACTACATGACTCTGTTCACCGAGCTCACGAACGCTTGGGGAAAACGTTCCGGCTTTGATCTCTCGCGCGATGGTCATGAAGGCTAGCGGAAGGTCAATGACCACGCTGCCGAGGGTCACGCTTGGCGCGACCGAGTTCTGATTCGAATTCGATCCGATGACGAACGTGTTCGCCTTTTCTTTCGCCGCCTGGAAAACCCCCAGCCCGGCCGCATCGGCGTTCTGGAAGATGACATCTACGCCGCGTGACAGTTGTGCGAGTGCCTGTTCCTTGCCGGCGCTCACATCGTCCCAATTGCCGATGTACGACGTGATGACTTTGACCTGCGGATTGACCGCGCGCGCCCCCCGCTCGAACGCACTGAAGCTCTCGACGACGGGTGGCAACTCGGTGCCGCCGATCGCGCCGAGTTTTCCGGTCGAGCTCACTGAGGCGGCGAGCATACCTGCCAGATACGACGCGTCTGCGAAACCAAAGGCCATGCTCGCGATGTTTGGTCCGCTCGCCGTGCCTGATGTCGTGACATAGATCGTCTTCGGGAACTCGGGGGCGACCCGCTTTGCGGCGTCTTGGAACTCGTATCCGTGTCCGAAGACCAATCGGTATCCTTGCATGCCGTACTGCCGAAAATTCTCCTCGAATTCCGCCGGCGTCTTGGTTTGAATATGGCTTATTTGTGCGCCGAGGGTGTCGCGAATGCGAAGGAGTCCTTGGTATGCGCCGGCATTCCAAGACTGATCCGATACGGGCCCAGGGGTCAGCAGGGCCACCCGAAACGGCGACGCTCGGGAGCTATCTGTCGACGCCGCTTCGCGCCCTGGTGTGCAGGACAACAGGGCGCTCGCAGTTGCGAGCCCCGCCAATGTGGAAAAGACCGCTCGCCCAATGCCTCTAGCGATGGTACTCACTGATTTGCAATGACTTATGGAATGTTGAGTCTGTTGATTGCCGGGAACTGCCTGTGCGATTCGTAAGCCTGGCGATGACCAAGACTGCTACGAATTGACAGTATACTGTCATCTTACTGGCGCTATAATTTCAGAAATCGCTCCGTCGTTCCCGGAGAATGAGCTCAAGAATTCGGTCGAGATCCTCCGCGCTGTAAAACCCAATCTCGACCCTGCCCTTCGAGTCGGCATCGGCGTAAACACGGACGTCCGTCTGCAGGTACCCACGGAGATCGTCCTCAATCCGCCGCGCGGCCGAGCTCGTCGACGTCGCCTTACCATCGCGTGGAGCATTCGGCGCTCGCCCACCGCCAGCGTCACTTGCTGAGCTGGCCATGCGATCGCGAACCTTCTGCTCAAGTTGGCGTACGCTAAGTCCGCCAGTCGCGGCGTTGGCCGCGAACTCGCTAATGGTGGCGTCAGCTTCTAGAGCCAACAGCGCTCGCGCATGCCCCATGCTCAACACGCCTTGCTCGACCATCTGTTGCACTGTCTCGGGTAACGACAGTACGCGAAGGAGATTCGTTATGGTCGTGCGATCCTTCCCAACCGCCTCCGCCACCTGCTGCTGCGTGAACTTGAAATCGTTAATCAGGCGACGGTAGCCACGCGCCTCCTCGATCGGATTCAGATTCGAACGTTGCAGATTCTCGACGAGAGCGAGCACAAGCATAGTCTGATCGTCGAGCTCGCGGATTACCGCCGAGATCTCTGACCACCCGATGTTTGTGGCGGCTCGTAGACGCCGCTCGCCGGCCACCAACTCGTAGGCATCGCCTCGTCGACGAACGATGATGGGTTGCAACAGTCCGCTCGCTCGAAGCGACGCCTCGAGCTCCGCGAGGTCCGCCGCATCGAATTCCCGACGCGGCTGAAACGGATTTGCGCGAATTCGAGCCAGCGCGATTCGCTGAAGATCGCCTGCTGGCGCGCTCGTCGAGCCAGGGGCGCCGGAAATCAGTGCCTCGAGACCACGGCCAAGGCGCCGGGGCTTGTCTCCGCTCATTGTCGCCTCCGCAGCAATTCCTTGGCGACATTCATGTAGGCTTGTGCGCCGACCGAAGCCACGTCGTAGAGAATGATGGGCTTGCCAAAGCTCGGCGCCTCGGCCAGCCGTACATTGCGCGGAACGACCGTCTCGAACACCTCGGCACCGAAATACTCCCGCGCCTCTGCCGCGACCTGGCGGGACAGGTTGAGCCTCGCGTCGTACATCGTGAGGAGCACGCCATGGATCGCTAGGTCCGGGTTGATGCTTCGCTGGATCAAATGCACCGTGTTTAGCAACTGCGACAGCCCTTCGAGCGCGTAATATTCGCACTGAAGGGGGATCAGGAGTGCGTCAGAGGCGGCGAGCATATTCAGCGTGATCAAGCCCAGGGACGGCGGGCAGTCGATCAGGATGTAGTCGTAATTGGATCGCAGCGCTGAAACGGCGACTCGGAACAAGCGCTCGCGATTCGGCCGTTCGACGAGCTCGACCTCCGCACCAGCAAGGTCTGGGGTTGCCGGGATAACATCGAGGTGCTTGAAGTGCACGTGGTGAATCACGGCATCTTCAATCGGGCGTTCCCCGATTAGGACGTCGTAGACCGTTGCGCGTATTTGGTCGGGTTGGACGCCTACCCCGCTCGTCGCATTCCCCTGCGGGTCGCCATCGACGAGGAGGGTCCGTTGTTCGGCCGCTGCGAGGCTCGCGGCCAGATTCACCGCGGTCGTCGTTTTTCCAACGCCCCCCTTCTGATTCGCGATAGCTATGACACGGGCCACTAGTTCGTCATTTCGGGGGGAATGTCTCGCGAGTCGCGGCGTTGCTTAGTCGCGCTGGTCGGAATCGCCAACGGCGGCCAATCTATCCCCGGATACAGCTCGGAACAACGTGCCACGTGGAACATGGATCGATGCTGTGCCACGTGGCACATGACAGCAACTGATCTTCAGAGAGCCGTCGACGCTCAGCGAGCAACGAATAACCATCGGGTGGTGACACTCACGGTCACCGACTGTTCCCCCGGCTCAATCGGCGTTGGCGCTCGAGCTGCCATCGCCGTGACGCCAACCATTCCCTGCATTGGTCGAATCGACGGTTCCGTCGATACCTCGAGCAACGGGCCCAACGCGCCACCAGCCGCCCTGGCGAGGGCCTCGGCGTCCGCACGAGCGTTCGCCACGGCAATGGATAGTGCTGATCTACGAACCGAATCCGCTTTCGACGAAAAGAACTGAAGTCCGGAGATTTCATTGGCACCCTTCGCCAAAGAAGCGTCAATCGCCCGCGCAACATCCTCAATTCGACGGACGTCGGCACGCACTGTGTTGGTCACCGAGTAGCCGGTCACCTTCGGCGGTTGATTGTTCTGGCCATATTGGATTTCCGGCGCGACGTTGTAGTTCATCGTCGACAACTGGTCGGAGCCGAAGCCCAGAGCGCGCAGCGTATCGATGATCGCCCGCTGTCGCTTGACGTTGTCGGCTGAAGCGGCCGCTGCCGTAATCCCTCGACTCTGTACGCCGATGAAGATCGTGGCTCGGTCCGGCGCAATCCGGGCCTCACCGCTCCCGATCGTAGTGATTTGCGCCGGCAGCGGACTGTTGACCGCCTGCGCGCTTGCCGGGCCCGCCGGCAGAAGCATGAGATAAACGCAGAGCGGCCCTCCGACCATGGTCGTTCGCAAGACAACCTCCGAATGGATGCGGGCGGTTCGAACGACGCAGCGCCCGGGTCTTCGCCCAAATAAGTATCTATCCGATACTATTAGACGACTATGTCATAACGCTCATTTAATTATACCAATAGCCGGCTCCCGCCGCCGGCGCTTCTCGACTTCGAGCACCAGATTCTGTAAATCCGTTGGGCTGACGCCCGAAATGTTCGCCGCCTGCGCGAGGGTCGCCGGGCGGATTGCCGCGAGCTTCTGCCGAGACTCGAGCGACAGCGACCGCATCTCAGCGTATGGCGTCGCGTCGCCAAGCGCGAACTGGCCCATACGTCGAAGCTTTGCCGCCTGATCCCGCTCGCGCGAGAAGTAGCCAGCGTACTTGAGCTCGAGCTCCGCCGTGGTAACGGCGTCACGCGCCAGGTCGCCGCCGATGCCAACGGCCGCGAACAACTCGCTCAGGCCAATGTTTTGACGCTTTGCCACCTCGGATATCTTCACCGATTGGGTCAGCGGACGACTAGTCACACGGGCGAGCAGTTCGGCGATCTGCGACGGTTTGACGCTGATCGTGTCAGCCATCTGTCGAGCGGTGTCCTCGTCGGCAAACCGGCGTTCGATGGTCGACACCTCGTGCGCCGAATACAGTCCGAGATCGAGACCGATCGGCGCGAGGCGCCGCAGCGCATTGTCCTGTCGAACAGTCAGTCGGAATTCCGATCGAGACGTGAACAGCCGGTACGGCTCGTCGACGCCTCGCGTCACGAGGTCGTCGATCAAGACGCCGATGTAAGACGTCTCTCGACCAAGAACGACTCCAGGTTTGCCTTGAGATAGTCGAGCCGCGTTGAAGCCCGCGATGACTCCCTGCCCCGCGGCCTCCTCGTAGCCCGTGGTGCCGTTGATTTGGCCCGCGAAAAACAATCCCGCGACGGCTTTGACCTGAAGTGTGGAATCCAGCTGCGTCGGCGGATAATAGTCGTATTCGATTGCGTAGCCTGCCCGCGTCATCCGCGCGTGCTCGAGACCGGGAATTGAACGAAGAAGCTCGAGCTGCACGGCAACCGGCAGTGACGTCGACAGACCGTTGACGTAAAGCTCCGACGTCTCGTGTCCCTCCGGCTCGAGGAACAACTGGTGCCGCTCCGCCCCAGGAAATCGAACGATCTTGTCTTCGACGGACGGACAGTAGCGTGGGCCACGAGACGCGATCGCGCCTCCGTACATCGCCGACCGCGCAATGTTCTCCTGAATGATTTCCTTGCCCGGGGACCCGAGGAACGTGATCCAACAAGGAATCTGCTCGGGATGTCGGGTCCCGCCGGCCATGCGACGCGGCGTCTCCCAAAAATGGGACCACGAAAAATCGAAAATCTCGATTTCGCTGTTCTGGCGTTCCAACCGCGTAAAATCCACGGATCGGCCGTCGATCCGTGGAGGCGTTCCGGTCTTGAATCGCTCAACCGTCAGCCCAACATGTTCCAGCTGCTCGGCCAAATGAGTGGCGGCTGATTCGCCCGCGCGCCCGCCGGCAATCTTCGTCTCCGTGCCGATGTGAATCCGACCCCGAAGAAAGGTGCCCGTCGTGATCACGACGGATTTGGCGCCGAACCGGCGACCCTCCAGTGTCTGAATACCAGAAACCGCGCCATTCTGACCATCGAACAAGAGGCGCGCCACCGTTCCCTGGATGGTTTGCAGCGTCGCGTGTTCTTCGAGCAGCGAACGGACGGCGCGCCGATACAGTCCTCGGTCACACTGGGCACGAGGCGCCCAAACCGCCGGGCCTTTGCTGCGGTTCAGCATTCGAAACTGCAGCGATGCCAGGTCGGTCGCACGCGCCATGATTCCGCCGAGGGCATCGACCTCCCGCACGACCGTGCCTTTGGCGATGCCACCGATAGCCGGATTGCATGACATCTGGCCAATCGTCTCGAGTGCGCTCGTCACCACGGCCACGCTTGCGCCGCAACGCGCGGCAGCCACCGCGGCTTCGGTTCCGGCGTGGCCGGCACCGACAACGATTACGTCGAAGGTCGCTTCGATCTGGGAGGACTGACCGATGGTCATGCCAAGAAAAATAGGGGTGGTCTCGGGCGTTCGAGAGCGTGCAGTCGACGAAAACTCATTCGCGTATATTGGACCACCATTGCCCGCCTTCGGAGTCTACACGATGCCCATACCTATTGTGACTGGCGCGCCAACACTCCTGCTGCGCCGCGCCGCGTACGAATCGAGCGGCTTGACCCGGGGGGCGATAGACGAGCGGCTAGGCTTGACGGCCGACGAATTTCGCGTCGAGGAGAACCTGGTTGTGATCGGCCCGATCTACGAGGCGAACGGCGATGTACTCAGCGATTTCATTGCTGAGCTCGAGCGCGTCGGTCTAGTCTACTTCGACGATTTCTTCGAACTCAGTGGCAACTGGCCGGACTGGCTCCGAATCCATGCGTCGGCGCG
>Ga0070683_100002222_pt1 | contig 15383 bp, 13 predicted proteins | sample KBSC713LmetaG_FD_64662 | JGI IMG/M metagenome (GOLD analysis project Ga0070683, IMG submission 64662) | Corn rhizosphere microbial communities from Kellogg Biological Station, Michigan, USA - KBS C7.1-3L metaG | ecosystem: Host-associated > Plants > Roots > Rhizosphere ...
TTCGTCGACGCCACCGTTCGCACTGCGACGCCACTCGTTCTTGCGGCGATGGGCGAGACCGTTGTCGAGCGCGCAGGGGTCATCAACATCGGCCTCGAGGGCGTGATCCTCTCTGGAGCGTTCGGTGCGCTCGTCGGCGCGACGCATTGGGGCCTGCTCGGAGGATTCGCGGCCGGCATTCTGAGCGGCGTTGTCGTCTCGCTGCTCTTCGCCGTTTTCGTCGTTCAGTTGCGGTGCGATCAGATCATCACCGGAACGGCAATCACGCTCCTCGCCGTCGGCCTGACCGGGACGCTGTACCGAAGCCTCTATGGCGCCTCGGGTGCCGCATTGTCGATCGCGACGCTCGCTCCGAATGCCTTGCCGCTGCTCTCGAAGATTCCAGTTGTTGGAACAGGATTCTTTGAACAGCCGCTCGTCGCGTATGTCGCCTATGCTCTTATTCCGGCGATCTGGTGGTGGACGTATCGCACGCACGCCGGGCTCGCGCTGCGAGCTGTCGGTGAATCGCCGATCGCCGCGGAGGCCGCGGGCGTGCAGGTCGGACGCGTTCGCACCGGGGCGATTGCGTTCGGAGGTGCGCTCGGCGGTTTTTCGGGCGCGACGCTCGTCCTGGCACAGGCAGGAACCTTCGCTGAAAACATGTCCGCCGGCCGCGGCTTCGTCGCGATCGCAATCGTTGTTCTCGGACGCTGGCATCCACTGGGCGTTGCGCTTGCGGCGCTGTTGTTCGGCGCGTCGAGTGCGCTGCAGTTCCTTCTGCAGGCAATCGGGCTGGCGCTTCCGTATCAACTTTTTCTTGCTCTGCCTTACGCGTTGACGCTGCTTGCGCTGGCTGGCGTCGCCGGTCGTGTTCGGGCGCCAGCAGGTCTCGCGCGGGTCGACGACGTCTAGACTGCCCTAGCAGTGCCGGCGCGGACTCGTCCAGCGGATACGCCATTTCCCATCGTCCGCGCGCTCGATCACCGCGTAGGCCACGGTGTCACCATAGTCGCGTGATAGGACGATGGCGACATTGCGTGAGCCGCCGAGCAGTACCGACGCAATGATGTCCCGGGTCTCGATCGTTTCTTCATCGCCGTAAGACCGCTCCGAGTAGACCGTCGTCAAACCGCTGTCCGATTGTGACCGCTCTGCGACCACCAACGTGCGCTCCTGAAGCGGAGTCGCCTCTTGGTTGATCGAACGCGACAGCGTGCCCGCGATGAATTGCGGTCCCTGCGGAAGACGTAGTCGCCAAATCGATCGAACGACAAAAGGCAGACCGGCGAAGCGTCCCGCCGAGTCGTTGGGGAGCGCCGAGGCGAGCCGATTGAGCCCAACTGTGAGGGCCGCAGAATCGGCAGCGGAAAGCGCACCAATCGAATCCATCACGATCGGGGCGACGACACCACCGATGAAGCCGACGCTCCACGGTCGCGGCGGAGGAGCAGCGCTGAGCGTCGCCGTAGCGCACAGGCTTGTGTCGGCCATCGCCGGAAGCTCGGCGGTCTGCACGCTACCGTTTCGTCCAAAAAGTGTGACTGACGCCGGCTTCGGGATGCTCGCGAGCGTCGCCGCGCGGTTTGTTGAATCCGGAACGAAGACAAAGGCCCGCACCGGCGCATCGGTAGAAACCAGAAGCACCGGACCCGCACTTTGGTCCCAGGTCGGCGCATTCGCGGCGACGGAAGCCGAGTCGGTCGCTGGTGCCTGCACGTGGTTCGAGGAATCCGTGGCCGGCGCCGCCTTTCGGCGCTCGCACGCTGCACCGAGGATCGCCAAGACAACGAAAGTAAACGCGCGGCAGGGCTTCATTCGCCGTAATTTGGACCCGTCGCCGCCCCCGTCAACGTCAGGGACGCGGGCGGCTACGTCATACGACGTATCCCTCGAGCGATCACCACGGCCTAGTCTGTCGTACGACCCGTTCGGCTCTCTCGGAGTATGAACATGGCACATCCGGAACAAGCGATCCCAATGATTTCGACCGATAGCGACGAGCGGGCGACGGTCCGCGCGCCGTTCATCGAGCGAGCGAGTTGGGCGTTGTACGATTTTTCGAATACGATTTTCTCGATGAATGTCGCCACGCTGTACTTCACGGTGTGGCTCGTCGGAGACCTCGGCGTTTCTAACACGATGGAGGCGATTGCGAGCGCCGTGGCGTCCGCAATGGTGTTCGTCTCCATTCCATTTCTCGGCGCTCTCTCCGACGTGCGTCGCCGAAGAAAACCGTGGGTCGTCGGATTTACGATTTTGTCGTGTTTCGCCTGCGCGATGATGGGTGTGCTCGGACAGCGACTACTCCCGCTCGTCGGCGAGTTCGTCGATGTCCCTGCGACAGTGCCGTCTGGATGGCATGCGAGCGGAATGCCGCTCTTCTGGATTCTCGCAGCATTTGCGATCGCGAACTTCGCGTACCAAGCGGCGTCGCCGTTCTATAACGCGATGCTTCCCGAGCTCGTCCCCGCCGAGGAGCGTGGCCGGCTATCGGGAATCGGCACGGCGGTCGGCTACGTCGGGTCGATCGTCGGTGTCTTGCTCGTAGCGCCGTTCTTCAATGGTAAGCTCCCCGCCATTGGCCAACTCTCCGACAGTACGATGTCGGCGTTGCACGCGGTGATGCCGTTCACCAGTCATGGTGGCCGCGTTTCGGCGTTCGTTCCGACGGGCGTTCTGTTTCTAGTTTTCTCATTGCCGCTCTTCTTCTTCTGCCGCGATCACAATCCGGCACCGAAGGGGACCAAGGTCGATTGGCGTCGCGCGATTCGCGACGTTGGCGCGACGATTCGCGATGCGAAACAGCACCCGGGCACGCTTCGATTCATCATCGCATCATTTGTCTATCAGGATGCCATTGGGACGATCGTCGGATTCATGACGCTCTACGCCGTGAAGGCGGTCGGATTCGACAAGGGCTCCGAGATCACACTGTTTCTCGTTTTGACCATTCCTTCGATCTTTGGCAGCTACATCTACGGTCACTTGGTAGACCGATTCGGCGCCAAGCGCAGTCTCATGATGACGCTCGTGCTCTGGATCGTGTTGCTAGCCCTCATGATCGCGGTTCCTGGAAAGAATGCGTTCTGGCTCGTCGGACTTGCGATCGGTCTCAACTTCGGTGGCGTTCCGACGGCCGAGCGTCCCGTCTTGTTGGGTCTCGTTCCGGAGGCGGAAGCCGGACGGTATTTCAGTCTGATGCTGCTCTCCTCTCGCGCCGCCGCGATCGCTGGTCCGCTTATCTGGGGAATTACCGTCGACTCGCTCGAGCCGGCCTTCGGTACCGCAATCGCCTATCGCGCGGCCGTGATGACCGTCGCCGCGATGTTCGTCGTCTCAGCGATCATTCTTCGCGATGTTCCCGAGCGCCCAATAAAGCGAGCGTAGTCCGTGTACGCGATACTGCGCGCGATCGCCGGGATCGCGCTTCGTTGGTACTATCGGGACATTCACGTCGATGGCCTCGAACGCGTTCCTCGACGCGGACCAGTGCTTCTCGTCGTCAATCATCCGAACGCGCTCGTGGACGCACTCGTCGTGGGATGGATTCTCCCGCAGCGCGTGCTCATCACGGCGAAGAGCACGATCTTCGCGAATCCGATCGCCGCCGCCCTCCTTCGTTTCATTGGAGTCGTTCCTCTGCGGCGAGCCAAGGATGAAGCGCGCTCGGACGCAGCTCCGAGTCCGACGCGGAATCGCGAAACGTTCGAGGCGGTGCATGCGGCGCTCGCGCGGAACGGGACCGTGTTGATCTTCCCGGAAGGGAAGACGCATGACGAGCCGTCTCTCGCGCCGCTCAAGACTGGCGCCGCGCGAATGGCGCTTCATGCCCGCTCGGCGGGCGACGTCCCGGGGCTCGCCGTTGTTCCGATCGGGCTGACCTTCGAGCGAAAAGACCTTCCGCGATCGCGCGTGTTCGTTCAGGTCGGCGAACCGATTCGAATGGAGGCGTGGAGCGCGCCACAGAGCGGATCGCCTGCCGAAGCGCTGACCGCGGAAATCGACGCTCGGCTTCGAGCCGTAACTCTCAATTACACGACTGTCGATGACGCGACGCGCGCTGTTCGCCTAGCATCGCTCGTCGCTTCCATCTTCGACGACGTTCCACCACTTGGACAATCGACCAGACCGCTCGGCGAAGAAACAGCAATCGCACGTCGCATTGGTCATCTCGCAGGCCGGCTGCCGTTTGTGGACGGGAAGACGCGAGCCCAGGCCGATCAACTGATCGAACGTCTACAGGCCTTTCAGCGATCTGCCGCGCAATACGGAATCATGATCGAAGATGTCGGACTGGAGATGCGCTTCGCCCGAGCTGTCCGCTTCGTCGTTCGCGAAGGCTGGTTGTTGCTCATCGGCGGCCCGATTGCGATTTGGGGACGAGTGAATCACTGGCTGCCGTTCCGTGCTGCGCGTGCAGTCGCGATGCGGTCGGTCGAGAGCGCAGCCGATCCGGCAATGCGAGAGCTCGTTGCCGGAACGGGGTTCGTATTGCTCACCTATCTCGCACAGAGCGCCGTCGTCACGGCGATTCGGGGCCCGCTCGTGGGTCTCGCCTATCTCGTCAGTCTTCCGATCGCGGCGGAGATCGACTTCCGCCTGAGCGATCGAATCCGCAGAGCCGCGTGCCGAGCGCGCGCGTTTCTTCGCTTCCGGCGAGATCCGGCGCTACACGAGCGGATGCGGAACGAGTTGGCGTCGCTCCGCAAGAACGTCGTCGCGCTCGATCAATCGCTCGGCGACGTGCCGGTCGAGGTGCGAGCTTAGCGCTTTGACTGAGCGCGCGGCGGCAGCAACGGGCCGCCGAGATCCCAATGCCACGCATCGCGTCGAATACCGGTGCGCGGGTCTTTGAGGGGATGAAATTGCAAACGGTCCGCTCCAATGCCCACGAAGGCACCGTAACGGAGCAGCAGCTCTTTGTCGGTCGAAACAAGATGGGCGAGTGGTCGGCCTTTCCAGACGTGACGGTGAAGCCAAAGCCCACCGTCCATCGCGTAGATCATTCCGTCGCGTCGCTTTTCGAATTCTCTAAACTCCGGGCGTTCGCGCGTTGTCTCTGACGCCATCTGCTCCCTACATCTACTGGCAGGTCACCACCCCGGCGACCGTCGCCGGTGCGACTGCCGCCGCGTTTCCGATGAACAGCGCGCAAAAGTGAGGATACGATTCCGGGTTCTGCGCGGTCGCTGACCAACCTATACCGGTCGCCTCGCTTACGGTGACGTTGTCACCGCGCGACGGCTTGAATGCCATCGAGTCCAAGACTTGGGTGTACGTGGCGTGATCGTAGAAGTATCCCTCCTCGGCCGTTGTCAGGTTGTGGAGGTCGCTCTTCATTCCCGCGAAGTTCGCCTTGCCCTTCGTGTTCATGAACTTCGGGATCGCCAGGGCGGCGAGAATTCCGATGATCACGACCACGATCAAGAGTTCGATGAGCGTAAAGCCGCGACGACGTTGGCGAGACATAGGAAAGCCAGTCTTGGGAGGCACGGGGACTGGCCAATCGGCCGTTGATGGAGCTAGGTCACCCGTTACGGACGTGCCCGTTTAAAGCAAACGGGGTGCCCCGACTGGATTCAATTTGGTTAAGTCGCACGCTCTTAACGACTTACGTGCGATAGACCCGTCTCAATACGACACGTTTTTTGCCGGCCCAGGTCGCTCGATTTGCGAGAGACCTAGCAACCTGCATGGATAGAGAACGAATGAAGCGTGGGCTTTCAGCCCTCCATTTTGGTCGACAACCAATTCTCTCCCGTCCCAAAATCGACTACCAGCGGCACGGAAAGATCGGCCGCGTGCTCCATCTCCGTCTTTACGAGCGTCGAGACTTGCTCGATCTCCTGCCCAGGGACCTCGAACACGAGTTCGTCGTGGACCTGCAGGAGCATCTTCGCGTTGAGACGCTGCTCGGCCAACGAATTGTGAATGCGGATCATCGCGACCTTGATGAGGTCGGCCGCCGATCCCTGGATTGGCGAGTTTGCCGCCGTTCGCTCGCCGAACGCCCGAACATTGAAATTTCGATCCCGAAGTTCCGGAATGTAGCGCCGTCGATTGAAGATGGTTTGGACATAGCCGTGTTCGCGCGCGAACGTCACCATCGAGTCGAGGTATTCGCGAACGCGGGCGAAGCGCTGAAAATATCGTTCGATGAACTCTTTGGCTTCAGCGAACGAGATCTTTAGCTGGCGTGAGAGCGCATGCGCGCCTTGACCGTAAATAGTCGCGAAGTTGATGGTTTTCGCGCGGGCGCGCATGTCCTTCGTCACCTGGTCGAGCGGGACGTCGAAGATGAGCGCTGCGGTTTGACGGTGAATGTCTCCGCCTGACCGGAACGCCTGGACGAACGCGGGATCGTCGGACAAATGCGCCAGCAAACGCAGCTCGATCTGCGAATAGTCCGCGGCGAGCAACGTCCATCCTTTGCGAGGAATGAATCCTCGGCGAATGTCCCGACCGAGCTCGCGGCGAATAGGAATATTCTGAAGATTCGGGTCGCTCGACGAGAGCCGGCCTGTCGCCGCGACGGTCTGACTGAACGATGTGTGCAATCGTCCGGTTCGTGGATGAACGTATGCCGGCAACGCGTCGATGTACGTGCTCTCGAGCTTCGCGAGCTCGCGATACTCCATCAGCAGCACAGGCAGCTGATGGCCTTCGTCGGCGAGTTGCTGGAGCACGCTGGCATCCGTCGACGCGCCGGTGCTGGTCTTTTTTAGAACTGGCAAATTCAACTTCTCGAATAGGATTTCCCGCAGCTGCGGATTCGAGTTGATGTTGAATTCTTGGCCCGCGGCCGCGTAGATCTCTTGCTCGGTGCGCTTCCGTTCGCGCTCGAATCGAACCTTGAGCGACGCGAACCAGTCGACATCGATCGTGATCCCAGTCCACTCGACATCGGCGAGCACATCGACGAGCGGCATTTCGATCTCGCGAAACAGCCGTGCGAGCTGGAGTGTCTCGAGCTGGGGCTCGAAATCTTCGCGGAGTTGCCAGACCATGTCTGCGTCTTCGCACGAATAGTCGCGCGCGCACTCGATCGGCACCTGATCGAACGGAACGTACGATTTTCCCTTTCCACAGAGCTCGTCCATCGAGGTCATCTTGTGGTCGAGGAACTCCAACGAGAGCTGATCGAGCCCGTGCGACCGGCGTCCGGGATCGAGCAGATAGCTCGCGATCATCGTGTCGAAATCGAGGCCGCGAATCGTGATGCCCGCCGTTCGAAGCGCGAGCATGTGATACTTCGCGTCCTGCGCCGCTTTCCGGACGCGTGCGTCCTCGATCAAGTCTCTCAGCAGCGCCATCCGAGGATCGTCGAGCGGCGGAAGGTTCTTCACCGCGGGACTTCCGTTCGCGAGCGCTCTCGCGGCGATGCTGTCCGGCTCGACGGTCTTCTTCGCGCGCGCTTTTTTCGGCGCCAGATCCAGCGCCAGCTCGCCGCCGAGATCGAGATCGGCTTGTTCTTCCGCGTACGCGCGATGCGCGAGCGGAAAGTAGAACGCTTCGCCCGGGCCAACGGCGATGGTCAGGCCGACGATCGGCGAACGGAGCGGATCCAATGGACGCGGCGCTTCCGGGTTCGCGACCGTTTCAGTGTCGATCGCAACAAACAGCGCTTTACGCGCGCGCGCGACCGCCTTCTCGACCGCGGGAATTGAATCGACGGTCGTGTAATGCGTTTCGCGCTTTCTCTCGGTCGCCTCTGTTCCCGACGAGATGTCCGTCTGTCCCACGTCGGATGGCAGCGTGATCGTCTTCGCGAGCGTGTGGAACTCGAGGTCGACGTACAACGATCGTAGCCGCACAAGGTCCGGCGTCGCCACGCGCATGGATTCGAGATCGAGTGTGACCGGCAGATCTTGGCGAATCGTCACAAGCTCTTTCGACAATCGAGCCATGTCGCCTTGCTCGAGCAGTGCTTCGCGAGGGCGCTTCTTTGTCAGCTCCGCCGCGTGCTCGAGAATGTTTTCGACGGACCCGTACGAATTCACGAGCTCCTGCGCGGTCTTCTCGCCGATGCCCTTCACCCCTGGAACGTTGTCCGATGAGTCACCGACCAACGCCAGGAAGTCAGTCACCAGCGCGGGTGCCACGCCGAGCCGTTCGCTCCCGTTCTCGACGCTGACCCAATTTTCTTCGACGCTCGCCGGACCGCCGCGTCCGGGATTGAGCAACCATACCCCGGGTCGGACGAGCTGTTGGAAGTCTTTGTCGCCCGAGACAACGACGACGTTGACGCCGTTCGCCGGACCCTGTGCGGCGAGAGTGCCAATCACATCGTCGGCTTCATAACCCTTTAATGTAATAATTGGAATGCGATACGCGTCGAGGATGTCGCGAATGCGCTCCATGCCGCGATCAAAATCCGATTGCAGTTCTTCGGTGAGCTTTTCTCGCGTCGCCTTGTACGCCGGAAATTTCTCGTGTCGAAACGAGAGTCCCGAGTCATGCACCCAGCCGAGGTAGTCCGGCTTGTGGTTTTGAACGAGACGCTGGAGGAAGTTGACGATGCCCCACGCCGCCGACGTATTTTCGCCGCGACTGGTCGTAAGGGGTCTCGAGATGAGTGCGAAGAACGCGCGATAGATCAGCGCGTAGCCGTCAACGAGGAAGAGCCGAGGGGATGGGGGTAGGCTTGTCACCCGTTAAACGTCGGCGCGCGGTGCGATGCGTTCAATCCCTCGAGCGAACGATGGCCTGAAAACAGCACCGCCCGCCGATGTCGGCGGGCGGGTGCAGGTGCCTTCGTTCGTGGAGGCGACCGTCAGACGCGTGTTACGTTCGCAGCGTGAAGCCCTTTTTCGCCGGTACGGATCTCGAACTCGACCTCTTGTCCTTCGGCGAGCGTCTTGAATCCATCCATTGTGATCGCGGAGAAGTGCACGAACACGTCTTCGCCGCTGTCCTGTTCAATGAAGCCGTATCCCTTGGCGTCGTTGAACCACTTCACCTTCCCTCTGGCCATTCGAGCTGCCTCCTACGAGGTGAATCGATCCTGCACGTCGTGCCGGGCAAGCCATATGACTTGCGGGCCCTATATAGAAACGATTCGATTATTTGTCAAGCAAATGCGCGGCGCCGTCGCTTGCAACGACTACGCTCTGAGATTAGGTTCGCCGCGTGCCAAAAGAGAGCCTTGTCGGTCAGACGATTGCGGGATACTCGCTGCAAAGCGAAGTAGGTGAAGGCGGAACGTCCGCCGTTTTCCGCGCACAACATGCAGACCACGGCACCGTCGCCGTGAAAGTCTTGCGAGACAAGTTGCGACAAGATCGCACTGCCGTCGCGAGATTTTTGCGCGAAGCACGGTACGGGGAGCGAGTGCAACATCCGAACGTCGTTCGCACGATTGAAATCGGCGAAGCCGGCCCCGGAATGCACTTTCTCGCCATCGAGTGGGCCGTCGGCGAGATCCTCGAGAAATACGCGAAGCGCCAAGGGCCGCTGCTGATCGACGAGGTCTGTTCGATCGTGAAGCAAATCGCCGACGCGGTTCACGCCGCGCACTCCGTCGGCATCGTGCATCGCGATCTCAAGCCGGACAACGTGATGTATGATCCGGCAACACGTCATGTGAAGCTGCTGGACTTCGGCATCGCGACAGACACAGACGTCTCGCCGGAGCAACGGCTGACGCGCGCCGGATTCTTCGTCGGTACGCTGATGTACGTCGCGCCCGAAGCGTTGTCCGGCGAGCTCGTTGGACCGCTCGCCGACCAATACAGCCTTGCAACGATCGCGTATTTCCTTCTCACTGGGTGCTTACCGTTTCCCGCGAAGACGCCGCGCGAGATGTTCTCGCAGCTGCTCTCGCAACCGCCGATTCCGCTCAATCAGGCCAAACAGGGACTTCGGTTTCCGTCGGCGATCGAGAATGTCGTGATGCGGGGGCTGAGCAAGGAACCGACGAAGCGCTACGCCGACGTCATCGCGTTCGCATCAGATTTTTGCAATGCGGCGGATGCGCCCGTCGAGCAAGAGAAGTCCGGCATCGCGGCGAAGCTCGCGTCGATTTTCCGCAAGAAGAGCTGATCCCCGAGCAGGCGCCGTCAGGCGCCTGCTCGAATCGCGGGCTGCGACTCCGGTGGCGTTGAAAGATCCGCCGGATGAACCGGTAACCACACCGTGAACGTCGAGCCCTTTGTGAGCTCGCTCTCGACGCCGATGTCGCCGCCGAGTAGTTGCGCGAGACGACGTGAGATCGCGAGTCCGAGACCGGTTCCTCGCTGCATCGAATCCCCGCGCGGTCCAGCGTTGACCTGCTCGAATTCCTCGAAAATGCGAGCCTGATCCTTCGGGGCGATGCCTACCCCCGTATCGGTCACCTGAAGCGCGATCCACGCGCGGCGCGTATCCGGCGTGTGTTCCTGCGGCGTCGCGTCGGTAGCGCCCGGACGCAACGGCACCGTGAACCTCGGTGGTGGCCCTACAAGTTTCGCGCGAACGGAAATGCCGCCGGCGGGCGTGTACTTCACCGCATTGCCGATCAGGTTCACGAGAATCTGTCGCAGATGCGTCGGATCGGTGCGCACGCGGGGAAGTGTCGATCCGATTGCGATCGACATGCTGAGACCGCGCTCATTCACCAATGATTCGAGCTCGCTGGCGACGTTCAACACGAACGGGCGCAAGACGAGCGTCTCCGGATGTACCTCGAGCCGGCCCGCGGCGATCTTTGCGATGTCGAGCACTTGATCGACGAGATGTCGAAGATGCGTCGCCGAGGCGGCGATTCGATCCACGGGCGGCACTTGGCGAGGCGAGAGGTCGCCGTAAACGCCGTCCTTGAGCAGCTCGACGAATCCGACGATCGCGTTGAGCGGCGTGCGCAGCTCGTGTGAGATGTTCGCAAGGAACTCACTCTTCGCCGTGTTCGCCCGCGCCACCTCGCTATACAATCGCTCGAGCTCCGACGAACGCTCGGCGACTCGTACCGTTTGACGTCTTTCCCGGATTAATGCGATGCCGAGGAAGACGACGGTGGTCAAGCTGAGGACCCAGAGGGTGATGCGGAGTGGCTCGGTGTCGCGTCGGTGCGCGACGACCAATCGCCACGTGGTTTGCCCCGACACGTCGAGCGCCGACGACTCGGCTCGTCCGTGTCGTAGTGCGCGCCGGTCTCCGACGACGACGATCGTGTCATTCCCAGCAACGATGGCCGCGGCGGCTCGCTCCTTCGGACCTCGGCCTACAACGGCGCGAACGATCGAGTCGGCGGCAATGGTCTCGAGCGTGCCGCCGGCATTCAGGTGGAGTTGAATCGCTTCAGAGACAGCGACGCTCGATTGCTGCGAATCGATGCGAGCCTGCGCCATCGTCGCTTCGCGTACCGCGCGGTCGCTCGCGATTAGTCCGCCGATCATGAGCAGCAGCGCGCCACTCAAGAGAACGGAAAAACCGCCGGTCGAAATTCTTGCTAGCGACGAGCGGACCATGGTCGTTCCCGGGTCGCCGTCGTGTTAGTGTTCGCCTCGACCACTTCCCTCCAATCTCTATGTCACGCCGCAACGACCTTCTGAGCCTTTTGGCTGCGCGTTCCGCGAAACGCGGCACGTTCACTTTAGCATCCGGACGACAGTCCTCGCTATACATCGACGCCCGCCTGACCACGATGAGCGCGGAAGGTTTGGCACTGATCGGGCCATTGGGACTCGAGAGCATCGTGGAATCGAAGTGGAATGTGGATTCGATCGGCGGGCTCACAATGGGTGCCGATCCGATTGCGTGCGCGATCAGCTACGCCAGCGCCTCGACGGGATCGCCCCTCCGCGCGTTCACGGTGCGCAAAGAGCCGAAGACGCACGGCACCGGGAAGCTCATCGAAGGTCCGTTCCGGCCCGGTGATCGTGTCGCCGTCATCGAAGACACGATCACCACTGGTGGGTCCGCGAGAAAGGCGATCGAAGCGGTGAGAGACGCCGGTGGCGTCGTGGTCGGCGTCCTTGCGCTCGTCGATCGCGAAGAGGGCGGACGCGAAGCACTCGAGGCCGAAGACCTTCCCGTGATATCGATGACGCTGGCGAGCGACATCGTCGCGCGAATGCCGGCGGCAGCTGACTAGGATTATTGAATACTGCTTCTCGAATAGCCGATAGCCCATGAGGGCGTGAGCGGCTGAAGCTGTTTGAGCGAGTCGACGTTTGGAATCACGAGTGTTTCTCGGAAATGCTGGAGCATTCCCTCTCCGTCGTACCGGTCGCGGAACTCGACGGCGGTCAGGTCCATAAGATTCCTGACGTGTCGCCCGAAGCTCTGCGGCGACGAGTAGTCGAGATGGTTCGCGACGTTTGCCACGGAGAATCCTGGATTCTCGAATAGACGGGCGGCGCGCACGAGGCGCGCGGACGCGAGAAACCGTTTCGGCGTCGGAAGTTTTGCGCGGAAGAATCGGCTCATCAGCGTGCTCGGAAGGACTTCGAGGACCTGCGCCAGTTGGCGCACCGTAGAGACTCGAGGCGGGACGACGAACAGCGCCTCGAAGAAACGCCAACAATCCGCCGTCACTCCGGACAGATCAATCGCGAGCTCACTCAATGCCCGTCGCTGAATGTCTTCGCCGCGCGTCGAGAGCAGACGATCGCGAAGCTCGCGCCAACCCTCGGCATCGCGAACATCGACGAGTTGCCGAACGCCGGTCGAGCCGAGCGACAGCATGGCTTGCGGAGTCGAACGATTCACTTCGGTGAGCAGAGCGAACGTCGGCACTCGCGGGAATTCGCGAACGAGCGCGGCGACGCTTGCTCGCGCGTTATGATCGCACCGCGTCACGGAGACGAGGACGGCACTCGCGCGATTCGACTTGAGGTCCTGCATCACCTCAGCGACTGAATCGCGGTGTACCGTGCGATAGGATCCTTCGCCGGCGGCGTCGACGCGAAGCCGTTCGTCCGGCGTCAGCATCGTCGCGATCGGCATCGGTTGTCGAGGAGCGCGCGTGTCGTGTTGCATGGTGGGAGCTCGCGGCTGGTGTGGGAGAACGAGCCTTTTCGACTCGGGGCGCCGCGAAACTATCGCGCGTTGTCATTTGCTCGTCATCTCTTTGCTATACTTCTTCTGTCGCTAACCGGGTGATCGCGACCGACGTTGTTTGCAACGTTGGCCGAGGAAAGTCCGGGCTCCGTTGGGCGCGCTGCCAGGTAACGCCTGGGCTCGTCGTGTGGGCAACCACGCAGCGAGACGGAAAGTGCCACAGAAAACACACCGCCGACGCCTGCATGAAAGTGCAGGTTGGGCAAGGGTGAAATGGCGAGGTAAGAGCTCACCGCGTGATTGGCAACAATCGCGGCATGGTAAACCCCAGCGGGAGCAAGGCCAAATAAGCAGCGAGAGGCGCTCACCTCGATAAAGACGCTGCGGGTAGGCTGCTACAGGACGTAGGCGACTACGTTCGCAGAGGAATGATCACCGCGCGGAGCAATCCGTCGCACAGGACCCGGCTTATAGGTTGGCGATAAACGGCGCACCTTCTCGGTGCGCCGTTTTTTTTGCCGCTCGCTATAGCGCTTCTTCTTCCTCTTTTTGCACGCCGCGATGCTCCATGGTTCGCGGTCCTTGCATGAGGCCAGGCGCGGGCATCCAGCGGCCTGAGATGACTTGTCGTAGCGTGCGCCAGATCAAGCGCACCATCATCACCAGACACACGAGCGCGACAAGTGCGACGGCAAGCGTGATGATAGGGTGGTGCCAGATTGAAATCGCGACCGCAGACACGAGCCCGAGCTCGGTGATGTTCGCGACGCCGTTCGTGATCGGCTCAGGTGAGGCGTCGATTGCGTAGCGAAGTCCGAGCTTCGTCGTGTGTGTCGTGATCGCGAGCCCTCCGCCGGCGAGTGCAGCGAGCAACACAATCACGGGATCGCCATGCCATGCGGTCGCCGCGGCAAGCACCGCGGCAGCCGGCGGTCGAATGAGGCTGTGTAGCGTTTCCCACGCGGATGCAACACCGGGAACCAGCGTCGCGATAAACTCGACGATGTAGAGCGCCGTCGCGAGACCGATGACGATGAGGTTGCCGAACGGCGCGATCGTCGACGGCGGATGAGGGACCCACCCAAGACGAATCGCCAACCCCGTGACCGCGACAGTCGCGTAGAGGTTGAGGCCAGCCGCGTATGCCAGTCCAAGTCCTTGGACCAGTGTCAGAAAGCTGAGCAAACTGACCGACCTCCTTCGGCGAGGTCGCGACGCCTACCTAGTCAAGCAAGCGCAGCGGCATGACGAGACAGAGATACGACGCTGGATCTGCCCAACCTTCTGGCTCCAGTGTCGCGGCGCGTTCCGGTGCCTTGAACGTCAACCGAACCTCGTCAGTGGGAATGTAGCGGAGGATCTCGAGCAAGTAGTTCGCGTTGAACCCGATATCGAGCATGTCACCGGAGTACCGAACAGCAAGTTCGTCGGTGGCTTCTCCAAGATCGGGCGTTTGAACGCTGAACTTCAACATTCCCGAATTGAACGACAGCCGAATGCGATGCGTCTGGTCGGATGCGATGATCGACATGCGACGAAGCGCGCTGGTGAGCGCCGTTCTGTCGGCAATCGCGACGCGGTTGTTGTCGCGAGGAATGACTTGGTCGTAGTTCGGGTAGGGACCTTCGATAAGGCGCGTAAACACCGCTGTGAAGGGCGATCGGAAGCCGAGGTGGTTCTCACCCTTCGCGATCTCGAGCTCTTCGTCCTCGGGGAAAAGACGACGAATCTGATCGAGCGCTTTCGGCGGAACGATCAGATCACTCGGCGGCGCACCGCCGGATTTGATCGGCATCTCCATTTTCGCGAGGCGGTGACCGTTCGTCGCCACCATGCGCATCATGTCGCTCTTCAACTCCCACAGCACGCCGTTCAAGATCGGCCGGCTCTCTTCCGTCGAGACGGCGAACGATGTGTGTGAGATGAGCTTCTGAAGATCGCCGGAACGGATCCGCCAGCTTTCGTTGAACCGGACATTGGGAAATGCCGGAAACTCGTCGCGCGGAAGCCCAAGAATTTTGAAATGTGTCCGTCCGCAATCGAGCGTCACGCGCTGTTCGCCTGCCGCAGCAATCCGGACCGGGGCCGGGGGAAGTTCGCGTGCGATCTCTGTGAGTTTCTTCGCGGGAATCGTGATCGCGCCCGGCATCTCGACATCCGCCGCGACCTCAGTCGTCACCGCGATATCGAGATCCGTTCCCGAAAGACGAATTCCTTTTTCGGTTGCCTCGATCAGAATGTTCGCGAGCACCGGAAGCGTCGTCTTTGCCGGTATGCTCGCGCTGACCGCTGACAAACCTTCTTGAAGCTTTTCACGGGAGATCGTAAACCGCATCACAGCTCCTCTGGTGTGCAAAACATCGCGGCTGTACTAGTTCTCTTCTTAAATCAATTAACTAGCAGTCGTAGTAGTGACTGTTGAT
>Ga0070683_100002223_pt1 | contig 15374 bp, 26 predicted proteins | sample KBSC713LmetaG_FD_64662 | JGI IMG/M metagenome (GOLD analysis project Ga0070683, IMG submission 64662) | Corn rhizosphere microbial communities from Kellogg Biological Station, Michigan, USA - KBS C7.1-3L metaG | ecosystem: Host-associated > Plants > Roots > Rhizosphere ...
CGCGGCAGAAGATGGAGGGGAGGACGACTCCGGGGCAAGGGAACCGCCCTCCCGCCGCTCATCAGATTCGAGCGGCCGACGTCCGGCTACTGCTTGTGCCCGTTCGGGCAGACGAGTCGATATTCCCGTGTCGGAGGCCCCGGAGCTTCCACCTCCGTGACGCGAACCTCGCGCGGATCCCGACACACCCGGCATAGGCCGTAGGTCATCGCGTTCTGTCTCTGCTCGGGCGTCCAGTTCTTCGGCTTGGTCACGGTCATAGTTTCCCTCCTCGGGAGGCTTGCTCGCGGCAGTGTGCTCAGCGGCCACGGACGAACCTCACAGTGAGCGTGTACGCGGAAGGGTTGCAGGTGTGAACCTTCCCGACCGCAGCGCGGCAACGGATGCAGAACGACTGCCGTAGAACGTAGGTGATCGCGGCAGAACGTGCTTGAGGGTCAGGCGTCGGCATCTTCGGGGGTCGGGTTGTCGGCGTTCCACGCCTTCATCGCCTCGTGCGCGTCCACGAGGTAGCGCCGCGCCTTCTCGACGGCCGCGTCAAAGTCCTCCAGCGGCATCGGACCGAACACGTCCTCGCTGTTGAACATGCCGCCGGGCAGGGCGTCATAGGCCCAGGCCGTCAACTGCTCCGCGAGCTGGTAGGTGTCCATCTGGAACATTTCCGCGACCTTGCGCGGATCGATTAGCGTCGGCGTCATCCGACACTCCTTTCGGTAGGGGTTGTCGCGGCACTAGACACGCGGCACCTCGCGGTACAGGTCTACAAGGGCCGCGTCGAGCTTCAAGAACGCCTCGCGGTACGCCTCCGGCACACCGCTTGCCTTCTCTAGTTGGTAGACGCGGGCCGCGTGTACGACGTGCTTCATCGCCTCCACTTCGGCTGCGAGCGCGTCTCGTTCGAGCTTCAGCCGCATGATCGGAGCGGGCGACTCGTCAATAGGACCGATCCAATCTCCTCCGGTGATCGAAAACTCCCTGTCAGCTTCGATTTCAGCCTCGGTGCGCCGCTTGCGGCGCTTGGTCGCGGCAGAACGAGCGTCTTGGGTCACGCGACCGCCTCCCAGAGCGTCCGCTGGACGCCGCCGTTGCCAACACGGTCACGGATTGAGCGGAGCTTCACGGACGACTCAGCCCAACTGCCGCGAGCTGGGCGGTCGGCTACGACCTTCCAGCCTGCCCCTCGAAGGCTTGCGCCGCTCTCTCCCGCCTGCGTGTAGGTGATGAGCCGCCGGTATCCCAGAGCGCTCGCTGCCCGCCACGCGGCCCCGTACAGCGCCGAGTTGGCGTTCTCGGTCCCGTCCGTGCAGGTGCGGTTCACTTCGAGCGTGAGGCCGTCGTCGAAGTGGCGAGCGACTGGACGGCCGACCATCGCGACACCGACGAGCTCGCTGTCCTCGACACGGGCCACGCCGAGCACGAACTTCGTCCCCGGCGGCGGCTTGTGGTGCCGGTGGTGGTCCGCGACGAACGCGGACGCCTGCGAGAACGTGACGGGCACGATCATCAGCTGCGGTCGCGACTCCGTATGCGCGGCAGAAGATGGGTCGGAAGGGGTCCCAGACCCCTTGTCGGACACGGGCGGCACCAATGGCCTGTCGTGCCTATCCGACCCAAACTCGGAAGTGGTCATGCTGCAACCTCCATACGCACAGAGCGTGCGAGGTCAAGCAGGAGGTCACGGAAGGCGATCGGTGACTTGCTCGCGTTCTCGCGCCGCAGCCGGTTCTCGGCGCTGCGCGGCTTGCCAGTGTCACCTGGCCCTTTCCCGATCCACCAGCCGGCCGTCTTCTCGCTGCGGCGCCAGTCGAGTGCGGGCGGGTCGTCGACCACGGCGTACAACCACGTCGGCTTGCGGCCACGGTGCCCGTAAACGCCCTGGTCAACGCGCGTGACCCACCCGCCGCAGAACGTCCGCTGCCAGCCCGACTCGGGCGGCTTAGGAAGGTCAAACCGCGCCCACGCATACGAGTACGCCGGATGCTCCAGGACGCCGCCCCACGTTCGCACGGAGGCGAGCGCGGCCTCAAAGCAGCCCGCGTCGTCACCGACGCGCAGCCCGTTCACGGCTTGATTCAGGAACGCGAGCTGGCACCAGCGGTTGCAGGGGGGATGAGCGACCACCGGATAGGGACCGGCGTAGAGCCGAGCGTCCCGTTCTTCGTCCCATGGATCGACTCCCGGCAGGCCGTAGTACGCGCCGTCCTTCTCGACGTAAAGCGCGGCGACTGTAGTAGCGGCAACCTTGTCGCCGCGATCCGATGCGCTGGCCGAACTACTCGCGGCCATGAGTAGGGAGGCGCACCACGTTATCGGGGTGAGACGGCTCACCCAGGTCGCCGGGCACATAGTCGCTGAGGATGAAGCGCACTAGCTCAGTGGGCGTTACACCGTACGCCTCAGCATATCCCTCTAGCCTCGCTACCACTATCGGGTTCACCCCTAGCCGGCCTAGGTGCGTGGCGGCGGTATCGCGGTTCATCGCGGCCACAGCCTCCAACAGCACACGGCCAGAAACAGGCACCAAGCGACTTCAAACACGGTTAGCACGCGGCCTCGTCCTCCGCGTTCAGTCGGGCGGCTAGCTCGCGGGCGTACTCGCGGCGCTGTTCCAGCGGCCAGCGAAAGGCGGTGCGCCACTCGTGGCGCTTGCGCCACCGCTTCGGCCCGCCCTTCCCATTAGGGCCGAACCAACGATAGGTGCGCTTGACCGGCGTATGCAGGCTAGACCAGACGACGCGGTGGCAATAGGCCCGGTCGAGCACCATTACCTCGGTAACAATGCGGCTGTTTCCGGCCTGCTGGCCTGCCGGATTGATCGGGTAACCGCTCGACTCGGCAATGACATAGCGGGGGTCGCTCACGGCTTCGCTCCGTCCTTGCGTGGGTACTTCGACCGCAGCACGTCGAACAGATCGGCCGCCTGCTGCGCCGCCACCTTGGGGTCGGGGTCGTTCACGTCCACTTCAATTTGCACGTCGCCTTTCGCGTTCAGCGTAAGCGCAACCTTGCTTGTCGGGTCGCTGCGCCGCGTGGCAAGCGCAAGCGCGATATCCGAAACGGCAGGGTGCCTTGGCCGTTGCGTGCTAGGCATCGCCGTCGTCCTCTAGATTCTCCTGCACGATGGTGATAGGCGGAAACGTCCCGCCGACGGTGGTGGCGCGGTTCGCGTCGGTCACGATCTTCGCTGCAACCTCGGCGGGATCGCTGACCACGAAGTTAGTGAGCGCTTCGAGCCTGTTTGCGAGCGCGTGCAACTCGTCGCGCAGCTCGGCCCTGTCCTCCCACAGTCGGCGAATCTCTAGGTCGTGGCTGCCAACCGCGCGGCCCGATGCTTGCGCGTAGTGCGCGAACGATTCCGCGATCCTGGCGATGTCCTCACGGAGAGAGTCGGAGTCGCTCACGACCGGGCGAACTCCCGCTTAGCGCCGCGCAGGACGGACGGCGGCACGTCCATGTAGCGGGCCATAGCAGCCTGCGACATTCCCTCGTTCACGCCCTCCGTTCGCTGCTTGGTAAGTAGATGTTCTCATGCCGTGCAGTGTCTCACGGCACCCGGCCCGCCGCGCCCCCCAAAGGTCTAGGTTCACCTAGCCGAAAGTATAGTCCGTTGTTGGTTAGACTGAGCGCATGGACAGGCTGGCCGATGGGGTGCGCTACGACGACGCCGCAGCACGGCAGAGCGTCCGTCGTGGCCGTGAGCGCGGGGTGTGGGTATTCGTGCCCGCCCGCGAGCTTCGTAAGGCCGGAATAGACCCGCACGGCCCAGCGCCCACCTACCGGGTGTGGGGCAGGCGCGGCGGCTCGGTGCTCGCCCGGCTCTACCGGGACTAGCGAATCAAGCCCTGCCGCAACGCCTCACAACAGGCGTGCGTGGTCGTCTTGGCCCGCAACACACGGCGGCACGCCTTTAGCCGATCCTTCACCGTCTCGTGGGGCACCCCGAGCACTTCCGCCGCCTCGATGCTCGTCAGGCCGACCGAGACTGCCTGCAACACGTCCCGGTCTTTGCGATCTAGCTCCTGCCTGCGGAGATCGCCCACGCCGACCCGGACGGTGACCCGCTCTAGGGCGTCCTCGCGGCGGGCGGGGTCAGGCCAGAGGGCTTCAAGCTCGTCCACATCTAGCGGGTGATATCGCGGAAGGCGTGGCCGGGATGCCCGCGCCCCGCGAAGTAGGCGAGCAGCGCGGCGAGCGTGTTCCGATCCGGGCCGGACTGCGTGCCGAATCCGATCACGTTGCGGCGGCGCCCCATCACACCCATATGCACGTACGGCGGGGCGCCGAAGAACACGTAGTGGCCGGGCTTCACGTCGCTCTCCTGCACGGCTACGCCTTTCTTCCCGAGCGTGCCTGTCCAGTCCGAGGCGTCCACGGACGGGACGCCGGCCCAATGCGCCATGGTCGCGGCGTACTGTGAGCAGTCGGCGTGAGCGCCGAGAAACTTGCCGCGCCGCCTGCCGAACAGCTCGGCCCGCTGGGCTGTATCGGTGTAGACCATGCGCCCGTGATAGGCGAGGCCGGCGTGCGCCCAGTACCGGATGCGCTGGCGTTTCGCAGGGTGCACGCGGCCGATGAGGCGGTACAGGAATCCGCGCACCCTCAGAAACTTTGCAGGCGGCTTCGCGGGCGGGTTAGTGGCGGCGTTGCCGGTCACGGCTAGGACACCCCGTAAATCTGCAAGCTCGATCCCGCCAGCAGGTTCCCGTTCGCGGCGGCCAGGGCTAGCCGAGTGATTGCCGCCGAGTTGTTCCAGAACATCGTGTTTACCTCGTCAATGATGTTCCCCGTTGAAAGCGCCTTGGCGTAGGCGTCGCGGATCAGGCACGACTTAACCGCCAGCGTCGTATTTGCGTAGCCGGGAATGTCCATAACCATAGAGGCGAAAAATCCGGCGGTGGCGGTTGCCGCCGGCCCGGACGCAATCAGGCCCGCGTTGGTGAGGCTTTGTACCGCAGTCCACGTCGCGGCGAGGCCCTGCCCCTGCTCGCGGTAGTAGTTGTTGCCGGTGTCAGCGTTGAACTGCACCACGAAGTCATCTACAGCCTGCGCGGCTCTGGTTGAGCGGGCCAGCATGTAGACGATCAGGTGGCGGTAGGTGCCGACGATGCCGCCCGCCCCCGTGTCAATCGAGGCCGCATCGGCGCCGAGCGTGGTATTGAATATGCGGGTTACCGATCCGCCGCCGCTTCCGCCCTGTCCGCTGATAATCGGCATGGCTACGGGGTCGCCCACTTCGTCTTTAGGTACGACTCGGACGCGCTCAACTGCGAGGCTGTCAGGTTGCCTTGGTAGTAGAGAACCTCGCAGATAGCGCCGTCCAGTCCTTCGTCCAGCGGTGGACGCTCCGGGACATGGGCCGCGCCGAGCGCGATGCTGGAAAGGTCGAAGCCGGACAGGCCACCATTCGTCTGTGATCCGTTCACCCGCAACGCCGACGAGCCGCCGTTGACTATCGCGGTGAACTGGAACTGCGCAAACGGCGAGATAATGGCGGTGGTCAGGATGCTAGAAGCGCCGAGCTGTAGGAAATACTTGCCGGAAGGGTTCGTCTGCATTAGGACTTGGTTTCCGGTGTTCGGCCCTCCGACCGCTCCCGGCAGATAGTTGCTCGACGGGCCGATGGTGAGCGAGTGGACTACGAGAACCGTGTACGGCTGCGACAGGCTCGGCGTCCACGGCCCACCGATCACATACGTGTACGTGGTCGAGTTGCACAGGGCCGCGTTTAGGCCGTTCACCGTCGTCTGGGCCGGACGTATCCCTGCCGTGCCCTGCGCCAGATCGTGGCCGTTGCCTGTCTTATCCCTTACCGACGCGATCTTGCTCGATCCGTCGATGCCGAGCGTGGACGTGTCGGAGAAGTCGTACCAAGCCCACAACGTGCCGAGCGGATTAGGCGAAGGCGCCGGCGCGGTCTGTGTTACCCGGCACCAGGGAAACCACGAGCAGTCCGCAGACGCTCCGGCTGCTATAGCCGCCGTGATGGCGGTACACATAACACGCCCCGAAGGGGCGATAACCTGAACGCAGGCGTAGAACGAAACTGCGGCGCTCGTTCCGTCCACCGTAGCCCGCACCGTGAGCGGCAGAAGCTCTCCCCCTTGCGGTACTACGTAGTCCATAGGGACGGCTACGGGGCCGTCGCGGGTGAGAACTTGATCCGCCACGCCGCCCCTAGCTTTCTGTCGGGTCGCCCGTGATCGGCAACCAGTCGTACTCGACGTCGAACAGGCAATCCGCAGTCGCGTTCAGCGTCTTTGTGGTTGCCGTAGAGGATGAGCAGAGCACGAGTCCGCGCTGGAATATACGGCCCATTGGCCCGTAGTACAACCCCACATTCGCAGCGGTCGCCACAGGGAAAGCCATAATCGGCACCGCCGTATCGGCGGGCAGCGTCGACGCGTCGAACATGAGAATGAACTGCGAGCTCAGGTTAGAGCTGTAGACGGTGATGCCGTAAACGCGCAGGTACCCGGTGGCGATGAACTGGTTAGAGAGCTTGCCCTGCGGTGAGGACTGCGGGCTGTTCCTGTCCGCGATGTTGTCCGCCCACATGGGAGGACACCCAGCCTAGACGATGATCGCGCCGAGGTACAGCGCGGACACCGTCGATGCGGCGGCGCCTGCCGTCACCTGCATGGTGAGCACGTAGGTGCCGACTCCTGCGCCCGAGTCAAAGCCGTTCACGTCGTCGGCGGCGAGGTTGCCCGCAGCGCGGGTGAGCGCCCCGGTTGCGACGACGACGGTGCCGGACACGTTCGTCTGCCGGATGCGGAGTTGCACGGCCGTCCCCGAGGTGCCGACCGTGTACGCCGCCCATCCCTGTACGACGATCCCAGACACCACCGAGATATCGGCGAATGAGGGGATCGTGAGCGTGCCGATGATCGTTTCGGCTGCGAGCGCGGGCGAAGCGCCCACCGTCGTAGTGACCGGAAAGCGCTTCGACAGGTCAAGGCCGATGGAGTCGTAACGGATCGGCGTAGGCACTAGCGCCTACTCGCTACGCGCCCGAGGACTGGTTCGCCCGCTTGATCGAGGCGACGCGCGTGTCGATCCGGCCGGCGTTCCAACTCGCAAGCTCCACGTCCACTCCGTCCACCGTTCCGACCAGGGCGTAGGAGTAGTTGGGCTCGCCCGTCTCGGCGTGCGTGACCTGTTCCCAGATCCCTTTGGCGACGTTCCAGTGGCGGGACGTGTCCTCGACACGCACCAGCCGCACCGGGATTTCCTCCCCCGCGATCTCGGCCGGCGGCGCGGTGGCCGTCGCCGGATTCTCGGCCTGCTGCGTGGTCGGCTCGTCCTGCGGCCCGCCCGGAGCGGCAACCGGCTGCGTCTGCTCGTTCTGCTGTTCGCTCATCGGTTACCTATCTCCTAGCCCTGGAACTTTTGCGGGAGCTGTGCGAAGTACAGCGCCAGCTTGGTAGCGCCGGGATTCGCCGGGTCGATTGCGTCAAGGAACGTCTGGCCCTTGTTGTTCGCGTTGATGATCGGCACGCGCGGGCCGTTCCGCCAGCGGCTCGACTGTAGGAACCAGTCCGCCGTATGGCGGGCGTCCCAGTGGCCCGGCATCGGGATACGGTACTGCCCGGTGTCCGGCCCCGAGATACCGAAGCAGAGAACGGGCTGGTCGCAGGTGTAGCCGAGCAGGGCGTAGTCGAAGTCGGCCTGCAAGCGGTCGTCGTTCGCGTTCAGCGCGACCGCCGTCCCGTAGTTACCCGTCGTGCCCGGCGTAACCGTGACCTCGATACCGAGGACGCGACTGTTGCCGGCGATGCCGGTGCGTACCGCCGACTCCACCATCGAGTAGGGCGCGAGGCGCTGCTCAGAGCCCTGAAAGTTCTGGTAGTAGATCTGGTAGCCGACGTTCGCATTGTCGGAGGCGGTGCCGTTCACCTGCACGTTGAGCGTGTCCGCCGACCAGACCGGGATATCGAGCGTCCGGGGAAGCCCGAGTTGTGGCACGCCGTCCGCGCCGGACATCGTGGGGTTGAACATGAACTCGCCGCGCAGTCCGTTCTGGTTATCCCCGAACCGTTGGGAGAAGATGTCCCACTCCATCTTGTGAGCGCTGTTACCCGCCCACACTTCCTCGATCCATCCGGCCGGCGTGTTCGGATCGCCTGTGGACACGACTTGGAGACTGTCCTTGGTCGCGGCGGACAGGGCTTCAAACGAGCCGCCCGAGAGCGACTGCTTGAAGGCGTTAACGCAGGTCAGCAGTGCAGCCATTGTCGGTTACGCCTTGAACTGGCCGCGTGCGTTGTGCAGCGCCATATCGAACGCCGCCGCGCGGTTGAGGTTCGCGGTGATATCGCCGCGCGGAGGCAGCGAGGCCACGGTGTTGGCGACGAACGGCTGCAACTTGGCGGCAGCCTGCGAGTACTTCGTCGCGCCCGCCTGGAAGCCAACGCCGTAGTTGGCCTGCTTGGCAACGGTGGCGGCCTTCCATCCGCTCGTGCCGACGTTGTTGACGCCGTTTGCCCACGAGCCATCGGCGAGCGACTGCAACCAGTTCTGCTGCATCGTCGCCTGCTGCGCGGTCGTTGCGGCGGCCCAGTCGCCGTTGTATGCGTCTACGCCGGCGGTGTAGTTGGTCGTCGCCTTACCGGCTGAGCCCGACCAGTTAGCCGACCAAGTGGAAGCGGGCTTCACAGCCATTAGCGCGATACCTCCGAGTCGAGAGACTTCATCTAGCCGCAACCGTATGTGGTGATTCGTTCTCGTGACAATCTTTCAGGGGGGTACGTACCCCCCTGAATTTTCAGCCGTGGGGCTACTAGGCTAGATTCCCTTTCGATGCAAAATGGGTGACTCGCGCCGTGTCCGCTGTAAGAACTGTGGAGCGCATCGGGACGATGTTGGCCTGCTCTCGTGGACAGGGCTGTGCGGCGATTGCGGGATTGCGCTCATGGAGGTCAATGCGATATCCATCCACGCGCACGAGGGCTCGGCGTACCTCCGACAGCAGGTGCGACAGTACCTCGCTGCGCGCAAAGTGCTCCTAGACGCTGGACTGTTGTCCTCATAGTCTGTTCGGACAATGGCCGTTCCGCTCGACGCATCACTGCCGCCCTACCTCAACCTAGGCCCCGGGTTCACGCTTCGGGTTACGGCGTTGTCCACGGCGGACGGAAGTGTTGTCAGCGGTGTAACCGTGTCTAACTTCGGGGTGCTGGTAGACGACGCCGGGGGCACCGTCGATACCGGCGTGCTCGAAGTCGGCCCGTACATGCTCGTACCGGGGCCGGGCGCGTGAATAGGTGGCTAACGAGGGGGTCACAATCGAGGTATTGGCTGAACGGCTCAAAGGAGTGCAGGAGGACGTGGCCGACCTGCGGCAACAAAGACGGGACGACCACCACCGGCTGCGTAGTGTTGAAGCGGCGGTAACAGCGATGGTGGACGCACAGAAAGCTGCGAGAGAGTCGGAACGGCGGCAGTACCAGCGGCTAGGCACGAAGATCGCGGTAGGCGGACTCTCAATCTCGCTCGGCCTGCTTGTGCTCGCAGCCGTAACGCTCGCCATACACGCGCACTAGAAGGGAGACAGAACGATGCCTAACGGGCTAACAACACCTGGAAGCCGTAGCAGTGAGTTTCTAGTCACGATCCTCAACGTGCTCGTGCAGCTCGTCCTCGCGCTCACGGACACGATCTCCAACGGAACCGCCACCAAGCTCGGTGTGCTCGGCACGATTGCGTACGTACTGTCGCGCGGGCTCGCCAAGTACGAGACTCGCGGCCCGGTTCCGCCGCCCGCACCGCCGAAGGCGTAGGCGCACGTTAGGTGGCCGCGAGCAACGTCTACCTGGAAGGCGGGCCGTGCGATGGGCGCACCGTCTCAGCGAATAAGATCGTCGGTGGACTCACCGCGTATATCAAGTGCGGCGGTGGCTACTACGTACTAGACGACGGGGTAACCCGCCCGAACGGCGACGTCGTTTTCAAGTACGCGGGAAAGACCAAGCCCGAGCCGCCGTCCGGCGGTGGCGTCCACGACTCACATGCGCTGCACGGCTGGAACGATCTGCGCCACGTCGTGAACCACGACACGCGCCCCGCCCTGCTCTACTCGCAGCGGACTACGGCGGCGGCGTTGCGGCGGCTCGGCCATGCGCGTAAGGTGGGACGCTAGAGCATCATGGCAAGCAACTACTACGTCGTTACGAGCTTCACGACCGTTCAGGTATTGGCCGGCAATACGAGCATCGACGTGGAGTACGTGACCTTCGCCACGCAGCCAACCGGCATCGGCTTCTCCCTCGCCATTCCGCTCGAAGTGTGGAAGCTCAACGCGGGCGGGGACGCACCGGGCCTAATCGCCGCCGAGCTAGAGAACATGGTTGCGAACTACCACGTCGTCGGCGGTGACGCGGTACAGACCATCGACGTTAACGGCCTGCTCGCAGACTCGGTAGACCTCGTGGTCGAGTACCAGCGACCGACCACCGGCCTACCCTCGCTGCGAAGCACGGTCAGTATTCCTATGGCCGACCTGTCCTTAGAGGCGACAGATCCGAACATCTATAACGCGACAGGCAGGCCGACGCCGCAGGCGCAGGTGGAGGCCGAGTACCAGCGCCTCGTTGACCTCGCCGGGGCGTAGGCGCAGGCGGCGCCACCGATGCCCGCCGTTCTAGACCTCGCCGTCTACGCACTCCTGTTCTTTGCGCTCGCCCTCGCCCTCGTCTCTAAGAAGGTGACCGCCGCCGCGCTACAGACGCTCGCGGGCTGGGTCAGCCTAGTTCCCGGCCTCGGTACCGCCCTGAAAAACGCCGTTGAGTCCGTGGCGCGGGCGATAGATAACGCCCTCGGCAGCGTCGTCAACGGGATAGAGAAGGCGATAGGGAAGTCCTGGCACCTACAGGCACGGCTTTTCGAGTGGGCGTTGCGAGAGTTACGGGCGCACGCGCGAGCGCTCCTGCTGATCGCCACGCCGGTCGGCGCAATAGCCGCCGTGGTGCGAGGGCTTCGCGCCCTAGTGCATCGGCTAGAGCACGCGGGCCACACGGTCGGCGGCAGGGTCAAGTCGCTAGAGCGCGAGTATCACGGCCTCGAACATCGCGTTAAGTCGCTCGAACGGAAGCTCACAAAGGGGATCGGCCACGACCTCCGCATTCGCGTCGCGGGGCTAGAGGACGAAGTGGCGACCATCGAGCATAAGTCCATTCCAGCTATTCGCACGCTCGCCCACGAGGCCGAGGCGGACGTTACCTCGCTGCGGAAGTGGATCACCGACAACGTCCCGCTGGCCGGTACTACCGCGTTCGCGGGCGCGATTGCATGGGCGCTCGGACAACTCGGGCTCGGTTGGCTGCGCTGCAACTCCAACCCGTTCAACAACAACAAGAACGCCTGCAACTTGTGGGGCGACCTGGCCGGACTGCTCGGGCTCGCTACCGCCGTGCTCGCTGCGGAGGACTTTGAAAAGCTCGTACGCGAAATGCAGGGGCTAGAGGACATAGCAATCGGCGCGACTAAAGACCTGTTCAACCTCCCCTAGGGCGCGTCGTGGCGAGCGTCCTAGGCGACATTGAGCTACCCGTCCAGCTTCTCTTCTCGTTCGGGCTCGGCACAGCCGCCCGCCCCGCGTTAGAGCCGTTCGCGCAGTCGCTCGCTAACGAGGCGTGGTCGTCTCACGCCGTGTTGCCGCCCGACGCTATCTACCTCGCGCAAGGCGTGGCGCAGGGGCAGGTAGCGAAGGATGCCGCCTACTCGTGGGCCAAACAGCAGGGCTTCGACACGGCGCAGATGGACGCGCTGGTCAATATCGCCAACGTAGGCCCGCCGCTCGGGCTCGCATATGAGGCATGGCGGCGCGGGCAACTCTCGGACGCTGACTTCGAGACGGCGCTGCGGCGCACCGGCCTGGAAGCGCAGTGGTTCGCGGCGCTAGAGGACTTGAAGCACAACCGGCTAGACCTCGGAGCGCTCGCCACGGCCGTGCACCGGGGAATCATGGACGACTCCGGCCTGCTCGTTACCCCGGTGCCGACAGGCTCGGGCAGCATCCCGCGTATCCCTGTGTCCTCGCTCGACACGCTCGCGGAGTTTGCGGCGCAGGGGATCGACCCGGAACGAGCTCGCGTGCTCGTGGCAGACACGGGCCTGCCGTTGTCGCTCGGAGAAATGTTGCAGCTCTACAACCGTGGCGAAGTCACCGCAACGGACGTGAAGGTGAGCATTGCCGAGTCAAACGTCCGCAACGAATACATGGACGTTGCGCTTAACCTCGCGCGGCGCCTGCTCACGCCGCACGAGCACGCCGAAGCCGAACTGCGCGGAGTGGAAACGCGGGCGGAAGCCTCAGCCGGCGCGAACATGAGCGGGCTCAATGACGCCGACTACGCGACGCTGTTTGAAATCCTCGGACGGCCGCTCAACATTCACGAGGTAACCACCGGGATCGCTCGCGGAGGCAGCTACGGCGGCGACTACACAGCCGTGCCGGACGGGGTGTACCGCGACGCTATCCGCCGCAGCGCAATCCGGCCCGAGTACGCCGACCTCGCCTACCACAACCGCTTCGTGTACCCGTCCGCGTTCGTGTTGCGCTCACTCGCGCAGTCCGGCGATCTCGGGGGACAGCCCGCCGTACAGCAGGTGCTAGAGGAGATCGGCTGGAAGCCGTCGTTTGCGCAGCAGGTGTCAACCGCCTGGACTACGGGCGCGGGCGGCAGTAGCGCAGACCCGCACGTCTCCAAGGCGCAAACGCAGGTATGGACAGCCACGCATAAGGCTTACGTCGACTCGCTTGTCAGTGACCAGACGGCGACGACTGCCCTAGGTGTGGCCGGGGTAGCCGCCGCCGCGATTCCCACCGTACTCGCCGCGTGGCAGGCCGAACGGAACCTCATTCGGGCCAGCCTCAGCGCCGCGCAGATCAAGAAGGCATGGCGGGAGCAGATACCCGATCCGGCGCTAGGTAGACCCTGGACGGAGGACGAAGCGGTTACACGGCTAGTCGAGCTTGGGTACACCCCGGATGATGCTCGCATCCTTCTAGTTGAGTAGGGGGGGTGATGCCTTGTGAATAACCCCACTCCCGACGTGACACCGAGCCCCAACGCTTGACGGGGAGGGCGTTGGGGCTTAGCGTATCGCCGTGAAGCCGCAGAGCACGGCCGATACAGGGGGGGCGGCAGAATCCCACCCCACGGGCAAAGCACAGCGCCGCCCCCCTTCCCCGTCCGAACAGGCGCGGCGCAAGGAATGGGGCCGCAAATGGGGCCCGAAGGTTGGCCGGATCGTCCGGCAAGCAATCGCCAGAACGGAGCGCTAGATGAGCGAGCAGGAGTCAGAGACGCAGAACGAGCCCACCGAGCCGGACGCGCCTGTCGAGACCGACCCCGATCCGGCCGTGCCGGACGCCGAGCCGACGCCGGAGCCGCCGGCCGCACCGAGCGAACAGCCGCAGTCCGCGCACGACGACCGGGATATCGAGGCGATCTACAAGCGCCTGGACACGCGGGCCGCGAACTACATGAAGTCGGCGTCAGAGATCGTCGGCGACGAAGGCGTACCGCTCGCCGTGTGCGAAATGTGCAAGGACGCCTACCCTGGCCTCCGGTGGCGCGAGCCCGCCGACGAGCTGCACTCGAACCTCATCAGTGTGGTGGCCGAGGTCGAGCAGGGCGCACCGCTGAAAGACGACCCTAACGCCGAGGTCTGCCACGTCTGTGATGGCTTCGGAATCGTCAAGCTACCGTCACACGTCCCGCAGAACGCGATGCGCACCTGCCGCGCCTGCAACGGAGCCGGATACCGCGAACTCAACCCGCAGTCCGGCACGACGCAGGCGCCCGCGCCGGTCGCCCCGAACGGAGAAGTCGAGCCCATGCCGGGCGTCCCGGTGGACGATCCGGTGCTGGCCGACTACATGGCACGCGGCTACACCGTGATTCCGCCGATGACGTTCGCCGGAGGCGAGTAGATGCCACACACGTCCACGCATCCCCGCCGCGTCGTCACATTCTCGCACCACCTAGCCACGAACGTGCGCCGCACCTACGGGTACGAAGCGCAGTGCGCGTGTGGTTGGGTCGGTGAGGTGCACCGTAAGCACGGCGAGGCGCAGTGGGAGGGGAAGGTTCACCGGCACAAGGAGCACCGGGGCTAGAGCCGTGAGTGGCAATGCTGCGTTAGAGCTCGCCCGCGCCCTACGAGGCGACGCCCTACGTCTGCACGACCTGAGCAACAACCTTAGCGTCACCGCGCTAGGTCAGCTAATCAGCGCCGACATATCGAGCGGGGCACGCTCGCTCGACGCGGCAGCACGGAAAGCGGCACGACTCGCGCCAGCCACCGGGGGGACAGAGGCGTCCTAGCTTGGCTGCTCGCCGCCGTCATCGCTCTAGGCTCCTCCCACCCGGCCCGCACGCGATCGTTGTCCTCGACTCACGCCGCCCGCCCTACACCGCGCGAGATCACTACGCGCGTATTCGGTGGCCGCGCGTCAGTCGCGTGGTGCATTTCGTATTACGAGTCCCGCCACCGACTGAACGCCCGTAACGGAGCGAACCTCGGGCCATGGCAAATCAATGTTGTCGCGCATCCGTGGGCTAGTCCGTACCTCTTGTTGCATTCGTGGTGGTACAACGCCCGCGCAGCTCGGCGCATATCGAGTGGTGGCTACAACTGGTCGCCATGGGCAACGCACCGACTGTGCGGCGTGTAGCTCAATACATCGGGCCTTGACATAAGTGGGGCGGAGGACATAGCCTCCGCCCCATGCGACAGTACAAGCCCAACCGTACCACGTGACCCAGCGCACATGCACTAGATGTGCCGGAGCGTTTACGGCCCCGAGTGACTGGCCTCTATGCGGCCACTGTCACCGAGCACGGCGTAAGGAAGCCCACGCGGCGTACGTGCGTCGCGTGGCAGAACGAGCTACCGGAAACAGGCCGGGGGTAAATCGTGCGGAGGACTAAAGCCGGCGAGCAACCCGGAACACGGCGCCGCCTAGAAACGGATGCGACGGCGCAAGAGGCTGGTAGTTCGGGACATAGCGGCAGCGCTGGCGGTTCCTTGGCGAGATAGCGACTAGCAGCGCTACTGCCCCTGCTCATACGCGAGCGGTTGACCAGGGGCAACGCGCCGGCGGCACTCGCCCGATCCGCAAATACCGCACTTCTACGTTACCCCTGTTGCCGGTCGTGACACCGGGCTTGACTCCCCGATGCCTATCTGACCCAAGAGGTAACTACGTGCTGGTGTCGTCAACAACGGCAACGGCACCCCTGCGCGTTGCGCATGGTGGCAACACACCAGGAGGGGGGGTGGGTAAGAACTTGCTTTTTCAGATCTGACCCGCTAGGGTCAGATCTGACCCTAGCGGGTCAGATCTGAAAAAGCAAGTTCTTACCCAC
>Ga0070683_100002226_pt1 | contig 15368 bp, 14 predicted proteins | sample KBSC713LmetaG_FD_64662 | JGI IMG/M metagenome (GOLD analysis project Ga0070683, IMG submission 64662) | Corn rhizosphere microbial communities from Kellogg Biological Station, Michigan, USA - KBS C7.1-3L metaG | ecosystem: Host-associated > Plants > Roots > Rhizosphere ...
CGTGTAGCTTTCCGGACGGTCCCGAAACCTGGGAGATTCGTGGTCCTGGATGAGTTTCTTCAACCCGCCCCTACCCGACGGAGAAGAGGACCAGCGAGGCTGCAAGCGGGCGGACCTCGCCACTCCGGTCGCTCCACCCCCCGGCCACGACCATGCCGACCACGTCGCTGGCCAGCGGTGCGGCGATGCGTCTCGGAGGTCCGACGGTGGGCGACTCAAGCGGCGAGCCGCATCAGTTGTCCTCGGCTCCAGCAGCCCAGTGGCTGGCCAGACAGACGGCTCGTGGCGGAAGCCGATTGGCCGAGGACGTCGTCTCGCGTGCGTGTTCAGGGTGCCCACGCGGCGACCCAGAGCTGGGCGGGCGTCGACGTGATGCGAACCGGGCGCCACCCCACTCGCCCTTCAGGGGGTTGGCAGTCCGATCATCTGCCACCAGACTGACCGGCGGACCGGGCTCATACGGGGCCCGTATCACCTCGGAGGATTCTGCATGCACACCAGCAAGCGATCCGCCATCTGGGGTTCCGTCGCAGCCATCATCGCTGCCGGGACCCTGGTGGCAGCCAGCACCACATCACAGGCCGCTCCCGCGGCAAAGGGCGACCACCTCGGTGCGCCGAAGTTCATGGACCAGCCGTCGGCGACCGGAGTGGTCTCGGCGAACGCGATCACGATCCCCCACTGGGGTTCGTCGTTCACCGATCCCACCAACGGAAAGACCTACCACTACACGATGGTCGGCTCGGATCCGACGAAGGGTGACGTCACGACGACGGTGCCGACCGTGATCATCCCGATGGACTTCAACTTCGAGGCCACCGGAGTCAGCCTGAACGGGAGCGACAAGGTGCAGGCAACCATGCAGTCGCCCGTGTTCCAGTCCGCGGACATCGGCGCGGCGGCCAACGCGAGCGCGAGCGCTCCCCCAGGTCCGCCGATCTCGGCGCCGAACCGCACCGTCAACGAACCGAGCGACAACACCCAGCTGGGTGATGCCATCTACCGCGCGCAGTTCGGCAAGACCGGTTCTGGCTGGCACACGATGCTCGGGCAGCCGACCGTCCAACCGACCGCGACCATCGACGTCCCGAAGAACCAGGGCTTCACGGTGGTCGGCAGCAGCAGTCACGCGACGATCGGGCTGATGAGCTACTCGTGGTTCAGCTCCAAGCTGCAGAACCTGATCAACACCCGCCACATCAGCCCCCGGGTGCTGCCGATCTTCCTGGTGAACAACACCTTCCTCTACATCGGCACCACCGACAACTGCTGCGTCCTCGGCTACCACGGTGCCCGATCCTCGCTCAACGGGAACGGCCGACAGCAGGTCAACACCTACATGTTCGCCTCCTACAGCGTGCAGGGCGTGTTCGCACCGAACGACGGTGACACCGAGTCGTTCATCGCCGACATCCACGGCCTCTCCCACGAGGTCCAGGAGTGGTATGACGACCCGTTCGTCAACAACGAGGTCAACCCGTGGCTCACCCCGACGGCACCGCAGTACGGGTGCACCACCGATCTCGAGACCGGAGACCCGGTGGTCGGCTACGGGTTCAAGATCCCGATGTCCAACGGGATCACCTACCACCCAGAAGACGAGGTGCACTACTCGTGGTTCGCGCGTGAGTCGCCGTCGCGAGCCGCGCAGGGCTACTACACCTATCTGAACAACTTCGCCGACGTCGCCAGCGGCTGCTGACGGACCTCTGCAACGCGCTCGGCCGGGACGCCCACTTGCGTCCCGGCCGAGGGTTGTCAAGGACCAGGGGTGGTCGATGGAGCTCGACGTGTTCTGCCCACTCGCACGGCACATCGGGATCAAGGGCACGACGCCAACCGGACCGCTCAGCCTGGCCATTGCCGGGGTCAGGGCACGGATGCCGCGACACGCATGAGCCTGGTCCGCAGCAAGGTGTGCCCCGCGAGCCCAGCAGCGAGGAACGGCCCCTCGGGTTGGGTGCTGTGATGTAGGTGAACTCACCGATGGTGCCGATGGCCGTGCGCGGTCGACCCATCTCAGATCGCCGTCCACTCGCGCGCTCGCCGGGCCGAGACTCGCGCCGGGCCTCCATCCAGGCCAGCACGTCGCTGTGGACGGAGGTCACATGGCGACCAGTGCGGACGCCGCAGGGGACCCTTGCATCCACACGCCAGGCGCAGAGGGTTCTGCCGAGAATCAGCCGCTGCTTCCACCGCAAGTGCACGATCTTGCGCACGACCGGCGCCGGCGCCACGGTGGCGAGCTCTCAAGAGCCCTTTGGTTTGACGAGCCTCGCAGCCCCGTTCCTCAGCCCTTGGATGCGGCCAACGTAGCGCCATCCGCCGCCGGTACTCGCTGGGTCGTGGACCGCAGGAGCCCGTTGGTCGCTGACAGCCCGCTGCCGCGGAGCAAGATCGGAGCTCGAGTCCGCTTTGCCGCCGCAACGGCAGCAACTGGCAGCCTTGGAAGGGGCACGCACGATTGAGGCCATTCCGTACGACCCGACATTCCACGCCGAGGGGACTCTCGCCGCAAACGGTGCCTGTTCATGGCATGGCGCGACGTGTCCTTGAACGAGCCTGTCGTCTCGTTCAAGGACAACAGCGGCGACCGGCAGTCGGGTGTGAACGCGCCGTGCGCGAACTCGTTGAACGGGGCGAGTTGGTTCGCCCAGCGCTCTGACCGAGGATTGGCACGTGCTCGGTCCCTTTGACTACACACCGAAGAGTCGCCCCATCGCGCCGGTGTGACGCTGCTCGAATCGAGGTACTCAGGGATCGGCTGGCGTTCGTTGTCGAGTCCCGATCCTTCGGGCGGTTCCTATCCCTTGGCTTGACGCGAGCCTGTCCTAGATATTCCCGTACGCCGACGCCGTACCCGTGGGTCGCGGCGACCCGTGCGTGCGGCGAGTCGGCACCGTCGAGTGGGCCAATCCGGGGCGCTCATGTGATGGCGTCTACGTCGGAGACCAGGGCTATTAGTGCCCAGATCCCGATGACGCCCAACAGGGCGCGAGCGGCCCACGCCGCGCCCGTCCGGGAGCTCGGGGGGACCTTGGCTGACATCTGTCGCCAGATGACGCCGATGCCGACGGCTGCCGCCAGCAGCACGATGAGGGGACCGGTTGGGATCCAGACGGCGAGCACGGCCCCTACGTGTCGCACGGGAGCGGTGGCGAACCAGGAGTTGGGGGCGAGCCAGCGCTCGACGAGGAACGAGAACAGGACCACAAAGGTCGCCGGGATCGCGAGGAACAAGACCACCGGGAGCCAGTCGGGGTCCAGCACGGTGAAGTCGACGCCGTCGGGATCGATGAGGAGGGCGACAAAGACGACTGCGCCTCCTGCGGCGATGGAGGCGACGCGCAGCCACCGTGGACCTATGGCCAGTTGACGTAGGACGAGATAGATCAAGGCCGCGACGAGGCCGATCTGGAGAGCAGCCGCCAGCAACTGGATCGTTCCCCCGACGGTGAACTGTCCAATCGTGAACCCATCGTCGGAGATCACCCCCTTGTCCTCGGGGTTCTGTGTGGCGAGCAGGGCCATGGCGAGCCGTCCGCCGACTCCGCCGACGAGCACTCCGACGAGGGCGCCAGCACCGGATGCGGCAGCCAACCTTCGTACGGTCGCCTCGAGGTCCGATCCTTTCGTCGGGACGTCGTGTGAAGAGCCGCGATCGGAGGCAGAGGGAGAAGTCGAATCGTCACCTGCGGTGCCGTTCATCACGACAGGCTACTGCGGTTGACGCGGAGCGACTTGCGTCGATTGCCTCGTGCCCAGAACGACAAGGCCCAAGCCGGGACCGACCGTCCACGGTGACCGTTTGGCTGCCTGAACCCGCAGGCCTGTCGGACCGAGGGCCAAACCGAGCCTTGACCACCCGAACAAGGACACAGCCTGCGTCACATCACCCAACCAGTGGCCCGCGACGAGAACACCTCGCCCGCAACCTCCCTCTCGTGGGGTAGGCGTCTGCTCTGCTGTTCGGAGGGATCAGCTGCGGAACCCTCACGACGGTGGATTCGTCCGGGACAGTTGCCGCTGGGCCGATCGAAGTGTCGTGGGTTGACCCGGATTCCGCGGTGCTCTATCCGTGCCCGCCTGGCTGTATCGCGGCGGTATGACACACGTCCGATGCGAGCCGCGGCGCACGGTGTCACGGGTGGAACACAGCCCGGAAGCCCCATGGTCTTTGACGCCTGGCAGGTCTAGCGTCCCCCATTGGGTGACCAACACGTCGAGTCTTCCCGGAGCGCCATGTCAGGCGCGACCACGGCCACCTTCCACGACAGATCTCTGGCGTGGAACGCGGATCGAAAGGGGGCCGACATGGCCCATGGAGTTGTCCATCACTTTCCGGGTGGAACCAAGGAGCAGTACGAGGCATCGATCGCGGCCGTCCACCCAACGCCGGACACGTTGCCAGACGGGCAGATCTTCCATGCCGCCGGTCCGTCGGCCGACGGATGGACGATCGTGGCCATCCACGAGTCGCAGGACAGTTGGGACCGCTTCCGCGACGACATCTTGATGCCGCGCATGCAGCAAGGAATCGAGGGCGGTTTCGCGACGCCACCAGAGGAGTCGACGTTCGACGTCTTCAAGTCGATGCCGTAGGCAGATCGGAGGACGACCGCGAAGCTGTGGCTGACGTTCGTGCCCTGCGTCGCGGTTGGTATCTGGTGAAGAGCTGCGCTTCGCGTCGAGTCTCGAGTGCTCACAAGCGATCCGGTCCGAGGCCACACGCCACTCAGGGCCCGATCGCGGCGGTATGACGTGGCCGACGCCATGCCCCCGGGACCGAAGCACGCGCTTCCTGGCTCAGCGAGGAGCGGAGCCCGGACATGCTCCGAGTCACCGGGTGATTCATCCATCAACCATGTATGGGTGCGGCGTCCAGCCAAGCGCTGCGATTCAGAGTGTGGGGGCCGCTTCGACAATCACAACATCGCGCCGCTGAGGATTCAGGGCTTCCCCGCTAGCCGTGACACCGCCTGGATGGCGAATGGCTCGGAGAATCCCGCGAGAAAGGCATAGGCGATGCCGACCAGATTGTTCTGACTGACAGTCTGACCACCGACGTCCGGCAGGATGTTGGCGTCGTAGAGGACGACGGCCAGAACCCCAAGTCCGGCGGCCGCCATCACCTGCGCAAGCAGGGCTGCCCAGATCGCGTCCATCTCCGCCAGACGCTCAGCCTGATCGCGCAGCGTCCGCATGAGACTCAAGGATCCGCCGAAAGCGCCTGCAACGGCCGCTAGGAGGATGTACAACACCTGCGTGTCGGTGTCGTCCGAGCTCTGCAGGGCTGCCAGTGCCCCAAAGGCCGGTACCAGGATCCCGAGGAGGACGGCGCACCATGAGAGCAACTCCCGTCGGCGAGCGGCGGCGGCGCGTCTGTGGCGGAAATGATGTGCCACGGCCAACTGTCTATGGCATGCCGCGTCCTCGAGCCCTAACCACTGCCCGTTGGCCTTCGACAGCTCGCGGCGCAAGTCGTCGACGAAGTCCCGGGGCTCCGGGTTGTTCTGCTGGACCTGCTCAGCGAACTTCGATCGGAGGTACGCCAGTCCCGCGAGTGACTCCAACTCGTAGCGGAGGTTCCCCTCCAGGCTCCACAGATACTCTTCGGAAGGCGCCTCGCCTGCTGGTGCCTTTCCCGTTGCAGCAACCCCTGCGGGCCGATCGTCGGTGCCACCAATCACGGCGTTGCAGATTTTCGGGAGCAGCTCGTGGAGACGCTCGATCTGAAGTTTGTCGGGGACGCTCTGACTGGCCGCGGTCTGCGCCGCTCGTTCGCGGGACGCCGGCGGCTCAACGTCCCCGGCAACAGCGCTGGCTGTTAGGTTTGAGTACTTCACCTCCAGCCACAACAGATCGTCATTGATCCTGCCTAGAACCTTGGCAAGCAGAGCTCTTTCCGTACGAGCTCGCCATCGGGGCCAGCGGCCGGTCGGACGACTGGTCTCGTTCGTCTCAATGGCATTGCCAACCGCGGAACGTGTGTGGCGCAACCGGCTGACGACCTTCGCGATGCTCTCGTCCATTGTCGTCGTTCCTTCGCTTACGCGAAGAGCATGCTCCGCGTCGATCTTGGGTCGCAACCACCGTGTGTGCCCCGGAAGTCCCTGGGGTGCGCGCCAGCAGCGGAATCTCCGGGGACACATCGACTCACTGCTCGCGCGCAGCCGAGACAGTCCTTGTCCGAGACTCCACTCGGGTGGCGACAATCTGTGCGCGAACGGATCACGGAGTGTGCATCTCGTTCGATCCCGCGCCACGTGGCGCCGCGCATTGCACCCCAGCCCAGTGGAGTTGGCCGCTGTCGCGGCGGAGTGACGCAACTATTTCTGCGCCGGCAGAGGTCTCCTCCCTCGAGCTCCTCGCGGCGCCATTGACGCGCGCGATCTTCCGCAGGGGCAACAGGAGATCGTTGACTCGTCCCAAGGAGTGCCTGAACACCGACCCCGGCCGACGCGGACGCCACCGGACGGAGCCACAGCGCGTGACCTGGAAGCGTGCAGCGAGATCGCCAGGGCCGCTGCCACCACGAGTGGCGCCGGCGTCCGGTCGATGTTCCAGGCGACGGCGCCAACTCGTCCCAGGGAAAGAAAACCCCCAGCAGCACCTGAAAGGAATTAGGGACTGAAGGCTCGGCTCAACCCGTTTGAAAACCCCGTCATGATGACCTACGCAAAGTACATGGCGGAAACGGTCAAGGCGCTCGAAGAGACCACGCTGCCGCCAGATACGCGCGAGCTAGTGATGCCGCGGGCCAGCCAGATCAATGGCATGTGCTGGAGGAACCCACCTCTAGACCTGGTTATCGGAGAACAACTCCAGCTCGCTCTGCTCGATCGCCGGAACGGGCGGTTGACCTTCGGCAACCCCTCCCTCCCTGCCTCTGGGACCGGGTCAGCGACGAGTGCACACTGTCCTGGATCACCCAGAATGGGGTCGACCAGGCGATGACAAGGCGAGGCGGTGCCTGATGGCGACGCTCCTGTCCCTGAACGTCGGGATTCCGAAGGACGTGTCCTGGCGCGGCCGCACCGTGCACACGGGCGTGTGGAAGAGCCCGGTCGACGGCCCGCGCATGGTGCGGCGCCTCAACATCGACGGCGACGGCCAGGGCGACCTGGCCGGGCACGGCGGGGAGCAGCGCGCCGTGCTCGTCTACCAAGTCGAGTCCTACGGGCACTGGGCGGAGTTCCTCGGTCGTGACGACCTGGAGCGCGGTGCGTTCGGGGAGAACTTCACCGTCGAGGGCCTCGCGGACGACGAGGTCTGTATCGGCGACCGGTTGCGGATCGGTGAGGCGGAGTTCGAGGTCACCCAGCCGCGGGTGACCTGCTTCCGGGTCGGCATGAGAATGGGCGAGCCGCGGCTGCCGTCGTTGCTGGTCGCCCACCACCGCCCGGGGTTCTACCTGCGCGTGCTGACCGAGGGTCACGTCGGTGCCGGCGACGAGATCGTGCGCACGGCGCGTGGTCCGCACGCGATGAGCGTCGCCGAGGTCGACGCGCTGCTCTACCTCCCCGGGCACGACGAGGAGCGGCTGAGGGCGGCCCTGGACATCCCCGCCCTCAGCCCGGGCTGGCAGCAGTCGTTCCGGAGCATGCTCGAGGGCGGCGGCCCTCAGCCGGCCGGGGTCACGGTCGCCCCGCCGCCGGCCTGGGTGGGGTTCCGCACGCTTACCGTCATCGACGTCGTCGCCGAGAGCGACACCGTGACGTCGTTCCGGATGAGCGCGGACGAGGCCCTGCCGGCGTACCTGCCAGGCCAGTTCCTCACCCTGCGCGTGCCCGGCGCCGGCGACCCGGCCCCGGTGCGGACCTACTCGCTGTCGGGAGACCCGGCCGGCGGCTCCTACCGGATCAGCGTGAAGGGCGAGGCGCTCGGACTCGTGAGTGCCTACCTCCACGCACACCTCCAGCATGGCGACCGGATCGAGGTGGCAGCCCCGCGCGGTGACTTCGTACTCACCGAGGGGTCGGGACCGGTCCTGCTGGTCTCCGCCGGCGTCGGAGTGACCCCGCTGCTGTCGATGCTGCACCGGCTCGCCGACGAGACCAGCGCGCGCGAGGTGTGGTGGATCCACACGACCCACGACGCGCACACCCATGCCATGGCGGCCGAGGCAGCCGACTTGGTGGGTCGCCTCCCGGCGGCGCACTCGCTGGTCTACTACACGGCTCCCGACCAGCCGCAGGCGACGGACTCCGGCATCCGGGTCGGGCGTCTGACCGCGGCGGCGATCGCGGACCTGGGCCTGCCCACGGACGCGACCGCCTACGTCTGTGGTCCGGAGTCGTTCATGAGCGACGTCACCGCCGGGCTCGCGAACGCCGGCATCGACCGGGCCGACATCCACACCGAGCGGTTCGGCTCGCGATCCGCGGTCAATCCCGGCGTCGTCCGGACGGAGGCGCCGCCACCGCACCAGCCCTCCGGACCGCCGGGGACCGGCCCGTCGGTGACCTTCGCCCGCACCGGGCTCGCGACCGGGTGGTCGGAACGCTACGGCTCAATCCTCGAGCTGGCCGAGGCGTGCGACGTCCCGACGCGGTGGTCGTGCCGCACCGGCGTGTGCCACACGTGCGTGACCGCCGTGCTGTCCGGCGACGCGTCGTACGACGTGGCGCCGCTCGAGGATCCCGGCCGGGACGAGCTCCTGATCTGCTCGGCCACACCGGGCAGCGACCTCGTCGTCGACCTCTGAGGGCGCCGGGCTGGCAAGGGCGCGGTGAACGGTGGGACTCTGGGCAGCATGCCATGGGTGCCCGAGCTGTTCTCGGCGCCGGTGCTGCAACGGGTCCTCGACCAGCGGCGCCGGGACGCGCTGGTGGCGATGCCCTACTTCGACGGTCTGCTGGCGGGCAATCCCGACCCGCTGGTCGAGTCGTTCGCCGGTACACCCGAGCTCTACGACCCGGTCCGCGGACGTGTGAAGGGCCAGGCCGCGTTCCGGGCCTTCGTCACCGAGACCAGTGCGTGGCTCCGGGAGCACAACGCGTCCGTCGACGACGTCGAGCAGGTCATCCTCGAACGCAGCGGTTTCGAGGAGGTCGTGCTCCACCTCGTCACCGCACGCGGACGCGTCGACCTACCGGTCGCCGTCGTCGCCGAGCGCCGGCCGGATGGACGCATCGACGAGATCCGGGTCTACTTCGACACCGAGCCGCTGACCGGCCGGCGTACCGCCCGCCCGCCCCTGCTCCAGCCCGACACCGGGCTGACGGTGCCGGCGGCCGCGGCGTCATACATCGAAGCACGGTCGGCCGGCGAGGGCGGCCGGCTGGAGGCTTGCGCGCTCGTCGACGACGGGCGCGCCTGCGCCTTGGAGTACAACGTGGTGCGGCCGGGAACGGCCCTGGCCGCGCCTCGGGCCGAGCTCGCGGTCCTCGTCGCGGACGGGAGCAGTGGCGTCGCGGCGGTCCGGGTCTACGACGGCACCGGCGCCTAGCCGGACCCCACGGCGGCCCGGCGGTTCCAACCGTGGAAGGCCGAGTGGTCGCCGGCGTCCCAGGCCTCCCGCAGTCCGGGCGTGCTGAGGTCCCAGTCGGGCCGGACCTCCTGCGAGACGTCGCGCAGGTCGTGCCAGAGGTCGACGACCGACGGGCGGCCCCAGAACCAGTAGCCGTTGTAGACCCGGTGGACCACGAGCCCGGGCTTGAGGACCAGCGTGTGCGGGATCATCGGGTCGTGCTCGGGGTCGGTGTACTCCTGGATGTCGAGGTCGCGCTGGACGATGCGCCCGGGGTCGGAAAGGAACGGCCAGGGTGCGCCGACCGAGGCGCGAAACTCCTGGAGGGTGTGGTGCTCGTCGGTCGCAATGGTGGCGACCTGGGTGTAGGCCACCGCGATCCTCGGGTAGAACGCGGCCAGCTCGAGATGCTGCTGGTGCTCCTTGGGGCAGTAGTGGCCGCGGGCGAGGGTCAGGATCAGGGGGTCGTCGCCCTGAATCTCGCTGAGCCTCCGCGTGACGTTCATGTGGTCGGGGAGCTCGTAGTCGGGGAACGTGCCCCCCGGAACGATGTCGGCGCGCATGGCGTGGCCTTTCGGTCGGTGCTGCGGGGTGGGTCGTGGTCAGCCGGGGACGAGCTGCTGCCCTCCGTCGATGTCGTACGTCGCGCCGGTCAGGGCGGTGTTGGTCATCAGGTGCAACGCCAGGGCGGCGACGTCAGCCGGACCGACCACGCGCCCGATCGGGAGCGTCCTACGCAGCTGGTCACGACGCGCCTCCAGACCGTCGCCGAGCAGCTCCGCTGACAACGGCGTGTCGACGAAGCCGGCAGCGATCAGGTTCACCCGGACCGGCGCGATCTCGATCGCCAGGTTGGCGGTCAGGGCCGGGAGCGCCGCCGTCGCCGCCCCGATCACGCCCAAGCCGAGGCCCGGACGACGGCCACCGGTGCCGCCCATGAACACCAGGGTGCCGCCCGGGCGCACCTTTCCCCCGGCGTAGCGCGCGACGGCGAGCATCATCATCAGGTGCTCGGAGAGTCCGCGGCGCGCCTCGCCGAAGTCCATCTCGACCAAGGGCGAGTAATAGGGCCGGCCGGCCGTCACCATCACGTGGTCGACCGGACTCTCCAGACCCGCGAAGAACTCCTCGAGGGCCGTCAGGTCGTGGGCATCGAACGCCGAGACGCCCTGGGCGCCCACCTCGCTCGCGGCGTCTGCGAGCCGGTCGCGGTTGCGTCCGGTCAGGATGACCTCGGCGCCCTCGGCGCGCGCTCGTCGCGCCGTTTCGAGCCCGATGCCCGCGCTGCCCCCGATCACGACGACGGTCTGCCCGAGCAGGTCCCGCAGCGTCATGCTGTCCCCGCCACCTCGTCTCCGAGCGCCTTCAGGGCGGCGACGAAGATCTCCGAGAAGGTCGGGAACGGCTGGATGGTGTCCTTGAGCACGTCGAGCGGGACGTGCGCGCGGATCGCCAGCGTGGCCTGCTGCAGCCACTCCCCCGCATCGGGGCCGAGGGCGTGGGCCCCCGTCAGGCGCACGCCGTCGCTGACCACCGTGAGGTAGCCGTTGCTCTCCGCGTAGGCGTGCGTGTACGTCGCGGTCTTCGCCACGTCCTTGAGCAGCGCGGTGCCGCTGAAGCGGTCGTCGGCAGCGCCGACGGCCGCCGCCTGCGGGTCGGTGTAGGTCACTCGCGGGACGGCTTCGTAGTTCGCCTCCCGCGACTCCCCGAGGATGTTGGCGGCCACGACCTCGCCCTGGTACTTGCCGACGTGGGTCAGCGGCCAGAGGCCGGTGACGTCGCCGATCGCCCACAGGTGATCCGCGACCCGGAGGTGCGCGTCGACCGGGACCCCGTGGGGGTCCGCCTCGACGCCCACCGTGTCGAGGCCGAGCCCCTCGACCCGCGGCCTCCGGCCCGTGGCGACCAGCAGCCGGTCACCGCGCAGCTCGCGAGCGTCGTCGAGCACCACGACGTAGTCCTCGCCGTCCCGGCGAACCGCGGTGACGCCCACGTCCAGCGCGAGCTCGATCCCATCACGACGCAGGACCTCGCCGAGCCCCTCACCCAGCTGTGCGGGTTCGCGGGCGAGCACGTGCTCGGCCCGGTCGATGACGACCACCTCGCCGCCCAGTCGTCGTACCACCTGGGCCATCTCGACGCCCACGGGCCCACCGCCCAGGATCAGCAGGCGCCGCGGCACGACCTTCATCGAGGTCGCCTCGCGACTGCCCCACACACCGGCCAGATCCTTCAGGCCGGGTATCGGAGGCACGACCGGATCTGCCCCGTTGGCGAGCACCACGTGGTCGGCGGTGTGGCGTACGTCGTCGACCACGACGACCCCTGGACCGGCGAGCCGGCCGGTGCCGCGCAGCAGGGCGATGTCGTTGTCGGCCAGCCAGTGCTCCGCCCCCTTGTCGGAGTAGTCCGAGACCATGAAGTCGCGCCAGGCGAGCACCGCCTCGACGTCGACCTCGGCGGTGGCGGCGGCCTCCCGCGCTCCCTGCACCGCCTCACCCGGACGCAGCAGGCTCTTGGACGGGATGCAGGCCCAGTAGGAGCACTCACCCCCCACCAATTCGCGCTCGACGATGGCGACCCGGAGGCCGCCCTCGACCAGCGCACCGGCACAGTGCTCGCCCGGCGAACCACCGCCGACCACGATCACGTCGTACTCGCTGGTCATGTCGGCAGCTCCTCACCCGCGCGCTCCCGGACCATGAAGAGCGCGTACCAGTCCGGCCAGTCCGGATCCGCCTCGCCGGTACGCTCCTCGTGTCGTCCGTGTGCCGCGGCCGCCCGCCTCAGGGCCTCGGCCAGGTCACTCGGGGACTCGTACGTCGTGCCCATGGGAGGCTCCTTCAGCGGCCGGGGAGCCGGGTCTTGATCTCCTGGAGCAGCCAACCGTTGCCGTCCGGGTCGGCGAACGACGCGAACGAGCCGTAGTCGGCATGCTCGGGGGCAGCGCCATCCAGGCGCCCCTGGGTCCCAGCGTGGTGGAAGATGCCGGTCACGTCGTGGAAGGGCTGGCTGACGTCCACCCCGCGGGCGATCAGGTCGGCCCGCGCCTCGTCCAGGTCGTAGACCGAGAGCTGGAGACCCTCGGCCGAGCCGGGTTGGGCTGCCGTGAGTCCGGTGCCGAAGATGATCGAGCAACCCGAGCCCGGAGGTGTCACCTGCACGACCCGGTAGCCGTCGTCGACGACGAGGTCGGCATCGAGCCGCCAGCCGAGCCTCTCGTAGAACTGCTTGGCGCGATCGACGTTCGAGACCGCCAGGACGACGACCTCCAGCCTCATCTCCCCGGGCTCGACCGGCGGGCTGGCGGTAGCGGTCGCGGTGTTGGTGTCGACGCTGTTCATCGGTGTGTCTCCCTCGGTTGATGGCCTGACGCAGCGGCAACGACCGCGGGACACACAGCCGCGTCGGCCCGTCGGTGGGTGCCGCACATCGCCCTGCCGTCACCGGAGTCCGCGTGAGGTGTCGCCAGGGAGCAATCCGGAGCTCGTCGACGGCTGCGGCGGCGTGACGCATGGCCCGTCATGACTTCGCCCTGTGTGGTCGTTCAAAGCCACCGTCCTCCGCCGACGGGTCGGCCGTCAAGGAGTGCACTCGGGCTCAGCGCTCTGAGAGGGTGGTGGGATGCGGGGGGCAGGTGAGCGGCCACCGGCAGCGGCGCGGACGCCACCGTGGTGCGCGTGCTCTCACATGTCAGGGCACGTCCCACGGAGACGAGGTGCGCTCCGAGGCCGGTCGCGTGCGGAGCGTTCGCCCACAAACCTCGGGCGCCGGCGAGTGGGCAACCGGGCACCTGCGAGCGACTCCCAACCCCTGCCACAGCGCGCGCATCGTGCGTACCCGGTGCGTACCCCCGAGGGGGTTTCTGATCGATGTTTGAGCAGGTCAGCACCGGGTTCCAATCGCTACTACGACATTCGATTCAGTCCTTGGGCCCCATTCCGGGCGGTAACGGCTGGACCACTGCAACACCCGATCGGTGCCGGCGGCCGCCACGGCCTCGCTCGCGGCGGCTCGAAGCGACGGATCGCGACCTCTGATCAGCACACCCCGACCTGCGTACGTCGTCAGCGGGTCACCGCGACCGGAGATTGAGCATGGTTGAGCAGGTGCTGGCTGACCGAACCGAGCAGGAGTCCAGCGACTACGCCGCGTCCTCGCGATCCGGTGACGACAAGCGATGCGTACGCCGACGCGTCGGTCAACGCCTTCGTAGGAGGCGACGGCACCGAGTCGGGTTCGATCGCAACGTCGGGATACTCGGCTCGGACCTGTGAGATGCACTCGTCCAGCAATGCCCCCGCGGCTTCGGATCGCTGGCCGACGGCCTCAGGCAGCTGCCCGCTGTAGCCCAGGTCGACATGACCGGGCTTCCAGGCATGGAGCGCCACGACGGCCTCTTTGGTGAACGATGCCCGATGACAGGCGAACTTGAGCGCCGCGATGCTCTGGAGGGAGCCGTCCACGCCCGCCACGATGCGTGCGGCCGCCGGGTTCGCTGGTGGACAAACCACGATCAGCGGGCACGGGGCATGCCGCGCCAGATGCTGGCTCACGGACCCCAGCAGGGTGTTGGCCGTTCGTCCGCGCCCGCGCGTGCCGACGACCAACACGTGCGCATGTCGCGACCGTTCCAGGAGAACTGCCTCCACGTCTCCTGCGAGCTCCTCGAACGCGCCGTCCGCCCCTACTGCCGCCAGCACGGCCTCGAATCTCCTTTGTAGGTCGTCATCGACGTCCCGGTCGGCGCTCGCCCGCGCCTCGACCACGGACACCGCGCGCACGCTTCTTCCTTCCAGCGCGGCTGTCGCAGCGGCCCACTCGAGTGCGGCTCCCGAGTGGGGTGAGCCGTCGTAGGCAAGCAGGATCACGCCTTCTGCGCTCAGTTGGTTCATTGCCCGCGCTCCTCACTTCGTGATTCGCCTCGCCGCCAACAGCGGCAAGAGCCACCGTCAGGAGTTCCGCCAAGTCTTCGGCCACCTCGACACACAGTCGGATTCGCCGCAGGGCTGCCTCGATCTCGCCGAGCGCCAACGGGCCGCCGTCTCGCGGCGCCGTGTCGACCTCGCGCCGTGCCGGATCGGAAGACGGATGACGTGCCTCGTCCATCTTCGCCAGCTGACCGAGACCGAGGCACGTTGCTCTTTCCGAACGCCGTTCAGGTCGGAGACGGAATTCGGCGGGAGCTGGCGTGACGACCGCGGCCTGCCGCAGGGCCCGCGCGACCTGCGGTTCGTCCCGCAGGTGCCTGATGCGCGCTGGCTCCTCCGATGGGGGTGAGCAGAGGAGCCAGCGCGCGGTCCTTCTCGGCTGCGTGAGAGTGAAGCGCGTAGGGGGTGCTCCGCGGTGCCATGGCTCGGGACTGGCATCCTGGTGCACCCTCCATCTCGTACGACGGAGAGGAGGCCTCGCCTCGATTCCGTGTCCTCACTGCCAACTGTGTCTGCCAGGCGGTTTGTCGTGTATGGGCTGGGTCGGTCATCCTCGACGGCCTCTGGCTGCCGACGATCGGCAAGGAACACTCAGGGTGAGGCGGCCGACGCTCTTGCGCCTCTACGGGAGCGAGAGGGCATGGGTGATCTGCGCGACGACATGGTCCATCTCGTGCTCGCCGATCACCACGATGGCGAGGGCCGCACGATCTGGCCGTGGGTGTCCTTCAGTCGCAGACCAGCGGAGTGAAGGCGCCCAGCCAACTACCGACCGATCGCCAGGCTCGGGTCCAGGTCGACCTCGGGCTGACCCCTCGTCAGGCCCCGCGCGGGCCCTGACGCAGTGGCGAAGTTCTCGCCTCGCCACACCCAGGCGACTGGCACTGTTCCCGAGACCGGTGTCACCGGGCCCGGACGGCCGGTAGTGCCGGTTCGCAACACCGGTGAACCCGTTGAACACGCTT
>Ga0070683_100002232_pt1 | contig 15348 bp, 13 predicted proteins | sample KBSC713LmetaG_FD_64662 | JGI IMG/M metagenome (GOLD analysis project Ga0070683, IMG submission 64662) | Corn rhizosphere microbial communities from Kellogg Biological Station, Michigan, USA - KBS C7.1-3L metaG | ecosystem: Host-associated > Plants > Roots > Rhizosphere ...
CGTAGACGTCCTTGTGCTGGGCGTGCTCGTCGATCTCCAGCTTGAGCCCGCTGACCTCGGGCAGGAACTCGTCGGCCAGCCCAGTGTCGACCAGCAGCCGTAGACCGGTCACCGGATCGGCCCCGCACAGCAGCTTGGTGAACTCGTCGCGGATCCGCTCGGCGGTGATCCGGCGCAGGTCGGCCGCCATCCGCGTCATCGCGGCCACTACTTCGGGGGCAACCGCGAAGCCCAGCTGAGAGGCGAACCGGGCGGCCCGCAGCATCCGCAGCGGGTCGTCGGCGAACGAGTCCTCGGGTGCGCCCGGCGTCCGCAGCCGGCGCTGGGCGAGGTCGTTCAGCCCGCCGTGCGGGTCGGTGAACTCGTGCCCGGGCACCGAGACGGCCATCGCGTTGACCGCGAAATCCCGCCGGCTCAGGTCATCCACGAGGTTGTCGCCGAAGCGCACGATCGGGTTACGGCTCACCCGATCGTAGGCGTCGGCCCGGAACGTGGTGATCTCCAGCCGCAGGCCCCGCCGTTGCGCGCCGATGGTGCCGAACTCGGCCCCTGTGGTCCAGATCGCCTCGGCCCAGCCCTCGACGAGCCGCAGCGTCTCGTCGGGCCGGGCGTCGGTGGCGAAGTCGAGGTCGTCGCCGAGCCGGTTGAGGAGGGCATCGCGGACAGAGCCGCCCACGAGGTGCAACTCGTGGCCGGCCGCGGCAAACCGGTGGCCGAGTTCATCGGCGACCGGTGACACACGCAGCAACTCCTGCACGGCGTGCCGCTGGGCTCCGCTCAGGGATCTGGTTTCGGACATCGGTCGGCCAGCTTATCGCGGGTGACCCGTCAGGCTATTTTCTACCCATGACCGCCCCGGATGATCGCGCGCGCTGGAGCAACGAGCCGACCGTGCCGTTGAGCGCCGTCGGCGGCGATCTCGCGTCCCAGCCGACCGTGGCGCTGCCGATCGTGCCGCCCTCGCAGCCGGAGCTCGCCACCGCGCCGGTCGTCGAGTCGGAGGCGCCGCCGCCGACGCCGGAGCCGGCCGAGATCGACGAGAGCACCGGCGCGGTGGTCCGCAACAGCAGCGCGATGGCGATCGGCAGCCTGGTCAGCCGGGCCACCGGTTTCCTGCGGGTGGCGGTCATCGGCGCCGCGGCCGGTGGGGCGACGGTCGGCGACGACTACAACCTCGCCAACAACCTGCCCAACATGGTCTACGAGCTGCTGCTCGGCGGGGTCCTGGCGAGCGTGCTCATCCCGGTGCTGGTCCGAGCGCGCAAGAACGATCCGGACCGGGGCCAGGCCTACGCCCAGCGGCTGCTCACCCTCGCCGTGGTCGCGATCGGTGCGGCCACGCTCATCGTCGTGATCGGCGCCCCGCTGCTGACCGCGTTGGTGACCAGCAGCAAGTCGACCCCGGCGGACGACCGGCAGCTCGTCACCACCCTCGCCTACCTGCTGCTGCCGGAGATCTTCTTCTACGGGCTGGCCGGCATCTTCGCCGCGATCCTCAACACCCGCGGGCAGTTCGCCGCCCCGATGTGGACCCCGATCCTCAACAACATCGTGGTGATCATCACCGGCGGCGTCTTCGCCGTCATGCGGCTCGGCAAGGCCGACCCGACCCCGGGCAACATCACGCTCGCCGAGGTCCTCGTCCTCGGCATCGGTACCACGTTGGGCATCATCGTGCAGGCGGCCGGTCTGTGGCCGGCGCTGCGGCGGGTCGGCTTCCGCTGGAAGTGGCGGTGGGATTTCCGCGAGTTGCACCTGGGCGAGCTGGCCCGGCTGGGCGCCTGGATGCTGCTCTACGTCGGGGTCAACCAGGTCAGCATCACGGTCGTCGCGCGGATCGCCAAGCTGGTCGGCCAGCAGGGCGAGCCCGGCTTCATCGTCTTCCAGAACGCGTTCCTGATCTTCATGATGGCCCACGGCATCGTGGCCGTCTCGGTCATCACGGCGATCATGCCGCGCATGGCCTCGGCCGCCGCCGACGGCCGATCCGGCGACGTCGCCGAGCAGATGTCGCAAGGCACCCGGTTGGCCGCGGTCATCCTGGTGCCGGCCGCCGCGCTCTACATCGCGCTCGGCAAGCCGCTGGCCATCACGCTGTTCAACTGGGGCCACTACACCCACGATCAGGCGGTTGCCACCGGCTGGGTGATCACCATGGCCGGGCTCGGCCTGGTGCCCTACGCCATCACGATGCTGCAGACCTCCGCCTTGTACGCGCTGCGCGACACCCGGTCACCGGCGCTGCTCAACCTGCCGGTCGTGGCCGTACGCATCGGCATCGACGTGGTGTTCTACCTCGTCCTGCCGGCCTCGATCGTGACCGCGTCGCTGATGTTCGGCACGGCGGCGTCGTTCGTGGTCGCGCTCGCCTTCGGCTACTGGGTCCTGCGCCGCAAGATCGGCCTTCTCGGCCTGCGTCGGGTCGCCGACACGCTGGTTCGCCTGACCGGCGCGGCCGTGGTGGCCGGCCTGGTTGCGTTCGGCGTCGCTTGGCTGATTACCAAGGGGATCGGCGACGGCAAGGTGGCGAGCATCGTCCAGCTGGCCGCCGGCGGTCTGGTGCTGGTCGCGACGTACGCGGCATTGGCCACCGTGCTTCGCGTGCGCGAGGTCAACCAGTTCGCCGGAATGATCCGCCGCCGGCTCGGTCGCTGACCCGGTCCAGCCCCAGGTGATCGATTAGCTTCCCGAGGGGTGGTCCGGCCAAGATGACATGTCGGAATGCAAGCATCGGACCGGTAAGGTCAACCTCAGGGCCTCGCCGGAGCGCCTAGGCTTAGTGACGGCCAGCATGACGAGCGGTGAGCACGACGAGCGAAGGGGAGGACGGGTGGCACAGCTGGGCGACGGCCACGAGGTGCCCGCGGCGCAGCCCCAGGTCCTGACCTACGGCGCTCCGTCCGTCGGCGAGATCCTCGCCGAGCGCTATCAACTCGAAGAGCATATCGGTAACGATTCCCTCGGGCGGCAACTCTATCGGGGCATCGACGTGATCCTGCGCCGCCCCGTCGCTGTCGTCCTGCGCTATCCCGGCGGCGACCCGGCCAGCGAGATGCTCGGCGCGGCCGTCGCCGCAAGCCGCATCGTCCACCCCCACCTGGTCGGCGTCTACGACGCGATCGACGAGGGTGAGCGCGCCTACGTCGTGCGCGAGTGGGTCGAGGGCATCGCTCTGCGCGAGATCGTCGAGGCCGGTCCGCTGGACGCGCCGCGCTCGGTCGCGGTCGCGTGGGCGGTCACCGACGCCGTCGCCGCGCTGCACGCGACCGGCATGGCCCACGGCAACATCCACCCGGGCACCGTGCTCGTCGCCCACGACGGCCGCGTCGTGCTGACCGACGCGCGGGCCGACGACGCCGCGACGCCGGAGACCGACATCCGCTCGATCGGCGCGATTCTCTACTGCTCGCTGACCGGCTACTGGCCGCACGCCGAGGTCGGCGCCTCATCCGTGCCGGATGGCGTGCGCGACAGCAGTGGAGCTTTGATCGCCCCGCGACAGGTTCGCGCCGGCGTGCCGACCCACCTCGACGCGCTCGCCGCCGACCTGCTCAACGCCGACCTTCCGCTCCCGCCAGCCGATGCGCTGGCCGGCGAGCTGGCCAGCTACGGGCAGACCGACGAGGACATCGCCTACGACGGCGAGCCCGACCCCGAGCCGATCAGCCCAGCCACCGGCGGCCTTGCCGCCTTCGACGTGGCCGCGGCCCAGCCGGTCAGCCCGGCCCGCTCCGCCGGGCGCAAACTCGCCGTCGGCGTGGTCGGGCTGCTGGTCCTGGCGCTCCTCGGCACGCTGGCCGCGGCCAAGGTCCTCGGCGGGGACGACAGCAAGACGACCCCGGCCGGCATCCAGCCCGGCGGTAACAACGGCGGCACCGTGTCGGCCCCGGCCAAGCCGGCCAACGGCGCGCCCAAGCCGGTCCCGCTGGCCCCCGACCAGCTGCGCATCGTCGCCCCGGTCGGCGACCGCACCTCTGAGTTCGACGACGTCGACAACATGGTCGACGGCAACCCGTCGACGGTGTGGAAGACCGACGGCTACAAGAACCACCCGAACTTCGGCAACATCAAGCCGGGGCTCGGCGTGCTGATCGACCTCAAGTCGCCGCAGCAAGTCGTCTCCGTCCAGGTGGATTTCAACACCGGCGGGGCGACCGCCGAGCTGCGGGCCGGCAGCACCGACCCGGGCAACAGCTCGATCGGTGACACCCAGATCGTCAACACCTACACGGCGGTCGGCGGCCCGAAGGACGACCTCGGCACGCGAGTGGTGTTTCCCGGACCCGACCAGCCGACCCGCTATCTGCTCGTGTGGATCACCAAGCTGCCGCCGGACGGCAACAGTCGATACCGGATCAGCATCGGGGAGATCACTGTCAGCGTGCAGTGACGCGGCGATGAGCCCGGGCTCGATACAGTGCCAGCCGTGAGCGGCGAGCCGGACGCGCGAGACGATGCCGCGCTGCTGCGTGCCCACGCGGCCGGCGATCCGGATGCGTTCGCCGAAATTGTGCGCCGGCACCGCGACCGGCTCTGGGCGGTCGCCCTGCGCACCGTCGGGGACCGCGAGGATGCGGCCGACGCCCTGCAGGACGCACTGCTGTCCGCCTACCGGGCGGCCGAGCGGTTCCGGGGCGACTCGGCGGTGACCACGTGGCTGCATCGGATCGTGGTGAACGCCTGCCTCGACCGGATGCGCCGGCGGCAGTCCCGGCCGACCGTGCCGCTGCCGGAGACAGACGTCACACCGGCCCCGGCGGCCGACCGCGACACCGCTCTCGTCGTCCGCGAGGCCCTCGCCACCCTGCCGCCCGAACAGCGAGCGGCCCTGGTCCTGGTGGATGTCCAGGGCTATGCGGTCGCCGAGGCGGCCGAGATCCTCGGCGTCGCCGAGGGCACCATCAAAAGCCGGTGTGCGCGCGGCCGCGCCCGGCTCGCCGTTTTGCTCGGCTATCTACGGAACCCGGACCAGGACGGCAACGTCCCATCACCAATGCGGAAGGAGGGTGGCGCGTGACCGGGCGCTTGCGCGAGGTCCGAAAGCACGTCAGGCCGATCCCTCCGAGTGGCAGCGAGGAGGGGGCGGCGTGACCGCGGGCGGGCCAGAGGTTGACCTCGACCGCCTCGCCGACTTTGTCGGTGGGGCGCTCGACGGCACCCCGGACGCGGAGACGGTTCGCCACCTCATCGCCAGCGATCCGGGCTGGGCCGACGCCTACACCGCACTGGCGAGCGCCGACGAGGCCGTCCGCGGGCACTTGCACGCTCTGGGCAATGAGGCTCCCGCCGTACCAGATGATGTTCTTCAGCGGCTCGATGCGGCGTTGGCGGCCGCGGCGCCCCCACGGCTCAAACTCGTCCCGCCGGTGCGTGACGAGTTGGCCGAGCGGCGAAACCGGCGGCGGCGCTGGACGGTCGGGCTGGCCACCGCGGCGGCGGTCCTCGTGTGCGGCTCGATCGGGGTCGCCGCGCTGCGCAGCACGTCTTTGGAGCAGAACAGCGCCACCTCGTCGGGCGACCGGGCGGCCGGCGGGGCGGGGCTGGCCGGACCCCCCAAGGCCGCCGCGCCGGAGGACAGCGGCGGGATGTCGGTCTACAGCACCGGGAGGAACTACACCCCGGACTCGCTGAGCTCGCTGAGCTCGCTCGGCGGGCTGAGCGCGGCCGGCAAGTCCCCGAACGAGATGCAACAGAACGGCGACACCGGAGCCGGGCCCGGGCCCTTGCGCGCCACTGAGCCGACCGCGGTGCCGAGCGGACTGGCGCCGCTGAGCGCGCCGGCCGCCCGGGCCGCCTGCCTGAGCGCCGTCGTGACCCAATACGGCGGCCGCGTCGTGGTCGTCGACTACGCCCGCTTCCAGGGCACGCCGGCGCTCCTCGTGCTGCTCGACGGGGCAAGCTTTGCCCCCAGCGGCCGCGGGGCCGTCGTGGTCGGCCCGCAGTGTGGCACCGGCAACACGACCGACGAACGTTACAAGCTGCCGCTTTAGGGCCTGCATCAAGGTAGGGGTCGGAGCGAGGCCAGGCTCAGGCGTTGGCTGCGGCCGCGCCGGGCGCGGCCGGATACTTGGAAGTATCCTGCCGTGGTCGGCGTGGTTCCCGGCGGCGCCTGAGCCGGCCGCAGCCCGGCCTCTACCTTGATGCAGGCCCTTAGCGGCAGTATTGACGTGTGATGCACCCGTCACCCTTCTCCGGGAATCTCCGGTTCATAGGATGGCGTTTTGCCACCGTAGCGTTCTGAGGAGTGGGGACTGAAGTGGACGACGTCCGCGACCTGATCATCGTGGGTTCCGGTCCGGCCGGTTATACGGCGGCCGTCTATGCCGCACGGGCCAACCTGAAGCCGTTTGTCATCGAAGGGGTCACCTCGGGCGGCGCGCTGATGACCACCACCGAGGTGGAGAACTTCCCCGGCTTCCCGGACGGCATTCTCGGTCCGGAGCTGATGGACAGCATGCGCAAGCAGGCCGAGCGCTTCGGTGCCGAGTTCCTGACCGACGAGGCCACCCGCGTGGCCCTGGACGGCCCGATCAAGTCCGTGTGGGTCGGCGAGACCGAATACCGCTCACGCGCGGTCATCGTGGCCACCGGTTCGGCCTGGCGGCCGCTGGGCGTGCCAGGCGAGCAGGAGTTGCTCGGGCACGGCGTCTCGTCGTGTGCAACCTGTGACGGCTTCTTCTTCCGCGGCCAGCACATCGCCGTCATCGGCGGTGGCGACTCGGCCATGGAGGAGGCGTCGTTCCTGACCCGCTTCGGCGAGACGGTCACGATCGTGCACCGCCGCGACGAGTTCCGGGCCAGCAAGATCATGGCCGCTCGCGCGCTGGCCAACCCGAAGATCACGGTCGCCTGGAACACGGTCGTCACCGAGATCCTCGACGGCGGCGGCAAGGTCAGCGGCATCCGCGTCCGCGACGTCACCACCGGCGAGGAGCGGGAGCTGGCAACCACCGGCGTGTTCGTGGCGATCGGGCACGACCCGCGCAGCGAGCTGTTTCGGGGTCAGCTGGATCTGGATGACGAGGGCTATATCAAGGTCGAGGCGCCGAGCACCAGGACCAACCTGGAGGGCGTCTTCGCCGCCGGTGACGTCGTCGACCACACCTACCGGCAGGCCATCACGGCCGCCGGCACTGGTTGCGCGGCGGCGCTCGACGCCGAGCGTTACATCATTTCGTTGGAAGATTGAGTTCGTTCCCGAAGATTTGGAGAAGCCACATGGGTGCGCAGGCCGTAACCGACGCCACATTCGAGGCAGATGTGTTGAAGTCGGATATTCCCGTTCTGGTGGACTTCTGGGCCGAGTGGTGCGCGCCGTGTCGCAAGATCGAGGTCATGCTCAACGAGATCGCCAGCGGTGAGCTGGCCGACAAGGTGAAGATCGTCAAGCTTGACATCGACGCCAACCCGGAGACGGCCGTGGCCTACCAGGTGATGTCCGTGCCCACTCTGACCGTTTTCAAGAACGGCCAGCCCTTCCGCTCGGTCATGGGCGCGCGCCCCAAGGGCGACCTCGTCCGGCTGATCGAATCGGCACTCGAGACCGTCTGATCGGTGCCAACAGTCTGCGCCGGTGACCTCCTGGGTCACCGGCGCATCGTTTTGTGCGTTTGAGATCATCATCGCGTCGGATGGGCGACCCGCCCCCGCGCGCGGCCCGGCACGGAGCGGTACGCTCCGGTTCGGTTCTGGGAGGTCCACATGCGCTCGATCCGCCGCGGGGCCCGTGGAGCGGCTGTCGCCGAGATCCGCGGCATCCTCGTCGTGCTCGATCTCCTCGACTCGGCAACCCCGCCGGAGTTCGACGAGGCGACCGAGCGCGCGGTCCGCGCGTTCCAGCAGAGCCGTGGGCTGAGCGTCGACGGGCAGGTCGGCGACGAGACGTGGCGCGCCCTCGACGCCGCCCGGTGGCGGCTCGGCCAGCGAGCGCTCTACCGGACCGTGGCCGACCCGCTGATCGGTGACGACGTCCGCCAGCTCCAGGAGCGGCTCCTCGAGATGGGCTTCAACGCCGGCCGCGCCGATGGCATCTACGGCGGCCATACCGCCCACGCGGTCGCCCAGTTCCAGCGCGAGGTTGGCCTGCGCCCCGACGGCGAGTGCGGGCCGGAGACGGTCAACGCGTTGCGCCGGCTCGGCCGCAAGGTCGTCGGTGGCCAGCCCCAGCTCCTGCGGGAGGCGGAGGCGTTCCGCGCGTCCGGCCCGACACTCCTGGGCAAGCGCATCGTCATCGACCCGGCCCACGGCGGTCCCGACGATCCCGGCATCGTGGTGCCGGACAAGCGACTGCGCTGGGTCGAGGCCGACCTGGTGTTCGACATCGCGGCCCGGCTCGAGGGCCGGCTCGCCGCCGCCGGCATGCGTGTGCACCTCACCCGCGGCCCGGCTCCGGCCCGGACGCTCAGCGACCGTGACCGGGTGCACCTGGCCAACGAGCTCGGGGCCGACCTGCTCCTGTCGCTACACACCGACGGCCACCACAATCCCGCGGCCGACGGGGTCGCCACCTACCACTACGGCGCGGTGGGCGGATCGACGTCCTCGGTCGGCGAGCGGCTGGCCGGGCTCGTGCAGCGGGAGATGGTCATGCGCACCCGCATGCGCGACTGCCACACCCACGCGAAGACCTGGGAGTTGCTGCGGCTCTCGCACATGCCGGCCGTCCGGGTCGACATCGGCTACCTGACGTCGCCGGTCGACCGGGAGCGGCTCATCACGCCGAACTTCCGTGAGCTCGTCGTCGAGGCGATGATGGCCGCGGTGCAGCGCATGTATTTCCCGGTCGAGTCGGATGTGCCGACCGGGTCGATCGACGTCCGGCAGCTGCGGACGTTGACTACAGCATCGAGCGCGTCGCCGGGCGCACTGGCCTGAGCAGCGCCTCGGGGCTCATCGAGCCGAGCAGCTTCTCCAGCGCGTATTCGACGTCGGACTTCCACGACAGGGCCGTGCGCAGCTCCAGCCGCAGCCGTGGGTAGCGCGGGTGGGTGCGGACCGTCTTGAAGCCGATCGACAGGAAGAAGTCGGCCGGAGCAAGACAGCCCTTGTCGTTGCGGCCGGACTCGTCCACCTCGCCGAACTTCGCGTCGCCGAACGCCTCGATCGCCTTCACGCCGCGCTTGGTCAGATCACGGGCCACGCCCTGGACAAGCATCCGGCCCAGCCCGCCGTCGGCGAACGGGGCCACTACATGCGCGGTCATCAGCAGGACGGCGTCGGGGGAGACCGGCGACGTCGGAAACGCCATGGACCGGGGCACGTAGGCCGGCGGCGCAAACATCACGAACCCGGCCGGCATGCCGTCGACGTAGACGAGTTTGCCGCAGGAACCCCACTCGAGCAGGGTCTGTGAAACCCACGCCTCTTTCTCGAGCCCGGTGTCGCCCGCGGCACAGGCACGCTCGGCGGCGACCGGGTCGAGTTCCCAGTAGACGCATCCACGGCAGGGCCGAGGCAAGTCCTCGAGCGTGTCCAGTGTGAGATTGACCAGACGTCGCGACATTGAACATCCCCACTCGGGCCCCGCCCGACCAACAAACCCAATTGATGGTACGGCCCGAGCACCGGCTAGGGGAGTCGTCTTCGGGGGTTCTTTCCCCGAGGAGTCCCTTTACCCGACGGGTTCGGCTCCTTCGTGCTCTTTCTCGTGAGTGCCGGGGTCGCCGATCGCCACCGCTTCCGCCTCGACCAGGCGGGCCGGTGACTTCCAGTCGATATGCGGAGGCTCAGCCAACGGGCGACCGCCGAACTCGGCGAGCCAGGCGGCGACGAGCGCGAGGTTCTCCCGCCAACGCTCCTCGGGAATGGTCGGGAGGATGTCGTCCCACAACGCGAGGAACGTGCCCTGCAGTTGCAGCCGGCCGTAGGGCCGCGCCAGAAACCACAGGTGGAGATGGGCCGCTCCGTCGCCCCACCGGTTCACGTGGACCCGGGCGACCCCGTCGAGCGAGCGGATGGCCCGCTCGAGCCGGACCGTCATCACGCCCAACTCGGCGGCCAGCATGTTGGGCAGATCGCCGAGGTCGAGGTGCGACCGGGACTCGAGGATGAGGACCGCCGGCAGCCCGGTCGGATGGTCGAGGCTGCGGACCCGCCAGCGCTCGCTGACCCAGATGTAGGCCTCGTCGGGAGCGGCACAGGCCCGGCACTCGGCTGGGTTCTCGCCATGTCGCGGCGGCTCGATCTCGACGGGGTCGTGGAGCCTCTTGATGCGGAGGTCGCCCTCGAAGGGGAAGGTGGGCCAGGCAATGAAACCGGGGAGGTCAGGCTGCGGGTCGGACACGAGCCGACCCTACTGGACCAAGGCCATCCCTGTCCCGTTCGTCCACAGGCCGTTACCCCGTCTGACGTTTGGTTTCACGTGAAACGGGGCCGGCCTGTGGACAACCGCTGTGGACAAGTTTTACTGCTCTTGCTTGCGGTCCTCGACGCCGATGATGCCGACGATCCGCTCGAGGTCATCAACGGTCGCGAACTCGATCGTGATCCGGCCCTTGCGCCGCCCGATGTCCACCTTCACCCGGGTGTCGAACCGGTCGGAGAGCCGGTCGGCCAGATCCGAAAGGGCGGGCGCGTGTGGCTTCGACCGCCGCTGCGGCGAGGCCGACTTCTTCGTGGAGCCGCCCTCCGCGACCGTGAGCGCGACGAGCTCCTCGGTCGCCCGGACCGAGAGTCCTTCGGCGACGATGCGGTGGGCAAGCGTCTCCTGCTCCTCGGCGTCCTCGAGGCCGAGGAGTGCCCGGGCGTGGCCGGCGGACAGGACGCCGGCCGCGACGCGGCGCTGGACGGGGGCCGGCAGGTTCAACAGCCGGATCGTGTTGGATATCTGCGGCCGGCTCCGGCCGATGCGCTTGGCGAGCTCCTCGTGGGTCGCCCCGAACTCGTCGAGCAACTGCTGGTAGGCCGCCGCCTCTTCCAGCGGGTTGAGGTTGGCCCGGTGGATGTTTTCCAGGAGAGCGTCGCGGAGCATCGCGTCGTCGCGCGTCTCCCGCACGATTGCCGGGATCGACTCGCGACCCAGCGACTGGGCGGCCCGCCACCGGCGCTCGCCCATGACAAGTTCGTACCCGCCGCCGACACCCAGTTCTCGTACCACAATCGGCTGAAGGAAGCCGACCTCTTCGATCGAGATCTTCAGCTCGTCGAGCGCCTCTTCGTCGAAGACCTGCCGCGGCTGCCGCGCATTGGGGACGATGTCGGCGACCGGAATCTCGGCGAACCGGGCTCCGGGAACCGGGGCCAGCCGATCGTCGGCATCCTCCGGCAGCACCGCCACGCCCGTGCCGTTCGCGGCACCGTAGGGCGAAGGCGCCGTGGTGGTCGCCGTGCCCTCGCCCGGCGCGGCGGTGGGGATGAGAGCTCCCAGCCCTCGTCCCAGCCCTCCACGTCGGTTGGCTTTCATTTGACTCCTCCAACCTGCGCACCCCGCAGCGCAATTTCCTGCGCCGCTTCGAAGTAACTGACCGCGCCCCGGGATCCGGGGTCATAGGTCATCACCGACTGGCTATAGCTCGGTGCCTCGGATACCCGCACGTTGCGCGGAATCACAGCCGTGAGGCACTTCTCGCCGAAGTGGGCCCGGACGTCTTGCTCGACAAGATCGGCCAGGCGGGTGCGCCGGTCGTACATCGTCAGCAGCACGGTGGAGATCTCGAGCTTCGGGTTCAGGTGCGACCGGACCAACTCGATGTTGTTGGTCAGCGCCTGTACACCCTCGAGCGCGTAGTACTCGCACTGGATCGGGATCAGCACCTCTTCGGCGGCCACGAGCGCGTTGACGGTCAGCAGGCCGAGCGATGGCGGGCAGTCGATGAAGATGTAGTCGTACTCCTCGGTGCCGGCGTCGATGGCTCGCTTGAGGCGGGACTCGCGGGCGACTACCGAGACGAGCTCGATCTCGGCCCCGGCGAGGTCGATCGTGGCCGGTACCGCCGAGAGGTTCGGGATCCCCTCGACCTGCTGGCTCACCTGATCGAGCGGCGCCCCGTCGATGAGACAGTCGTAGACGTCCGGCACGCCCGAGTGATGGGGGACGTTGAGACCCGTCGAGGCGTTGCCCTGAGGGTCGAGGTCGATCACGAGCACGCGGTTCCCGTGGAGGGCGAGTGCCACCGCGATGTTGACCGCGGTGGTGGTCTTGCCGACCCCGCCCTTCTGGTTGGCCACGCACATGACCCGCCGGTGGGGCGGCCGGGGCATGGTGATCTCGCCGCTCGGATTGAGGATCTCCACGGCGCGCTTTGCCTCCTGGGCCAATGGTGGGTCTTCGGTTTCACGTGAAACATGAGGGTCGGGCACGGCGACACCTCTAACTGGCTCGGCTTCTGGACTGGCTACTGGTTGCGGCGGCACCGGCGCGGGCCCGCCGTTGGGAGCCGGGGCACTCGGCACCGGCTGACCCGGTGTCGGCTCACTCCCGACGCTCTTCCCGTAAACCGTACCGGTAGGCCGCACGGGCGGCGTCATCGGCGGCACCGGGGCATGACTCGGTGTCCGGAATTCCTCCGGTCGGGGGTGTGGAACCGGGCTCGGCCGGACACCCCATCCCTCAATTCCTGTTTCACGTGAAACGTCGTTGTGGTTATTGGCGTGCATATCATCGTCGCGCACCGTGTCAGTCCCGTCCCTCGCCTCAGGCGGTGTCGGCCGCCCGTGCCCCACCGGAAACTCCGCACGAAGCTCCGCACGAACGACGCGCGGCCAGCCTACGGCGGAGGGGCGGGAGGGGCCATGGTTCACGGCGTGGCGGTTGTCCGTGTCACGCCGATCCGGCCAGTTGAAGACCCAGAATCCGGTTTTCAGCCGGAGCCGTCCGCCCCACCGCACACCGATCGGGACTGGCCAGCCCAATTCGCTGGTCGTCATCGAACCTCCGTGATTCCCCCGTCCGGGGGAGCGCGGCCCCCGGAATCACCGCTTCTTACGCGTCCTCGGGCGAGGCTCGAGGACGCGGTCCCGGGCGATCTCGACCACGATCGTGGGCTCCTCAAGAAGCCCACTGCCACAGGACCGCACCACCGCCGCCCCCGCACCGAGTCGAGCGAGGGCGGCCGCGTGACCACTCAAGAGGCTCGCCAGTTCGGCTTCGGCGCTCGCTCCCTTGAGCGCAAGCAGCCGACCGCCGGCGGTGACGAGGGGGAGACACCAGCCGGCGAGCCGATCGAGTGGGGCAACCGCCCGCGCGGTGACGACATCGGCGCCCGGGAGCTTCCCGACGCACTCCTCGGCTCGGGCGCGAACCACGGTGGTCCGGTCGAGGCCGAGGGCCGCCACCGCCTCGGTCAGGAAGGCGGTACGTCGTGCAAGCGGCTCGATCAGGGTGACGGTGAGGTCGGGTCGAGCCACCGCGAGCACCATACCTGGCAGGCCGGCGCCGGAGCCGACGTCCACCACCGACGCGCCCGGCGGGATGAGGTCGGCAATCACGGCACAGTTGAGCAGATGCCGCTCCCAGATCCGCGGGGCTTCGCGAGGCCCGATCAGGCCCCGGACGACCGCGTCGGTCGTGAGCAGTTCCGCGTACCGTTCGGCCAGCAGAAGCCGATCGCCGAACACCACTTCTCTCGCGTCCACAAACCCCTCAGCTCAGACGAATGTGGGCCATACCGCAGCGAAGCGGCATGGCCCACAGTTTTTCCGGCGTTTAGACGGGTCGTACGACGATCCGGCGAGCCGGCTCGACGCCCTCCGACTCGCTCTCCACACCGGGGAGGGCGTTGATGACGTCGTGCACGCATTTGCGCTCGAACGCGCTCATCGCCTCGAGCCGCACCGCCTCTCCGTATTCCTTGACCTTCTCGGCCGCGTTCTTGGCGATCGCCGCGAGCTCCTTGCGGCGAGCCGCCCGATAGCCGCCGACGTCGAGGAGTAGCCGGCTGGGTGAGCCGGTCTGGCGAAACACGGCAAGACGGCTCAGTTCCTGCAGCGCCTCGAGCGTGGCGCCGCGCTGGCCGACGAGGGCCTGAAGCCGCCGCCCGTCGCCGCCCTCGACGACCTCGACGACCGGGCGGCCGCTGACGACCAACTCGTCGATGTCGCCGTCGTAGTCCAGGATGTCGAGCAGACCCTCGACGTAGTCGGCCGCGATCTCGCTCTCGCGGAACAGGTCGGCGGTCGCCTTGCCCCCGCCGTTGGCCGGCGCCTCGGCATCGTCGTCAGCCGCCTCGTCGTCATCAACCTCGTCGAGGTTGGCTTCCTCGAGATCGGCGTCTTCGGCCACTTGCTCTGGCACGGCCTCTGCGCTGGTGGTGTCGGTCACGAAACTCATCTCCGCTTGTTTGGGGCGCCGAAGCGCCGTCACAGGACGTCGGTGAGGGGTGGGTGGTCACGGAAGGCGCGAGGGGAAGCGCCGCCGCCGGCGTCGGGCCGACGGCGTCGCGTTCAACCCGACTGCCGCTTCGCGGCCCCGCCCTTCTTCGGATTGATCGGCTTGGCGCCCGGCTTGGGCGCGAGCGCCTTCGCTGGGGTCGCCGGCGCGCCGTTGTTTTTGGCGGCACCCTTGGCGGAAGCGGTCGGGCCGCCTGCCTTGGTCCCGGTCTTCGACCCGGACCTGGTGTCGGTCTTCGGCTTGCCGGCACCGGCCGGGCGGCCGGTCGTGGTGCCCCGCCCGTTGCCGCTGGCGCCACCGCCGGCAGCCTCGCGAGCGGCTCGGAACGCGGCGAAGATGCCGCCGCCTTCCTTGCTCGAGGACGGGCCGGTCTTGACCGCGTTCTTCGGCGGCGGGTACTTGTGCAGCACCCAGTACTGCTGGCCAAGGGTGATGAAGTTGTTGGTGACCCAGTAGATGATCACGCCGATGGGGAAGTACCAACCCGAGGTCAGGGTGAAGAACGGGATGCCGTAGAGCATGAACTTCTGGATCATCCGCTGCTGCGGGTCCTCGTTCCACCCGGTCTTCTTGATCATCTGACGCTGCGTCATGTAGGTCGTGAAGATCATGCAGACGACCAGGAACGCGGCCACGATCTTGACCGTGGTCGAATTGGCGTTGATCGCGACGATGTCCTTGGCGCTGGAGCTGAACTTCGCCACGATCGGCGCGTTGAAGAGCCGGGCCAGCACAGCGTCGTCGAACGCAGTGCTGGTCCAGCCGTAGAGCGTCTTGGAGTGGTCGGACAGCCCGGGCCGCAGGTGGCGCAGGACGTGCAGAAGCCCGATGAAGACCGGGATCTGGAGGAACATCGGAAGGCAGCCCATCAGCGGGTTGACCTTCTCCTCCTTGTAGAGCTTCATGACCTCCTGCTGGAGGGTCTCCCGGTCGCCCTTGTGCTTCTGCTGCAGTTCCTTCATCTTCGGCTGGATCGCCTGCATGGCCCGCTGCGACTTGATCTGCTTCACGAAGATCGGGAA
>Ga0070683_100002233_pt1 | contig 15347 bp, 16 predicted proteins | sample KBSC713LmetaG_FD_64662 | JGI IMG/M metagenome (GOLD analysis project Ga0070683, IMG submission 64662) | Corn rhizosphere microbial communities from Kellogg Biological Station, Michigan, USA - KBS C7.1-3L metaG | ecosystem: Host-associated > Plants > Roots > Rhizosphere ...
TCGAGGCGGCGACCGCGGCCGGCTACGCCCCATCGATCCACAACACCCAGCCCTGGCGGTGGCGGCAGATCGGCAACGTCCTCGATCTGCACCTCGACCGTGCCCGCGTCCTTGAGGTCACCGACCCCGACCGCAGACTCGCCACCCTGAGCTGCGGCGCCGCGCTGCACCACGCCCGCGTAGCGCTGGCCGCGCAAGGCTGGCACGTCACGGTCGTGCGGCTACCCGACCGTGCCGACCCCGACCACCTCGCACAGATCCACGTCGAAGGACCCGCACCAGTCGACCCGCCGTCCGTGCTCGACCTGCGCACCATCCCGCTGCGCCACACCGACCGCCGCCCAACCACCGGGGAGCCGGTCGGCGCCGTGCAACTGGCCGCGATCACCGCCGCGGTCACCGCCGAGCACACCTGGCTGCACACCCTGACCCCCGATCAGATCCTCGAACTGGCCGCCGCCGCCGACCACGCCCAACGCATCCAAGCCGACCAGACACCCTGGCAGGCCGAACTGGCCTACTGGACCGGCGGCACCCGACCCACCGGGACCGGCATCCCGGACGCCGCCATCCCCGAGCGGGCCACCCGCACCACCGTGCCCAGCCGCGACTTCGGCCACCACGGCGAACTACCCGTCACCGCCACCCACGACAAGGCCGCAGTGTTCGTAATGCTCCACAGCCCAACCGACGAACCCGAACCGATCGTCGAGGGCGTCCTCGCCGCCGTCGCCCACAAGCTCTGACCCACACGCGCAGACCGCACCACCGACCTGGGGAGGCGACGTGGCCACCGACCTCGCACCACCACAGGAACGGCGCGCGGGACTGTCGTCCCGGGAGGCCTCCACCCGGCTGGCCCGCGACGGCGGCAACACTCTTCCCCGCCGCCGCCCCACCCCGCTGTGGCGACGGATCCTCACCCAGCTGCGCGACCCACTGGTCCTGGTCCTGCTCGCCGCAGCGGCGTTCACCATCGCCACCAACGACTTCACCGACGCGGGCGTCATCGTCTTCGTCATCGTGGGCAACACCACCGTCGGCATCATCCAAGAAGTCAAGGCCGAACGGGCGATCACCGCGCTGTCCGAACTGACCGCACCCGACACACGGGTCTTCCGCGACGGGGTGCAGCACGAAATCCCCGCTGCGGATCTCGTCGTGGGTGATCTGCTCGTGCTCGCCGAGGGCGATATTGTGCCCGCCGACGCGCGCGTCGTGGAAGCGGCCGCGCTCCTGATCGATGAGGCTGCCCTGACCGGCGAATCGGCTCCGGTCGACAAACGACCCCCGCCCGACCCGGCACATCCGGATACCCCAGCCATCGTGGATACCTCGGACACCCTGGACGACCGGGACGCGGTCGTGTCCGCGGGCACGGTAGTCGTCCGCGGTCGGGGCCGGGCGGTCGTGACCGCCACCGGGCCGGCCAGCGCAATGGGCCGCATCGCCGCGATGCTGATCACCGCCGCCGGGCGCACCCCGCTGCAGCGGCGGCTGGCCGGCGTGGGACGGATCCTGGCCACCGTCGCGCTGGTGCTGTGCACTGTGGTCCTGGCGCTCGGCCTGGCCCGCGGACAACCCCTCGAGCTCATGATCGTCACCGCGATCAGCCTCGTGGTCGCCGCCGTCCCCGAGTCCCTCCCCGCTGTCGTGACCCTCAGCCTGGCGCTGGGTGCCCGGCGGATGACCGCCCGCCACGCGCTGATCCGCCGACTGCCCGCTGTGGAGACGCTCGGCTCAGTGACCATTCTGGCCACCGACAAGACCGGCACCCTCACCGAAGGCACCATGGTCGTCCGGCGGCTGTGGACCCCGCACGGTGACGCCGCCGTCAGCGGCGCCGGCTACGCACCCGACGGCGACGTCAGCCGGGCTGGCCACACTGTCACGGCCGCCGCAGCACCCGACCTCGCCGCGCTGCTGCAAGCCGCGGTGCTGTGCAACGACGCCGCGCTGCGCACACCCACCGACGACGACCCGGACTGGCTACCAATCGGCGACCCCACCGAAGTCGCACTCCTCGTGGCGGCTGCCAAACTCGGCATTGACCGGACCGCGCTGCATGAGCACCTGCCGCGCTGCGGTGAGGTCCCGTTCGACAGCGACCGCAAACGCATGACCACCGCCCACCGCCTCCCGGCCGGCGACGTCCGGGTCATCTGTAAAGGCGCACCCGAAGCGCTGCTGCGCCCGCCCGTCCTGGCCGAGCACCCCGACACGTTGCGCCGCGCCCTCGCCCACGCCGACGAACTGGCCGGCGCGGGGTTCCGGGTCCTCGCGGTGGCCCAAGCCGACCGGCCGACCCTACCCGACGACGCCGGCGACCATGAGCGGGACCTGCACCTACTCGGCCTCATCGCGATCCTGGACCCGCCCCGCGCGACCGCGGCCGCCACCATCACCGCCTGCCGGCAGGCCGGTATCACCCCGATCCTCATCACCGGCGACCACCCCGCCACCGCCGCCGCGATCGCCACCGACCTCGGCATCATCACCGCCGGTGACCCGGTCCTCGACTGCCGCACCGCCGAACCCGCACCACAGGCCGGCCTCGGCGTCCGGGTCTTCGCCCGCGCCACACCACAGCAGAAGGTCGCCATCATCGACGCCCTGCGCGCCGGCGGCGCCGTGGTGGCGATGACCGGCGACGGGGTCAACGACGGCCCCGCCCTGCACGCCGCCGACATCGGTATCGCCATGGGCCAGCGCGGCACCGAAGTCGCCCGCCAAGCAGCCGACCTCGTCCTCGCCGACGACGAACTGGCAACCGTCGTCGCCGCCGCCGAAGAAGGCCGGCGCGTCTACGCCAACATCCGCCGATTCTTGCTCTACGCCCTCGCCGGCGGCGCCGCGGAAATCCTCGTCATGCTGATCGGACCGCTCATCGGACTCGCCCTGCCACTCCTGCCCGCGCAACTGTTGTGGATCAACCTGCTCACCCACGGCCTGCCCGGACTTGCCCTCGGCAGCGAGCCCGGCGACCCCGACGCCATGCGGCGCCCACCACGACCACCGACCGAAACCGTCCTCGGCGCTGGACTGTTGCAGCGTATCGCCCGGGTCGGCACCGTCATCGCCGCCGTCACCCTCGGCATCGGCATATGGGCGCACGCCACCGACCGGCCCTGGCAAACCCTCATCTTCCTCGCCCTCGGCGCCGCTCAACTCGCCGTCGCCCTCGGCTCCCGCGCCCGGCCCGGCACCCGGACCAACCCGATGCTCTTCGTCGCGGTCGGCAGCGCCCTGCTGCTGCAATTCGCCGCCGTGTACCTGCCACCGCTGCGCGACCTGCTCGGCACCCAACCGGTCGCGGTCACCGACCTGCTCATCGTCACGGCCGCCGCCACCCTCGGCTACGCCGCCATCCGCCTGGATCGTGTCGTCCACTCACGGGGAACACGGGAGAGCGACATCCGGCGAGGGAACGGCTGATGTCCACGACGCAGGCCGCCTGGCGCGGTGCCGCCGTGCCCGGAAGGTTCACCGATGTCGACGTCGCGGTCGGCCGGTGCCCGCATGCCGTTACCTGCAGGCCGCGACCGGACGGATCGGCATCCGCCGGTGCCGGTCGGTCATCCCCGACACCGCCCGGGTGCTGGGCCGGATGTTCGGCGGCATCGAGTTTCGCGGCTTTGCCCAGGACACCGTGGAACATTTCGCCGACCACGCCGGGGTGCCGGTGTGGAACGGCCTCACCGACGCCTGGCACCCCACCCAGATGCTCGCCGACATCCTCCGTGTGGGTCAGCACGAGCGAGCACTCGATCGAGCAGCCGTCAACGCCGACATCGGGCAAGGCGGCCGCGTAAGCCGCGCCGAGTTCGAAGGTCACGTCGAACACGTCGGCCACGCCCGTCACTAGCAAGGCGTTGTCCAATGACGGCGCTGCGATCAGTCGATGGGGCAACCCACGAGCGAGGAGCATCATCCACGTCACCACCGGCACCACGCACCTCGTCGAAGCAAGGACATGACCGCTGTCGGGACGGCCCGGCGTGGCGACCGGCGCACCGCGGACAGCGGGATCCTCGTCGGCCTTACCCGGATGGGCTTCATCGGATGCGGCCTGCTGCATTTGGCGTTCGCGTGGCTTGTCGTGCAGATCGTGTTGGCCAATACCGCGACGTCGGGTAACCAGTCCGGAGTGCTGGGCACCCTGGCCGTTCGGCCGGTTCCTTGCTGGTCCTGATCATCGTGCGACTGTGCGCGATGGCGATCTGGCAAGGACTCCTGGCGGCGGTCGATCACGAACGGGCTACCAGTCATGGCCGGGCGGGTGGACGGCCGGCTCCCGGATAGTTGCCCAGGAACTCACGCATCCGCACACCGCGCGGGCGGATTGATGGCGGCGGATTGACGCGATCGTGGCGGAGATCGACGTGGGCGGCTGGCGGGGCTAGTCTGGTGTTGTCGCCCGGGACCCCGGTGGCGAACGTTCGTGGAGTGTCGCGGACTCGCCAACCGTATCGAGGTGCCTGATGGCAACATGTGAACCCGCGGCCGGGATGCAATCGTCCAGCCGGGCGGCGTCGTGATGAGCGCCACCACTCTCACGCCATCCTTGACCGCGTCGCCAGGCCGGGCTGGCGCAGTCCAGCGTTCGACGGTGCCACCCGGCGGGCAGTGGCGGCCGGGTCTAGGTCGTGCGGCAGCGGCCGCCGGGCTGGCCGGGCCGCCGCCGCGGCGGGGTACGGATCTGCCCGACAGGTGGCTGACCGAGCTGGCCGGCATGGCCGTTGACGACCCGAACCGAACTCGGCTGCGGGCCCGGGTCATCGAGTGGTATCTGCCGATGTCGGTGTATCTGGCCCGGCGGTTCGGTGGTCGTGGCGAGCTGTTGGATGACCTGACCCAGGTCGCAGCTGTGGGATTGATCAATGCCGTGGACCGGTTCGACCCCGCACGGGGAGTCGCCTTCGCCAGCTACGCGATCCCGACGATCCTCGGGGTGATCAAGCGACACTTCCGGGACAAGACCTGGGCGGTACAGGTACCGCGCTGGGTGCAGGAGCTCACGCTGCAACTGCCGGCCGCGACCGAAGAACTGCTACAGACTCTGCATCGCGCGCCGACGAGTGCGGAACTGGCGCAACGGCTGGGTGTCAGTCAACGTGCCATGGTCTCGGCGCAACTGTCGGCGAGCGCCTACCGCCCGTCCTCCATCGACCGAGGCACGGCCGACCGCCCGGATCTGCGCCCCGAAGTCTGGCTGGGCAGCCCAGACCCGGACCTCGAGGCGGTGGACAACCGCACGACACTGCGTGGGCCGCTGGCTCGCCTACCGGTTCGTGAACAGCTGATCCTGGCGATGCGGTTCGAGGCGGACATGAGTCAGGCACAGATCGCTGCCGCGATCGGCATCTCACAGATGCACGTGTCCCGGCTGCTGACCAAGAGCCTGGCCCAACTCCACGAAGCGCTGCTCACCGAACCACACCCACCGAACGGCCCACCCGCACACGACGGCCCACAACGCTCGTCGGGCGCACCGGCGCCGGCCGCGGTGACACCTACGTCGGCCATCACCGCCTGATCCCGGCAACCCTCCGGGGCCGTGCGTCCCGCAGGGCGAGCGACGCGTGGCCGAGCCCGCCCACGACCCACCCAAGACCTACCGAGACCTGGCGACACCTGGCGACACCTGGTGTCCTGAGACGAGGCGGTCACGAGCCGAGCGTGCGGCCCGCGTCGCGATCTGCAAAGGCCGGGTGGGCGTGCGGTAGGCAAACGTACGCGAGAGTGCCGGCGGATGATGGGCCTGGCTGCGAGTAGGCTTGCGGTGACAAGCCGTTGATTGGCCAGTCGCGCTCGACCCGGTCCTTGTCTGACGTCACCCGCCGTCGCGGCCTCGCGAACCCCTGCGGTATCGGAGGCGCCCCCCTGTGATCTCATCGTCGGTAGCGCCGGACCTGGACAGGACGGCGCAATGAACGCCGATCGCCGAATGCGCCTGTGGAGTCTGGTCGTCCAGTACTCCCGGGGCACGCCGGTCACCATCGAGCACGTCTGCGCGGCCACGATGTCGGCGGCCGGCGTGGAGCATGCCGCTGCGGCGGTGATGCTGTCGGCCAGCCCCCGCGAAACGCTCTACGCCAGCGACCCGCTCGCCGGCGAGATGGAAGAGCTGACCCTGACTCTCGGCGAGGGCCCCGGCGTGGACGCACTTACCAGCGGCCCGGCGCTGGTCGCCGACCTGAGCACCCCGGACTGCGTGGCCCGCTGGCCCGTGTTCGCCCCGGCCGCGGTGCACGCCGGGGTCCGCGCGGTCTTCGCGCTGCCGCTGCAGGTCGGCGCCGTCCGGCTCGGCGTCCTGGACCTCTACCGCGCCCAGCCCGGCGAGCTGGACCGCGAACAGCTCGCGGACGCGCTGGTGCTGGCGGACACGGCCTGCGCGCTCCTGCTCGATGCCGAAGCCGAACGCGAGCGGCCACGGCTGAACGGAGGCGCCCCCGAGCCGGCCGGCTCCTCGCAGCCTGAGGTCCACCAAGCAACGGGAATGATCACCGTGCAGCTGGGGGTGAGCATGGCGGTGGCCCTCACCCGGCTCCGCGCCCACGCCTACGCCCACGACCGGCGGCTGCGCGACGTTGCTCGGGACGTGGTCGCCCGGCGCCTCCGCTTCGATCCCGATCCCGACGCCGAGACCGGTCTCGACCGCCGTGGTTGAGGCGCCGGTTCCGGGTCGGTCTGGGTCGAGTGGGCCGGTGTCGGTCGCCGACCTGCTGGCCGCCGGGCGTTGGCCGCGGTTCACCGCCGCGGCCGCCGAGGTCGGCTTCGCCGCGGTGCATGCTCTGCCCATGCGTCTGCGCACCGAGGTCATCGGCGCGCTGAACTTCTTCGACACCAACCCGGGCGCTCTGGACGTGGGCAAGCTGCGCATCGGTCAGGCCCTGGCCGACGTGGCCACCATCGGGAGACACGGGCACGCGCAAGGATTCCGGCTCATCCGGGATGGCTTCGTCGACCTCGACAGCTGGGCCGCCCGACCACATGCCCGAACTGCAACTGGCGGGCCGGCTACCCCTTCGCGCTCGCCCTCATGGCCGCCGTCTGCGCCAGCCTGTAGCTCGTGTTCAAACGTCGAGGATGGCTCTGGTCGATGAACCCGCTCTGAGCGAATACCACCGCGAGGTACCCCGAACATCTTCGATCGTCCCGTCAACGGCGTTCACAACGTCGGCTCATCATCGGCAGGGGCGGGCGGTGCGGCGTAGAGTCGGCAATGTCGCTCAAGACCCTGGTGGCCGTTCCGGCATCCCCATGGAGAACTCAGGACCCTCGACTGCTTGGCGGCAGATCATGAGCGATTCAACGACAACCTCCCTTGGTTCCGTAGTGCCTGCACACGGCCACGACATCCAAACCGCCAGCGGCGTCGAGGACGTTCGCGCCGAGCGCGGGTCCGAACGCCCGCACGATGACCTCGGCACCGGCTCGCCGGATGGCCCTTCGACGGCGATCGCCCACCGTGTCGTGGAGGCTTCGCGGGCAACGCCGGAATCGGTGCATCCGGCGGAATCGGGGCCGACGGTGACGGACAGTTTCCGGGCGCAGTTGACCCTTGGCGAGGAGGTCGTCGATCCGGCCTCCTGGTCTGGCTCGGTCCCGGTCGTGCACGGTATCGCGCCGCGGCTGCGGATCGGGCGCAGCCGGTGGTTCGACGTGCTGTGGTTGCTGCCCATCGGGTTCGTCGTGCTCCTCGTGGCGATCGCTGCCGCGAAGGGCTTGCGTGGAATCCCGGCGGTGCAGCAGTTCATCGCCCGCTACCCCGGCACCGTCCAGCCGACCGGCCGAGGGGCTGTCACCGGAACCCCGCTATGGGTCGGTGTGCAGCACTTCCTCAACCTCTTCCTGCTGCTGTTCATCATGCGGTCCGGCCTGCAGATCCTCTCTGATCATCCGCGGTTGTACTGGACCCGGCACAGCACCCCGGGCCGGGACTGGTTCCGCATCCAGAAACCGGTCCGCCGACCCGCTGTGGACCGCCAAGCAGGACTCGATCAGCCTGCCGGGCCAGGTCGGGCTTCCGGGCTTGCGGCACTCCATCGGGTTGGCTCGCTGGTGGCATCTGGGCGTGAACACCTTGTGGCTAGCCAACGGGCTGCTGTTCTACATTCTGCTGTTCGCGACCGGGCAGTGGCATCGACTTGTACCGACGAGTTTTGCGGCGTTCCCGCACGCCGTGTCGGTGCTGGTCCAGTACCTGTCGTTGGACTGGCCGACCGAAAACGGCTGGGTCGCCTACAACAGCCTGCAGCAGTTCGCGTACTGCATCACCGTATTCGTCGCCGCACCCCTGGCGGTGCTCACCGTGCTGGTCTGGTTCCTGGTGTTCATCGTCATGCACGTCGCCCTGGTCGCGACCACCGGCGTGCTGCGCAACCTCAACCACATCTACACCGGCCGTGACGGCGCCGGCTGGGTCGGGTTCGGGGTCTTCACCGCCTCGATGGTGATGTGACGGTGGGCTGGGTCGCCGCGACTCCGTTGACGCTGCGCCACCCGCGCCTCGTGCAGCGAGTCGGTACCGCGCTCATCGGCCCGCTCCAGCGGCTCTTCGAGCACGTCGACGCCATCCCCGGCCAGTACGCCGAGAAGGACATCTCCCCGTACTTCTGGCACAACGGCCGGTACCCCGAATCGGTCGAGTACGCGACCCTGCTCGCCGGCGACTTCGCCGGCTACCGGCTACGGGTCAACGGCCTGGTCAAGCACCCCATCGAGCTTGATCTAGCGCAACTGCGCGCACTGGCGCACCACGAGCAGATCACCCAGCATTTCTGTATCCAGGGCTGGTCGGGCATCGCCAAGTGGGGTGGCGTGTCGCTGCAGACCCTCACGGACCTGGTCGAACCGCTGCCGGAGGCCAAGTGGGTGGTCTTCTACTCCCTGGGCGACGGAGCCGACGGCGGCGTCTATTACGACGCGCACCCGATCGAGCAGATGCGCTACCACCTGACGATGCTGGCCTACGACATGAACGACAAGCCGCTGCCGTTCGGCCACGGCGCCCCGCTACGGCTGCGCAACGAGGTCCAGCTCGGCTTCAAGCAGGTCAAATGGGTCAAAGGTGTGGAGTTCGTCGCCCACTACGCCGAGATCGGTAGTGGCCACGGCGGCTACAGCCAGGACCACGAATTCTTCGGCTATCGCCAGTCCATCTAACTCGCGCAGCCGCCATGCGCGAAACGAACATCCCAGCGCTGGTTGGGGCGAAAGGATGCACGAATCGTGCGACACCAACTCATGAGGACACCGGCATGCAGACAACGTCATTGACCGCCCTGGCACGCCGACACAGCCTCGAAGCCCTCGAAGACGCCGCGGTGCTGCTCGCCGTGGCGAAACACCCGTAAACCGTCGCCGCTACGCAGCATGGCGTCGACCGTCGAGACGGGCAACTGTGATGCCGAGCAACGTGACGAACTGCGGCAAGCCACGGTGCCCGCTGAGCGTCGTTACGGCGATTGCGACGTACACGGCGCTGAGCAGCAGGCCGGGGCCGGCTTTGTGACAAATCAGCATTGACGGATGAAGCTCATATATATGTATAAACCCTGGCCTTTTTCGTAGATCCTAAAACATCTGGTCAGTATCGGACGAAATGGGCTGGCGCATCTCCGCCCATCGGACCATGGTGAGTCACGTGACACACATGATGCACACAACCGATCAGGAACTGAAGACCGCCGTCACCGAGGAACTGCAATACACCCCCGACGTCGACGCCAGCGCCCTCGACGTGCTGGTCAACGACGGCATGGTGACCCTGTCCGGCACGGTTGCCAGCCTGCCCCAGCGACTCGCGGCCAAGCGTGCGGCGATGCGCATTGCCGGCGTCAAGACCGTATTCGACAAGACGGCCGTCCACACCCCGGCCGACGCCAGCGCCAGCGACCAGGAGATCGCCACCGCAGCGAGCCAGATCCTCAACTGGGCCGTCGACGTGCCGGCCAACGCCGTCAAGGCCGAGGTTCGCGACCACAAGCTCACCCTCTCCGGCAACGTCACCTGGGGCTACCAGCGCGACGCAGCGGCCCGGGCCGTCACCTCCATCAAGGGCGTCACCGAGGTCGACAACACCATCTCACTCGTCCAGCCGGCGCCGGCGCCGGAAGCCAAGGCCACGGTCGAGGCCGCGATTCGGCGCTACACCCAGCTCGACCCCAAACAGATCAACGTCGACATTAGTGGACCCGAGCTGACCCTGCGCGGAAACGTCCCGTCACAGGCGGATCGTCGCCACGCTGAGTACGCAGCGTGGAACACCCTCGGGGTGACCCACGTGAAGAACGAACTGCGCGTCACCTCCTGACCGACACGCTGACCTCGAGTGCGGTGACCGATCAGCCGCACCGACCTGGGCCGGACGTCGTGGCACACCGCCGCGCCGCCCGGCCCCATTGACGTCCCAGCGGTGTGCGGCTCGCCCTGACCAGGACGCGGCGGGTCGCATCGCGCGCTTCCCGGCCACGCCGCCCAGTTGCGGGCCGCGGAGGTCCAGCTTGCTTCACCGGTACTGCCCGAGCCCGGCTGTGAACGTGTTCCACCACGCCCTGTCCATCCGCCCAACCCCATCGATTGCCGCCGGAGAAAATCCACGGCTGGAGAGCGCAGTCCCACGGGTTCGACCGTGATCAGCCTGAGGCACCCGTGACGTAGGTGGAGTGGGTGGCGCTGAGTGACGTGGCGCCCAGCACACAACGGTCTGAACATCGCGGCCGGCCCATCAAGCGATCGTTTCGGTCGGCCGAGCGGCGGAAGCTTTCGGTCAAGGAGGTACGTGTCATGCCCGAGGGAAAGAAGCCCCGATCGTCGGTGAAGAAACCGAAGGCGTACGAGGCGCTCAAGGACAAGGGTATGTCTGCCTCGCCCTCGTTGTCGCGGTCCACGACGGGGCGCGGTCATCGAGGAGGCTCCGATGTGGACAATGGCAGCCATTGGCATTGCGGCTGGGCTGGGCCAGACGGCCGGCAAGCTGTTGACCTTCCTGGCTGGGATGGCGCGCCGGGTCGCCCGAATCAGGGTCAGCGCCGCCGCTACTGGTGACCAGCGTTTACGCCGCCGGCACTCGCATGTCGGCCCCTACGTCCGGTGCCGCTTGCCTCATCGGGTGATCGATCCGCTTCATCGCCATCGCGCTCGTCCCGCAGCTGGTCGTGCACTGAGGCCCGCATCCTTGAGCAAACGCATCTCCCGAGCCGTCACCCACGGCCGGCTGCTCACCAGCGTTCCCGGCTCTGCAGCCGTTACAGGTTCGGCCTCCGGACGGCCCAACAGCGTGATCACCGGGACGCGCCGGGCGCTGAACTGGTGAGCCACGGTCGGCATTGGCCGGGCCGGTGAGTCTGCGCCAGTGCTTACGGTCGACGGCGGTGTCTGCACCTGCGGTGGATGGCCAGAGCGGCGGCCGGGATACGGCTCGCCGCCACGATCACCTACTACGGGTTTACGCGACATTCGCCTTGACCCTGCTCGGCTTCGCGGCCTTCGGGTTCGTCCTCGACGACCCGGCGGTGCTGAGCTCCGTGCAGCGCTACCTGGATGCCGTCGTGGCGTTCTACCGCACCGTGGACGCCGTTCATGCATCTCGGGGCCGCCCGGCATTGGATCTGCGCAGGCAGAATGGAGTACATGACCAATTTGTCAGAGGCCGACGACCGGGACCGGGATTTGGCCGGTCGTCCGCGCAACGCTCGCCCGCGCGATGGCCTCGGCCGGCCGCTGCCGCCCGGCGCGTCGGGGGTCCCGACGACGCCGGACGACCTCGCCCTTACTCCGGCGCAAACAGTTGCCGAGGCGCAGCGATTGCTCGACGATGGGCTGCCCTTCCACGCGCACGAGGTCCTGGAGGCTGCCTGGAAGGCGGCCCGCGACGACGAGAGCGAACTGTGGAAAGGGCTCGCCCAGCTGGCTGTCGGGCTCACCCACGCCCGGCGCGGCAATGCCGTCGGCGCGCCTCGTCTGCTGAGCCGCGGCGCCGACCGTATCGAGCCGTTCGCGACGCGGCCACCTCACGGCATCGCGGTGCGTGCGTTGACCGACTGGGCCCGCGCGCTCGCGGCCCGCATCGAGCGGGAGGGCACGACCCACCTGTCGATCGATGACACGGTGCCGACGCTGGCCGCGAGGGCGAACAACCTCCCGTAATGGGACGGCAGGACGGGTTCGCTCGCTGGGCTATGCGTTGGGTGAGTGGGCCTCGATGATCATTTGGATGCCGCACAGGCGGCTTTGCCACCGGAACGCCACGAATTTCGCGATATCGGTCTAGCGTCGTCAGCGAGTTGCTATGGGAGGGCCCGGTATGGCGAAGGTGACGCGAGGGGCACGATTGGGGTCGGCGTTGTTGCCGGAGCTGCTGGACAGCTTGATGGTCCCTGCGATCGGGTGCGGACCACACGGGCAGGCCGCCTGGGTGAACGCAGCGGCGCGGGAGCTGTTCGGCGCTCAGGACGAGACCCAGCCGGGGCAGCTGATGCAGCTGTGGGGAGCGTGGTACTACCCGGACCGGCGGCCAATGCCCGCAGACGAGATGCCGCTGAAACGGGTGATGGCCGGCCAGGTCATCCGCAACATGGAAGTGATGATCAAACCGCCGGGTGGAGCACCCCGGTATGTCTTGGTCAGTGGGGTGCCGTGGGGGCCGGACCACCCTGGCGGCGCTGAGGCGGTGGTCGTGCTGCATGACTTCACCGCTCGGCGCCGGACGATACAGCTCAACGAGTGTCAGAAACGCCTCGCCGACCTGCTGGCCCGGCCGGAGCCGGTGGAGGAGATCCTGCCTGAGGTCGTGGAGACGATCGCGGTGGCGTTGGAATGGACGGCCGCGCAGTTCTGGGTCGTTGACCGCGTCGGCCAGGTACTGCGCCACGAGATCAACTGGGATCCGGGCCACGTTGTGCCGCCGGAACTTCCGGAGCTTCTGAAGCGTGACCAGGGGCTGCTCGGCCGGGCCTGGGAAGCGGCGGGACCGGTGTGGGCGCTGGATCTACGCACCTATCCGGCCAGTGCGGCGCAACTGGTGGATTGGGGTCAGCTGCGGGCAGGTCTGGCGGTCCCGGTGCCCAGCGGTAACTCGGTCGTGGCGCTCATGCTGTTCTACAGCGACAGTCCCGAGGACAGCGACGACGCCCGTGCCGCACTGCTCGCGGGGATCGCGGCGATGATCGGCCAGTTCCTGGAACGCCGGCGCGCCGAACGTCTGGACACCGAACTGGACGTCAGCCGGGACGAATACCTTGACATGATCGGCCACGAGGTGCGCACCCCGTTGACGGCCATCGAGTCGTGCGTCGAGCTCATGACCGACGGCTCTCGATTGGGGCAGGAGCAGTCGCAATTGCTGACGGTCATTCGCCGCAACGCCGCGAGTATGCACGTGCTGATCGACAAGTTGTTGGAGACGGCGGCCCTGCGGGCCGGCGACGTGACCGTCACTCGGGCCGCGGTCAACCTGACCGCGCTGTGCCAGGCAGCCGCCGGGGACGCTCACGCCGCCGGGCTGGACGTGGTCGTCAACGCATCGACGCGGGTGATCATCGACGGCGATGCCGGCTTCCTGCGCCGGATGGTCGACGAGCTTCTTCACACCGCCGGGCACGGCGGCCGCATCGAGCTGAATCTGCAGCCGGAAGGCCCCGTCGCGGTGGTGACCGTCACAATGAACCGTCCGCAAGACCCGCCGAGCACCCCGGGCACCCCGGGTGCCGGGGTACCCGGAACCGCACTCGGCATCACCTTCATCCGCGCGATCGTGCAGGCCCACGGCGGCGACCTGGCCCTCAACGACAGCACCGACACCGTGGCTACCTTCACCGTCCGGCTCCCCACCGGCGGCCGGCCGCACTGACGGCAGAATTCAAGGGCCGCAAGGACCCAGTGCTCGACGACACACGCTGGGCGGCAATCGCCCGGCAGCAACGAACAACGCCCAGGCGATACGGCGGTGCGGGCCATCGAGCGGGAGCACGGCCTCGTCCTCGCCGGCGAGCGGGGCCGGTCCGGCGCGTTGAATGCTCGGGCACAATCCCGGACGTGACAGCGCGGTCTCGCCGATATTCCTTCCCCGGGCGCGACCACCGCACCCACGTGCGCTTCTCCGTCGACGAGTACGCCGACCCGGGCCGCTGCGGCGTAGCTCCTACGCGAATAGCGGCTGCGTGTACGTCGGCTCGTGCCGAACGTACGCGTATCGCGCGGGAACTCCACGACATCGTCGTGTACAGCGTGACCACGATTGTGCTCAACGCCGGGCTGGTCCAGCGCCGGATCACCGACAAGCACCCGGACGAGGCGACTCTGCTGGCTGAGGCTGAGCAGACCGGCTGGCAGGCACTCGCCGAACTGCGGCGGCTGTTGGGGCCGCTGCGCACCGAGGACCACGAACGCGCCGGCCGCGCGGACGGCCAGGACCCACGCCCGCCGGGCGGCCCGGCGGCCTGCACATCGCTGCCGGTGACGATCGGGGGCCGGATCGGCGGGTCTGCCCCCGTCGGCCAACAGCTGGTTCAAGTGCGCCACGGTCAGCCGGTACGGCACGGTCTTCAACCGCGTGCCGTTGAGAAGAAGGTGCACCACGGTGGTGTTGGCCCAGAATCCGACCGTGGTCCCCGCCCGGTCCTGACCGGGCCAGAACTGTTGACCGCACACAGCCAGATTCCCCGAGGCCGGCACGACCCGACTGAACTGCACCGCCACGTCGGCCGGATCCCCGTCGGCCGACGTGGACGAGCAGGCCCCGCTGCTGCCGAGCCGGCCGAGCAATTGCCCCAGCAAATTGCAGGTGAGGCGCAACCGCGGAGGCCAGTACCACAGCAGTCGACACCGCGGTCGGAGTCGCAGCGACAACCGCTCATCGACCGGCCGGGGCTGGAACCGGTCGGCCCGGGAACGCCATGTCCAAGGACTGATGCGGCCGATCGGTGTTGTACTCCATGCGAAATGCGTGACAGCCGCCTGCGCAGCCTCAAGGTCGGCCCACATCTCGACGTGGTCGCGCAGTTCGCGTTGCAACGTCTGATGGAACCGCTCCACCTTCCCCGTCGTCGGAGTCCGGGGCTTGGTGTTGCGCGCCACGATGCCGTTCTCCCGGCCAATCCGCCCGAACATCACCTCGGCCGGGCGGGGCCGGGTGAATCGGCCGGTGAACTGCTTGCCGTTGTCGGTGAGCACCTCGTCCGGCACACCGAACCGGTGCAGCGCCTCCGCGAATGCCCCACAGACCGCCGGCCGGTCGCCGTGCGCACTACCGTGGCGATCACGCAGAACCGGGAATGGTCGTCCACTCCGGTGACGATCTTGGTCGCCGACCCGTCGGCCAGCCGGATGCCATCGACGATGTC
>Ga0070683_100002234_pt1 | contig 15346 bp, 10 predicted proteins | sample KBSC713LmetaG_FD_64662 | JGI IMG/M metagenome (GOLD analysis project Ga0070683, IMG submission 64662) | Corn rhizosphere microbial communities from Kellogg Biological Station, Michigan, USA - KBS C7.1-3L metaG | ecosystem: Host-associated > Plants > Roots > Rhizosphere ...
CCTGACGCTGCCGCCGGCCGGGCGCTTGGTCATCAGGAAGCTGGAGCGCATGTCCACCGAGAGCGCGGTGCTCTCCGGCAGGCCGGCCTGAAGTGCCCTCGTCGTCCCGGCAAGCTGCATCACGCCCTGGGCGCCGTTCGTCCAGAAGCCCGCGCCGCCCGTGTTGTAGTCGTACGACCCGCCCGACGGGGCTGACCCCCAGGACTTCAGCGAGCGGGAGAAGCGATCGCTGAGGAGGGTCGCATTCGGCTTGGCCAGGCGGCTGTCCGTGAACGCCGCTGTGGTCGTCTTGCCGACCTGCTTGCCGTCGCGATAGACGCGGTAACCCGCCACCGGATCGTCGGGGTCGGTCGACGGCGCCCAGGTCAGGGCGGGCGCGGTTGTGGTCGGGGTGACGCCCGCGAGATCGGTCGGTGCGGTCGGCGGCGTGGCATCCTTGTAGGTGATGACCAGCGGATCGGACTGCGCGGACTGGTTTCCGTGCGAGTCGCGCGCCGCGACCGTGTAGCTGTGGCTGCCGCCGGGCGCCGCGGTTGTGTCGGTGAAAGATGTGCCCGTGGTGGAGGCGATCTGGACACCGGCCCGGAACACCAGATAACCGGCCACCGGATCGTCGATGTCGACCGACGCGCTCCACGTGATCTTTGGCGAGGAGCCGGTGGGGGTGGTGCCTGACAGGCCGGTCGGCTTGCTGGGCGCGGTGCTGTCGGTGTAGACGACGGATTGGGCGCCGGACTGCGCCGAGACGTTTCCATGGGTGTCCTTCGCCGCGACGGCGTATGCGTACGTCCCGCCGTAGGCCGCGCCGACATCCGTGAAGGTGGTCGCGGTGGTGGTTCCGACCTGCACGCCGTCGCGGAAGACGATGTAGCCGGCCACCGGATCGTCCGGGTCGCTCGACGTCGACCACGACAGCACCGGCGACTTCGCGGTCGGCGACGCGGCGGTCAAGCCGGCGGGGACGCTGGGAGCCGTCGTGTCAGAAAGGACGATGGTTGCCGGTGCCGACACGGCGGAGGTGTTGCCGGCGGCGTCCAGCGCCCTGACCGTGTACGTGTAGGTGCCCTGCGCGGACACCGAGTCGGTGTAGGAGGTGCCGGTCACCGACGCCACCTGCTTCCCGTCCCGCAGCACCTGGTAGCCGGTGACGCCGACGTTGTCAGTCGACGCGTCCCATGTGAGCTTCGGGGCGCTCGCCACCGGCGAGGCGCCGTTCAGGTTGGCGGGAACGCTGGGCGGCTCGGTGTCGACCGTCTGCTGGAGCGAGTACTGCGCCACCAGGTTGTGGTAGGTCAGACCCCAGGGCTTGAAGGCCAGGTCGGACGCTCGCACCGCACCGAGGTGGTCATGCCAGTAGGAATAGTCATCGCCGCTGTAGCTGACGCCCTTGTCGAGCGGGTTGTACGGCGTGTACAGGTTGACCTTCAGCTCAGGCCGGGCGCGCATCCAGTCGATCGCGCCCTTGCCCCAGCTGGCCTGCAGCGCTTCGGTGACCACGTTGTTCGGGCGTGTCGCATCGTTCGAGCCCGAGTAGCCGCCCTCCGTGATGGCGATGCCCGCGGCGCTGCCGCCGTTGGCATCGATCAGCGAGCGCAGTGACAGCAGCGTCCGGATGCAGCGCACCTCGCCGATCGGGCAGGTGTTGGGGTCGAGCCGCATGTAGACGTGCACCGACACCGTGTCCACGTAGCTCAGCAGGTGCGGGTCGGCGCCGAGCATCCGGTTCAGGTATGCGAGATCGATCGATCCCAGAGCCGGCCCGATCACCTCCGGCGTGAATCCTTCGACCGCCGCCTGCTGACGGACAGCCTCGGATCCGGTGCGCAGGATCTCGGCGGACAGCTGCGGATCCATGTCGACCGAGCCGTCGTGGTTCACGGTGGCATTGCCGGTGGGCGTGTTGGGCTCGTTCCAGATCTCGTAGCGGGTCATCCCGTCGAATCCCGGATGCGCGTCGGCGTAGATGCCGCCCGGGCCGTAGTGGGCGACGATCGCCCGGATGTCCGCCTGCCAGTCGGCCCAGCCGCCCGGCGCCTGTCCGGGGATCACGTAGTGGCCGTCGTGCGAGGTGTGGATCTCGGGCACGAACACCAGGTCGCGGGCCCTGAGCTCGTCGAGGAACAGGTCGTAGCGTTTCCAGTTCGGCCCGGACGACTGGTACGGATCCCAGTGGATGGGGGCGCGGACGACGCCGCCCGGCCCCGTGATCTTTGCGATCGCGTCGAGGTAGTGCCGCATGTCGGTCAGCGCGAGGTCGCTCACCGTGCCGTGGGCGTACCCGAAGGTGTGCAGGGGGGCTGCGGTTGTGCCGGCTGCCTGAGCGTTGGTCACCGGGCCGACTCGCGTGTCCGACGCGAACGCCATCAGTGACAGAGCGATCGCTGCGCCGGCCACCCACCGGGTGACCGGCCGCATACCGCTCTCGCGCACGCCGAGGGCGTGGCCCAACCAACCGCTTCCCATGAGACCCCCTCGCTTGAACGGTTCTCATGAAGTGATCGGCGGCACGCGGGGTACGCCGTATGCCCCTTCCGAGGGTGGAAAGGCAGCTGGTCATCCCCAGGTTTGGGCATTCGAGTGCCCGGCACGCGCCACCGTCGGCTCGCTCAATCGAAAGCGGTGGGAGCGGGGCAAGGCACGGAGCCGGGCACCGGTCGCGGTGCGGTGAGGCTGGCGGTCGGCTCTAAGCCGTCTGCAGCTTGTAGACGTCGATGGCGGTTTCCTGCGGAGGAGCACCGAAGCCGCCTTCGATGCGCTCCTGCAACCGCGGCATCAGAACGTCGTCTCGGAAGCGCTCCCAACTCTCCTGCGACTCGTGGACGGCCATGATCGTCCACCCGCCGGCGGAAGGGCCTGCGGCATGGAAGATCTGCCCGTCCGGCAGGCTGCCGTCGCTCGGATGCACGGCGGCGAGCGACGCGTCGTACTGCTCCTTCGTGCCGCCCGGGAAGTGATGCACGATTCCGTACGCCATCAATTGCCTCCTATGGGTATCGGTCGCTGGCTTGCACGACGCTACCACGAGGTGCCGGGGCCCGAGTGCTAGTGACACGGGACGGTGCCCATGTCGAGCGGCACCGTGGGGTCGTTTCCGATCGGCTCGCCGGTGGTGTTCTTCTGAGGCGAGTAGAAGGCGTACTGGGCGTATCCGGGGCGGAGGGTCAGCTTCAGCGCACCCCAGTAGGTGTTCTTGCGGAAGGCGGACCGGGAGTCCTGCGTCTGCCACTGCTCGGCGAGCACGTTGCCGCCGGTGCCGACCACGAACTGGGTGATACCGCGCGCGGCGTCGAGGTTGCCGGCCGGGTTCAGCGGCCGCCAGCGCTCGTACGAGTGGGCGTGGGCGTTGACGATCAGGTCGACGTTCTTCGCGTAGAGGGCGTTCCAGAACACCGAGGTCTGCGGCAGTCGCAGGCTGATGTCGGAGAACCGCTCCTGGTGCCAGAACGCCAGCGTGCAGCGGAAGGTGTTGGCGGCCAGGTCGGCCTTCAGCCACTCCCCCTGCGGCGTCGTGGAGAAGGTGCTCAGCTGATCCTTGGGCGGCAGGATGTTGGCGTCCAGGCTGATGATGTGCCAGCCGCCGGCGTTGAAGCTGTAGTACTGGCCGCCTCCGCCCGCCTTGGTGGGGCCGGAGTTCGGATAGTTCCAGTACCAGAAGTAGAAGGCGCCGTCCTTGTACTCCTTATGCTCGTGGTTGCCGGGCGTCGGCACGGTGATGTGCGACTGCTGGCCGAACACCGGGTCGTAGAAGTTGACGAACTCCTCCAGGCTGCCGCGCTGGTAGACGTCGCCCAGGTACATCAACATGTCCGGGTTCCAGCCGGCCATCATCTGCTGCACCTTGTTGCCCATGATCGCCCCGGCGGCGCCGTCGCCGGTGGCGGCGATCACGAACGGCGGGGTCTGCTTGAATGTGGGGATCAGGCCGTCGTTCCACACGTTCGGCGAGACGATGGGGGCCGGCAGGGTGTTCTCGATGTCGACCGGCACCGAGACGGTCAGAGTCTTGCCGTTCAGCATGATCTGCGCGGTCAGGGTGGCGGCGCCGTTTCGGGGCACGCAGATGCCGCCGCCAGTGGCCGTCTTCTGCGGCACGCATCCGGTGTGCCACGTGAACCGATAGTCGTCGGAGTTGAGCGGAGTGTCGTACAGGTGGGTGAGCAGGTACTGGCCGTTGACCGTCCAGCTGACACAACCGCTCGGCGTCTTGCGCTGTCCCGAGCACCCGCGCACGTCGCCCGGCTGGGCCGCCGGCGGGTCCCAGTGGAGCGTCGCCTCGATCAGCTGATCACCCGCGACCACCGGCAGCGGGTCGCCGGCCGTCGGCTGCTGGGTGAACGGCGTTGTGACGCACATGTACACCGACGACTTGACCGTCGACCCCGGGCTGTCGACCGTCAGCGTGCTCGAGCAGCGCTCGTCCGCATGGGCGACCGACGGCGCCAGCGCTGACAGCGCGAGGGCCGCGGCCAGGGCGACGATCAGCTTCACGGGGCCGGTCACACCACCAGCGTACGAGCCGCCGCTGATGCGTGGAAGCCCCGCCGTCAGGTCAGGCGGCCGAACCGCACCACCGAGAACGACGGCTCCTCGTGGTCGAGCTCGCCGTTGTGCGGTACGTACACGTTCCAGCCGACCAGCAGGGTGTCGCCCGAGATGAACATGCCGCCGTAGACGCCGACGCCCTTGCCGGACACCTCGCCGGCCCGGTCGACGACGGCATCCCTGGCGCCCCTGGCGACGACCGTCTGGCCGTCGCCGCCAAGCGTTCCGTACCAGGTGCCGGAGTTGAGCGCGATCAGCTGGCCGGCGCGGGGGACGTCGAACTCGGCGGCGGCCGTGGCCGACCCGTCCCAGGTCTGCCAGGCGCAGCCGAGCTTGCGGAACGGCACCGGGCCGTTGCCGGAGGCGAGGTCGGGCTGCACGTCGTTCGCGATTCGAAGCCGGGTCGGCTGGCCGCCCGACAGCGACTCGCGGACGAGGAACGAGGGGTGGTCGCCGATCGCCCCCTCCGTCCACACCACCGCGTCGTCGGTCAGCTCGACCTGGTCGATTCGGCTGCAGACGCCGTCCTCGCACGCGCGATCGGTCGCGATCGCCCGCCTTTCGCCGGTGGCGGTGTCGATGACGCCGATCTCGCGGCTGCCGCCGGCAAGCCCGCGAGCGTAGGCGATCAGGTCGCCGCGCTGGGAGAGCGGTGCCACCAGGTTGCGGACGACCGGCGTCATCGCGCCGCCGCCGTGTGGAAGCAGCATCACGTTCTGGGTCTCCGTCCCGGTCACCACGTACACGCCCTTCGGGCCCGATCCCAGGCCGCTCGGGTAGACGATCTCCGGGCCGTTCAGTGTTCGCACCGGGCCGCCCTCGATCCTGCGCTCGTAGAGCGAGCCGGCACCGGTCTCGATATGGATCGTCGACCACACGATGTAGCCGCCGCCGATCGCCATGTCAGACAGGGTGCCGCCGTCCTTGACCACCGCGATCGTCTTCATCGGCAGCGGCCGGCCGCGGGCTGCCAGCGTCGCCTTCGCCGGCTGGCAGCCGGCGTCGGTGGTGGGAGTGGAGGCGGTCACCTTCGGCGGCACCTCGCTCGAACCGGGGCCCTGGGACGTGGTATCGGAGCCGCCGATGCATCCGGAGAGCGAGAGCAGCAGCGCCGGCAGCAGCAGGGCGCGCAGGCCCCTCCTCACGCCGGCGCCTCGAGCGATTGCGATCTCGCCACCCGGGCGGCCGACGGCACGTCCTCGGGGGTGTCGATCTCGGCCCATGACCCCGCGGCGACGGCGCTCACCCGCGCGTCGACCCGGTCGCAGATGCGGCTGAAGATGTCTTCGTAGTAGGGCGTCGTCTCGCCCGCCTGCAGCGCCTCGGCGGCGTTCGCCGCATAGGCGGTGCGACCGGCGTCGTCGAGCGCGGACACGCCGATGAACTCACCGAAGGCGGTCCGGGGGTCGAGGTGCTTGCCAAGCTCGCGGACGTGGCCGTCCTCGATCCGCACCTTCAGCGCCTCGGCGTCCACCCGGCCCTGCTCCACCGCCAGGGTCAGCTGGCCGCCGGCCGCCAGCGCGTCGGAGACCACCGCCGAGTGGAACACGATGTCGGCATTCAGCGCCAGCAGGCGGCCGGCCGGCAGCCGCTCACAGGCCAGCGCCAGGGTGTGGAAGTTGTTCAGGTCGGCGTAGCGCGGGTTGTGCAGGAAGCGGGCCTCCAGCGGCCGCGCGGCCGACCGCCACCAGTCCTCGACCTGATCCGCACCGTGGCCGGTGACGACCACCATCCGCTCGTGGCCGCGGCCTGCGAGCGTCGCCGCAGTCCTGCCCAGCAGCGTCTCTCCCTCGAGCTCGAACAGCGCCTTGGGCACGCCGCCGAGACGCGATCCCAGGCCGGCGGCAAGCACCACGGGGAGCACCGTCTCCGGCATGCCTACCTGACTGGTTCGATCGGCTTGGTGACCTCTGACCCGACCAGGTCGCGGCGCATCGGCTCCAGCGGCCTGGACTCCGAGCGCCCGTCAGTGTCGTCGTTGCGGGCGGCGCCCAGCGAGGGCAGCAGGAGTACGAGCCCGATGCCGAGCACGAGGCCGGCGAACGCACCGAGGACGGCGGTTTTCACGGTGCTGGGCGTGGTCTGCACCGCCGTGATCTTGAACTGCGTGTCGTACACCCGCGCGCCGTTGGGGCCGCTGAGGCTGCCGTTGCCGGACTCCAGCTCGGCGTTGGCCTGCCGGTACAGCGTGATCGCGTTCTCGACGCCGACTTTCTCGGCGAACACCTGAGCGCCCCGCGTGCTCTGCGCCATCGCCGTCCCCTGGGCGACGATCGATCGCCAGTCCGCGTTCACGCTCTTGCTCAGCTCCAGCAGTGAGGCGATCGCCTGCTCGTTCGACCACTGGACGTACTGATGCGCATACGTCTTGGCGATGTCGGCGGCGTTGTGGGAGGTGTCGGCCGTATAGCTGATGTCGATCGTGGGCGACGCGCCGACCTCCTCCGCCCGGACGTGGCGTCGCAGGTCGTCGGCCTTGCCGTTGAAGTTCAGCAGCGCCTTCTTGACGTTCGCCGCCAGCGTCAGCGACTCGATCGCGTTCACCTGGTCGAGCACGTACGGGTTGCCGGACGATGTGGGAATCATCTGCTGGCAGGTGAAGTAGATGCAGCTGGCGTCCGCGGTGGGCGAGCGAACGCTCATGGTCGCCCGGTACGAACTGCCGCGGGCCTGCACCACGCCGACGGCGATCAGCGCTCCTGCGATGCCGAGGGTGAGCACGATCATCACCTGCCGGAACAGGCTCGATGTCCGCCCCGAGCGAGGCTGTTCGTATCTCAGCGGCGCAGTGCCCATGCGCACCCTTCCTGTCGTACAGCGTTCACATGCTGCCTCTCACCGAGTAAACCATCGAAGACCGGGAGGCGCAAACCCATCGACCTTGAAGCCAGCGGGGATCACCCGCACACTGAAAAGGTAGCGGTCTTCGCCGCTGGAGGCGACCATTACGACCGTCTGCCGCCGCCGCTGCAACAATCCACGCCATGGCCTTCGCCCCCACCTCGCCCGTATCCGCGTCTGTCGAGTCCCGGCGGACGATCGGCATGCTGCTGCTCTTCACCGGCCTGGGCGCCGTCATCGCCGGCTCCACGATGCCGACCCTGTACGCCGCCGGCGGCCTGGCAGCGGCCGCGTTCATGGGCGTGGCCGCCTGGTCGCCGCGGTACGGCCTGTACCTGCTGGTCGTATACGCCGAACTGGCCGCGGGTTTCGTCAAGATCCTGGCCGGCGGGTCGTATCTGGCCGCCGCGGTCGTCGATCTCATGTCATTGCTGGTGCTGGTCGCGGCCGTGATCCAGTTCGGCATCCCGACGCTGAGGACCGCGCTCGACAAGGTGGTCGTGCTGTTCATACCGCTGGTGCTGTTGATGGCGGTGCTGAACCCCGCCGCCCCTGGCGGACTGCAGCTGGCCGGCGGCATCCGCACGCTGATCCTGTACCTGCCGTTCTACTTCATCGCCCGCGCGCTCGTGCCCACGCGGCGGGACGAGCACCGGCTGATCGCGCTGCTGCTGTTCGGCGCGGCGGTGCTGGGCGTGATCTCGGCTGTCCAGTACAAGATGGGCCCTGACTGGGCACAGTCGCACCACCTCGCCACCAGAGTGGTGCTCGACTGGGGAGCCAGTGCCGGCGGTTACCGGCCGTCGTCCATGTTCCCGCTGCCCGGCGTGGCAGGCATGTTCTTCGCAGCAATGCTGGTGCTGAACACCGCCGTGCTGCTGAGGCCCGAGGGGCGCTACCGCGGCCGCTACATCCTGACGGCCATGCCGATCGCCTTCGGCCTGATGGCGAGCGGCCAGCGGGCGGCGCTGCTGGGCTGCGGCTTCGCCATGCTGGTGCTGGCGATCCTCACCCGCTCGCGCCGCCTGGTCGGGGTACTGCTGCTGGCGACGGCGGCGCTGGTGGCGTCGGCCGTGATCGGGGTCGGGCCGTCGCGGGTGACCAGCGGCGTGGCCGGCAACAACGCGCACTCCACGCAGACGCGGTTCAAGACCTGGACGTCGGTGGCCGAGCAGCTGCCGACCTTCCCGTTCGGCCACGGGCCCGGCTACACCGGCAGCTCGGCGTACCGGTTCGGCAGCAGGGTGGGGGCCACCCCGCGGGTCGTCAGCGACAACTACTGGGTCAAGCAGTTGTGGGAGATGGGCATCCTGGGCGCGCTGTGGTACACGGCGGTGCTGGCCCTGGCGGCGATCGCCGCGCTGCGCTTGTTCCGGGGCGCGTGGCCCGAATCGGGCGCTGTCGCGCTTGCAGTCTGCGGCCTGATCGCCCAGCAGGCATCAGCCTCGTGGTTCACCAACGCGCTCGACCCGTCGCCCTACAACCTGATCTTCTGGCTGTTCGTCGGCCTGGTCCGGATGCCCTCTCGGGAGGACGAGACCGAGGCCGAGGTGTTCGGGCAGGTCTCGGAGCCGGCATCGCCGCGGCTACGGCCGCAGAACGCCGCCGTCTGAGCGCCTGACCAGCTTGGCGACCATCAATGCCGCTGCGCGCGGCTTGAGGTCGTTGTGGAACAGGCCGAAGCCCCCCGATCCCTCGTCGATCAGCTGATACAGGATCAGCGCGGCGACGTAGGGATATGCGCGGGCGATGTGGACGATCGCCCGCCGCTCGAAGCCGGCCACCTGGTTGGGCGAGTGGTGGACGCCGACCGGATAGCCGAACTCGGTCAGCCACAGCTTCTTGGAGGCGTCGTCATTTCGCACCATCAGCGACCTCAGGGCGGGGATGTCGTTCACGATCGCCGACCCGTTCGCCGTGGCGTCGCCGTGGGCGTAGGGATGGAACCCGATGCCGTCGAAGCTCTTTCGCGCGCCTGCGGCGTACAGCGCCCTGACGAACCGGGCCGCGGGCATCACGCCCGGCTTCCTGCTGCGGGCCAGGCCGCCGACGATCACGGTGCCGGACGGGTCGGCCGGCCGGATCGCGCGCGAGCAGGCGTCGAGCAGCGCGGCGTAGCGGCGCACCTGAACCGGGCCGCCCCAGCCGAAGTTGGCGTTCTCCTCATTCCACACCTCGTAGACGATGCTCTGACCGTGGTAGCGGGCGGCCAGCTCGCCGCAGAACGCGGCCAGGTCGGGCAGCCGGTCGGGCGGCGCGCTCAGCCCGGCTCCGGCATTGGCCCACCGGGGTGTGCCGTGGATGGCCAGGATCAGGCGGACGCCTCGGCGTTCGGCCTCGGCCACCACCTCGTCGAGCTGCTCCCAGTTGTGAAAACCGCGGTCGCGCTCGACCGCGGCCCAGAGGGCGTCGATCCGCAGCATCCGCAGGTGGAGCCTGCCGAGTGCGTCGAACGACCGCTTCAGCCCGTGCTGCTCGACCACCCAGGGGTGTGACGCCGCGCCGAGGGACAGCGCTGGGCGGGGCGGTCTCGCCGGAGTGTCGGTGAGGCTCTTGCCGGATCCACCCGGCATTGCGGAGGAGATGATCGCGCCAACCGCCACCGCAGCGCCGATGGCGACGACGATCGCGCTAGCTCGAGCTATTCGCTTCCCGGCTCTCACACCCCACCTCCATCGACACCAGGGTACAGGTGTTTTCAGCCTTTTGGCACTGGCCGGGCGCGGCGGTTGCGGGGGTGTCGAAGCGCTCGTACGCTCGACGGGATGGGCTCGTTTCCCTCCCCGCGCCGCCGCCTGGCCGCCGCCTTCCTCGTGGTCTGCTTGGCGATCGGCGCCGGGGTGCCCGCGGCTCAGGCTGACGAGGGGACATGGGCCACCGCCGCCAAGATCTCGCCCCGGTTCGGGCTCGCCGCGGCGACGGCGGGGGACGGATTCATCTACGCGGTCGGCGGCGTGTCGGGGGTGAGCACCCTCAGCGATGCGCAGGTCTACGACCCGGCCACGAAAGCGTGGACAGCGCTGCCGCCGATGGCGCACGCCCGTTTCGGCGCTGCGGCCGCCGCCTCGGGTAACACCGTCTACGTGCTCGGCGGCAGCAACTCCGACGCCGGGTCGAGCCCCGAGGACGGCACGCTGGCCCTGGTCGAGAAGATCACGGGAGCAGGCGGTGCCTGGGCTGCGTCCGCTTCGATGAGCAGCCGCCGCTACGCGCTCGGCGCCGCCACAGATGCGCAGGGCCGGATCTACGCGGTGGGCGGCAACAACGGCAGCGTCGCCTTAAAATCGGTCGAGCGCTACGACCCCGGTGCCGGCTCCTGGGCCTCAGTGTCTTCGATGACAACGGTGCGGGAGTGGCCGGCGGTGGCCACCGGCAAGGACGGCCGCATCTACGCGATGGGCGGCAACGACGCCACCGGGCCGCTGGCGAGCGCCGAGGTGTACGACCCGGCCGCGAACGGCTGGACGCCGATCGCGGCGATGGCAACCGCACGCACGGCGGCCTCGGCGGCGGTCGCCCCGGACGGCCGGATCGTTGTCACCGGCGGCACGGCGGCCGACGGCACGTTCCTGGCCACGGCAGAGGCCTACAACCCGACCACCAACACCTGGTCGGCGGTGACGCCGATGCCCCGGCTCCGCGCCTACGGCGCCTCGGCACCGGGCCCCGGCGGGCGGATCTTCGTGCTCGGCGGCTCGACCGGCTCGGGCACGCTGGGAGCGGTCGACTCGCTGCAGCTGGTCGACACCACCAAGCCGGTGCTGAGCTCGGTGACCATCGACAACGGCAGCTCGTCCACGGCCGACTCCTCGGCGACCGTCAAGCTGGTCGCCACCGATTCGCCCAACGGGCCGTCGTTGATGCGTGTCTCCAGCAAGCCGCCGGTGAACTGCGCAACCGGCTGCCAGATGTCGCCGACGTTCACCCGCCAGAGCGCCTACAGCCCGTCGTTCACCTGGGATCTGACCGACCCCACCTGGGGCGGCGTCGCCGGTGACGGCACCAAGCAGGTGTGGGTGCAGGTGGTTGACGCTGCAGGCAACGCCTCGGCAATCAGGGGCGACACGATCATGCTCGACACCACGACGCCCAGCATCCAGAGCGGTCCCGACACTCGGCTGCTGGCCGGTGGCACCTTGCAGTCGGGCACCGCGCCGGTGGAGGCGCTGTGGACCGGTGCCGACGCCACCGGCGGCATCACCCGCTACGGCATCGAGTGGCGAAACGGCGCGGAGACCTACTCGACCGTGAACCGGTCGAATCCCGCCTCCTCGACCTTGCTGCGGCAGTTCCCGCGTGGCTGCTCCTGCTCGCTTCGCGTGAACGCCGAGGATGCCGCCGGCCATGTCAGCCCGTGGGCGGTGGGCCCGGCCTTCGTGCCCACGGTGGTGCAGGAGCGCTCGTCGCTCGTCGTCTACCGGGGCCAGTGGACGGTCGCCACGAGCACCCGCCATGACGGCGGCCGCGACCGCTACGCGACCGCGGCCAGCGCCTCCGCCCGCCTCGACTTCACCGGCCGGGGGATCGCCTGGGTCGCGCCGATGGGCTCCACACGCGGCAAGGCCGACGTCTACCTCGACGGTGTCAAGGCCGCCACCGTCTCGCTCTACGCAAGCTCGTCTCGCTACCGCCGCCTGGTGTTCGCCCGCAACTGGCCCGAGGCCGGCGCCCATCGCATCGCCGTCCGCACCACCAGCTCCAAGCGCGTCGACCTCGACGCCTTCGTCATCCTCACCTGAGACGGCGTGCTCACGCGCCCGCTCCGACGACGGCCGCGGTGAACACAAGTGTCCGACACCCGTGTTCACCATCGCGGTGGGGTGAACAAGAGTGTCTGACACCCGTGTTCACCATCGCGCTGGGGGTGAACAAGAGTGTCTGACACCCGTGTTCACCGGCGGCGGGGCTAGCGGAAGCCCATGCGTTGCTGCATCACCGACAGGGTGTCGTCGGCGACGGAGCGGGCGTGGGCGGCGCCTTGTTCGAGGATCGAGCGCAGTTCGGCGTCGTCGGTGCGGAGCTGCTGGTAGCGCTCGCGGACGGGGCGGAGCATCTCCACGACGGACTCGGCGACGTCGCCCTTGAACTGGCCGTAGCCGATGCCGTCGTACTCAGCTTCGACCTGCTCGGGAGTCCGCCCGGTGGCGATCGAGTGGATCTCGATCAGGTTGGCGATCCCCTCCTTGCCGTCGCCGCGGCGCACCTCGCGGCCGGAGTCGGTAACGGCGGAGCGGATCTTGCGGGCGACGATCTCCGGGGGGTCGTTCACGAGCACGGTGCCCTGCGGCGTACCGCGGGTGGTCGACATCTTGCGGGTCGGGTCCTGCAGATCCATCACCCGTCCGCCGGCGCTGGGGATGGCGGCGTCGGGCACGGTCAGCGTCTCGCCGAAGCGGGCGTTGAACCGCTGGGCGATGTTGCGGGCCAGTTCGAGGTGCTGGCGCTGGTCGTCGCCGACCGGCACGCGGTCGGTGCGGTAGAGCAGGATGTCGGCGGCCTGCAGCACGGGGTAGGTGAACACGTCGACCGAGACCGACTCCTGGCCCTCGCTCTTTTCCTTGAACTGCGTCATCCGGCGCAGCTCGCCGAACGTGGCCAGGCCACTGGCGCCGAGCAGCCAGGCGCCGTAGGCATGGGCGGCGACGTGGCTCTGCACGAACAGGGTGCAGCGGTCGGGCTCGAGGCCGGCGCCGAGCAGCGTGGCGGCGGTGTCGAGCGTGTTCTCGTGCAGCGCATCGACGTCGTAGGGAACGCTGATCGCGTGCAGGTCGACGATGCAGTAGAAGGCCTCGCCCAGGTCCTGGTCGGACACGTAGTGGCGGATCGCGCCGATGTAGTTGCCGAGGTGCTTGCTGCCAGTCGGCTGGATACCTGAGAAGACTCGTGCCATGAGACGGGCACTTTACCGGGCCGGTGGCGCCGCAACCCACCGGTAGACTGGACGCAGATATGGCGACGTCTCCCCCCGCATGGTCTCCCGTCACCTGGCGCGAGCGCACGGCGCTCCACCAGCCGGAGTGGCCCGACCCGGTCGCCGCCGCGGCGGTCACCGAGCGTCTCGCGGGCATGCCGCCACTGGTGTTTGCCGGTGAGGCAAGACAGCTGCGGGAGTCGCTGGCCCAGGTCGCGGCGGGGCGGGCGTTCCTGCTTCAGGCCGGCGACTGCGCCGAGTCGTTCAACGACTTCTCGGCCATCAGCATCCGCGAGAAGCTGAAGATCATCCTCCAGATGGCGGCGGTGCTGACCTACGGCTCAATGCTGCCGGTGGTCAAGCTGGGCCGGATCGCCGGCCAGTACACCAAGCCCCGCTCGGCCGCCACGGAGATGGTGGACGGCGTCGAGGTGGCGACCTTCCGCGGCCACATGGTGCACGACGACACCCCAACCAGCGAGGGCCGGCGATTCGACCCGGAGCGGATGGTGCAGGGCTACCATCACGCGGCGTCGACGCTGAACCTGCTGCGGGCGTTCACCAAGGGCGGGTTCGCCGACCTGACCAAGGTGCACCTGTGGAACCAGGAGTTCGTGGCCAGCTCACCGGAGGGCCGCCGGTACGAGGTGATCGCGACCGAGATCGAGCGGGCGCTGCGGTTCATGGCCGCCTGCGGGATCGACCTCGAGCAGGAGCGCCAGCTGCACGAGGTCGACGTGTGGACGAGCCACGAGGGGCTGCTGCTCGACTACGAGCAGGCGCTCACCCGGCGCGACTCGCTGACCGGCGACTGGTACGACTGCTCGGCCCACATGCTGTGGGTCGGCGAGCGCACCCGGGCCGTCGAGGGCGCCCACGTGGCGTTCTTCGCCGGCGTTCACAACCCGGTGGGTGTCAAGCTCGGCCCGGCGGCGACACCGCAGGACGTGATCGATCTCTGCGAGCGCCTGAATCCCGACCGCATCCCGGGGCGGCTGACCCTGATCTCACGGATGGGCGCGGAGCGCGTCCGCGACCTGCTGCCCCCGCTGCTGGCGGCGGTGGCGGCTGCGGAGCACCCGGTGGTGTGGGTGTGCGACCCGATGCACGGCAACGTCTTCCGCACCCGGTCGGGCTACAAGACGCGCCGGTTCGAAGACATCATGTCCGAGATCGAGGGCTTCTTCGAGGCCTGCCGCGACCAGGCCGCGTGGCCGGGCGGCGTGCACGTCGAGTTCACCGGCGAGCACGTCACCGAGTGCGTCGGCGGCTCCGAGGCCGTGCTGGAAGACCAGCTGAACGTCAACTACTCGACGCTGTGCGATCCGCGGCTGAATGCGCGGCAGTCGCTCGACCTCGCGTTCCGCGTCGCGGAGCTGATGCGAGGCGCGGCCCGATCGCTGTGAACCTGGCGATCGTGGGACTGGGCCTGATCGGGGGATCGATCGGGCTGGCGGCGGCGGGTCGAGGCGATCGGGTGATCGGCTACGACTCCGACCCGGAGGCGGAGCGGGTAGCCATCGAGCGGGGTGCCGCCGCCGAGGTCAGCGATTCGGTGGCGGCGGCCGTCGCCGAGGCCGAGCTGGTGATCGTCTGCGGGCCGGTGGCCGAGCTCCCGACCCTGGTGCGGGCAGCGCTGGACGCTGCGCCGGCCGGCAGCGTGGTGTCCGACGTGGGGTCGACCAAGGGTCGGCTGGTGCGCTCGGTGGGAGACGAGCCGCGGTTCGTGGCCGGGCACCCGGTCTGCGGCTCGGAGGCGCGGGGGGTGGCGAACGCCCGCGCCGACCTGTTCGCCGACGCCACCTGGTTCATCACGCCCACCGCGCGTACCGAGCCTGAGGCCCACCGCCGGCTGCACGGCTTCGTGGCCTCTCTGGGTGCCCGGCCCGTGGCGATCGACCCGGAGGCCCACGATCGGCTGGTCGGCCTGACCAGCCATCTGCCCCACGCCATCGCCAACGTGCTGATCAACCAGGCCGGCGCGGGCCGGGTCGACGGCCACGACCCGCTGGGTGCGGTCGGCGGCTCGTTCCGCGACATGACCCGGGTGGC
>Ga0070683_100002235_pt1 | contig 15346 bp, 9 predicted proteins | sample KBSC713LmetaG_FD_64662 | JGI IMG/M metagenome (GOLD analysis project Ga0070683, IMG submission 64662) | Corn rhizosphere microbial communities from Kellogg Biological Station, Michigan, USA - KBS C7.1-3L metaG | ecosystem: Host-associated > Plants > Roots > Rhizosphere ...
AGGGCGTCGCCGACCGCAGCCGCCGGAACAAAAAAGGCCCTGAGCAATGTCAGGGCCCCGCTTATTCCTGAAATGTGGAGCGCGTTTTTTCGCGTTCCGCTGCTTCTCTTAAGATAACGCCGATCGTTGCAAAACGCAACGAAATATAGACATGGAGGGACCCCCTACAGGCTCGACGCTACCGCGAGAGGCTCAAGCGCACCACGAGCGCGTCTCGAGTCGGAACGACCGAGAGCGAGAGGCCGCTTCCCGCGCGCCGCGCGTTATTCGCAAATACGAATGCCTCGATCGCGCCGCCAATCGTGATCGCGCCGGCGGCCAGCGCCGCCGGGATCAGGTTGGGCCGCTCCGTCTTCAACCGTGTGGTTGAGAACGTGTACGGATTGCCGAACGGGTCCGTCGCAGTTTGTTGCACCGTGACCGTCTTGGTGCTCTGTTGGAGACCGAACGCGAGCGCTGCGCCGGCAGCGACTAACGACAGAGTCCCGCGCACCGGCCGTCCAGTGTAAAACTGCCCCCCGCCAGGGATGACCAGCCCCAGCGCGAGCGCGCCGCCCGGCGACGGCGTGCCGCGACGCAGCGACTCGATCTGCGCGACGACGCGCGCGCGATCGTCCGCTTCCGGCTTGAGTCGAAGATATTGCTCGAGATCGCGCGACGCCGCGTCGCGCTCGCCGCGTCGGAGTAGCACGAGCGCGCGGTCGTAGTAGGCATCGGCCCATGTCGGCTGACTGCTGATCGCGGCATTGAAGCCGGCTTCAGCCTCGATCATTTGCCCGCGTTCGTATGCCGCGATGCCGGTACGAAACGTCACTTCGGCGCGGCGCGCCTGCTCCGTCAACGTCGGGCGCGCGAGCGACGCGACCTTCTCTCGCGCCTCGGCACTCTCGGGCGCCGACGGTGCAAGCGCGATGAACCGACAGTACTCCTTGACCGCGTCGTCGACAGCGCCGGACGTCTCGTTCGCTCGCGCAAGGCGGTACGCCAGATCGGGATCCGTTGGGTCGAGCCGCACGGCCTGTCGCAATTGGTCGCGCGCCGAAAGACTATCGCCGATGATCGCCGCTTGTTGCGCGCGATCGGCCAAGTCACGGGCGTTGCGTCGCTGGTCGTTCGTCGGTACATGCGGCGCGGCAACCGCTGGGCAGCTCCCGCGCGCCGTCGCGGTGAGCGCCGCGCGTTTGAGCGCGCTCGGCGGCACTGCACTCTGCGTGCGCGCGACCGACGGAATAAACGATGGAACAACCGCCAGTACGAATACCGCGAGCGCGCGCGTGTGCATTACGGGGAGACTGTGATCGATGACGTGTCACTCTTGCTGCCAGTGACCGCCGTGATCGTGACCGTGCCGGCCTTCTTACCCGTTACGAGACCGCTGGACGACACCGTCGCGACCTGGCCATTGCTCGTCTGCCACGTGAATGCCGCGGCGATCGTGTTCCCCGCAGCGTCCAACGCCTTGGCGGTTAGTTGTACGGTTCCGTTGATCGCGATCGTGGCCGAGGGCGGCGTGACGGTAACTGACGCCACGGGGCCGGGTGTGACGGTGATCGAGCCCGAGCCGGACTTGCCTTCACTGGTCGCGGTGATCGTCGTCGTCCCGACCAATACCGCGGTGGCCAGGCCCGACGCAGAAACCGTCGCGGTCGCGGTGCTGCCCGACGTCCACGTCACGGTGCGACCGGTGAGCACGTTGCCGAAGGCGTCTTTCAACGTCGCCGTGAATTGTTGCGTCGAGCCGCTCGCGACATTCGCGGACGCCGGCGCGACCGTCACAGTGGCGACCGGCGCCAGCGTCACCGTAACGACCGACGTTCCCGACTGCGACTCACTCGTCGCGGTGATGGTCGACGTGCCGGGAAGAACTCCCGTGACAACGCCGTTCGAGACAGTTGCCACCAGGGTATTGCTCGAGCTCCATGTCACCGGTCGATTGACTACAGTCCCGTTGACGTCTTTCACGACGGCAGTCAAGGTCGTGGTTCCGAGCACAACGACAGTTGCCGTTGGCGGCGAGACGACGACGCTTCCCACGGGCGCGACAGTCACGGTGACCACCGAGCTTCCGGACTTGGTCTCACTCGTCGCCGTGACAGTCGCAGACCCCGGCGACACGGCCGTGACGACTCCCCCCGCCGACACTGTCGCGACGCCCGTGTTGTTCGATGACCATGTCACGACGCGATCGGTGACGACGGTTCCGGACTGGTCCTTCACGGTGGCGGTGAGCGTCGTCGTTTGACCGTTGATCACGGAGACGGTCGACGGCGATACAGTCACGGTGCCGACCGGGAGCGCGGTCACCGTAATCGCCGAGTTGCCGCTCTTCGTCTCGCTCGTTGCCGTGATCGTCGCGGTCCCCGTTGAGACTCCCGTCACGACACCGGTGCTCGAGACCGTTGCCACGGCGGTGTTGCTCGAGCTCCACGCGACGGTGCGGTCGGTCACGACGACGCCGTTCGCATCCTTGACCGTGGCAACCAAAGTAGTCGTGTGACCGTCGTTGACCGTCGCCGACGACGGCGTGACGGTTACGCTACCGACAGGAATCCCGGCCACCGTCAGCGTCGATGTTCCCGACTTGGTTTCACTCGTGGCGGTGATCGTCGCCGAGCCCACGGCGACGCCGGTGACCAAGCCGGTGGACGAGACGGTCGCGATGCTGGTATTGCTCGACGTCCATGTGACGGCGCGACCGGTGAGGAGCGAGCCGCTCGCATCCCGTACCGCGGCGGTCAACTGCGTGGTCTGTCCGACGATGACGGATGACGGCGCCGGCGAAACGGTCACGCTCGCGACCGGCGCCGGCGCAACCGTCACGGACGCCGTTCCCGTCTTTCCTTCACTCGTCGCGGTGATCGTCGCCGTCCCGAGCGCAACACCCGTGACGACACCGGTGCTGCTGACCGTCGCGACGGAGTTGTTGCTGGAGGTCCAGGTCGCGGCGCGATTGGGAAGGACATTGCCGCTTGCGTCCTTCATCGTGGCCACGAGCGTCGTCGTTCCGCCGGGAGAGACGGACACCGATGGTGGCGACACAGTCACGGTCGCGACCGGAACGGTCGTTACCGTGACGACACACGTTCCGCTGTGACCGCTGCCTGTTGCAGTGATCGTCGCCGTTCCCGCGGTGACCGCGGTGACGACGCCATCAGACGATACGCTCGCGACGCTCGTGTTGGAGCTCGACCACACGATGGTCGTCCCGGCAACGGCGGCGCCGGTGGCGTCGCGCGCCGTGGCGGCGAGCTGTGTCGTTTGCGTGACGAACATCGAGACGGAATCGGGTACGATCACGACACTCATGACGGGACCTTGCGTCACGCTGAATGTCGCGGCGTCGCTTTTGCCTTCGCTCGTTCCGGTAATCGTCGCCGACCCCGCGGCGACCGCCGTGACCACTCCGTTCGCGTCGACCGTCGCCACACTCTGATTGCTGCTCGTCCAACTGATCGCGCGTCCGGCCAGCGCGTTCTGCGCCGCATCGTACGCGACACCGGTGAGCGGCGTCTTGCTTCCGGTGATGGCATCGACGTGCGTGGGGCGAACGACCACGCTCGCGACCGGAATCTTGTTCACGGTGACGGCCGCGATGCCGGATTTTCCATTCGAGTTGGCGGCAATCTGGGTCGTTCCTACGGCGAGTGCCGTCACAACGCCGGACGACGACACACTAGCGATCGCCGGATCCTTGACCGACCACACGACCGACGCATCGGCAATGAGGTTGCCCCCGGCATCCTGAACCTGTGCCTGCAACGGCTGTTGCGCACCGACGGCGATCGTCAGCGACGGCGGATTGACGACGACGGCCGCGACCGGACTTCCCGTGGGACCGGTGTCGTTCGATCCGCCACACGATAGCGCCACAACGCTCGCGGCGCCGAGCATGATCCAACGACTGCGACGCGCGCGAAACGCGCGACGATTCAAATTCTCTAAAAACTGGCTCATACGCCCGCCGGCGGCTCCACGTACACGGGCCGCGTTCGATGCGTGCGCGACCCGTCACCCAACTGTCCGTCCAGATTGTATCCCCAACAGAACGCTTCGCCGGAGATCGTCGCGCCGCAGGTATGCGAGCCGAATGCACGCACGGTCGCGAAGGCATGCGTCCCGGCCACACGCACCGGCTCCTTGCTGTCGATCGTGGTGCCGTCGCCAAGCTGACCGTACGTATTTCGTCCCCAGCAATAGGCGTCGCCGCCGACCGCGACCGCGCAGGTGTGGACAGCCCCCGCGGCGATCGCGACGAAGCGCACGGGACTCTTCACCTTGACCGGCGTAAACCGATCGGTCGTCGTGCCGTCGCCGAGTTGCCCGTTGGTGTTCTTGCCCCAACAGTAGGCGTCGCCTTGAGGGGTCACGCCGCACGCATGCGCGCTGCCCGCGTTGACTGACGTGAACACGATGTCCGCATGCACCGGGCCCGGAACGCGACGATCGATGTTGGTGTTGTCGCCCAACTGACCGGCGCTGTTGTCGCCCCAGCACGACGCGTGTCCCGTGGCGTCGAGCGCACACGCGAAGCTCCAACCCAAGCTGATGCTCGTGTAATGCTTGCCACCCGCGACCGGCATGGGCGACGCGTGATCGCTCGTGCCGCCCTCGCCGAGTTGCCCGTACGAGTTGGCACCCCAGCACCATGCGACTCCCGAGGCATCGAGTCCGCACGTGCTCGAGGCGCCGGCGGCAAGCATCCGGAACGTGTGACCGTCCGCAACGCGGGCGGGCGAGAACCGCGTCGTGTCCGACCGATCGCCCAACTGGCCGTGACTGTTATCGCCCCAGCACCATGCTGCGCCGCCGCGCGCGACGCCGCAGCTGTGCGACAGGCCCGACACGACGCTCGTGAATCGGAGATCGCCGCCCACGGCGGCCGGCGCCGACGCGCGTGAGTTCACCGCATTCCCGAGTTGTCCGCGCTCGTTGCTTCCCCAGCAATAGGCGCGTCCGTCGGCGCCAACGAGACAGCTGTGGACTCCGCCCGCCACGATGTTGATGCGAGACGTCGCTGCCGACACGACCGGCGCGGCAGTCGCGGTCTCGGTACCGTTCGACGGCGGAGCGACGGGCGCTGACGAAGTCGACACCGCGGACGCGGTTTTGGCGACGGACTTTAGTGGTTCGGCCGACAGACGCACCCCGGCTTCATCCGAGGCGGCGGCTGCATTCGGCGGCACGGCCACGGGGACCGCACGCGTCGTATCGACCACCGGTTGCTTGGTCGTGTCCACCGCGACGGGTGCGACAACCGGCGCAGACTTGACCAAGTCGCCCGACGCCGACGCGGCAGCGGGCGCCGGACGAATGTATTGCGACGGCTCGTTCGATCGCGCACGCATTGCCGTTCCGATGACTCCCAAGAGCACGACGCCGAGCAACGCGGCGCCGGCGTATGCGACTCCACGACGAGGAGGCTGCGTTTCTACCACCGGGTCATTCGCCAGCCCAGCCATGAGCGACTCGAACGGATCCACCACGGGCTCATGCCGCGGCGGCGGCGGCGGCGCCACACGAGTAACGCGAACCGTCTCCGTGCTCGCCGGCACCGGGACCACCGATCGTCGCGGCACCGTCGGGTTGTCGAGCGCGGCGATCAGCTCGTCGACGCTCCTCCAACGCGCATCGCGCTCCTTTTCGATCGCAACCGCAATCACCTCGGCGATGCGATCGGGTACGTCGGAGCGCATCTCGCGGACGTCGGGTAGGTACTCGTGCTTCTGATGATAGAGCACGGCGTAGAGACTCTCGCCGTCCCACGGCCGAAGGCCGGTCACCATCTGCCAAGCAACGAGGCCGAGGCTGTAGATGTCGCCGCGTCCGTCGGGTTCGGCGCCGTCGATTTGCTCGGGCGCCATGTAGGCGGGCGTGCCGATGGCGATACCGCTCATGGTGAGCTGCGTATCGCCGTTCATCGATCGGGCGACGCCGAAGTCGGCGAGCAGCGCCCGACCCGACTCGTCGACGAAGATGTTCTCCGGCTTGACGTCGCGATGGACGATGCCCCGCTCATGCGCCGCGCCAAGTGCGGCGGCCACATCTCGGATCACGCGTTCGATGCGGTCGAACGGCAGTGGCTTCTCGTCGAGGATGACTTGCTTTAGGGTGCGGCCCGCAATGTGGCCCATGACGAGGGCGATGCCGGCGCTGCCCAGGTCGAGGACTTGGTGGACCGGCACGATGTTGGGATGATCGAGCTGCGCGACAAAGCGCGCTTCGCGCGCGAATCGGGCCAGCGCCTCGTCGTCCTCGAGGTACTTGGCGCGAACCAGCTTGATCGCGACGTCGACTCCCGTGGCGCGATGGCGAGCCAGGTACACGACTGCCGTACCGCCGCGACCCAGCTCACGAAGGATCTCATAGTCCGCCTCGAGAGCCGCGGGAATTCCGTCGACAATCACAGGCGCGGACCCGCCAAGAAATGGTAGCTCTGCTGCATCGTGTTACTGCCGGCCTTTCAGTGTGCGTGGAAGCGGAGCACTACTTCGCCAAGCTCGATCCGGTCTCCGTCGACCAGCGGCCGCTCTTTGTCAACGCCCGACAATTCCTCATCGTTCACTATTACCGGGTTGGTCTGCGAAAGATTCGCCACCGCCCAGTGACCGTCCGCGTACGCCAGCCGGGCGTGCCGCCGGCTGACCGTGCTCGACTGCAATGCGACGTGTTGCGGTGATCCCGCCGCGTCGCGTCCAAGAATCATCTGCGGCGGCTGCCCCGGCGCCCGTACGAATCGGATTTCCCGATGGCGAGTTTCGCCGGCCAGCACCTCGAGACGCCCGGGGAGAAGCTGAAGCACTTCCTCGACCGGCCGACTGAAGCGCATCGTCTCGGCAGGTTCGGACTCGTCGGCATGGCCATTGGCGGAGTGGGCGCCGGTATCAGTGCGCACCGCACTCACGCGGTTCATTCCGGTACTAGAGCCTAATTGCGGTTCGAGCGCATCAACGGTTCGAGATACGGTTCTGTCGCGATCGACGGCGTCGGCCACCATCGGAGCCCTCGACATCGGTACTTCGGCTTCGAAGGGCTCCGGTTGCCACGTGTTATCGGAGTAGGATGGTACGATCAATGGAAAGTGTCTTGCCGACGAACGCTGCTCCGATCGCCACTGCATTACCAACACGATCGCCGTAAGGACGACCGCTAGCAGGAGAATGCCGACGACGGCTGCGATGACGACTGTAATCACGGGCATGGCTGCGGCTAGGGAACACAACTGTACGCTGCCACAGCGAGCGCAAGAGCTGTTCCGGAATTCGCCGCTGGCGAATCAGAATAGGGATACCCAACGGCAGCCGACCGCGCAAGAAGTCGGCGAGGGCGCTGGCCGCCTCACGAATGGGCCACGAATTGGGCCGTGAAAGCGAGCGCGACAGTAGAACTATTTCTTGTGCATCACGATGGTCATCGAGCCGTGTTCGCACTCGGTCTTGCCCTTGAGCTCCGCGCCCTCGAGCACCGCGGATGCCTTGCAGGACATGCCCATGACCTCCTGCGTCCACGCGACGGTGTTGCCATCGATCAAGACGTCCGTCACGAGAGTTGGAATCGTCTGACTCCCGGAAATGATTTCGGCGGTCGCCTTCCAAGCGCTGTCCTTGGTGAAGCGCATCGAGACCGGACCACCCGGACCGTGATCGGTTTGATACGCGCCCTCCCACTCGCCGGCCAATCGCGCGGCGACTTTGTCAGCGCCCGATTCCGGTTTGGACGACTGCGCGAGCGCGGACCCCGCTCCAAGACTCGCCGCGAAGAGAACGACTGTGACGACGTGACGCATGTGATGCCTCGATGAAAGGTGAATCAACGTTGGTGATGCCTACCGGTGCGTGCGTTCCAACCACCCGCCGCGATCCTCGCGCGCCGACATGTACACGACGCCGCCCTTGCCGAAGCCGATGATTTGCCGTCCGGGGGGTACTTGAACGCGATCGACCAACGCGCCGCTTCGGTCGATGACGTCGTAGATCGCACCGCCGATGGCGTTGGCGCGCTTGGCGGTCGTTCGCACCCAGAGATTTCCATCGACATCGGCTTTCGCCGCGCCCTGACCGAACGGCGGCCAGTAGTCCGGAAGCGCACTCGGAGAAACCATCTTGATCGCGGGCGCGGCACTCTTTCCCGCGGCTCCGGAACCGGCCGTCGCGCCGCCATGCTGGCCCATGGTCGCGCTGACCGCGCCTCCATGCATCGACATCATCGCCGCCGCGCTTCCGTTCGCGATCATTCGATCCACGGCTTTCTTCGCCGAGTCGAGGACGGTCACCTTCTCGTCGTCCGACAGCGGCTGCCACTCGAACGGAATCTTCGGCGCGGCGGCAACCGTTCCGTCGCCCTTCACGATGTCGACGTGGTAGTCGAGACCGCGCACAATCGCGATCGAGCCGTCAGCCAGCACCGCCCAATCGTCGACCGTCTGGACGGGATTGATCTCGGCGCCGACCGACACGCCGTTCTCCGTCTGTGTGATGATCATGTTCGTCTTCGAGGTCTTGAAGAACCCCACCGTGTCGACTCGGCGCGTGGCGAGATCGACGCGATCGATGTCGACACTGTCGGGAAACTGCGCGATCGTCAGGCCGCCGTTCACGATCTGTTTCACGCGGCTGATGCCCCGATAGACGAGCCGTCCTGTCGCGTCGAGCCCGGGTGATGTCGCGGAGTTCATGCCGAGGGCGGCCGCGTCCTGCGAGCGCGGTATGGACGCCACGCGGGCGATCGTTCCGCTCGGATCGATCACGAACATCGAAAGGCCGGCGGGATCGACGAGCAAGGTGGAGTCGGCGACGAATGGGATGATTCCTCCCGGTCCTCCACCGTAGGAGTTCGCACCGCCACCCGCCGAATCGGCGACGACGCTGAAGGTGGTCAGCGGGTGATCGAACAAGAGCAACTGACGCCGCTGCGTGTCGTTCACGAGGAGTCGGCCATTCGGCAATTCCCGCACGGCAACGGGCGACGCGAGCACGGCCGTGCTTTTCGCGTCCGGCGCATCGATGAGCCGCGCCGCAACGGGACGCGAGGGTTGTTGCGCACCGGCGCTCGCTACGACGAGAAGCCAGGTCAATGAGAGTTTGTTCATAGAGATCGTCTTGTCGATTCTCACGGAGTGCCTCCATGCATCATGATCACCGCCGATGCAGCGTTGTTCGCCCCGGCCGGGAGCGGCATGCCGTTCGGCATCATCAGCGCGGCCAAGCCGGTGCCGGCCGTTCCCGACCGCACCGAGGCGAGGTATCTGGTGTCGAGATACGGCGTGACGGCGATCGGCAACCGCCGCCGCTGCTCCGGACTGAGGAGCGCGTTGATCTTGGGCGCGAGCTTGATCAGCGCGTCGACCGTGGCCTCGCGAGCGGTCTTGTACCGATCGTACGCCTCGCCTTGGTCATATCGATCTGGAAGAGCGGCCAAATACTTGGCGACCGGCGTCCAGATCGAATCGAGCACGATCGCGTACGCGCGATTGAGCACCGCAACGCTGTCAGCCTGCCGCGGCGTCAACGAGAGCGTGTCGGCCTGCCGAAGGATCTGCGCCATCGGATTCACGATCGCGCTCGTGCCGTACAGCGCTTTGATGATGGGCTCGGGCAGGCGCTGGCCCGGCACGACGCGGCCGCGGTCGAGCATGGAGGTCAGCGCTTGGCGCTCGCGCGTCGGGCCGACATCGACGCGAAACATCGCGGTGAGCGTGACCGGGATTCGCGCGGCCTGCACGAGCTGTGCGGATCCGAACCGCTGATTGACGTCGTACACGTAGCGACGCGCCGTCGCGTCGAAGCCGCGAACGAACAGCAGTTGCGTGGTCGGCACAAACGGTTGTCCCCATCCATGCAGCTTGCTGTCGCCGTGCAGCAGGAAATCAGCGGCGCCGAGTGGGTTGGACAACTGGAATGACAGCGTCGCCCGCTGCGGCAGCCGCACACGCGTCGGGTTGAGCGACAGAGTGAGATTCGACGAGCTCACCCACGGGCCCTGGCAGCTATTTCTCGCCGCAATGCGTCCGAGTTGACTCTCGAGACATTTCCGCGCCGAGCCCGAACCTGTTGCCAGTAACGAACGCATCCCCGTCGCGAGGGCGTCGTCCTTCGTCGTGGCCGGGTCGTAGACGAAGGCCCGATCGTTCGCGTTGCCGTCGCCGTTGATGTCGCCGGCCACGAGCGGCGTGTACGGCGTTCCCGAACGCAGCGAGCCATACCAACTCAGCCGAACTATGTCGAGCGCATTGTAGCCGAGCGTGTAGACGACTTGATGACGCGAGTCGAAGCTCGATCGCGACCAGGCGACGTCGAGCGGGCTCGCCGCGGCGCTGGTGAATCCGCGATATCGCTCGCGCGCGTTGGCATACACGTACGCGATGGACCACGAGTATCGCCCGCTGAAATCCGTCGGACGCAGCTGAATCGTAAGCTGGCGTGCGTCGGACCGCATGTCGGAGCGGAACTCAGTGACGCGGCCGAACGCGGGATCGATCCGTCCCTCGCCTGCGGCGATGGCGCCCGATGTCGCCACGATTCCACTCGTGCGCGCGAAGATGGGTCGGCCATCGTCCGCAAGCGTGAACTTCGCCGCTGGATCGAAGTTGAGATCGACCATGCTCGCCTGATTGAGATTCAGTGAATACGTCGCGTCGATGCTGGCGAGAAGCCTGTTGCCGAGAACGGCGCCGCCCCACTGCAGGTTCGATCGAAGCGAGCGAGGTGCGACGTACGAGCGACCGAACAGCGCGACGTTGGGCGCCGAGCTCGCGAGGCCGCTCGACGCACTTCCGTCCGCGCACTTCGTCGGAATCGCACCGAGGCTCGCGGCGTACGCCGCCCAATCGGCAACAGGCGTCGCAGCGCCGACGCACACCACTTGCTGAGCCGCGCTTGGCAGCCCGGTGTTGTCCATCGCGGCGCCGATCTGCACCGCATTCGGCGTGCTCTGAAACACGCCGATCCCGCCGCGAATGGTCGCCCGCGGATCGCGCGCCGCGCCATCGAAGCCGGCAATCTGCGTCGCCGTTCCGTACGCCCATGAGAACCCGACGCGAGGGCTGAGGTACACGCCATTCGGAGCGCGATCGTTGCGCGCGCCAAAGCGGCGCTCGACGTCGGCGTTCAGCTGCGGCTTCGTCGTAAATTGGTTGCCGTCGACGCGCACGCCGTACTGCAACTGAAGACTCGTTGCGGGCCTGTACGAATCGCCGATCGAGACACCGGCCGCATACTGCGCCTCCCGCCGCGCTTGCGATCCCAGCGTACGCATGAACATCGACGGACGATTGGCCTCGACGTCGGCGAGCGACGTGAAGCCGAACAGGCCAAGCCGATTCGCGGTCATGTCCTGCGCGAACTGATCGCGACGCACCTCGGTCGTCAGCTTGAGACGATGCGCGTTGTCTTCGCTGAACCACGACAGCTGATTCATCGCCTGTACGCTCGTCGTGGCCTGGCTCGCGCTCAAATCTGCGTTGCCACCGAACGCGATTTCCTGGACGCTCGCCGAGCCGTTCGTCAACGCGGAGTTGATGCGGACGATCGCACTCGGCATCTCGGCAAACGGACTCCCATTCGCCGCGAGTCGGCTTACACCGATCGAGGTTTCGCTGAGAACACCGAAACCGTAGTAGGCGGACTGACGGCCTTGCAGAACACCGAGCCACGAATTCCGCTCGCCGTTGTGCGCCGGAAGCTCGGCCGCTGACGCGAATACCGGCTGCGTTCTGTTCCATGCGCCGTTGAAGGTGAGATTGAAAGCTTGGCCGGACGTCGAGCTGGGCGGCGCAAAGTCGAGCGTTCCGAATACTGACGCGTTGTCGTTGTATCGCGCGTTCGGAACGCGATCGGTCGTCACGGGAACGCCCGAGCGATCGAGCACCGCCAACAGCCGCGCGACCGAGTCGGCCGCCACGCCGACCGCCGCGAGTCCAATCGGACTCGTGTTCAGCAGACTTTGAATGTCGCTCGACCGCCGGCCCGCCTGATACGCGATCGAGTAGAACGAGTTGTCGGGCTGAATGGGGCCCTGCGCTTTTCCGCCCACGGACACGCTTCGATACTGCTGGCCGAGCGAGCGCGTCACCGGATCGGCCATCTGCATTCGCGGCGTGTCGAAGTTGACACCGCCCAACCGAGAGATGTAGTTGGAGCCCGGGTCGGTGCGAATGGCGAGCATGCCACCGCTGAAGTTCCCGCGCGCAACGTCGTACGGCGTGGTCACGAGCGACGTCGTGACGCTCGCGTCGCGCGGAAGACTCGAGCCCGCGAACGTCATGCCGTTGAGCGTGGTGATGTTCTGATCGGCCGCGAGGCCGAGAACGGAGAAGCCGTTTGGGCCGTCGTTGCTCGGAATCAATTGCACTCCCGGCATCGACGCGGCGAGCGCGGCCAAGTCGGCAAACGGATCGGCAGACAGCGCGCCGGACGTCGGTGATCGCTCGCTGCCTCCGACGTCGAGCGGCGCGTCTCCGCGCGCCACTCGTTGGCGCGCGGCATCGATCTTCATTACGTCGAGCTGCTGCGCGACGACAGCCAACCGCGCGTTGCCGATCAGAATCTCCTGGTCGGCGATGCGCTTGACCTCGAACCGTTTGCTCGCGAACCCGAGCGCGGCGACGTTGATGAAGTAGTCGCCGTCCGTTCCGGGAAACGCGACCGTGTAGCGCCCGTCCTTGTCGGTTCGCGTGCTGCGCGACACGCTCCCGCGCAGCGACGTCACGGTAATCGTCGCGCGCTCCACCGGGGTGCTGTCCGGTCCGATGACGCGGCCGCGCACGACGTCCGCTTGAGCGCGGAGCGCGGCCGGCCGTCCAACCAATGCCATGACGCCCGCCACAACGATGAACAACCTGAGCTGCATTGCCGACTCTCGATGAGGAATCTCTACATCGAGAGTCTACGGTCGCAGCCGCGTGCGAATGTCAGAAGGTCATAAGAACCGGCCGCGCGATTCCGGGACCAGCACGCGCTACGCCCGTTCCTGATACAACCCGATCACGTTTCCCGCCGGGTCATGAAAGCGCGCCGTGATTTCCGGCGCGTCACCACCAGTCGGTTGGACGATCGTGCCGCCATTTGCCGTGACGGCGTCGACCGCGGCAGACACGCTATCGACCATGATGTAAAAGAGCAGACCCGCCTGCGACGTGGCCGGCCGGCCAATGACCCACGTGCCGCTCACCTGCCCCGTAGAATCATCGAACGCCAGCCGACCATCGCCGCGCTTTCGGATGCCCCAGCCGAACACTTTCGAGTAGAACTCGGACGAACGCGTAATGTCGGTCGCCGGAATTTCGAGATAACAGATCTTTCCATTGGTCGGTGACGGCATCATCTCTCCTCGAGATCATCGCACAGTGAAGGCCTGGCATCGCGCCGAATGTCCGAGTCTGCGACTCTCGTCGTGACACAATGTCAGAAGCTGATAAGAATATCTCGCTCGCACGATCGAGCTACGCCAAGCGGTACCCCGCGCGCCGAACAGTCACGATATACGTCGGTGATTGCGGATCGTCGCCAAGCCGCTCGCGCAGCGCGGCCAGATGAGTCTCGACCGTGCGGCTCTGCGTCCCCGACGTGTATCCCCAGACTTCACGCAACAGCTCGGCCCGCGACAACACCCGGCCGCGGTGACGGACGAGTGCCGCGAGCAGATCGAACTCTTTCGGGCGGAGCGCGATCGCTACGCCGGCTCGATGCACCGTTCTCGCCGCAAAGTCGATCGCGAGGTCGCCCACGGCGACCTCCGCTCGCGGCTCGGCGACCGCTCCGCTGCGCTTCAACAATGCGCGAACACGAGCCAATATCTCGAGCAGTCCACATGGCTTGACCACGTAGTCGTCGGCGCCGAGACCAAAGCCGCGGAGTTTTTCCTCTTCGGTCCCGAGCGCGGTCATGACGAGCACCGGCGTTTGATGTCCTTCGTCTCGCAAACGCTGCAGCACGGTAAAGCCGTTCATCGCCGGAAGCATCAAGTCGAGAATGATCAGGTCGGCCTGCGCCGTCCTGGCCGTCGCCAACCCTTCTGTGCCCGTAGACGACACGAGCACCTGGTATCCCTCGCGCTCGAGGTTGGACGCGAGCATCGCCGCGTATCCACGATTGTCCTCGATCAACAAAACGGTTGTCATGTCATCGCGTGCGCTCGAGTCGACGTCGCCGCCTGATCAGGCGCAAACGGCAGCTCGATCACGGCGCGCGTCCCGCCGCCGGGTGCATCGTCCAGCCATGCGCGACCGTTGAGTGCGATCGCGATCTCGCGAACCACGGCGAGCCCGAGGCCCGAACCGCTGCGCTCCGACGTCCGGTCACGAAACAATCGCTCGTACGGCTCGAACATGCGCGTGCGCTCTTCAGCGGGCACGCCCGGACCGCGATCGTCGACGTAGATGCGCACCACATTCGCCGCGCGCTCCGCGCGAAGCTCGATGCACTGGTCGCGCGCGCCGTACTTGAGCGCGTTGTCCACAAGATTGACCAATGCCTGCCGCAGCAGCTGCCGGTCACCCAACACCGCCAGCGAAGACGCATGCGCAACGATCGACTGGCCGGCATCATCGACGGCGAGGCCGACCGCCTCCACGACGTCGTCGAACACGTCGGGGATCGTGATTGGTCGCACCATTGGATTTGGCCGCGCCGTTCCAGAACGCGAAAACAGCAACACATTGTCGACGATGCTCACGAGTCGCCGCGCCTCGCGCACGATGGCGTGAGACAGCACGCGACGGTCGTCCGCATCGCGCTCCCGTTCGAGCGTCAGCGTTTCTCCGGCAATGAGGATTTGCGCGAGCGGCATGCGTAGATCGTGCGACACGCCGGCAATGAAATCCGAGCGCGCGCGCGCGAGCAGCAGCTCACGGCGCGACGAGCCCACGGCAAATCCGATCACGAGAATCGTCGCCGCGAGCAAGACACCCAAGTGCAGACGCTCCTCGCTCGCGATGTTGATTCGCACGGGGACTTGCTCCTGACTCAACGCGGCCGTGACGGCAATCCCTTCGAGCGGACCAGCGGATCGTATCGTCGTCCGGAATGGATGCGCGGCGTCGATGGTATCGACGATGGTCGCGGAGTCCGGATCGACCGCACGGAACTCCACATCGCGAAGCGACGCCGTACGTCCGGCCGAGTCGACGAGCGATGTGCGCGCCGCGGCGCTGCGTAGGAGGACCGACATGAACTCGCGCGCGGGCACGAGCGCACCGTACACAATCGAAGGTGCGCCGGCGCTGTCAAATTGAATCATGGTGATCGCGGCTTGCTCGCCGAGATCGCGGGCGACTACCAGGTGCGTCGCGGCATCCGCGCGTGCTCGGCCGCGACTCACTTCCGCGAGGGCGATGCGCTCGAGAACCCGTGCG